>Ga0307966_1000561_pt1 | contig 31099 bp, 37 predicted proteins | sample OrgLakmetagen646_FD_203141 | JGI IMG/M metagenome (GOLD analysis project Ga0307966, IMG submission 203141) | Saline water microbial communities from Organic Lake, Antarctica - #646 | ecosystem: Environmental > Aquatic > Non-marine Saline and Alkaline > Saline | place: Antarctica: Organic Lake... | reverse complement strand
ATGAACAGCCATTTGATCTCCATCAAAATCGGCATTAAATGCTGAACAAACTAAAGGATGTAATTTAATTGCACGCCCTTGTACTAGGATTGGTTCAAAAGCTTGTATTCCTAATCTATGTAATGTTGGAGCCCTGTTTAAAAAAATTGGGTGGCTTGTTAGAACTTTTTCCAAAACTGGATCGATAATTGGTTCATTTTGTTGAATCAAATTCTTGGCAATTTTCATATTACTTGCCAAACCTTGATTAATTAATTCTCGAATGATAAATGGTTGGAAAAGTTCTATTGCCATTTCATAAGGTAAACCACATTGATTTAACTTTAAGCTTGGACCTACGACAATAACTGATCGTCCCGAATAATCAACACGTTTCCCTAACAAATTTTGACGAAATCTACCATGTTTTCCCTTGATAATATCAGATAATGATTTTAATGGTCTGTTATTCGCGCTTAAGGCAATTTTACCACGCTTACCATTATCAATTAATGTGTCAACGGCTTCCTGTAGCAGGCGTTTTTCATTACGAATTATTAATTGTGGTGCATCAATTTCTAACAATCGAAGTAATCTATTATTTCGAGTTATTATTCGACGATATAATTCATTTAAATCTGAAGTTGCGAATCGACCACCTTCTAATTGAATCATTGGTCTCAAAGCCGGTGGAATCACAGGTAAAATAGTTAAGATCATCCAAGCAGGACTAGAACCAGTACCAACTAAATTTTCTAAAATTCTAATCCGTTTAATAGCCTGTTCACGAATCTTATAAATTCTTTGTTGTTCCCATTTTCTAAACCATTTTGACTCATCATATAAAGGTTTCTCTTTATTCAATACTTTTGTACAAACTAAGATAAAATATCGAGTTTTGAAAATTTCAGATTTTAAATCAAGTTTCTCTAATTCCCTTTTTACTAATGGAGCTCCGATTAAAAAATTTGGTGTTGCCCGTAGAAGATATTTCGGAGTATTGTATCTTCTATTTTGAGGTTTTGGATAAGGTTTTAATGGATAGCCACTATATCCTAATTCTCTGCTTCTTCGATATTGTTGTAAATCCCAATGTAAACCATAAAATGAGATCTCATCTTCAGCAATAAAATAAGCTAAAGAAGCTAACTTTATACGTTTGACTCTTTCATCCCAGAGATCTACGATCGTTGATGTTGTTAACTTTAAATTTTCACATTTTTTACATTTCTCTGAGTGAGGAGTGTAAGTTGTATTTAACTGTTTCTCATATTCTTCAACTTCTAAAAGTAAAGCCATGAAATTTGGCCGACTATTAATGTACCAAACGTGAGTAACTGGGTAAATTAAATTTATATAACCCATTCGATGTCTTCGAACTCGAGATTCTGTTAATTCAACTCCACAGCGTTCACAAATTAATCCTTCATATCGAACACGTTTGTATTTACCACAAGCACATTCAAGACTTTTACTTGGACCAAAAATCCGCTCACAAAACAACCCATCCATTTCTGGTTTAAAGGTTCTGTAATTTATCGTTTCTGATTTTTGAACTTCTCCTACAAATTGACCATTAGGTAACTTTCGATTTGACCATTGTAATATTCTAAATGGAGAAGCTAATTTAATTTTTATATAATCAAATTCTTTTGCAAATTGTACCATTGTTATTAAAATGAAATATCATTAATATTTGAAGTCGGAGAAAATGTTTTTGATGAAGCATTATATTTTTCAATCAAATTAATCTCAACTTCATATCTTTTATGTGAACTAAATTTTTCAATTTTATAAGTGCTCATATCTAATCCAATTGAACGTAATTCTTGTAATAAAACTTTAAATGATTCTGGAATTCCAAATTTTGGAATTTGCTGCCCTTTAACAATGGCATTTAATGTTTCGTTTCGTCCTTGCATATCATCAGATTTAATTGTTAAAAGTTCTTTTAAAGTAAATGCTGCCCCAAAACCTTCTAAAGCCCATACTTCCATTTCTCCAAATCTTTGACCACCATGTTGCGCTTTTCCACGTAAGGGTTGTTGAGTAATAAGAGAGTATGGACCAGTAGCTCGCGCGTGCATTTTATCATCAACTAAATGAATTAATTTTAACATGTAGGCGTTTCCAACTGTAACAGGGTTATCAAATTCTTGACCTGTTCTTCCATCAATAAGAACCATTTTTCCAGGTGCATATGGATTAAATAACCAACTTTCATTTTTTACAATAGAAGCTTGGCGTAACTTTTTATTGATTAGAATTCGCGATATTTCTAGACCATACATTTCGTCAAACGGTAAAATTTTAAATCGAGAATTTAATCTATCACCTGCTAAACCTAATAAACATTCATAAAGTTGTCCCACATTCATTCTTGAGGGTACTCCTAATGGATTTAAAATAATATCAATAGGTGTACCATCAGGTAAGAATGGCATATCTTGACGTGGTAAAATACGTGAAATAATTCCTTTATTACCATGACGACCAGCAATTTTATCACCCACTTGGATTTTTCGAACTTGAGCGATAAAAACATAAATTTTTTCGAATTTATAAGTTAATTTTGTTCGACGGTTAAAAGTAACTGTTTCTATGACTCTTCCATATTCACCATCTGACATTCGATACGAATTATCTTTAACACCTTTTGCTTTCGCTCCAAAAATAGCTCTCAATAATTTTGATTCTGGCAATTGTTCAGAAGTATTATTTGAGATAACTTTCCCAACTAATATATCTCCTGGTTTAACAAATGTCCCAACTGTAACAATTCCATCATCATTTAAATGATTAACTTCTGAAATACTCAAATTTGGAATATTTTTTGTCGTTTGTTCCGATGTCTCGGAATTTTTATCAATTTCAATTTTATAACGTTCAATATGAATAGAAGTGAAAATATCATCGTAAACTAATCTTTCACTAATTAAAATCGCGTCTTCGAAATTGTAGCCCTGCCATGGCATATATCCAACCAAAACGTTTTGGCCTAAAGCTAATTCACCATCTGTTATGGCTGGTCCATCAGTTAAAATCTGTCCTGATTTAACTTTTTCTCCCTTCCAAACGATTGGACGATGATTAATACAAGTTTGTTGATTTGAGCGTAAATACTTTTGTAATTTATAGGTTAATTTTTTCCCATTTTGACTCTTAATAACAATTTTATTAGCAGTAACTGAATTTACAGTACCTGCTTCTTGTGCATTTAATGTCATACCAGAGTCAATAGCAATTTGATTTTCCAATCCTGTTCCAACAATCGGCTTTTGCGGTAAGATCAATGGAACAGATTGTCGTTGCATATTTGATCCCATTAATGCACGGTTTGCATCATCGTGTTCAAAGAACGGGATTAATGAAGCTGCGACAGAAACTACTTGAACTGGTGAAATAGCAATAAAATCCACTTCTGAGGGAGTAACGCTAATAATTTCTTGCTGATATCGAACCGGAATTACATTTTTTGTTAAATAGTTTTCTTTATTAGTTGCAATATCTGCTGGTGCAATTCTATATAAATCTTCTATGTCAGCAGTTAAATAAATAGGGTTACCAGTTTTTAAAACTTTTCCATTAATAACTCGCCAAAAAGGTGTTTCTAAAAATCCAGACTTATTTACTCGTGCACAAGTTGTTAAAGATGCAATTAGGCCAACGTTCTGCCCTTCTGGAGTTTCAATCGGACAAATTCGACCATAATGACTTGGGTGTATGTCCCGAACGGCAAAACTGATTCTATCTCGATCGAAACCTCCTGGTCCTAGTCCACTAATTCGCCGTCTATGAGTTAATGATGACAATGGATTCGTTTGGTCTAAATATTGTGATAACTGACTTGAACCAAAAAATTCTCTTACTGTTGCATTAACAATATTAAAACTTAATAAATGACTGGAATCAATTTTATTTGTCTGATTACGTAATTTTCGAACTAATCTTTGGAATCCTATTCGAAATAAATTTTGTAATAATTCTCCGACTGATCGAACACGACGGTTTTTTAAATGATCAATATCATCTTGAACAGTTTTTGAAAGAGTTAAGCTTATCAGTTTATCAGTAATTGCAAAGATATCTTCATATGTTATAGTCTGTAATCGATCACTAATTTTTAAATTTAATCGATTATTAATTTTTAACCGTCCAACTCTACCTAGTCGGTAATAATTTGAATCAAAAATACGTGAAAACTCTGAAATATTTTTAAAATAATTTAAATTTAAATTAAATCGTGGTAATGGTTGATTTGAATGTTTTGAATTAATTAATAGTGGTTTATTAAAATAGAAAAAATCAGAGTGTTGTAAATTTTGGTAGATTTCCAAATCCGTTAATCCCATTTCTTTTAATAAATAAAGAATTGGTTTTTGATTTATTTTATCTAGTTGAATGATAATTTCGTCTTCTTGATTTTTAATTGGATATTTGTAAGAGTTAATTTTAGTATTTCGTTGAAAAGTAAAACGAATCCACGAGCCATACTCAGGTATCAAAGTAGCTGTATATAAATCTTTTTCATCATACTTTCTATGATAGCTAGTTTTTATTTCATGATCTTTTCTATATAGAAGTAACTGCGTTTTTGTTTTTAAATATTTATGCCGTTCAGGTTTGTAAGATAATTTGTCCTTACCAAAGATATATTTTAATTGTTCTTTTAAACTTATTGAAAAATATATGGTTGGACGCAATTTTTGAAAATCTATTAATTTATTAATGTCAGAAGTTTTTGAGATTAATTGTTTTAAATTTATTTTTAAAAATGAAAAATTATTTGTTTCACATAACCAATTTTGTGATTCTTTTGTAATGAAAAATAATTGATCATTTAATTGGATTTGTGCCAGTTTCTGGGAATCTAAGATTGCTTTATTATACGTGTTACATAAGTTTAAAGTTTGATCGTTTGATAAAGGTTTCTTATTAGATGTAAGTAAAAGTTCATTTGTTTTCGAAAATTGATTTAACCATTTTTTATCCTTTTCAAGCTCTTGATATTGATTTAAATTCAATTGCAAAATTTCGTACTTAATTAAAAGTTGGATTAAAAAGTTATAATAGGTTAATAAGTAGGTAATTTTATTTTTCTCTAAATTATTTCTAAGACTTAAAAAATTATTTTGTGAACGTAACCATTTTAGAAATAATTGAATTAACTTTGTTTTAGAGTTATGGTTAGAAATTTTAGAGATAATTCTATATAACTTAAAGCATTGTAAGAAATAAAAGGAAGAATTTTGTTCTGTATTTTTTAAATATTTTATAGAATAATAGTAAATTGAATTACTTTTCCAGTACGGGGTAATTTTTTTTTTCTTTTTTACTTGATCAAAAGTCGTTGTTGGAATAGGAAAGAATAAATCAGATTCAGAAATAAACGCTTCTCCCGACGGTAAAAATGAGCGCAATTTATTAATGTCAGTTGATAACTTTCGTTTAAATTGGTTTAGTGCTCGTTGATTTTTATTTTTTTCAAAATAAACACCAGGGCTTCGAATAATTTGACTAACGATAACACGTTCACATCCATTTATAACAAATGTTGCATAAGTAGTCATTAAGGGTAAAGTAATAATTGGAAACTGATTATGGTATCGAACACTATTCATAATCTTGTTTCGTACTTCAATTGGAATAACTAATTGTGCTCTATAGTTTCCACTATATTTTCTTGCAATCAATAAGTTATAAGGTGGTTTTATTAAGTTATACTCTTCTCCGAACATAATATATTCGGTATTTTGACTAAAATCATGAATTCTAGAAAATAAAGCCAATTCTTCATTTAAACCCTGAGTAATAAACCAACAAAAACTTATTCTTTGCATCGTCAGAAAGTCTGGAAGAGCATTGATATAATTCATATCTTGTTTCATAACTTTTGTTAGTAACTCCAATAATTAATTGTGTTCAAATTGCATATTATATTAGGTCTTAATTGTTACAATTGTTACATATTATAAAAATGATGTTAAGAAAATTTTAAATTTTCTTAACTAAATAAAAATAAAAGATCTATAACTTTATGCAATTTTAAGATACGCTGCTAATTTTGATTTTTTTCTTGCAGCAGCGTTTTTATGAAATACATTTTTTTTTGTACCCTTATCAATTAAACTATAAATTGAATTTAAGTTTTTCTTTAATTTTTCTTTCTGTTCTGGGTCTTGAGAAGTCTTATATGTTTCCAAATCTTGGAAGAACATTTTTATTAAAGTTTTAACTGAACTTTTATAATAACGGTTTACTAAACGATTTCGCTTATTAACTTCAATGCGCTTTTCTGCAGATTTACTGTTAGCCATATTATTATTATTGAAATATTTAAAATAGTTTTTTGCAAATTTAGGGTTTAACACAATATAGTATATTTGATAAAAAATTAAAAGTTTTTACTTTAAAAACTTTTTATCTTCATAATCATGATTAACTCTTGATAAGATCGAAATTTTTAGGCACTATATAGATAAAATTATTATTTTAAATTTCTATGGCAAAAAATAAAGGGACTCGAATTTTAATTACTTTAGAATGTACTGAATGTCGTTCCAACTTAGATAAAAGATCACCTGGTGTTTCTAGATATTCAACACAAAAAAATCGTCGAAATAATCCAGAAAGACTAGAATTGAAAAAATATTGTCCACATTGTAATAAACCAACTGTACATAAAGAAATAAAATAAAAATAACTCATGGTATCAAAGAAACAAAAAACATCGCCGATTAATATTAATCAAAAAATCGATTATAAAGATATTGATCTACTTACATTGTTCGTAACAGAGCAGGGGAAAATTCTTCCAAGACGCGCTACAGGTGTAACAGTTCAACAACAACGAAAACTAGCAAAAGCGATAAAACGAGCAAGAGTTTTATCTTTATTTCCTTTTGTTGCGTCTAATTCAGTTTAAAAGTTATTAGAGTTATTATTTTTCGCATATAATAACTCTAAGTCTTTAATTTTAATCGATACTAGTTTATAAGGAGAATTCTATGGGGAATTTTATCGATAAAACATTTACAGTAATCGCTGATATCCTTCTAAAAGTTTTACCTGCTAGTAAACAAGAAAAACAAGCTTTTTCTTATTACAGGGCCGGAATGGCTGCTCAATCTAGAGGACGATATGCGGAAGCATTACAAAACTATTATGAAGCTTTACAAGTGGAAGAAGATCCATATGATAGAAGTTATACACTCTATAATATAGGTTTAATTTATGGAAATACAGGCAAATATACTCAAGCTTTAGAATTTTATCACCAAGCTCTGGCTTTAAATTCAAATCTTCCACAAGCTTTAAATAACATTGCAGTTATTTATCATTCACAAGCTCTTCGAGCGCAAAGCTTGGAAGAAGATGAATATATAGAACTATCAAAAGAATTATTTGATAAAGCTGCAGAATACTGGATTCAAGCATTAAAATTAGCACCAGATAATTATCCTGGGGCAAGAAATTGGCTAAAAGTAACCGGTCGCCTAGCTGATAACAGTTAAAAAAGAATTCAATGATATTTTATCAAATGTTATTATATTCAAGAATTCAATTAATTTTGTTGTACAATGATAATTAATTATTAAATTTTAAATTTGTTAGTATTTTACGGGCAGGTAAGATTGCGAAAGTATATTTATTCTTAAGTATTTTAAATATGTTAAATCAAAATGGTAAAAACTAATTTAAATAAAGGTTACGTTACTCAAATTATTGGTCCTGTACTAGATATTCAATTTTCTGAAGGAAATTTACCACCTATCTATAGTGCAATTGAAATTGCATTAGATGATGGTACTTCAACAATCGTTGAAGTACAACAATTATTAGGTGATAATCGAGTACGAGCAGTATCAATGCGCTCAACAGATGGTTTAAAACGTGGTGTTGAAGCAATTGATTTGGGTAATCCAATTAGTGTACCGGTTGGAACTCCAACATTAGGTCGAATTTTTAATGTAATCGGTGAGACAGTAGATGAACAAGGAGCTGTTTCATTTGATGAAACTTTACCAATTCACCGTGATGCTCCAGCATTTACTGAATTAGAAACAAAACCAGCGATCTTTGAGACAGGCATTAAAGTAGTTGATTTATTAGCACCATACCGTCGTGGTGGTAAAATCGGTTTATTTGGTGGAGCTGGTGTAGGTAAAACAGTTTTAATTATGGAATTAATTAACAATATTGCCAAAGCTCACGGTGGTGTATCTGTGTTTGGTGGTGTAGGCGAACGTACTCGTGAAGGTAATGATTTATACGAAGAGATGAAAGAGTCTGGTGTAATTAATGAAAAGAATTTCCCAGAGTCTAAAGTAGCTTTAGTATATGGTCAAATGAATGAACCACCAGGGGCACGGATGCGTGTTGGTTTAACAGCTTTAACAATGGCAGAATATTTCCGTGACGTAAATAAACAGGATGTTTTATTATTCATTGATAATATTTTCCGTTTTACACAAGCAGGTTCTGAAGTATCAGCATTATTAGGTCGTATGCCATCAGCCGTTGGTTACCAACCTACTTTAGCAACAGAAATGGGTGCATTACAAGAACGTATTACATCAACTACACAAGGTTCAATTACATCAATTCAAGCTGTGTATGTACCTGCTGATGATTTAACAGATCCAGCACCGGCTACAACATTTGCTCATTTAGATGCAACGACAGTATTATCACGTAATTTAGCAGCTAAAGGTATTTACCCTGCAGTAGATCCATTAGATTCTACTTCAACAATGTTACAACCAGGAATTGTTACTGAAGAACATTATGGTATCGCTGAAAATGTAAAAGAAACATTACAACGTTACAAAGAATTACAAGATATTATTGCAATTCTAGGTATTGATGAATTATCAGAAGAAGATCGTTTAACTGTTGCTCGAGCACGTAAAGTAGAACGATTCTTATCACAACCATTCTTCGTTGCTGAAATTTTCACAGGTTCACCTGGTGAGTATGTAAGTTTAGAAGATACAATTAAAGGTTTCTCAATGGTATTAAATGGTGAATTAGATGACTTACCAGAGCAAGCTTTTTATCTTGTAGGTAATATTGACCAAGTAATTGCAAAAGCAGAAACTCTAAAATAAGGAGTATGACATATGGTTATGAACATTCGCGTTCTTACCCCAGATAGAGTTATTTGTTCAACGACAGCTGACGAAGTTGTTTTACCTGGCTTAACTGGCCAAGTAGGGGTATTAGATGGTCATGCAGCATTAATAACAGCTTTAGACACAGGTCTATTACGTATAAAGCTAAATGAAAAATGGACACCCATTATTTTATGTGGTGGCTTAGCTGAAGTTGATCGAAATCGAGTAACAGTTTTAGTAAATGATGTAGAAGAATTAAGTAGCGTTGAACTAAGTGAAGCTACAAAAGAATTAGAAAAAGCAACTTTAGCAGTTGAGAATGCAGAATCAAGTAAAGCTAGATTAGATGCTTCTGTAGAACTAAAAAAAGCAACAGCACGTTTAGAAGCTGTAAATTATTTATCATAATAATGCTTGCTGTTAAGTTAATTTTTTAATGAAAAATTTACTCTATTGTGTCTCGCTTTCGCTTTCAGTTTTTGAAAGTTAAAGCGAAGCACAATAGAATTTGATAGAATCGTATTAATATACTTTTATTATATGACAACTAATTCTAATTTTAATTTCATAAATAATACAGCAGTGACATTAGAATTACCTTTTTCAGAACATATCGAAGAATTACGACAACGTATTTTTATTTTGTTCTGGATAATTTTATTGTTAACTTCTGTAGCGTTTATTGAGGTCAAAGATCTAGTTAAAATTTTAGAACTTCCAGTTCAAAATGTGAAATTTTTTCAACTATCTCCCGGTGAATACTTTATTTCAACTATAAAAATATCTTTTTATACTGGGTTACTTTTTTCCAGTCCATTTGTAATAGGACAGTTAATCCTTTTTTTACTACCAGGGTTAACTAAAAAAGAAACCAAAATTATTTTACCGTTATTATTAAGTTCACTGATTTTATTTGGATTGGGATTGGCTTTTTCGTACTATACTTTAGTACCAGCCGCTTTAAATTTTTTTCTAAATTATAGTGAAGAAGTTTTAGAACCGTTTTGGTCATTTGATCAATACTTTGAATTTATCCTTGTTCTATTTTATAGTACTGGATTAGCTTTTCAAATCCCAATTCTTCAAATTTTAATTGGCTTATTAAATATTGTATCCCCTAAACAAATGTTAGGTGCATGGCGATATATAATATTACTATCAACAATTCTTGGGGCAATTTTAACCCCTTCAACTGATCCGTTAACACAGTTATTGTTATCTTTAGCAATATTACTGTTATATTTCTCAGGATTAGGTATCTTGTTTTTAATAAAGAATTAAATTATATAATAGAATATCCATACTTAAAAAATATTTAAACTATGGCAACTAACAAGTTTTTTAAAAGTCTTTTATTTGCTTTAACAATTGCTATAAATTTATTTGGTTTTGGCATTGAAGACTCATCAGCATATCCAGTTTTTGCACAACAAAATTATTCAAATCCACGTGCAGCAAATGGAAAATTAGCTTGTGCAAATTGTCATTTAAATCAAAAAGCAATTGAAGTTGAAGCTCCACAATCTGTGCTTCCAAACTCGGTTTTTGAAGTTGAAGTGAAAGTACCTTATGACACAAGTAGACAACAAATTGGGGCTAATGGAAAATTGGCTGATTTAAATGTAGGTGGAATTGTAATTTTACCGGAAGGATTTAAATTAGCACCAAAGAGTCAAATTCCAGATGCAGTTAAAGCAAAAAATAAAGGTGTGTTTATTTCACCTTACAGTAGCGAATTTGATAATATTTTAGTTGTTGGTCCAATTGCTGGAAAAACACATCAAGAATTAATTTTCCCTGTTGTTTCGCCTGATCCAGAGAAAGATTCAAATGTAAAATATTTAGCTTATCCTCTTTATGCAGGTGGTAACCGTGGTCGTGGGCAAGTTTATCCTACTGGTGAGAAAAGTAACGTAAACGTTTTCGGCGCTCCACAAGAAGGACAAATTACAGAAATTACAACATCTGAAAAAGGTGAATCAAATGTTACAATTGTAAGTTCAAACGGTACAAAAACTTCTCAAGCTGTACCAGCAGGTTTAAACTTAATCGTTAAACAAGGTGATACTGTTAAGAATGAACAAGCATTAAATAGTGATCCAAATGTAGGTGGATTCGGTCAAGAAGAATCGGAAATTGTTTTACAAAATCCTATTCGAATTGTCGGTTATCTTGCATTCTGTTTCTGTGTATTATTAACGCAGGTTTTCTTAGTTTTAAAGAAAAAACAATTTGAGAAAGTTCAAGCTGCAGAACTTAACTTCTAATTAAAAATAAAGAATGATTTAAATAAAATCATTCTTTATTTTTAGAGATTATTAGTATAATTCGTCTTCTTGATGTACTTGGATTGTACAATCTGATTTTGGATATGCAATACAAGTTAAAACAAATCCAGCTTCTACTTGATCATCATCTAAAAAAGTTTGTTCTGATTGATCAATGTTTCCGTCTGTTACTTTACCTGCACAAGTTGAACAAGCACCTGCACGACAAGAATATGGTAATTCAATACCTTGCTCTTCAGCAGCATCTAAAACGAATACATCATCATTACAATCAATTGTTGAATTGATGTCATGTTCTTCACTTAATAATGTCACTTTGTAAGTAACCATATAACTCCTTATTTTAAATAATCATAAAGTAAAACTTTAAACTAATGCTTAATATTACTTTACTACTTTATATTATACTACGTAAATTTAATACAAATAAATTTTTTTTATTAAAATTTTAACAAATACAAAAGATTGCTAGAATGTTTGCTTTAAACGACTAGCTTTTCCTCTTAAGTTTCTTAAATAATAAAGTTTTGCTCTTCTTACTTTCGATGATCGTAACACTTGAATTGAATCAACTTTTGGAGAATGAAGTAAGAAAATTCTTTCAATACCAATTCCTTGCAAAATTTTTCTAACAGTTATTGTTGTGTTAATTAAACTATTTTTTCTTGCAATAATTGTTCCTTCATAAAATTGAACCCTTTCCTTATTACCTTCAATAATTTTAACTCCAATTTTAACATTATCTCCGATTTTAAGAACTGGAAGATCTTTTTTAAGAAAATTACTTTCTACATTTTGAATTGTCTTCTGAGAATTTAATTTAACCATTAATTTCAACTTTTAAATATAATGTCGTTTAGTATTCATATTACAACTAGATCTTGAAAAAAACAATATAAAAATATTTAATATGCATCCGACTGGGTTCGAACCAGTGACGTTCCAGAGGAAAACGGATTATGAGTCCGGTGCCTTCAACCACTCGGCCACGAATGCAAAGATGGAGCTGATGGGAATTGAACCCACGTCCATTTAAAATTGTTTAAGGTACTTGTTCACAGGCATAGTTCTTTCGAACAAATTATTATACAGAGTTAGTCTAAACTATACAAGATAGAAACATCAAGTAATAGTGAACAAATTTTTATAATAAATTTATTTAGATTTCAATATTAAACAGCAAATTGTAATAAATTTGAAGAATTATTTCCAATTTTAATATTTTTTACTGCTCGAGATACGAACGAAATAATGTTATTAGCATTTATTTTAAGGTTTGTAGATTTTTACGAAGGATACAAACTTCGACCTGATTCATACTTTATTCAATGTTAAATGTCGAAACCAAAGCAGCCCCAAAATACATACAAATTTTCAAATTAAACTATAAGCATGAAGGGAATCGAACCCTTGGCTTTCAGAATCGGAATCTGATGCTCTATCCACTGAGCTACATGCTTTTAGTAAAAAAAATTTCTATTTTTAACTAAGTTATACTACTTTTCAAAGAGTAAAAAATACTTTTTGAAAAGTAGTAATCATTATGATTATAGAAAATTAGTAGTAAGTTTTACCACCACCCCATTTTTCTGTAAGAATTTTTGGTTGTAATAAAATATGACCAGCCATTGCTACTAAATCTTCATCTGTAACAGAACGCATACGTGGATAAATATCTGCACTTTTAATACTTGGATGAACTTCAGCAATTGATTCTAAACCATCATATGATGTTGGGTTTTTTAAATAATCAACTAAACTATCAATATTATCACGACGAGGTGTAGCTAAACTTAAAGCTTCTGGATCTAAACCAACGTTTGGGTTCGTTTTACTGATTCCACCTACGTGACACGCTCCACATGTTGCATTAAATAATCGCTTACCACGTTTAACTTGTTCTGGCGTTAAAACAATTGTTTTACCATTTGCATCTTTTACAACAGTTCGTGTTGCTTCATCTAGATCAATCGCTGATGCCGTCATTACTGACATACTAAAAATACCAAAGAATAGGATAGAAAAAAGTTGTGAATATTTTTTAAGCATAATTTAAAAAAGTTATTTACGAACTTGAAACCAAGATTATAGTAAGGTAAAAAAATTATTTTTTTTTCCTTCTTTTTAATTTTGCCATATTTGCAATTAAACCTCGTAACCTAATATTTTCCCACCCCGCAACTAAAACTGTAATAATAATTAATACTTGGCTAAATAATAAAATTGGATCTAATCTCCAGCCATGGACCATTAAAATACAGCTGTAAAGTAAACCAATAGTTGCGAAAAAGATATCTTCATCTCTTGCAACTTCTGGTTTAACGTTTCGGAGAAAATATAAAATGAGTACTCCAAAACTTACGATAATACCTAAAAAAATATTTGGGCCAAAGCTAAAATTTATCATAAGGTATTCAATTTTAATTTAATAATTTTTTATTCTATATCAAATTAATTAGAAATACCAGGAACTAAAATTATATATTTAATTTATTAAAAATTTAATATATCCAAGTTTTTATTCAATTAGATAATTAAAAAAATTAGGATTAGGTTCAATAGTTAGTTAATTTAAAAGAGTTTAAAGGCTTAATTCTTAATAATTAGTCTCGTTGAACTCGGTCATTATTACTAATAAACGCTAGAGCACCACCGATAGCAATTACAACAACAGCACCTGCAACTAAACTAGAGAAAAAGTTTCCTAACGAAGGTGATACAGCATAAGCAACTGTAAATGAACTAATGATAGAATTTCCTAATAAAGGTGTCATTTTCAATTTCCTGTTATATTAAATAATAAAGTTAAAAATAGTAAGATTGACTACAATAATTATTGTATCAGCTTTTGCAAAAAAAATATAATTAATATTTTAATTATATTTAACTTTTTATTAACTGATAGTCATAAGTAATTGACGATGAAATAAAGAAAAAATATTATTCGTACGTAAAATTATTTTTTAACGTTGAAAAAAAGTTTTCTAGATAAGATAAAAGGCTAACTATTGATAATCTTAGTATCAAATTTTCAATAAATATTCATATTAAAGATATTAAATTTAAAAATAAAATAATCAGATATAGGTTTAATACTAATAATAAATGTCAAATTTGTGCTGCTATCTTACAATCCTGACACGATAAACGAATTTAAAAATTATATTAAATCCTATATCCATTATAATTATAATAGATAGTAAATTATAAAGCAAGACTTAATTCTGATTAAATAATAAAAATTATCTTGCTATTTCATTATTCTTATGATACATTACTATTTAAGCTCGATAAAGAGCGAATTAAAGCCCGGATAGCTCAGTTGGTAGAGCAGTGGATTGAAGATCCTCGTGTCACCAGTTCGAATCTGGTTCTGGGCATTCTATTTTAGAGATCAAAATTAAAAAATTTCGTTTTCTTCTGATCAAATTTTAATTGTATGGTTCCAATCGGACCGTTTCGTTGTTTTGCGATAATCAATTCAGTTAAATAATAGCTTTTTTGATCAATATTTTGTTGAACACCTACGGTATTATTTTTATAAAGCATTAAAACTAAATCAGCATCTTGTTCAATTGAACCACTCTCTCGTAAATCAGATAAGATAGGTTTTTTATCAATTCGATTTTCGACATTTCGACTTAACTGTGATAAAGTAATTATTGGCACATTAAATTCTCTGGCTAAATTTTTTAATGCACGAGTAATAATAGACAATTCTTGAACTCGGTTTTCTGTTTTCGAAGCAGAGTTTTGCATTAATTGAAGATAATCGATAATGATTAATCCAATTTGGGTTTGTTCAAAAAGAGTTGTCTTTATTTTAGAGCGAATATCTTGAATCGATAAATCAGGTGTATCATCAATAAAAAATGGTAATTTTGACATAATTTTTATTATTCTATTTAATTTTACCCAATCGTTTTGATATAATTTACCACTTTTTAATCTGGCTTGATTAATATTTGCTTCAATTGATAATAATCGATACATTATTTGTTCTTTTGACATTTCGAGACTAAAAAATAAAACTGGCAATTTAGATTCTTTAATTACATTTAAAGCCATATTTAATCCTAAAGCTGTCTTACCTATTGAAGGACGTCCAGCAATTATAATAAGATCAGATTTTTGAAATCCTTGTGTCAATAGATCAAGATCATGAAATCCTGACGATAACCCAGGTAAAATTGGGTTTAATGATTTCTCTTTTAATTCGAGAAAAACATTATTTAACAATTCCGCACTGCTAAATAGTTTTTGTGGTTTCATTTCTGTAAGCAAACTAAATAATCTATTTTCAAAATTATTTATCATATTTTCCAATGAAATATTTGTTATATAACCAGAATTAATAATTTCATAACCTAATCTTATTAGTATCCGTCGTAAAAATTTGTCTTTTACTAATCGTATATATTCCTCAAGGTAAACTAAATTTGGAACTTGACTAATAAGCTCCATTAAAACTTTTATACCACCAATTTTTTTTAACAGTCCATTATCTTGTAAAAATGTAATTAATGTTAAAATATCAATAGGTAACTTACTTTTATACATGAAAATAATGGCTTTATAAATTTCTTGGTGATTTTTAAAATAAAATGCTTCAATTGAAAGCGTTTGTATTGTCATTTCAATTGATTCTGTACTTACTAACAAACAATTTAAAATCATTTTTTCAGCTAAAAAATTATGGGGCAAACACCTTTGGATTAATATTTGTTCGTTAGTCGTTTTTGATGATGACATTATTTAATCTAAAAAATTAATTCGAATTTAGAATATTGTAATTTCAATTTATTAAGGCTATACTAATATATACGCGTCCTTAGTTCAGTTGGTAGAACGCTAGTCTCCAAAATTAGATGCCGAGGGTTCAAGTCCTTCAGGGCGCGCTACTCTTCATTAAGAGGTTTTTTATTTTTAATTAATAGAATTTAAATACATAAACATTTTGTAATTAATTTACTTTGTAAACAATTAAAATAATTTTTATCAATTTCATTTTGATTGAAGATGATAAAGACTAAATTTTTAAAAACATTTTTTATCCAATTATAGTTATAGTACGAAATTTTCATGGCTAAAAAAATTACTGCATTAATCAAACTTGCATTACCAGCCGGTAAGGCGACACCTGCACCTCCCGTTGGACCTGCTTTAGGTCAACACGGCGTTAATATTGCAGGGTTTTGTAAAGAATATAACGCGAGAACTACTGATAAAGCAGGATTAATTATTCCTGTAGAAATTTCAGTTTACGAAGATAGAAGCTATACATTTGTTCTTAAAACACCTCCTGCATCAGTACTATTAGCTAATGCAGCGAAAATTAAGAAAGGTTCTTCAACTCCAAATCGAATAAGTGTGGGGTCTGTTACAAAAGCGCAATTAGAAGAAATTGCAGCAACAAAATTACCCGATTTAAATACTACAAAAATTAGTAGTGCGATGAAAATTGTTGAAGGAACTGCTCGAAATATGGGTATCTCCATTGTAGATTAAATTACAATTAAACAAATTTTAAATGGAGAAAATTATGCGAAAATTATCACGTCGTCATAAGGAAAATATAGAAAAGACAAAAAAGATTGTCTATTCAAATTTAGACGAAGCAATAGAGGTTTTAAAATCAACAGCAACGACAAAATTTGTTGAAAGTGTTGAACTTCATGCCAATTTAAATATTGATCCTAAATACGCAGATCAACAATTACGAACGACTGTAACTTTACCGAACGGTGTTGGTAAAACTGTTAGTATTGCTGTTTTAACAGATGAAGAAAACTTTGCAGAAGCGAAATCTGCAGGCGCTGATATTGTTGGAAATGATGAGTTGATTGAACAAATAAATCAAGGTAATATTAATTTTGATTTATTAATCACAACTCCAAATATGATGCCAAAATTAGCTAAGCTTGGTCGTGTTTTAGGTCCAAAAGGCTTAATGCCATCACCAAAGTCAGGTACAGTGACAACCACTTTAGACTCAACTTTAACTGAATTTAAAAAGGGTAAGTTTGAATATAAAGCAGATAAAACTGGAATTGTACATATTAGTTTTGGTAAGTCTGATTTTGAAAACAATAAATTAGTTGAGAATTTAACAGCATTATATAAATCAATTGAACAAAATCGACCATCAGGTGTTAAAGGCAAATACGTTAATAGTTTATTTATTTGCACAACAATGGGATCGTCGATTAAATTAGATTTAGAAATTTTTGGTTAAAATTTTAAATCAACTTTGTAAACTAAAACTTTATAATATAACAATATAACAAATATTTATTATGTCAGAAAAAATTGATCAAATTGTTGAAGATTTAAAAACTTTAACATTATTAGAAGCATCAGAATTAGTAACTAAAATTGAAGAAACATTTGATGTAGATGCTTCTGCAGCTGCAGGTGGTGGAGTTGTTATGGCTGCTGCACCTGGTGCAGCAGAAGCCGTTGAAGAAAAAACAGAATTTGATTTAATGCTTGACGAAGTTCCAGCTGATAAGAAAATTGCTGTATTAAAAGTTGTACGTGGTTTAACAGGATTAGGATTAAAAGAAGCTAAAGAGCTTGTAGAATCAGCACCTAAACAGATTCAAGAAGGTATAGCGAAAGATGCTGCCGAAGATGCTAAAAAACAAATTGAAGCCGCTGGTGGAAAAGCATCTTTAAAATAGTTAATTAAAATAATAATGATAATAATTTTTAAATTATTATCATTATTATTTTAATTGACATATTTATCTCAAATATGTTATATATTTGTATATAATACTTAGTAAATTATAAGTTAATTAAATAATCAAAATTATAAAGATATTCTAACGTCATACTATAAAATATCTTGAATACTCGCGGAGTAGAGCAGCCTGGTAGCTCGTTGGGCTCATAACCCGAAGGTCAATGGTTCAAATCCATTCTCCGCTAGAAATTTTGATAATATATAATAATAGTTAAAAAAACTCTTTTTTTATTAAAATTATATATTGAACGTTAAACATTTATAAAGTTTTACAAATGACATTAAATTTACAAACACCGTTTCCTACTTTTGGCGGAAGCACTGGCGGTTGGTTACGCTCAGCTGAAGTTGAAGAAAAATATGCTATTACTTGGACTAGTCCAAAAGAGCAAATATTTGAAATGCCTACTGCTGGTGCAGCAATTATGCGTAATGGAGAAAATTTATTATATTTAGCCCGTAAAGAGCAATGTTTAGCATTAGGTACACAATTACGGACATTTAAAATTAATAACTATAAAATTTATCGAATTTTCCCTAGTGGTGAAGTTCAATATTTACATCCAAAAGATGGTGTATTTCCAGAAAAGACAAATCCAGGACGTACTGCTACAAACAGTCGTGATTTTTCAATTGGAAAAAATCCAGAACCAGCTTCGATCAAATTTAGTGGAAAAACTACATATGAGAGTTAATTAATATTTAAGATTAGTTTTGTAGCTAATCTTTTGGCGAGATGGCAGAGTTGGTCGATTGCGTCTGATTTGAAATCAGATGAATCTTTGCAGGTTCCGTGGGTTCGAATCCCACTCTCGCCTTTTAAATCTGAATCAAATTAAAAATGATGTTTTGCTTAACCGTGTAAAATTATTGTAAAAATTCTGTTATGAGTAAAGTTTACGATTGGTTTGAAGAACGATTAGAAGTTCAAGCAATTGCTGATGATATCTCTAGTAAATATGTTCCGCCACATGTAAATATTTTCTATTGTTTTGGTGGTCTTGTATTCACATGTTTCTTAATACAAGTTGCAACTGGTTTTGCAATGACGTTCTACTACCGACCAAGTGTAGTAGATGCATTCGCTTCTGTTGAATATATTATGACAAGTGTTAACTTTGGTTGGTTAATTCGATCAATTCACCGTTGGTCAGCTAGTATGATGGTACTTATGTTAGTATTACATGTTTTCCGAGTTTATTTAACAGGCGGATTTAAAAAACCACGTGAGTTAACTTGGGTTACAGGTGTAACTTTAGCTGTTGTTACTGTTTCATTTGGTGTTACAGGCTATTCTTTACCTTGGGATCAAGTTGGATTCTGGGCATGTAAAATTGTAACAGGTGTACCAGCAGCAGTTCCACTTGTTGGACCGCCAATTGTTTTATTATTACGTGGTGGTGAAAGTGTAGGTCAAAGTACTTTAACACGTTTCTATAGTGCTCACACATTTGTTTTACCATTAGCTGCAGCTGTTTTAATGTTAACTCATTTCTTAATGATCCGTAAGCAAGGTATTTCAGGACCATTATAATTAAAAAAAAAAACAGTTTTATCTACCGCAACCAATCTAGTATGTAGCACTTTTACAAGCCTTTTAATATAAAAGAAAAAAAAGGTATCTCGTCAAACTTATAAAGAGACGTAGATAGTATAAAGTGCACTTACAATTGAAAAGTAGACTTTTAAAACACTTTATAATTTAAGAAACAAAATAAATCTAAACTAATAAATTTTATTATGTCAGTAATTAAAAAACCAGATTTAACGGATCCAAAATTAAGAGCTAAATTAGCTAAGGGAATGGGTCATAATTATTATGGAGAGCCTGCATGGCCTAATGATATCTTGTATATTTTCCCACTTACTATGTTAGGATTGTTTGCATGTTGTGTTGGACTATCAGTATTATCACCGACACCTTTAGGTGAGCCAGCAGATCCATTTAACACACCATTAGAAATTTTACCAGAATGGTATTTCTTCCCGACATTTAATTTATTACGTGTATTACCGAATAAATTATTAGGTGTACTAGCAATGGCTGCAGTACCATTAGGTTTAATCACGGTACCATTCATTGAGAATGTAAATAAATTCCAAAATCCATTCCGTCGACCAATTGCGAGTTTAGCTTTTATTGCTGGATTCTTTATAGCTGTTTGGTTAGGAATTGGAGCATGTTTACCAATTGATAAAGCAATTTCATTAGGATTTTGGTAAAAATATTCAAGTTGTTATTACTGTTAAACAGTAATAACAACTTAAATATTTTATACTTCAAATTTTTTATTATTTTCCCTTGCAGAACTTTAATATTTTTTAATTTGAAAAATATTAAATAAAATATTCAAGAAATTAAATTTAATTGAATCGCTATAGCGAGATAGATTAAAATTCCTAACCCAGTCAAAATATTTAAAGATCGTTCCGCAGAACTAGGTGAACCTAATAAATCACTTTTTGTTGCAAAACTCGATAACCCAACATTTTCTTGTGGTACTCGCAGGAAAATAATTACAATTAGTAGAATACTTATAAGAAACCCAATCGATTTTAACATAGTTTAAACTTATTTTAAAAATTTTAATCTATTAACTTATTACTCTTCAATTTCAAAAATTTCATTAAAAACTTTACTAACTTTATCACCTGAATCAATAGATTCTAGAGGATCTTTTCGTAAACGATGACGTAAACATAAAGTGATAATGCTTGAAATGTCATTTAAAGTAACTTTATCACGTCCATGATAAGCAGCATGAGCTTTTGCAGCACGGTTTGTTACAATATCACCACGTAATCCATCAACATCTAAACGACTACAAACTTCAGAAATTTTTACTCTTAACTCGTAATCTAGTTCAACTGTAGGTAATAGCTTTTGAGCTGAAACAATACGGTCACGTAATTCTTGTTGTTGAGCTTCATAATTTTCAAGCCAAACATTAGGAGTCTGATCAAATGATGTTCGCTCTTCAACAACTTTTACACGTAAAATAGGATCTTTTACAGTTCTAATTTCAGCATGCATACCAAATCGATCTAATAATTGAGGACGTAATTCTCCTTCCTCAGGATTACCGGATCCAACTAAAACAAAACGCGCTGGATGGCGAATTGAAATACCTTCTCGTTCAACAGTATTCCAACCTGAAGCCGCAGAATCTAATAAAATATCAACTAAGTGATCGTCTAATAAATTTACTTCATCAACATAAAGAAGTCCACGATTTGCTTTTGCTAACAAACCAGGTTCAAATGCTTTGATTCCTTCTGTTAAAGCTTTTTCAATATCAATTGTTCCACAAACACGATCTTCTGTTGCACCTAATGGTAAATCAACCATTGGAATTTTAATTAATTCAGTTTCAATAGATTTACCATTTTGAATTGCTGATTTAACTTCATTCCCCATTAAATCTAAATCAGATTTATGAGAGTTAAATGGATCATCTTTTACCACTTCAATTTCTGGAAGTAAATCTGCAATTGCACGAATAGTTGTCGATTTACCAGTTCCTCGATCTCCCATAATCATAACCCCACCAATTTTTGGATCGATTACGTTTAATTGTAGAGCTAATTTCATTTCCTCTTGTCCGACAATTGCTGTAAATGGAAAAACTGGAGTGTCAAATTTTTTTAAATTTTCTGTTACCATAACTTGTTATCAATTATTAATATAGAAGGTTTTTTTAATTAATGATGAATTAGTAAAATTTATTATTCGTAAAGTGTTGAACCTAATCTAATAGCTAAAACTCCAGCTAATAAAGCAACACATAATGCCGTATAAACTTGTGAATCATAAATCATTTGAAACTCCTTGATTTGTAAATTTTAAATTAAGATTATTTTAATTCTAAAGACTATCGTATGCTAAATTGTAACAAAAGCGTTGAATGAATCTTTTAACGTTATACTTATAATTGTAAATTAAATTAATAAAAATCATTGAATTTAATTTAAATAATTTTTATTACCAACTTGATTTTGTAACGCCTGGTAATAAACATTGATGAGCCATTTCACGTAAGACATGACGTGACACTCCAAAATCTCTATAGTAGCCACGTGGTCGGCCAGTTTTCCAACATCTATTTCTAATTCTCGTTTTAGAACTATTTCTTGGTAATTTCTGTAATTTTGAATGCAGTTCCAATTTTAGATTGAAACTCTCTTCATTTTGGTATTTCTTTAAAAGAATAGATCGCTTTAATGCATATTTTTTATGCAATTTAATTCGTTTCTTTTCACGTTCGATCATACTTTTTTTTGCCATAAAAGTAATTTATTGTTAAATATAAGAGTTTAAAAATTTTGTAAAATAATGAAAAATAAATAAAGATAATTATAATTATTCATTTTTTAGTTTACTATATTTCTAGAATTTAAACAAGTAAAGTCAGGATTAAAGATTTTTAGTTTTATTGTAAAATCAATTGAATTATGGATATTTATGATTGATAAAAATTAAATTAATTAATTTTTTCTATCTTTGCTTATAATAATATATTAGCTAACTTTTATGTAGTTTAGTTGTAAGAAAGTCAAAAACCATTATTTATATTGAGGGATGTATTACTATGGCATTACCATGGTATCGTGTTCACACTGTTGTTTTAAATGACCCTGGACGATTAATTGCTGTGCATATTATGCATACAGGTTTAGTTGCAGGTTGGGCTGGATCAATGGCATTATACGAATTAGCTGTTTTTGATCCATCAGATCCTGTATTAAATCCAATGTGGCGTCAGGGCATGTTTGTTATGCCTTTCATGACACGTTTAGGTATTACTGACTCTTGGGGTGGTTGGAGTATCACTGGTGAGAGTGTATCAAATCCTGGTATCTGGAGTTTTGAAGGTGTAGCGTTATCACATATTATTTTATCAGGTATGTGTTTCTTAGCGGCTATTTGGCATTGGGTTTATTGGGATTTAGAATTATTCCGTGATCCAAGAACAGGTGAGCCTGCTTTAGATTTACCAAAAATCTTTGGAATTCACTTATTATTATCAGGTATTTTATGTTTCGGTTTCGGAGCATTCCATGTTACTGGATTCTTTGGACCTGGTATCTGGGTTTCAGATGCTTTTGGTATCACAGGAAAAGTACAACCTGTAGCTCCAGCTTGGGGTGCAGAAGGTTTTAACCCATTCAATCCGGGTGGTATTGCATCGCATCACATTGCAGCCGGTATTCTTGGTATTTTTGCTGGTATTTTCCATTTAAATGTACGTCCACCACAACGTTTATATCGTGCATTACGTATGGGTAATATTGAAACAGTTTTATCAAGTAGTATTGCAGCTGTATTCTTTGCAGCTTTCGTTACGTCAGGTACTATGTGGTATGGTGCTGCAGCAACTCCAATTGAATTATTTGGTCCAACTCGTTACCAATGGGATAGTGGATATTTCCAACAAGAAATTGAACGTCAAGTTGAAGCATCAGTAAGTGAAGGATCATCTGAAAGTCAAGCATGGTCAAGAATTCCAGATAAACTAGCATTCTACGATTATATTGGTAATAACCCAGCGAAAGGTGGTTTATTCCGTGCTGGTGCAATGAATAAAGGAGATGGTATTGCCGAAGCTTGGTTAGGTCATCCAATTTTCCGAGATCAAGAAGGTCGTGAATTAACAGTACGTCGTATGCCAGCCTTCTTCGAGACATTCCCAGTGATTTTAGTTGATAAAGATGGTATTATCCGTGCGGATATTCCATTCCGTCGAGCAGAATCAAAGTATAGTATTGAACAAGTTGGAGTAAGTGTTGATTTCTACGGTGGTAAATTAAATGGTCAAACATTTAAAGATGCGCCAACAGTGAAAAAATTCGCTCGTAAAGCACAATTAGGTGAAGTTTTTGAATTTGATAGAACAAGTTTAGAATCTGATGGTGTATTCCGAAGTAGTCCACGTGGTTGGTATACTTATGGTCACGCTAACTTTGCTTTATTATTCTTCTTTGGACACTTATGGCATGGTGGCCGAACAATTTTCCGTGATGTATTCACTGGTATTGGTGCAGAAGTTACAGAGCAAGTTGAATTTGGTGCATTCCAAAAGCTTGGTGATAAGTCAACGAAAAAACAAGGTGCTGTATAAATACAGTTAATTTTGTTAAGTTTCTTTATATTTAAATAGGATTAAACAATGGAAGCGTTAGTTTATACATTTTTACTTATCGGTACTTTAACCGTAATTTTCTTTGCCGTATTCTTCAGAGAGACACCTCGAATTCTTAAAAAATAAAACCATTTTATTGGTTTTATTTTTTTAATCCTCATGTTCTTCGAATGGATCACGTAAATTTTTTGACGCTGGTCCAAACGCTGTATAAATAGAATATGCGGTAATTCCTACGAGTAAGCTTGATACAAAAATTACGATAATAGTTGCTGTTTCCATGTTATATATTTATTGAAATTAACGTTTTAATATTATATAACATATACTAGAAAAATTAATTTATTAACAATATAAATATTTTTATGGCATTACGAACAAGATTAGGTGAAATTTTACGCCCACTAAATGCTGAATATGGTAAAGTTGCCCCAGGTTGGGGAACGACACCACTTATGGGTATCACAATGGCGGCATTTTTAGTATTTTTACTAATTATTTTACAAATTTATAACTCATCATTAATTATTGATGATATTGATGTTGATTGGACAAATGGTATTGTATAATTATTGTACAAATACAAAATAATTTAAAAGGTTTAAAAATCCTTTTAAATTATAAAAATTATAAAAATTAAAATACAGATCTATGGATATTATCAGTCTAGGTTGGGCAGGCTTAATGACAATGTTTACATTTTCATTAGCATTAACTGTTTGGGCTCGAAATGGTTTCTAATTATTAAAACTTTTTGTAACACTTAAAATTAAAAAAAAATATGGAATTAATCAAAGCAATATTCCCGTATGCAAGTCCAGAGATTGTTAACGCAGCTGTTATCTGTTTCTTTATGACTTTATTTGGTCTTTCTTTAGGATTTGCCTTATTAAAAGTTCAAGGTGAATAAAAACTATTTAATAATAATATTTTTCATATTATTATTAAATGGTTTTAAATTTCATTTCGACGGGACTGACGAGACTCGAACTCGCAACTTCCGCCGTGACAGGGCGGTGCTCTAACCAATTGAACTACAATCCCACATATTAGTTTGTAATTATTAATCTTAATCAATTTTTACAATATGTCAACTTTTTATTCGTTTTAGTTCTTAATAAAGGAGAAACAGGGATTCGAACCCTGGGTACAAAAAATGTACGATAGATTAGCAATCTATTGCTTTCGACCACTCAGCCATTTCTCCCTAAACTAATAAACTTAAAATATTCTTATTTCAAGTAGATAGATGGCTCTGGTGGGATTTGAACCTACGACCTTGGGCTTATGAGTCCCCTGCTCTAACCACTGAGCTACAGAGCCTTATACTACTTTACTAAAAAGAATTCTATCATAAATTAACCACAATATAATACTATTATTTACAAAATCCAGAATTTTGTAAGTAATGTAAAATTTATATATAATCATAATAATAAAATTAATGCTTACAATTTTTACTATGAATGATTTTTGGAATAATGTTTCTCGTTTCCCCCGTTTTTTTATTAGTAGTTTTGCCGGTTTAATTTTAGTAATTTTATCTCCATTTAAAAACTTATTTAAAATTAAAAAATTACGTGGTCTTGTAATTATATCATTAGTTTTATTTGTAATAATTTTATATAATATCATTGTAAACATGGCTGGTTTGTAATAATTCTATATAAAATTATTACAAATTATAAAGTTAGATTCCCATATTCTCAAAATAATTACTGACAATAATTTATGAAATGATTAGCTAGATGAGATCACACACAATTTCATCCTAAAACTATCAAATAAACAACTTATGTAAATTATGGGCCGAGTTGGATTCGAACCAACGTAGCGTATCGCAACGGATTTACAATCCGCCCCCTTTAACCACTCGGGCACCGACCCTCTTTACCTAAAGTATATCATATTAATAATTAAAAAACAATGTTAGAATTTCTAAAAATGAAAATTAAATGTTTACTTAATAATTCTAATATTGACGTTCATTTAATTTTTCAGTATAAATATATATATATATTTCATAACACAAATAATGGGTAATTAACTCAGCGGTAGAGTGTCTGCCTTACAAGCAGAAGGTCACAGGTTCAAATCCTGTATTACCCATATTCTGTAAGGGCCTATCGTCTAACGGATTAGGACAGAAACCTTCTAAGTTTCCAATGTAGGTTCGATTCCTACTGGGCCTAGACTTTGCAAATTATTTTATAATTTAAAATTAACCCTCTTTATTACAAAACAAATAAAAATTTATTTGTTCCTGAATTCAATTCTTTTGAAGCTGGTGAAGGGACTTGAACCCCCAACCTACGGATTACAAATCCGTTGCTCTACCATTGAGCTACACCAGCGATAATTTTAAAATAATTACTATTTAATTTATTTCATATTCTTAAATTATAAATTACTAATATATTGGTTAAAAGTCAATAAATAAAGAGCGAAAATATTTTATTGCCCTATTTCTTTGTTAATTTTTATTAGAATCTTACAAATTTTAATTTGTAAGATTCTAATAAAAATTAAACTTCAAACTGATTACCACGACGGTACTGTAAAAATGCTGCAACGAATAGACCTAAGGCAGTTACAGTAATTAATCCTAAAACTATTCCCGATAATAGAGCTTCTACCATTTATTGTTATTCTTTAAATATAAAAATTAATATTGTATTATAGATAATTATACAATCATAGAATAATAAATTTTGATTATAAATTCAAAATTATCTAAATCCAATTGCTGCTTGCCATACAAACGCTAATAATAAGAAGAAAACAGGAATAATTGGTAATACATCCACAATTGGACTAAAGATCATATATGCTTCTGGTAAACGAGATAATAATAAAGTTTCCATAATTAATAACTAAAATATATAATATTAGATTTAATAATATTAATTTTACTATAAAACTATTTAAATTTTTGATTTATATTAATGTTTAATTCTAACCTATTTTCATATACAATTAATACTATCAATTAAAAAAACTTTTTAAGATAAAAATATGGCAGCTGCATTTTTACCTTCAATTTTAGTTCCTATTGTCGGTTTAGTTTTTCCAGCACTTAGTATGGCATTATTCTTCCTATACATATCAATTGATGATCTTACTTAATCAACTTTAATTTCTTTAAGTTAAATATATCAAAATAAAATATTAACTTAAAGAAATTTGAGTAAAAAAATTTTTAATAATTTAAATAATTTAATTGGAATTTAAATTTTCAATTATTTAGAATAGTTTGACATATAATGGTAATTAGAAGCTGAAAAGACTAGAGTAAAACTTGTTCGTCATTGTTTACTCTATCAATATTTAATTTAAGGATTATTAAAATATGACCATTGCTATTGGGCAAAACCAAGAACGTGGCTTATTCGATCTAGTTGATGATTGGTTAAAGAAAGATCGATTTGTCTTCGTTGGTTGGTCAGGTTTATTATTATTCCCGACTGCTTACGTATCTGTAGGTGGTTGGATGACTGGTACAACTTTCTGTACATCATGGTATACTCACGGTTTAGCGACTTCTTACCTTGAAGGATGTAACTTCTTAACAGCGGCTGTATCAAGTCCAGCAAACAGTATGGGACACTCATTATTACTTTTATGGGGTCCGGAAGCACAAGGTGATTTCACACGTTGGTGTCAAATTGGTGGCTTATGGACATTTGTTGGATTACACGGTGCATTTGGTTTAATTGGATTCTGTTTACGTCAATTTGAAATTGCACGTTTAGTAGGTATTCGTCCATATAACGCAATTGCTTTCTCAGGTCCAATTGCGGTATTTGTTTCAGTATTCTTATTATACCCATTAGGTCAAGCTAGTTGGTTCTTCGCACCAAGTTTTGGTGTTGCAGCAATCTTCCGTTTCTTATTATTCTTACAAGGTTTCCATAACTGGACATTAAACCCATTCCACATGATGGGTGTTGCTGGTATTTTAGGTGGTGCCTTACTTTGTGCTATTCATGGTGCAACAGTAGAGAATACATTATTCGAAGATGGTGATGCAGCTAACACATTCCGTGCGTTCACACCAACACAATCAGAAGAAACATATTCAATGGTTACAGCTAACCGTTTCTGGTCACAAATTTTTGGTGTAGCATTTTCTAACAAACGTTGGTTACACTTCTTCATGTTATTCGTACCAGTAACAGGTTTATGGACTAGTTCAATTGGTATCGTTGGTTTAGCATTAAACTTACGTGCATACGATTTCGTATCACAAGAGTTACGTGCAGCTGAAGATCCAGAATTTGAAACATTCTACACAAAAAATATTTTATTAAACGAAGGTATTCGTGCTTGGATGGCTGCGCAAGACCAACCACATGAAAACTTTGTATTCCCTGAGGAGGTATTACCACGTGGAAACGCCCTTTAATAGTAGTATTGCAGGCCGCGACATTGAGTCAACAGGTTTTGCTTGGTGGAGTGGAAATGCCCGTTTAATTAATGTTTCAGGTAAATTATTAGGTGCTCACGTAGCACACGCTGGCTTAATGGTATTTTGGGCTGGTGCAATGATTTTATTTGAAGTATCTCATTTTGTACCAGAGAAGCCGTTATATGAGCAAGGTTTCATCTGTATGCAACATTTAGCAACTTTAGGTTATGGTATCGGACCAGGTGGTGAAATTACATCAACTGTTCCATATTTTGCTGTTGGTGTAATTCATTTAATTTCGTCAGCTGTATTAGGTTTTGGTGGAATCTACCATTCATTATTAGGTCCTGATACTTTAGAAGAATCATTCCCATTCTTTGGTTATGATTGGCGTGATAAAAATAAGATGACAACAATCTTAGGTATTCACTTATGTCTTTTAGGTGTAGGTTCTTTATTACTAGTTGCTAAAGCAATGTATTTAGGTGGTGTTTATGACACTTGGGCACCAGGTGGTGGAGATGTTCGTTTCATTACGACTCCAACATTAAATCCAATTGTAATCTTTGGTTACGTATTCCGTTCTCCATTTGGTGGAGATGGTTGGGTTGTATCAGTAAATAACATGGAAGATGTTGTAGGTGGCCATATTTGGGTTGGCGTACTATGTCTTACTGGTGGTTTCTGGCACATTTTCACTAAGCCATTCGCTTGGGCACGTCGTGCTTTCGTTTGGTCAGGTGAAGCATACTTATCGTACAGTTTAGCTGCAATTTCATTAATGGGCTTTACAGCTTCATTATACTCTTGGTACAATAATACAGCGTATCCTAGTGAATTATACGGTCCAACAGGTCCTGAAGCTTCACAATCTCAAGCATTTACATTCTTAGTTCGTGACCAACGTTTAGGTGCTAACGTTTCGTCAGCACAAGGTCCAACTGGTTTAGGTAAATACTTAATGCGTTCACCAAGTGGAGAGATTATCTTCGGTGGTGAAACAATGCGTTTCTGGGATTTACGTGCACCATGGGTTGAGCCATTACGTGGTCCAAACGGTTTAGATATCAATAAAATTAAAAATGATATTCAACCTTGGCAAGAACGTCGTGCAGCAGAATACATGACACACGCTCCGTTAGGTTCACTTAACTCTGTAGGTGGTGTAGCAACAGAAATTAACTCAGTTAACTATGTATCACCTCGTTCATGGTTATGTTGTTCACACTTCTTCTTAGGTTTCTTCTTCTTAATTGGTCACTGGTGGCATTCGGGTCGTTCTCGTGCTGCTGCTGCTGGTTTTGAGAAAGGTATTAACCGTGCTAATGAGCCTGTATTATCAATGCGTCCTATTGATTAATAATAATAATAATCATTTTTTACCTAACTTTTTTAAGTTAGGTAAAAAACAAAAATATCAAAATATCATTTTATCGTTTGACTAAAATTTATTTTTTAAATCTTAACCATTCAATCTCAATATAAGTTTGGGTCACCTGGGACTCGAACCCAGAACTATTCGGTTAAAAGCCGAGTACTCTACCATTGAGTTAGCAACCCTAATTAGATATTAGCATGAAAGTAATAAAATATTAAAGTATTTATATAAAAAAAAGATTTTTTCTCTATAAAATTTAAATAACTAAAATATTAATTTAAAATAATATTTTTACTTTATCGATTTTAAAGTAAAATAATAATTAACATTATCGGTTATTTTATTACTTAAAATTTTAAATAAATAAGGATTTTAAAAATGATTAATTGGCAAGTTCTAGGACAACTAATAGCTACAGGTGTTATTATGTTATCAGGTCCAGCAGTAATTGTTTTATTAGCGTTAAAGAAAGGTAATCTTTAATTTCTAATTTCTTGCATATATTTAAATTCGATCATCAATATAAAAATTTTTAAAACAGATTTATGATAACTGCTTTAACAACTATATTAGTTTTAGTTTCATTAGGTTTAGTTGTAACAGTACCTGTAGCTTTAGCTACACCAGGTGAATGGGAAAACTCAAAAGAGAGTTTTACTAAAGGTTTCCAAGGTTGGGTATTCCTTGTTTCTGCAATTGCCGCTTCTGATGGTATTGCATCATCATTTTAAATAATTAGAAATTATAGTTCAAACTATAATTTCTAAATTAATTTAAACTATTGACAGATTTTATAAATTTTTATAGATTATATTAAAAAGCATAAAAAATTGTTTTAATATAAAAGTTTGTCAGCGGGCATAGCTCAGTGGTAGAGCGCAACCTTGCCAAGGTTGATGTCGCGCGTTCGAATCGCGTTGCCCGCTTCAAAATTTTTGTACAAAAAAATTACAATTGCCCCCATCGTCTAGAGGCCTAGGACAGCTCCCTTTCACGGAGCAGACAGGGATTCGAATTCCCTTGGGGGTATTTTATAATGATT
>Ga0307966_1000560_pt1 | contig 31121 bp, 37 predicted proteins | sample OrgLakmetagen646_FD_203141 | JGI IMG/M metagenome (GOLD analysis project Ga0307966, IMG submission 203141) | Saline water microbial communities from Organic Lake, Antarctica - #646 | ecosystem: Environmental > Aquatic > Non-marine Saline and Alkaline > Saline | place: Antarctica: Organic Lake... | reverse complement strand
CTGTCCGACGATATCACCGGCGTTGGAACTGTCGACGGTCGTATCGCTGCCGCCATGCCAGACAGAGATCGTCGGCCAGGGGCCTTTGGAGTCCGAGGCTTCACGGACCGACGCGTCAAGCGCGCTGTCCGATGGGCTGCCAAATCCATTCATGCGAATGATCGCTTCCATCATGTTGTCCGCGCTGCGATAGGGCAGCCCTGCAATGATCGCCCCTCCCGCGAACACTTCCGGATAGGTCGCAAGCATCACAGATGTCATGGCACCACCCGAGGACATCCCCGTGATGAAGACGCGCGAGGGGTCGACAGAGTGATCGTCAACGACCTGCTTGATCATCTGACGAATAGACAGCGGCTCGCCGCCGCCGCGCTCGCTGTCGCCGGTCTCAAACCAGTTGAAGCTGCCAAGAAGGTTGTTGGTCAGTCTTTGCCCCGGAAACAAGAGCGCCATCCCGCATTCGTCGGCGAGAGTAGACCAGCCTGATCCGATATCATAGCTTTCCGCCGACTGAGTGCTGCCATGCAGCACGACGACAAGCGGACCGTTCTTCGGAAAGTTCTCGGGAATATAGATGTCCGCACTCAGCGAACCGGGGTCAGTCCCGAAATTATGCATGGCGGAGAGACGATTGGTAGTAGTTGAGGGTATTGGCATAGTAACTCCTGTGCGTGGCCCGGTATTGGCCACGCAAATAAAACGCGCCGACCCGAATTTTTCGAGCCGGGCGCGATGTGATTGTCCACGGTCAAGGCGGATACGAAGAGATATTTGTCGCCCGCGTCAGGTCAGTTCTATCAAATGCATGCGCCACGCGAATCGGTGATCAAGCTGCACCTTGCTGGTTTCCCAGTCCAAGCGCACTGACGCAGGTTAGTCGGCGCGTTAATAGTTTTGAGCAGTTTTTCCTTGGAGTCGAACGCTTGCTGGGCGCGGTAGCTCAGCCTTTGTCCTCCCCGTGAAAGAAGAGCTGATCATACGTCGCTTCGCTTTTGGACGATTTGTCTTGGCCATAACCACCAAGATTTCACGAACATGAACTGCCTGATCGGTGTCTTTACGACAAGCAGCAGGATGCCTATGGACAGCAGGCACCAGATTGCCGCCACTTCATTGGGGTTGCTGGTCAGGAGCATAGCCAATCGTGGGCCAACCAAAAAGTGGTAAACCGTAAGCCGCCAAGACCCGTAGAGAAGGGGCATCAAAAATGCCGCGACGAAATAACTGGGATACGCGGTCAGGAAGGATGCCCACGAATCGACCGTTATGAAGTTCAGCATGCCGTTCGTCGGCACTTCCCAGGCGATATGCCAGTCTCCGGATACTGAACACATTCGCTCAGCACACATGACCTCTCCCAGTGGACATGACCCTGCCCACTCGAACGGATAAAGCTGCAGAAGCATGATGATGGCCGAAATGAAACAGACTGTATAAACTGGCCACTGAATTTTCGCGCGCACGGAATTCGGGATGAAGTACATGGACAGCATATTGATGAAGAAGGGCTGGAACACGATGTGCAGATAGCTCAGCAGGGTGGCGATCTGATTTGAGGGCAGCGAACATTGATCAATGACCGAGTAGGTAAAGGCCTGCAAAAGCTCCATTGATGAGAAATAGCCCAAGGCCATCCACAACGGTGCCGGTTCTTTCTTGTAGGCGGCGTAAGCAGTTGTACCAATACCTACAACGGCCAGTACAGCCGACGCTTCACCGCTCCAGCACATAAAATTTCTCTCTTGATATGAAAATTGATTGGGGTGTCATGTGTCTGCCACCACACCCGGATTGTCCGGTTTTTCGGCGTCCGGCGTGCCAATCGCCTTGTCGCCCCCTACCGTGGTGTCGGCGCGGGCCTGCGCCTCGAGTTCGGCGTTCAATTCCGCCCCCATGAGGATAATATAGGCGGAAATCCAGAACCACATGAGCAGCACGACCACGCCAGCCAGGGTGCCGAAGCTCTGGTTGAAGTAATTGAAATTGCCGACGAAGAGCGCAAAGCTGGCCGAGGCCGCGATCCAGACAAGGCATCCCACAACCGCGCCGACCGACGTCCATTTCCACTCCGGCGTGTCGCGCGAGGGTGCAAAACGATAGAGTACGGATAGCCCGACAATCGTCAATGAGATCAACCCGAGCCAAAGGGCGGTGTTGACTAGCATCGCGACGGCCGGCCCCATATCGACGAAAGCCAGAATGGTTGGTATCGCCAGGGTCGCGGTGAGCCCGCAGATCACCCCCGCGATCAGCATCAGTGTTAGGGCGAATGTCACCAACAGCCGCTCGATGAACCCGCGTGTTTCTTCTTCGTCATAGGCGACATTGAGCCCCTGTATCAGGCTCGCAGTGCCCTTGGACGCCGAGTAGAAGGCAATCAGCAGGCCAAGGATGGCGGTAAACCCCAGCCCGCCCTGGCGGGAACCGGCGACAGATGTGGCCTGCTTGGTTATGATGGTGATCACTTCTTCAGGCATCAGCCCCGAAAAACTGTTGAGTTGTGCGACGATCCGGCTCGGCTCGATCAATAGGCCGCTGATGGCGATGACGGCGGTGATGGCCGGAAAAAGGGCCAGCAGACCATAAAATGCCACTCCGGCGGCAAGCAGGCCCACGCGGTCCTTTGCGACTTGGTTCTTGACGCGAAAGACCACGTCCTTCCAGCCAGCAAACGGTATTTTTGCCGGAGTTACGGCATCGCCACCATGAATCATGGGCAGTCCTCAATTCAGAAAAAATATCGTGACCGGGCACGGTCCCCACACAGGATCGTCACGCTTTCGTCTTCCGTTGCTTTTGCTGGTGGGTGAGCGAGGCACTGGGAAACTTGGGTCCTCTGAGGTGGGAAGCATTCCAAATGCCGCCATTCTGTCCCGGACGATAAATCGCTCGTTCAATCCGTTTACTGATCCTGATCAGGTCGCCAGCGACCATAATTCTGGCCAAACTGATTGGGATGCCAAGGGTCCGGCATTGTCCGATCCATCAAACGGGTCCGGCAGCCAACCTTGGGCGCACTAAGCGAGCACACCCAACGCCCAAAGAACGATGAAGATAACGATCACAAGGCCGAGGACGCCGCCGAGGCCACGCGAGCCATAGCGGTTGTAGCCGTAATATCCGCCACCGCCGCCGAACAGCAGGAGAAGGACAATGATAATCAGAATTGTACTCATGGGAGATATCTCTCTTTTGGGCCGATAGATGAAGGATGAAGCACATGTAACCGCGATGGGAATCAGATCCGTGGAGTCATGCCAAAGTCAAACAGTGGGGTTGCTTCGCTGCGGCTCTGCGCTCAGCGCAGGCCAAAAAAGCCCAGGATGACCAAGACGATGACCACGAAGCCTACGATATATACGATCCGGTTCATTACATTCCTATCTGCTCGGGGAGTGGCCCAAGGCCACCGACATCGCCAAGCATAAGCCATCGCAATTCCAGGCGAACCAACATGGATCAGTGCGCGGCGTACCGCAGCACGCGATTATGTGGCTGGGACATCGGTCTTGATCGCAAGGCCACGACATGAGGCTACCGAAGACACGTTTGCTGTGTGCAGGTTCCGAATCCGCCTTGCGCTGCAAACTCTACGACGCAAAACGAGCGGCGCCCGTAGGCGCGTCAAACTCAGTCAGATAAAGGGAAAACATGCTATGTTAATAGAGGCTTCGACTCTCAAGGGTTTCAAGATCGCCGCGACCGACGGCAGCGTCGGCACCGTGACGGATTTCCTTTTCGATGACGAAAGCTGGACGCTCCGCTGGATCATTGTCGACACTGGCACTTGGCTGTCAGGGCGCAAGGTGCTGCTGCCGGTTTCGGTTCTGGGTCACCCGGATACGTCCGCCCGCAGCTTTCCAGTCCGCTTGACGATGGCATCGGTCAAGGACAGCCCGGCTATAGACACGCATAAACCCGTATCGCGTCAGCACGAGGAACGGATGTATAGCTACTACAACATGACTCCTTATTGGGGAAACGGCTTCTATATGGGCGGTTATGGCGGCTGGACCGCGGACATGTCAGACGTGCATTACGCTGATTCACGACGGCGTCAGGACGCGCTTGACGCCAAGCGACATCAGGGCGATGAACCCCATCTGCGCAGCATCGATGTCGTGACGGGATACAATCTGCAGGCCACCGATGGCTCCATCGGTCATGTCGAGGGGTTTCTGATCGACGATACCGACTGGACGATCCGTTTCCTGACCGTCGATACAAAAAACTGGTGGCCCGGCAAACATGTCCTGATCTCGCCGCGTTCGGCGAAAGACATCCTCTGGGCAGAAAGCCTGGTCGATTTGGACATCGACCGTCAGACGGTCAAGGACAGCCCCGCCTATGATCCGTCCGTTCCGGTGGACGCGGCGTTCGAGGCGCGGATGGCGCGTCACTACATCCCTGACGCCACGCATGGAGCCGCGAGTTAAGAGGGCTGTGGTTTGAGATCATGATGCTGACCTCCGTGAAGAACCAGACCAACTTGCCGCGCTATTTCGCGCAGGTCTTTGACGTGGCGCTGTCACTGGAAAACGGGCGGCTCGATCTGGTGCTGGACGATGGCCGCGTCTTTCGCGCCGAAGGCCGCCACCCGGGTCCGGTGGCAGTGATCGAGGTACACAACCCCGACCTTTTCGCGCGCCTGATCCGCGAGGGCGACTTGGGTTTTCTGGAAGCCTACATCGACGGCTGGTGGTCTACGCCGGATCTGCAGGCATTCATGGACCTCGTCCACGCCCGCAACGACGCACTTTACGACGGCTTTCCCGGCATGGGGCTGGTGCGCGCCTTCGAGAAGCTGCGGCACTGGTTGCGCGGGAATTCCATTCGGCAGGCGAGAAAGAACATCGCCGCGCACTACGACCTTGGCAATGAATTCTACCAGCTGTGGCTGGATGAGACGATGACCTATTCCTCGGCCCTCTTTCGCAGCGGGCAGGAGACGATGGAAAAGGCGCAGCACCAGAAATACGAAAGCATGGTGGACCAGATGGGGGCGCAGCCCGGCGATCATGTGCTGGAAATCGGCTGCGGCTGGGGCGGCTTCGCGGAATATGCGGCGGCCGAGCGCGGGTTGCGCGTAACTGGCCTGACGCTCTCTCAAGAGCAGCACGACTACGCAGTGGAACGGATCCGGGCCAAGGGGTTGCAGGATTGCGTCGAGATCAGAATGCAGGATTATCGCGACGAACGCGGGGTTTATGACGGCATCGCCAGTATCGAGATGTTCGAGGCGGTCGGCGAGAAATACTGGCCGACCTACTTTCAGGTCGTTCGCGACCGCCTGAAACCTGGCCGCAACGCCACCTTGCAAATCATCACGGTGCAGGACGCGCGCTTCGAGATCTACCGCAAGCGCGTGGATTTCATCCAAAAACACATTTTCCCCGGCGGCATGTTGCCGTCGCCCGGCGCGCTGCGCGACGAGGTGCGTCGCGCCGGGTTGCAGGTCAGCCGCTCGATCGAGTTCGGCGAGAGCTACAGCCAGACACTGCGGCGCTGGTATGACGCCTTTAACGGGCACTGGGACGAAATTTCGCGGCTGGGCTTTGACGACCGATTTTGGCGGATGTGGAATCTGTACCTCACCTCTTCCGCCGGCGCGTTCCACTGCGGTAACTGCGACGTGACCCAGATCACCATCACAAGGCCCGCCGTCTGAAAACAGGCGGAGACGGTGCATGTCCGGTTCCCTATCTCGCTGAACAACGCAAAACCATTCCACACGAGAGTGAAGTGAACATCACGGGCGATCTGGCGACGATGAAGCGGCTATCAGCTGCGTGGGTCTATGCCGCCAAGGCCAAGAGCAATGCGTGGGCTTCGGCGGCCCGCGCTGCCGCAATCTCCGTCGTTGCCTGCTCCATCGCTGCGACCTCAGCGCCGACGAACAGCCCGGTTTCAGGCGTAAGAAATCCGTCGCCCAACAGTGTGCCACCGGTCTTGGCGATCACGTCGAACAGCGGCTACAGCGAAGTTCCGCTTCTCAAATTCGCGCAGTGCCGCCGTAGATCGAGTGGGCGAGATTGCTGCGAACGAAATGTTCTTGCAAATGAAGCGTTGGTGGCGACCCAAAGATCATCTCGAAATCTCCCCAGCCAACACGGCTCGGCCGTGTACCGCCAAGATCGCGGCGAATCTCTGACATCCGAACTGCCGGATCACGTCGGTGACCCTGGCCTCGTAGCCAGCATGCCCGATCAAGCGACACAGGTCCGATGCGTGAAACTGACGGTTCGCGCTTGGCGCGGCCTGGATCTGTTCGAGCAATTCACGCTCTTTTGGTTCAATCTTCCGCATCGGCGCTGGAGTAGGTTCCGAGCGCGGTGCGATCCCGGGCGCGGTGCGCCACCGGCGCATGAAGCCTAGCAAGAAGCCTGCAGGAACCCTGCCGTTGCCTCGCGTCCGGTTAAACGCGAGGAAGCGATCCCAGATCACTTGCGTGTCGACGTTCCAGCAGGGCAGTGCAGTCTTCGCTGCCTTGATCAAATTTGCCCAACAGGTCTGAAAAACGTTCGAGTTCGCGGTGATTTCAATCAGACCTGAGAATATAGTTTTGTTATTATTATCTCTAGATAGTGATGTGTCGCCCTCACCTGACACGAGATCATGGGTTTCCTCCTCTTCATCAAAGGCTGAGAACCGGAAGAGCCAAGGGGCAAATTTGCCGTTGGGTTTCTGGCGCACCAGCTCCAAGTCTGACGCTTCGAGTTCGCTCAGAAGGACCGTCAGATACTGGCGCGAGACGCCCATCTTCTCTGCCAAGACCGAGAGGGTGAAGGCGGCTGTCCCGCGCGACAACCCGTTGTAGCCCTCCTTCCAGGCGATACCATCGAGGATGAGAGTGGCAAGCTTGTGAGCGGATACGGAAAGATCAGTCTGCGTTATACGTCGCAGTATCAAGCCGGTTGTGGGTTCCATGGTCGGGGTCTCCTGAGAGAACCGACGCCATGTCGTGAGACAACAACATTCTTGCCAGCAAAACAACTTTGCTGGTTGCGGGTGTTTGGACAGTGCGCTAGAAAATTCTTGTTCACGGATTTTTCTAGCGCGGCGTCAGGCTTCACGGTCTGGCGTCGTTTCCTTTTTTGGGTTGATTGCACAGCCTCCGGTGCAGGGGTTTGCGAGATGCGGTCAGGAAACCTGGCGCTTGGTTGGTCAGTAGCGGACTTCTTCGGAACCGTAGTTCCCGGCGTGATCACGCCAGTCGACGAAGACAGATCGGTAGAAGTAGCTCCCGCATCCGTTCGGGATGGTCAGCCGAGACGCGGACGGCACCTGGGCCACGCCGGACCTTGTCCAGCGATAGTCACCTTGAAGGCCGTATGATCCCAAGCGCGTCGAGTCGCTTCGATTGCAGTCGCCATCGCGATTTTCGTTTTGACGGTACTGGATATGAAAAACGCGGATGCTCCGCACAAAGTCGAAAGCGTCGTCCGAGATGTCGATATCCGCTTGGACATCGGCCTGGACGCGAAGCAATGGCGAGGAAGCCGCTTCCGAATGGATCAAGGGCGGATCACGGAACGTTATGTCATAGAGCCGCTCCATCGGCGACAGTGGCGCGGGCTCGTTGAAAGACGCTCCCATTGGACAGCGCCATATCTGCAAGGGCGGCTCGATCGGCCAGGGGGTGATCCGGCGAATGAAAACTGCCCGCGCGTGTGCGCAGGGCGCAGAGGCAGGCCATCCCCCGGCAAGGCACAAGAGGATCGCGCAGTCGACCTGATAGGCTTGGGCCGGAGCGGCCGAGCCCATAAGAGAGGATATGCTAATTGCCGCGGCGGCTGCCACGCTATGGACCATGTGCTTCATGATGCGACTCCATCTATAATGGTGCAGCGATACGAAACAACATAAACGATAGCAAGGAGATTTGATTGCGAGGGGCCGCAAGGCTCAATTTATCCGCTCACCGCCCTTTGGGATCCCGCACGGCTTTGTTGATGGCGTGGATGCTCCTTCCTTTTGTGATGGCTCTAACACTCACCACAATGGCACATTCCGATGCCGTCGGGAGGGGCATCCACGCCATCAACAAAGCCCCTGGACGGTATAATTCGCCGCGGGACTGATCGAGATCAGCCAAACATCGCAGACATGCGCAGACAGTGACCAAAAGCGGCATGACGGCCAAGCGCCCGTCTCGCTGGTGTAACTGGCGAAAGGAACGTGCGACATGAGTTCTCACATCGATCCACAACCCGAAGACGACGCGGAGGTGCTCTCGTCGCGTTTCCCCACCGCCTATACGATCCTGTTTGCGCTGATCGTCTTGGTCGCCATACTGACGTGGATCATCCCCGCCGGTCAGTATGAGCGTATCGACGACGAGACTGTAGGCCGAACGATTGCTGTTGCGGGAACCTATGCAGAGGTTCCGTCGAATCCACAGGGGCTGTTTGACGTCCTTCTTGCGCCGATTGCGGGGTTTTACGACCCTGACAGCTATGCCGCCAACGCCATCGATGTGGCGCTCTTTGTTCTGTTCCTTGGTGGGTTTCTGGGTGTTGTGAACGCCACTGGCGCGATCGATACCGGCATCCGGGCTGCGATGACCCGCATGAAGGGGCGCGAGATTTGGATGATCCCCATCCTGATGGGGCTGTTTGCCGCTGGCGGTACGACCTATGGCATGGCCGAAGAAACACTGGCTTTTTATGCCATCCTGATTCCAGTCATGATTGCCGCAGGATATGACGCGGTGACGGGTGTCGCCGTGATCCTGATCGGCGCAGGCATTGGCGTGCTGGGATCGACGATCAATCCCTTTGCGACTGTTATCGCATCTGATGCTGCTGGCATTCCCTTCACTGACGGGATTGTGCTGCGTCTGGTGCTGCTGATTGGCGGGCTGGCGATCTGCGCGGCCTATGTAATGCGATATGCCAAGCGCGTAAAAGCCGATCCGGCGCACTCTGTCGTTGCCCATCAAATGGGTGCGCACCGACGTTTGTTCCTGAATGATGACACCGCAAACGACGCCGATGATACCCTGTCCACGACGCAGAAAATCGTGCTGGTCCTGTTCGGACTGACCTTTGCCGTCATGATCTGGGGCGTCGCCTCACAAGAGTGGTGGATGGCGCAGATGGGTGGCTTGTTCCTCGGGGCTGCCATCGTCACCGGCGTTATCGCACGCTTAGGTGAAAAACGGCTGACCGGTAGCTTTGTCGACGGCGCGCGTGATTTGCTTGGCGTGGCCCTGGTCATCGGGTTGGCGCGCGGGATTGTCGTCATCATGGAGAACGGCCTGATTGCCGACACGATCCTGCACAGCGCCGAAAGCTCGCTCGGGGGCCTCGGCACGCTGGCCTTTATCAACGTCATGTTCTGGATCGAAGTCGGGATGAGCTTTTTTGTGCCCTCGTCCTCCGGTCTGGCTGTGCTGTCGATGCCAATCCTCGCGCCGCTCGCGGACTTTGCGGGCGTGGGCCGTGATTTGGTCGTCACCGCTTTTCAATCAGCCAACGGCCTGGTGAACCTGATCAACCCGACCTTCGCCGTGGTCATCGGGGGGCTCGCCATCGGGCGGGTGTCCTATGACCGCTGGCTTGTCTTTATATGGCCTCTGATGCTGATCCTCGTCGTTTTTACCAGCGTCGCAATCAGCATAGCCGCCATTCTTTAATCGAAAGGAAATACCATGTCCGATCAACCCCTTGGCGTTCATTCCGAATCCGGCAAATTGCGGCAGGTCATCGTCTGTCGTCCTGGTCTGGCGCATCGGCGTCTGACCCCTGACAATGCCTCAGAGCTGCTGTTCGACGATGTGTTCTGGGTTAAGCAGGCGCAGAAAGATCACGATGATTTTTCTGAAACCATGCGCGGCGAAGGTGTCGAGGTGCTGGAAACCGGCGCGATGCTGGCAGAGACGCTGGAGATCAAAGAGGCCCGGAAGTGGATTTTGGACCACCGCATCGCCGCGATCCATGTAGGTGTCGGCATGCGCCATGAATTACGCGATTGGATGGACGATCTGCCGGGCGAGGAACTGTCGAAGTGGCTGATCGGCGGTCTGACGGTCAAGGATGTCCCGTTTGATACTGAGAGCATGTTTGGCGCCTACCTCGGTCATCACGGCTTTATCCTGCCGCCGCTGCCGAATTTTCTGTTCACCCGCGACAACTCGGCCTGGATCTTTGGCGGTGTGACGCTCAATCCGATGTATTGGCAGGCGCGCCGCCCCGAGACGCTACTGACGGCGGCGATCTATCGCTACCATCCCAAATTTGCGGGCAAGGTCGATGTGATCTGGGGCGATCCGCTGGCCGATCACGGTCTTGCCACGGTTGAGGGTGGCGATGTCATGCCGCTCGGAAACGGCCTTGTCCTGATCGGCATGGGTGAGCGGACCTCGCCGCAAGGTGTCGGTCTGCTGGCAGGGGCATTGTTCGATCAAGGTCGCGCAGAGCGGGTCATCGCCTGCGAAATGCCAAAATCTCGCGCCGCGATGCATCTGGACACGGTGTTCACATTTTGTGGCGGCGATGTCGTCACGGCCTTCAAGGAGGTCGCGGACGAAATGACCTGCTATGATCTGCACCCCGGAGAGGGTGACAAGCCGCTTAGGATGCACCACGACAAACGCCCGATGTTTGATGTGGTTGCCGATGCCATGGGGTTCAAGAAACTGAACGTCGTGCCCACCGGCGGCAGTGACCCGTTCGAACAATCACGCGAACAGTGGAACGATGGCAACAACGTGCTGGCACTGCGACCCGGCGTCGTCATGGGCTACGACCGCAACGACGACACCAACGCGGCCTTGCGCGCTGAAGGTATTGAGGTGCTGGAAATGCCTGGTGCCGAACTGGGCCGCGGCAGAGGCGGCAGCCGCTGCATGTCCTGCCCCACAATCCGCGACGCAGTGTAAGGAGACGACACAATGGCTTTCAATCTTAAGAACCGCCACTTTTTGACTTTGCGGGATTTTTCCCCCGCCGAAATTGGGTTTCTTCTAAAACTCTCTGCTGATCTCAAGTCGGCCAAATATGCCGGCACCGAAGTCGAAACGCTGAAGGGTAAGGAAATTGCACTGATCTTCGAAAAGGACAGCACCCGAACGCGGGTCGGGTTCGAGGTGGCAGCCCACGATCAAGGGGCGACGGTCACGTATCTTGGACCTTCCGGAACGCACATCGGAGGCAAGGAATCCGTCAAGGACACTGCTCGTGTTCTGGGACGGGTCTATGATGCGATCGAATACCGCGGCTTTGGACAGAAGATCGTGCAGGAACTGGCCGACTGGTCCGGCGTGCCGGTCTATAACGGGCTGACGGACGAATTTCATCCAACTCAAATTCTGGCCGATTTTTTGACCATGCAGGAACACTCGGACAAACCCTTACGCCAAATCTCCTATTGTTTCATGGGCGACGCGGGCAACAACATGGGCTTCAGTCTGTTGTTGGGCGGGGCCAAGATGGGTATGGATGTGCGCCTTTGCGCACCAAAATCGCTCTGGCCAGATCAGTCCTTTCAGGACGAGGCCGAGGGCATCGCCGCCGAAACCGGCGCGCGGATCACCATCACCGAAGACGTGGATCAGGCCGTCAAGGATGCCGATTTTCTGTATACCGATGTCTGGGTGTCGATGGGCGAAAGCACAGATAAATGGGCCGAACGTATCGAGCTACTCAAGCCCTATCAGATCAACGCCGATGTGATGGCAAAAACTGGCAATCCGCGGACCAGGTTCATGCACTGCCTGCCTGCCTTCCACAACACTGACACAGATGTCGGAGAGGAGATCGAGGAAAAATTCGGCCTGACCGCGATGGAGGTCACCGACGAGGTCTTTGAAAGTGCGGCGTCCATCGTCTTTGATCAGGCGGAAAACCGGATGCACACAATCAAGGCGGTTCTTGTCGCTACGTTGGGGGGCTGATCCATGCTTGTCGTCGCAGCCCTTGGCGGGAACGCCCTGTTGACACGCGGTCAGCCGCTGACCGCGCAAAATCAGCGCGCCAATGCCCGAAAGGCCGCGATCGCCTTGGCCGAGATCGTCCGTGGGGGGCACAAGCTGGTGGTCACCCATGGCAATGGTCCGCAGATCGGCCTGTTGGCGCTAAAAGGCGCAACCTACAAACCCGACGAGGCTTATCCGCTGGATGTTTTGGGGGCCGAAAGCGGCGGCATGATCGGCTATATCATCGAGCAGGAATTGGAAAATGCCCTTGATCATAAGTATCCGGTTGCCACGCTGCTGACGCAGATACTGGTAGACGCCAAAGATCCGGCGTTTCAGAACCCGACCAAGTTTATTGGACCGGTTTATGAGCGAGAAGAGGCCGAGATGCGCGCCAAGGCTGGTGGCTGGTCTATCGCGCCCGACGGCGACAAATGGCGGCGCGTTGTGGCCTCGCCCCTCCCTCAGGAAATTCCTGATATGGGCGTACTGCGGCTGTTGCTGGAGCACGGCGTGATCGTGATCTGCACCGGCGGCGGCGGCATCCCGGTGGTGCGACAAGCGGACGGTAGCCTGATCGGCATCGAGGCGGTGATCGACAAGGACGCCGCCAGCGCACTTCTGGCACAAGAATTGAAGGCCGATGCGCTGTTGCTGCTGACGGACGTCGCTGCAGTGATGCAGGATTTTGGCACGGATGAGCAACGCGAAATTGGAGCGATTGCGCCAGAGGACGCGCTGCAACTGGATCTGCCAGCTGGTTCTATGGGTCCGAAGGTCACCGCCGCCGCCGCCTTCGCGGCGGGTGGTGGCTTGGGCGGGATCGGGCGACTGGATCAGGCTGCAGACATTCTGGCGGGCCGTGCGGGGACGCGCATCTCTCTGCAACACAATAAGGAGGTAAAAAATGGATGACCTGACAGGTTTCCTGCAACGCAACTGGTGGCTTTTCTTGCTGCGCGGGGTTGCCGCCATCGTGTTCGGGATCGCTGCCTTCGTCTGGCCAGGGCTGACGCTCACGATGCTGATCGCGCTGTTTGGCGCCTATGTCCTGATCGACGGCATCTTTGGGCTGGTCCAATCGATCCGCGACAGGAATCGCCTTTCGCTCTGGTGGCTCTGGGCGCTCGAAGGGATTCTGGGTATCGTTGTCGGCGTATTGACGTTCGTGGCGCCCGGTGTAACCGCGTTTATCCTGCTGATGTTCATCGCGGCATGGGCGATCGTCGGGGGCGCCCTGAGGATTGTGATGGCAATCCGTTTGCGTCGCGAAATTCACGGTGAGTGGTTTCTGGTTGCAGGCGGCGTCATGTCTGTCTTGTTCGGTGTGCTGCTGTTCATCGTTCCGGGTGCGGGAATTTTGTCGATCATCTGGATTATCGGCATGTATTCGATAGTGTTCGGCGTACTATTTATCGCACTGTCCCTTCGTTTACGCCGTGAAAAACCCGCCCGTGTGTCGGCATGATGACTGAAAGTTCCTTAGAGCCAAAAAGCGGAACTTACATGATCCAAGTCCGCGATGAGTGTGTGATCGTCACCGGAAGCGTTGCTGAAATCAGGTGCGGTTACGCGCTCTCGAACATTCCATCTTCATCGACGGGTGTCAGTGCTCGGTCGACCAAGAACCGTCGGCGGTTTAAGCCGTGACAAATGCACCTGACGCACAGACCGACGGCCGTATCGTGGCGGTGCACGGCGGTATTGTAGATGTCCTGTTTCCGAGCTCGGCACAGGGTCCGGACATAGACGATCTGCTTTATGCAGACGACATTGCCATGCAGGTCATGTCCTTTGTCGAAGGAGGTGCTGCCCGCTGCATCGCGCTGGCGTCCGTGCAGGGGCTGGGCCTCGGCACGGCTGTGCGCGCCACGGGCGGCCCGGTTCTGGTGCCGGTCGGCGAGGCTGTTCTTGGCCGGATGCTGGATATGTTCGGCGCCCCGCTTGACGGTGAGCCAGCGCCGGTCACGGAAGAACGCCGCTCGATCCATCGCGCGCCGCCGCGTCTATCGGAGCGGAGACTGCATGCCGAAGTTCTGGAAACCGGAATTAAAGCCATTGATCTTTTGGCCCCAATTGAAAGGGGTGGCAAAACCGGCCTCTTCGGAGGTGCTGGTGTGGGCAAGACCGTGCTGCTCAGTGAATTGATCCACAATACCGTCGAACATCACGACGGAGTCAGCCTGTTCTGCGGTATCGGAGAGCGCTCACGCGAGGCCGAAGAGCTGTGGCGCGAAATGGGCGATGCGGGCGTGCGCGACCGCATGACCATGGTGTTCGGACAGATGAACGAAAGCCCCGGCGTGCGGTTTCTGGTGGGTAAATCGGCGCTGACGATGGCCGAATGGTTCCGCGACGACCGCGAACAGGACGTCCTGTTGTTGATCGACAATGTGTTCCGCTATGTTCAAGCAGGGTCCGAGGTGTCGGGCATGATGGGGCGGATGCCCTCGCGTGTGGGCTATCAGCCGACGCTGGCCACAGAGCTGGCGACCTTGCAGGAACGCATCGCCTCTACCCGAAAAGGCGCGATCACATCCATTCAGGCGGTATATGTTCCCGCCGACGATTTCACCGATCCGGCGGCGGCGCATATCTTTTCGCACCTGTCGGCCTCGGTTGTGCTGTCGCGCAAACGGGCCAGCGAGGGTCTTTATCCCGCGGTCGACCCCTTGGCGTCGTCTTCGGTCATGTTGACCCCCGGCGTGGTGGGCCAGCGACATTATGACATTGCCCGTGCGGTGCGTCGAACGCTGGCGGAGTATGAGGATTTGCGCGACATCATCGCAATGCTCGGGATCGAGGAGTTGTCCGCCCATGACCGTGCCGTGGTTGCCCGTGCACGGCGCTTGGAGCGTTTCCTGACACAGCCCTTTGCGACCGTCAGCGCCTCCACAGGGGCAGGCGGCAAGCTGGTGCCGCTCGATGCGACGTTGAAAGGGTGTGAAACCATCTTGTCACAAGACAGCTTCGAGCGCCCGGAGAGCGATTACTATATGATCGGCGCGCTGCCCGAGACCGAGGTGGCAGCATGAGTACGGCTACGCAGATGCAGGTCAAAATCCGGCTTCCCGGTGGCCCGCTGTTCGACGGCGAGGTGATACAAATCAACGCTGTCGCACAGGATGGCGCGTTCGGCATCTTGCCCAATCATACCGATTTCGTCTCAGCGCTGGTGCCTTCCGTCTTGCTCCTTACGCAACCAGACGGGGCGGAGCGGATCTTTGGCATCGACGAAGGGCTGCTGGTCAAGTCCGGACATAAAGTTGAAATCGCCGTGCGGCGCGGGGTGGAGAGCCATGATCTGGAAACGCTGGGCCACACGGTCGACGCGTTTTTTGAAGCCGTTGAAGACGACGAACGCATTGCGAGGTCGGCCCTGTCGCGGCTTGAGGCCAATATGGTGCGCCGCTTTGCCGGATTGCGAAAGGACCCAACGCCATGACGGATCCAACACGTAAACAGACCGACCAGATCGGTCGGGAGGCCGCCCGCAAGAAAGCCGCGCGCGACAATCCCGGCCCTAGCCCCCTGCGCGGGATCGGGGTCTTCGGGATGATCGGCTGGGCCGTGGCGGTACCGACCGTCGGCGGGGCGTTCCTTGGTCTCTGGCTGGACCGCATTTCACCACAGGAGTTTTCATGGACGATCGCGTTGATCCTTGGCGGTGTCGTGATCGGCGGGTTTCTCGCATGGACTTGGATCGACAGGGAGAAAGGCGAATGATTTTGCTAAATTTCGATTACACCCTCTTTGGTTTCGGCCTGTTGGCCGGAACGGTTGCCACCGCGCTTTACTTCGCCGGACTGGCGTGGGGAATGCGGTTGGCCCTGCGGACCGCGCGACCCGTTGCAGTGCTGCTGCCGAGTGCCGCAATCCGCATCGCGCTGTTGATCGGCGCGGGGTTCTGGATCTCGCAATCGGGCGCAGTGGCGCTCGTGGGTTTTGCACTGGCATTTCTGGTGGTTCGATTTGTTGTGACGAGCGCCTTGCGGTCCCCTACGGGCGCGACGGTCATGCACGCCACCAAGGAGGTGACGTGATGGAAATGACACCGGACGACACCATCGTATTTGTGCTTGGCGGTTTTGCAATCAACGCAACGATCCTGTTCACATGGGTCGTCATGGCGATCCTGACGCTTTCGTCGATCCTGATCACCCGCAATCTGCGCCCCGATGTGCCGCCAGACCGCTGGCGCACCACGCTGGAGGCCATCGTACTGACCATTCAGGGCCAGATCGACGAGATCAGCACACGCCCGGACCGCCGGTTGCTGTATTTTTCCGGGACGCTGTTTTTGTTCATCATCACGTGCAACCTGCTGATGATCGTGCCCGGTTGGCGCTCACCCACCGGATCGCTGTCAACAACCGCCGCCCTTGCCTTGGCGGTTCTGGTTGCCGTGCCAATCTTCGGGATCGGGAGCCGTGGCATCGGCGGGTACCTGCACAGCTACATCGAGCCGAATGTCATCATGCTGCCGTTCAACATCATCGGTGAGTTTTCGCGCGGCATTTCACTGGCCATCCGTCTCTACGGAAACGTCATGAGCGGCGCAGTGATCGGCGCCATCCTGCTGAGTGTTGCACCGTTCTTCTTCCCTGTGGTGATGGACATGCTGGGCCTGCTGACCGGCGTGATTCAAGCTTACATCTTCGCCATCCTTGCGACGGTTTACATCTCGTCGACCACAGCAGCCCCCGATTCCAAACCCGATTCCACGACTGCGAAGGAAACAACATGACCGATCTTGGCATTATCGCCGCAATTTCGATATTCACCGCCGGACTGACTGTGTCATTCGGTGCACTTGGACCCGCATTGGGCGAAGGCCGTGCTGCGGCAAGTGCGATGTCTTCCATCGCACAACAGCCCGATGCCGCATCGACCCTGTCGCGCACACTGTTCGTCAGCCTTGCGATGATCGAATCCACCGCCATCTACTGCTTTGTTGTCGCCATGATCCTGCTGTTCGCAAATCCATTCTGGAACGCGGCACTTGAGGCGGCGGCGCAAGGTGCGGGTGGCTGAGCATGTCCATTGACTGGATCACCGTCGCGGCACAACTGGCCAACTTTCTGGTCCTGGTGTGGCTGCTGAAGCGTTTCCTCTACCGCCCGATACTTGATGGGATAGACGCGCGCGAATCCCAGATCGCTGCGCGCATGTCGGAGGCAGCGCAAGTGCGCGAGGCAGCCGAGATCGCCGAGGCCGAACACCGCGCTGAAACGGAGCGCCTGAAAGCTGCCCGCGACGGCGCCGTGCAGCAGGCCCGCGCGGAGGCAGAAGCGGAGCGTGACCAGTTGATGTCGCAGACGCGCACTCGACTGGACCGTGAACAGACCGCCCGCGAGACCGAGCGCGCGCAGGAAGCCCTGCGTTATACCACTAGGTTGGAACAAAAAGGCGCGGCGGCGCTGGTGTCACTGACGCGCAAGGCACTGCATGATCTGTCCGGTGAAACCCTGGAACAGCGCATCGTTGCCCGCGCGGTTTCACGCATGGGCGACATGACTGATGATCTCAAAGCGGCAGCGGGCGACAGCCGGAAAGCCGTGGCAACGACCCAAAGTACGTTGCCGGACGATCTGCGCGACCAGATCGATGCCGCCGTCGATGCCGCGTTGCCCGGCGCATCGGTGCGCTATGAAACTGATCCCGCGCATTCCCCGGGGCTGTCGCTAAGGCTTGGCGGGGCGCAGCTTGGTTGGACGGTGGACGGATATGTCGACGGTTTGCAGGTCATTCTGAACGACACCGTTCACGAGAAGGAACATGCAGATGCCGCATGAAGCCCTCCGCGACGGAACCGACGATCTGCTTCAGGCGCTAATGGACGCACCTGCCCCGAAACCGCAACTGCGCGAGATCGGCAAAGTGGCCGAGATCGGCGACGGCATCGCCATCGTCACTGGCCTCGCGCGCGCGCTGGTGGATGAATTGCTGGACTTTGGCGGCGGCCTGTATGGGATCGTATTCGACCTAGAGCAGGACCGCCTTGGCGTCGTGCTACTGGGACCGTCGGGATCGGTCGTGCCGGGGTCTGACGTTCAGCGCACCGACAAGGTGATCAGCGTTCCCGTTGGTGATGGACTGCTGGGCCGGGTCGTCGACGCCATGGGAAGGCCGCGCGACGGGAACGGCCCGATTGCAACCGAACGGGAAAGCCCTATCGAAGTTGCTGCACCCAGTATTCTCGACCGTCGGCCCGTCACACGTCCGCTGGCAACAGGCCTCAAGGCAATTGACGCCGCCGTGCCTGTCGGGATGGGGCAGCGCGAGTTGATCATCGGCGATCGGCAGACCGGCAAGACATCCATCGCGGTTGATGCCATCCTGAACCAGAAGGATACTGGTGTGGCGTGCATTTATTGCGCCATCGGGCAGCGTGGCGACGCGGTGGCCAAAGTGATCGGGGCTTTGCGCGACGGCGGCGTGATGGACAACACCATTGTTCTGTCGGCAGGCGACGAGGAAACACCGGGCCAGTCCTATGTTGCACCTTATGCGGCCATGTCGATGGCGGAAGCACTGGCAGCAGATGGCCGTGACGTGCTGATTGTGTTCGACGACTTGACCCACCACGCCCATTCCTATCGAGAACTGTCACTGCTGCTGCGCCGTCCGCCGGGGCGCGAGGCGTTTCCGGGCGATATCTTTTTCGTTCACGCCCGGCTGCTGGAACGCGCCGGACAGTTCGGCCCTGGAGTTGGCGGTGGGTCTATTACGGCCCTACCGGTGGTCGAGACACAGGCGGAGAACCTGTCGGCCTATATCCCGACCAATCTGATCTCGATCACCGATGGGCAGATTTATCTGTCGCCCCGACTGGTGCGAAAGAACCAGTTTCCGGCTGTCGATCTGGGGGTGTCGGTCAGCCGCGTGGGCGGCAAGGCACAGGCGCCTGCGCTGCGCGATGTTGCGGGCAATCTGCGTGTGACCCTGTCACAATTCGAAGAATTGGAAGAGTTCGCGCGCTTTGGCACGAGACTGGACGAGGCGACACGCGGACGTTTGGCGCGCGGTGCCGCGGTCCGCGCCGCACTTCGCCAGTCCGAACGCGATCCCATGCCCGCCGACGAACAGCTTGCCGTGCTGATTGCCGCGATGGAGGGTCTGTTTGACGACATGGCGGAACCAGCGATGGCGGCAGCAAGCAATGCGCTGCGCCGCGCAGTCCGCAGTGGTGACGGCGAGACGCGGGACCTGATTGCGTCGGGCCAACGGCTGGATGAGGCGGGTCGTGCGCAGATCGTCGATATGGCGCGCGCTGCAATCGCGGAGGATACAAATGGCCGAGACACTTGAGCGCCTGACCCGTCGCACCGAAACCATGCAAAGCATCCGTGGCATCGTGCGCACGATGAAGACAATGTCTGCGATCAATGCCGCGCCCTATGAACGGGCAGCCGACGCTATCGACGCTTGGCGGGACACGGTTCTAAACGGATTGCATGCATTCCTGCAGGTGACTGGTCCACTGGTCCAGGACAGCCCGTCAGAGACCCGGTCAATACTGGTCGTCATGGGATCAGACCACGGCCTGTGCGGCAATTACAACGAGGTGATCGCGACAGAGACCCTGCGTCATATCTCTCCGGGCCAAAAGGTTCGGATCCTTTGCGTTGGCGCACAGATGGAGGACGCGTTGCTGGGCGAAGGTATTGTCCCCGAAGTGACGTTGTTGCCGCCAGCCAACGTAGATGGGCTCAACCGGCTGGCAGACGAACTTGTCACCCGACTTGACGCGATGCGCGAGGATCAACCCGTCACTCTGATCTACACGAGGCGTGCCGCCCATGGCCGACAAGCACCCGTTGCCCAGCAGTTGCTGCCGCTAGATGAAGAGGTGCTGGTAAATCTGGCTGCGCGCCCTTGGGTTTCACGCAGTCTTCCAAAGTTTTCATTGCCCGAGCCGGCACTTCTGGCTGCACTCGTGCGCAACCTGTTGTTCGCTACAGTGCAACGCGCCGCCGCCGAAGCATTGATGACCGAAAATGCAGCGCGGCTGGCGCGGATGCAGCAAGCCGAACAATCTGTAGATGAACGGCTGGAGGATTTGCAGTCCGAGACACGCTCGGTCCGCCAAAGCGAAATCACAACAGAGCTTCTGGATGTCATTGTCGGTTTCGAAGCGCTGAAGGCGCGTGACAAACGCAAACGTAGTCCGGTCCAGTAGGCAATTGAACCTCGTACAGATGGAAGTGAATGTAGCATATTTGGGCGGTTGATAATCCGGCAGGTCCCAAGTCTGAATTGTCTGCAGTCTGGCCCGATACCTGTGCAACCGGAGCGCAACGCCAGCTAAATGGACAAAACCGGATAGGTGAGCCAGGAAGCCGGACGCTCTACCTCTGTAGCAGTAAAAATTCGCTTTGTTGGTGGAGGCTGACCCAGATCAGTGCGGCGGCGCGGCGACGACGATATGCTCTCAACAACGACGTGGAATTGCCGCGCCATTCTCGAGGGACGTTCGGGAACGCGGGTCATGCCGGACCAACTTGGAAACCGTCGACCTGCAAAGGACGATACCCGGGCCCTGCGGCCTGCCGTATCCGACGCCTGAGGTACCCATGAAACTCACACCGTTTCACACAATCCTGAAAGACCGCACATCCATCCTTGTGAGGGAAGTGACGCACGAAGATCGTCATCTGTTGGAAATTGGTTTTGCGCATCTGTCAGACCAATCGAAGTACTTTCGATTTCTGGGACACCGGAAAAATCTGACCTCACCGGAACTGACGAAATTCACAGCGGTAAACGGTCCTGATCACGTGGCGGTCGGCGCGATGGTCGTCGGGGAGCCTTCTCCTGAACCCGTCGCGATCGCGCGTTACTTTCGGCTTCCCGATGAAAGCCACGTTGCCGAAATCGCGATCACGGTTGTCGACAGCTACCAACGGCAAGGGCTCGGTAGCCTCCTTATCGGTGTGCTGGCCAAATTCGCCGATATGGAAGGCATCACCACATTCAGCGCTTTGGTGCATGGCGAAAACACGACGATGCTGGGGCTTCTTCGTCAACTCGGCGGCACACGAGCTTCCATGGACGGCATGGAAATGAATATCCGAATTCCGATATCGGGGAATACCGAGGGAAGATCCCTTTCAACGGTTGACGATCCCTTCAAGGACGCGCGCAGGCTTGCAAGCTTCCAATAGGCGGTCCCGCCACAAGTCATGCTCGTCAGAATTGGCCGATATCCGGCCAGATTTTTACGATACAGAAGGCGTCACGGATATATCCTTTAAATGAAATGGCACAGGGTGACCTGCATCAATGTCGAAGGGCTAAACCAGCGCGATAGTCCTGATAATTCACCGGAACTCGGTGAACGTGTAACCAGTCTTACTGGTACTGAGGCACGCGGGATAGACTGTCCCCTCGTCCCCTATCCCGCGTGTTTCATGTTTTCGGGCCGTCCACAAAAAGACAAGTAAATGATAACCGAAGCCAACAAATCGATTAAAACAGCCGACAAAATGAAATCTGTGAAGGTCGCATGGGCCGAAGCACCCTCGGGCCTGAAAAAGGGCACGGCGCACAAGCACTATCAGGCTGCGGAGAAAGCATACGCGGTCAAGAACGACGCCGACACAAACAAAGAACTTAATGCAGCCGCCCACGCTCTCGCCTGACATGACCGCCTGGCCGCCCGGCATATGTTGTCGGGCAGCCGTACTCTAAAAAACTATAACTCTACGATTTGATGTGAAAATTGGGGAAGGCTGATCCCTATTTCAGAAGCGGTCCGATCTGGTCAAGATATTCTGGATCAAACCCGGCAAACTCGGTCAGACGTCCATAGTCATCGAAGGTCACGAAACCGTCGCGAAAGGTCACCATTCCTTTGTCGCGTAACTGTCGTAGCACCCGATTGACATGGACAGAACTCAGCCCAAGCGCATCAGCCAACAGGTACTGCGTCAGCGGACAGGCATACCCTGCTTTGCTTCCCAAGCCGACCAACGCAAGCCGGGCACCGAGTTCAAGCAGAAAATGCGCCACGCGCACCGCAGCGTCGCGGCGTCCGATGTTGATCAGATGTTCGACAACCATCGCTTCGTCCCGGGACGTCGCCCAAAAGACCGCAATCGCCATCCGCGGGGTGTCGGCAAGCGCCGTCATAAAGTCGGCCACCAGCACTTCCGTCACTTCGATGTCGGTAACCGGCTCGACGCTGTGATCAGACAGGTGGGACACCATGCCGCGCAAGCCTATGAAGTCACCGGGGATCAGAAAATCTATGATCTGCCGCTGGCCATCTTCCAATATTTTATAGGCAACGGCCCAACCGGAAACTAAAATGTAGGTGGCCTGATCCGCGCGCCCTTGATGAACCAGATCGCGTCCGGTGGCGAAGGTGCGCCGACGCTTGTGCAAGGCGTCAAGAACCCGAAGCTCGACATCAGTCAGAGCAACGAGAGCCCCCAGTTTACGCACTAATGGTTTCGTTTCCATGCGATGACCCTTCACGTGGTTTTTTATTTCCTATTCAAAAAATAGTGCTTCGAGACTGATCTCGATCAGCCCGAATTCAGGGTTATTTTGAGAGTCTGCAACGATCGCTGCACTGGTCCTCTGTGTAAGCGCAATAAACTGAAGAGGCAAACAAACCATGTCCGAGAATAGCACAGAAGCCGGTATGGCTGCGCTGACAATCTGCGAGGCGCTGCTGCTTGCACTGAACGACGCGAAGGTCCTGCCAGAGCGTGAAATTATGGGTGTTCTGGAAGATGCCGCTGCGACGCATGAAAATGCGGGTGGTTCTGAAGCAGAGATCGTAGAGCACAAATCAATTGCAACGCTGATCAATCATATCATATCCGGTGGAAACTCTGTCAGACGGAAATGACACTGTCCCCACCAAGGGCTTTGATGATGTAACCGCCCTCCGGCGGTCGATTTCCAGTTTAGAATGCCATTGCGATGAGGGTGTCGTCCGAATGCGGCAATGATCTTTCGAACGTCGCGGACCTGAGTGACCAACGACGCATAGATCGGCTGAAGTGATGCCGGGACGGACGCGGCGATTTTCTCGCGCAGGTTGATCAGCAAATCAAGACGGTGCAAATGGTCAAGACCCTCACAATGGCCCAACGGCAGGCCAAAGACAATATGGAACCACGGGGTCTCCAAAGAGGAATAGTGATCGTTTGCCAAGCCCTCGTTCACCAGTGATAGCGCATAGGGATCCTGCGCATAGGCGCCTGCATCATCACGCCAGACGGAGCGGGAGAACTGATCGAGGAGGATAATCAGCGCCAGCCTTCCGTGCGTATTCTGCGCCCAGTGATCAAGACCACGCTGCGCCGCCTTCTCGGTCAAATCTGAAAACTGTGCGATGATCTCAGCGTCCGCACCGCCCTGCATTCTCCAAAGCCAATGCGCTTGGTGGGCTTGTGCCCCGACATGCGGCGCGTGCCGCTCGGGAAACCAGAAATCGAGAACATCGTCCCATTCCTTACGCTCTTTAGTCCGTCCTGAACATCGCTTTCAGGTCGCAATTTTGGCGGCCTGATCTGTCCGACCGTACACCATTTTCGCGTCAACGATCATGCAGGCAGGGCGGATCAGCCAGATCAGCTGGTGCAAAATGATCCTCAGGTACCTGAGGATCATGCGGATGTTGTGGCCGCAGCCGCAGAGCACGGCGAAGACGGTGTCGCCCTCGGTCCCTTTCAAGGTGCTTCGCGTCAGTCGGCCATCGTTTTTCATGTGCCCGATCATCGGCTCGATAGCACTTCGCCGTCGTAAGAGCCTGGCGATGGTCCGGGTTACGCCACGCTTGGCACCGCTGATGAAGACCTTTACATTCTGCACGCCATGGCCACGGTATCCACGGTCGACGAAAGCGAACTCCGGCTTTTGGTCGGTCAGGATTTCGACCTGTTCCAGCGCCTCGCTGAGTGTATGACCGTCGTAGGGATTGCCGGGAAGCGCCCGCATCCCGACCACAAAGCCACCCCGGTTGGCCGTGGCCACGCTGACCTTGGTTCCGAATTCGTATCGCTTGTGCGCCTTGCCCTTCGATATGCAGGCTGTAAAGCTTGTTCTTGTCCTTCGGTTCCTGTGCCAGCAGGCGGTTCACCAGCGCGATAATTTCCACAATGCGCGCCTTCAGTACCCCTTCCGGGATCTGATCCAGTTGCCGCTCGACGTCGCGCAGCACGCGACCCGTGTAGCCCTTGAGACGGCGCAGTGCCTTGCGCATCCTTTTGAACTGGCGAGCGTGAGCATAGCGGCCGACCTGACCGGGCAGCCGGGGTGCGAGGCGGTTGTAGTTCTGTCGCAGCCCGATTCCGGCCTCGCGGGCCAGCCCGACCAGCTTGCGCCGTGCCGTCTCATACAGCCGGGCATCCGTCGGGTGGGCGATGTTTTTCTCCATCACCGTGGTATCGACCGTGACCCGCTTGAGATCGTTGCCCTTCACTGCCCCGGCACGTTTCCCGGACTCAATCGTTTGGGTCAGCATCCATTCGACACCTTCCTCGCCAATCCGCTTGCGCCATCGCGTCATGGAAGACGGGTCAATTGGCAGACGGTGCTGAAAGAACGTCTCGCCGCAGAAATGCTGCCAATACGGGTTCTCGGCCCATCGCGCCACGACCGCCTCATCCGAGAGCGCAAAAGCATGCTGAAGATACAAAAGCCCCGCCACAAGACGCGGAGAGGTGGCGGGGCGGCCGGTGTGGGAGGGGAAGAATCCTGCCCATTCCCGTTCGAAAATATCCCAGTCAATCAGGGCAGCGAGCTTCACCAACTCATGGCGCATGTCGATCATTTCGATCAATCGGGCGCGTACGCGTAAGAGGTCGTCCTGTTCCGTGGATCGCGTTTTCGGCTTCATATCATGGCTCGAAATTGCAGGGTTTCTGCTGAGACAATACCAAATCCTGCACTTTCAGCCCAATAAATTCGGGACGTTTATGAATAAAATCAAATACCTGCTGGTTGTTCAGGGCGGACTCTTTAATGGTCGTCATATCAACTCCAATTCCGGAATGCCGACGGGGACAATCATCCCTGTCAAACGGATAAAACCCGCGCCACCGAGGCGCGGGTTTTATCTTCTGCGTGCCAGCAGACCTATGCCGCGACGCGTTCGGCCCTCAGCGCTGCCGCTCTGGCTTTGGTCGCCTTCGGCACGCGCAGCAGGCGCATGGCGTTGAGGATGACGATCAGCACCGAAAGCTGGTGAACCAGCATGCCGCCCGCCATATGGATGGTACCGGTATAGACCCCGAACAGCAGCCCGACGACGGTCAGAACCGCGATGACGAGGTTCTGGCGCATGTTGGCCAGCGTGGCGCGCGCGATTTCCATCGCCTCGGCGATCTTGCCCAGATCGTCGGTCATCAGCGCGATATCCGCCGTCTCGATGGCGATGTCGCTGCCGCTGGCGCCCATGGCGATGCTGATGTCAGCCGCCGCCAGCGCCGGTGCGTCGTTGATGCCGTCGCCGACCATCGCCACGTGCAGGCCCTCGGCGCGCATCGCCCGGATGCGGTCCAGCTTGTCGTCGGGCATCATCCCGGCGTGCACCTCGTCCACGCCAACGGCGCTCGCAATCGCCTCGGCTGCCGGGCGCTGATCGCCGGTCAGCATCACCACGCGGTGGACACCAAGCGCGTGCAGGCGATCGATCATCGGCTTGGCACTGGCGCGCGCCATATCGGCCAGACCCAGCAGGCCCACGACCGCGCCATTGCGCGCCACGATCACCACCGTGTGGCCCAGCCCGTGGAGACGGGCTGTGCCGTCCTTTGCCTCGGCGCTGAAGTCGATGCCCAGATGGTCGAACAGGCGGTGGCTGCCGACGGCGATATCGTGACCGTCATGGCGTGCAATCAGCCCCATGCCGGCAATCTCCTCCAGCGATGCGGCGGTGGGCAGAGGGCCCTGCTTGCGCGCCGCCTCGATGATCGGACGGCCCAGCGGGTGGTTCGATCCAGTCTCGGCGATGCCGGCCCAGAGCAGGACATCGGCCTCGCTTTGGCCTTTCAGTGCCACGACCTCAGCCAGACGCGGCTGGCCTTCGGTCAGCGTGCCGGTCTTGTCCAGCGCCAGTGCGGTGATGCGCCCGGCGTTTTCCAGATGCTCTCCGCCCTTGATCAGGATACCGGCGCGCGCCGCGCGCCCGATCCCCGCGATCACCGACACCGGGGTCGAGATGACCAGCGCGCCGGGGCAGCTAACGACCAGCAGCGTGAGCGCCAGTTCCGCGTTACGCGTGACGATGTAGCTGACAATCGCCATTACGAAAACGCCGGGGGTGTACCAGCGCCCGAAATTTTCGATCATCCGCTGGGCCGGGGCCTTGGCCTCTTGCGCCTCTTCGACGCGGGTGATGATCCGCGCCAGCGTGGTGTCGGCGCCGACGCCGGTGGCGCGCAGATGCAGCAGCCCGTTTTCGGCCAGTGTTCCGGCAAAGACCTTTGATCCGGGGGATTTTTCGGCCGGGATCGGCTCGCCAGTGATCGACGCCTCGTTGACGGCGGCGGTGCCCTCGATCACCTCGCCATCGACCGGCAGGCGCTCACCGGCCTTGACCAGAACAGTTTCGCCGAGGCTCACCTCATGCGCGGCCACCTCGATTGTCTCGCCATTGCGCAGCACAGTTGCCGTGACTGGCGCGGCGTCGATCAGCGCCTTGAGCGCGCCGCGCGTGCGGCTCATTGTCCGGGACTCCAGCCATGCCCCCAGCATGAACAGGAAGGTAACGGCGGCAGATTCCCAGTGGTTGTTGATGAACAGAGCGCCAATCGCCGCGACGATGACCAGCAATTCGATGCTGAGCTGACGCAAGCGCAGCGAGCTCCAGGCCCGCAGCGCGATATCATAACCCGCGAAAACCGCAGCAATTGTCATCAGGGGCGCCCAAGGGGCAGCCAGCCCGAACCCATACCACGCGACAAGTGCCACGCTGATGAACAGACCACTGGCGATGGTCAGCCATTTGCGCCGACTGACGGGGTGTCTGAAGATGTCTATGAGTCCCGCATGGAGTGCCCCCTTCGAGTGGTCCGGGCTAATTGTTAGTGCATGGTCGGCCTTTGGTCTACCGGCAAGAAGCTTTCTGGCGCGGGCGGGCGGTAGCCGAGGGAACTGTGCGGCCTGACGGTGTTGTAGTGGCGGCGCCATCGCTCGATCAGGAGCTGGGCCTCGCGCAGCGTGGAGAAGACCTCGCCATTGAGCAACTCGTCCCGGAACCGTGAGTTGAAGCTCTCGCAGTAGCCGTTCTCCCACGGCGATCCGGGCTCAATGTAGGCGGTTTTGGCGCCCACGGCACCGATCCAAGCGCGCACCTTCTTGGCGATAAATTCTGCGCCATTGTCCGACCTGATATATTCTGGTGGCCCTCACAGGATGAACAGATCAGTCAAGGCATCGACCACGTCGACAGAATTGAGCTTACGCTTTACGCGGATCACCAACGCCTCTTTCGTGAACTCATCGATGATGTTGAGCGTGCGGTATATTCTCCCGTCGTGAGTCCGGTCCTGAACGAAGTCATAGGACCAGACATGGTTCGGGCGCTCCGGCCGCAGCCGGACACACGACCCGTCATTGAGCCAGAGCCGGCCCTTCTTCGCCTGCTTTTGCGGGACTTTCAGCCCCTCCCGTCGCCAAATGCGCTCGACCCTTTTGTCGTCTAATCGGTCAAGGCTCTTTCCAGGTCTTATTTGTCGCTGTGCGTCCATTGCGTTGTCGTCTTCGAGGTCAGGAGATCATATCTGCCTCACAGTGGCGCCATGCTTAAAAGCCTCTCGATGTGGTTCACGCTGTCAGCGCTCGTCTTAGGGCGTGCAGCAAAGCGAGTCTCGAGATGGCTTTGGCCAGACCCGGAACGTGCCTGGCGTTCTTTGTTTGTCTTATTATCCAGCGAAGCTCCTGTTCTCGAACATCGTGTTGGTCTTCCACATTGTCAGAAGGGTCACCGCCAGCTTGCGTGCCAGTGCCACGCGAGCCTTCCAGCTTCCGGATCGGGCACTTATGCGCAAACCCCATTGCTTCAATGCAATTGAGGGCGAAGCGCGATATAAGATTACGGTCGCGGCCTCAAACAGAAGCTTACGGGTCAATCGATCTCCTGCCTTCGAGATGCGCCCGCCAATGTCGACTTCGCCTGATTGATAGCGCCTTGGCGTCAGCCCAAGATAGGCGCCGACATCGCAGCTCGATCGGAACCGCGCCGGGTCATCGACAGAGGTCACAAAGGCAATTGCCGTAAGATTGCCAACACCGGGCGCGCTTGAGACAACCCGGCAAGCCTCATCTTCCCGTGCAAAACGAGCAAGCTGGCGGTCGAACGCGCGGCGCTGATCTTTGAGACCAGACAGCACTGTGAGAAGGCTTTCAAACAGATCGCGCAGGACGGCATCGCTTGGCAACGCCCGGCGAACGGACTGCTCAAAGACCTGTCCTTTGCCGGCGGACAACGTCAGGCCAAAGGTTTTGGCCAGTCCACGGATCTGATTGATCATCGTCGTAGACATACGGACGATCCGCTCGCGCGCCGTGAGGACCGCCCGCATGCGGTAGCGGTCAAACGATTTAATGGCCACCGGCTCATACCAGCCACTGTGAACCAGGCGAGCCAGCCCAAAGGCGTCGTTACGGTCGGTTTTGTTAGCTTGCAGCTTCAAGGCGGCTGCCGCACGCCGTGCGTGTATGCAATCTACCGCAACTCCTCTTTCTCGCAGAGCATGCCAAAGCCAAACGGCTTGAGGCCCAGTCTCCATCCCCGCCCGAACCAGATCCGGTGCCTTCTGCCGAATGATCATAGCGATGGCATCAGCCGAGCTGGCGACGCTGCCTTCCCAAATTCGCTGCCCATGGTCATCGACCACACAAACAGCCGTTTCCTTCATTGACACGTCGAGTCCCACAAAATGCTTCATCTTCTCCTCCATGCTGATGAAAGCGGTAGCGTAGCACGAGAGCTGTCCCTCTGATTACGCCATGTGGTTCACATGCCAGCCGCTGTTATTCAGCATTCCGGTGATCATGCGATACCCATAGCGTCCGAATTCTCGCGTCAGCTCGATGATGTCCTCAGTCAGCCGCTCTTCGTCCGGCAGGCCGCAGGGCACCTTGCGCTGTGTCGACCGGTGCTGACCCAGCGTGCGGCAGGCCCGGCGCTCGGAAATCCGAAGGGTCTGCCGCACATGGTCGATGCACTGGCGGCGACGGGAAGGGCTTAGAAGTTTCCCCGTGCAGCTTCCCCCAAGATCATCTTGTCCAGTGTCAGATCCGACACAGCCCGCCGTAACCGCTGGTTCTCGGTCTCGAGCTCCTTCAACCGCTTCAGCTGATCCCGGCTCATCCCGCCGTATTCCTTGCGCCATCGGTAGTAGGTCTGCACCGTCACGCCGATCTGCCGCACCGCCTCCGATACAGACTTGCCTTGCCCTTGTAGAACTTCAACCTGCCGCAACTTCAGCACGATCTCTTCGGGCTTGTCTCGCCTTCCAGCCATCTCCTGGTCCTCCTGAAAACGGGATAATCATATCCCTGTGGGTGGACCACTTCAGAGGGGGCACGCCAGTGGAGGGTTTAGAATGCCGATGGTTTGGCGGTATAACCGGACTTGGCGATGGAATTCACCAAGGCGGCTACGTCACTGAGCGCCGGGTCGTGGTCGACCACGATCTTTCCGCTGGCGAATTTCACCTCGGCCTTTTCCACGCCCGGCAGCGCCAGCAGCGCCTTTTCAATTTTCGGCACACAGGAAGGACAGGAAAGCTCGTCACTACGCAGGGTTGTTTGGGTTGTCGTACTGGTCATGGCTGGATCCTTTCATGTGATCACGGTTGTTTCTGAACGAATTCGTGGCGCACAATTAGCGCACAGGATCTGCGTTCGGTGCTTTGACGGCAGTGGACATGATCGGATTGCTTCTGAATGTCGGGAATGAGCATCTTGTCACATCTAACAATGACGCATCCTGATCTGCGTCAGCACCGGTTGCCTCTATACCGCCTATAACTGCTCCAACCGAAGATGCCCTGTGCCTCAGCCCAGTGTGACGACGCATCCACGTCCACCATCACGGTGCATCCCGCAAGACAGGAGTTGATCTCAAAATGGCACAGCCTAAGATACAGCTTGGCCGCGACCCGGCATTCGATGGTTTTCTCGGCGCGGTGGTGGGCGAGGACAAGACAGGTGCCAGTGTCACCGTCCTGTCGATGCTGGCGCGGCTTGATGTCGACCCGTGGAGGGAAGCATCGGAATTGTCCAGTATGCCGGAAGCCCCAGCACAGAAGCGACTCGAGGCATTGTTGGCACGCTTCAAGGACGTGCCGGCGCTTGTGCCGGATCAAGGCCAGGGTGCATTGGCACTGCTGGACCTTTTGCCGAGGCGGACGATCTCTGCGGGGCCCTCTGCGGGTGGCGCGGTGCCTCAAATCATGAACCTGCCATTCGGAGCGCCCGCCTATTGGATCATAGCGACGGTCCTGTTTCTTGTATGGACCGTAGCGCTGACACAGGGGAACTGAGACGCGTCGACGTCCGACAGTTGGCCTGCCCCCAAAAAATTTTATCTTGAGAGGTACTTGATATGACTGACGAGGCCAAAATCTGGGATCTGGAAGAACGCTTCTGGACGCAAGGTGCAGACAGTGCGCGCCACATGTCCGCGAAGGATGCCGTTTTCGTCTTCCCTTATCCCGTGGGAATTCTACAGGGTGAAGCGCTCTGGCGAGAGGCCGAGGTTGCGCAGCGGTGGCGCTCCGTCGTGATGTCCGAGCGGCATCTGTCCCAACAGGACAATATCGTCGCTCTCGCCTACCGCGTCTCCGCAGAACGGGATGATGCCCCAATTTTTGAAGCGTTGTGCACGTCGACTTACCTAAAGGACGACGACAAGTGGCTGCGCCTGACCCATCAGCAAACTCTGGCGGGTTGAGCCGTTTCGCGCCCGCTCGACCCACTCTCGCGGGCTCTCGGCCGCTGCTGTTCTTAATTGCCCATATCGGTCCGCAAGCTCACGCGTTGCGGGTCTTCCCAAACAGAAAGGTCTGACAAGATGTCCGACACATACACCGATCTCGATCTGCAATTCATTGCAGGTAAATGGAAAAAGGGTAGCACGGGCCGTGCCCTGGAAAGCCGTGACCCCTTCAATGACGATCTGCTGGTATCCATCGACATGGCCGGGCAGGACGAGTTGGATACCGCCTATGCCGCC
>Ga0307966_1000557_pt1 | contig 31170 bp, 21 predicted proteins | sample OrgLakmetagen646_FD_203141 | JGI IMG/M metagenome (GOLD analysis project Ga0307966, IMG submission 203141) | Saline water microbial communities from Organic Lake, Antarctica - #646 | ecosystem: Environmental > Aquatic > Non-marine Saline and Alkaline > Saline | place: Antarctica: Organic Lake... | reverse complement strand
GTCAACCAAATTATTTACCAGCCGGTGATTACCTCGCTAAAGCCTCTGGTGTTCGATCGCATGTCCAATGCGTTCACATCCACCTTAAGTTTTCTCTTGCTGAGCGAAGACCAATCATCCGGAGATATCTCCACTCCGATGCCTATAGAGCTTCACTCAGACTTCCTCGACAATTTTCAGCCAAGCAATCAGCTGCGAATCGGTCACTTGAATTTACCGTCAACCAACGTCAGCATTTCCGCTCGCAATGTTCGGGATTCGGTACAAATACGAATTGTAACGGAAGCTAAAACCGACGGCTACGTAACCTATCTGAAAGTAGAGCCCACTCTAGACTTGTTTACCGAACGGAAACGCCTCCAGGGTCTCGGTATTCAACAGGTTCCGGTTCAGCTTACCTGGAGAGGATCCAGCTCGGACGAGTCAAAAGTGGTCAACATCAGCTCCAGCAAAGGGACAGTCTCGCCCAATTCCGTTAAACTCTCTTATAACCAGCCCGCTATTGTTTATCTGAGATCCGAGGGAATTGGAAATGCTTCCCTGACTGCCAGCACAACCGGTGCGCAGTCCAACACGCTGCAAATTAACTACATTTTTCCCTGGGTTTTTCTGATTTTTTCCCTTGCAGGTGGTTTCCTTGGCGGAACAGCGAAATACTTTACCCTGAGTGAGAAACCAAAATCATTTCTTACAACCACAATCGGCAGCCTGACCATCGGCCTTCTTGGAGCCCTGGCCTATTTTGTGCTTGGAATCAACCTCCTGAACATCGAGTTCAGCAGCACGTTTAATGAGTTCGCGGTGTTTGGAATTAGTGCACTGATTGCGTTTTTTGGAATTCGAAAGCTCTGACCCAGCCCTTGAATATTCAAAGGCGTACAATTTCATCGCGGGAATGAGAATTTGCCTCTGAGAAACTTTTGATCAACCCATAAAATCAAAGCCAGCTAATGAAGCATACTTTGTCGAACGGTGAGCTTTCCGTATCGATTCAACAAACCGGGATTGAGCTCTGTTCTGTAATATCACTGATAACAGGGACGGAGTTTATGTGGCAGGCCGATCCTGATATCTGGGGAAGTCATGCGCCGGTCCTCTTCCCCATTATCGGTGCGCTCAAAAATGGGGAGTATAGCTATAAAGGGGACATATACACTCTTCCAAAGCACGGAATTGTCCGGCGTTCTGATAACGTCCTGCTCAGCGAGCAAACCGATGAGAGCCTGTTATTTACGCACACCTGGGACAGTGACTCTTTGAAGATATATCCGTTCAAATTTGAATTTCAGACGCGCTATTCTTTGTCAGGTACTACAGTTTCTGTGGATCACACCGTCAACAATCATGACGCCGGGCCAATGTACTTCTCTCTGGGCGGACACCCCGCGTTCAACTGCCCCATGCATGACGGTGAAGAGTATTCGGATCACTATCTCGAGTTTGAACACAAAGAGACCGATTCCACCCAGCTTCTTGATTCCGATGGCCTGGTCAGCAACGAGCGCCGGCCGATGCTTGATGACAGCAAAATTCTGCTTCTGCATGATCACCTGTTTGACGATGACGCCCTGATTTTCAAAAACCTCAGATCCCGGAAAGTGAGCCTGGTGAGCGAGCAATCCGGACGAATTCTTACTCTGAGCTACGAGGGGTTTCCGTTTCTTGGCGTCTGGGCTAAACCGGGCGCTCCGTTTGTCTGTATTGAACCGTGGCAGGGCATTGCTGATGCAGCTGCAACCACACAGGAGTTAACCGAGAAAGAAGGAATCATACAGTTAGGCAGCGGAGAGGTTCACCGTGCAGGCTATTCAATCGCTTTTTACCCATAGCACGATGAGTTTACACGGTTCACACATTCAAAATTGAAGTTGCGCAATTTTTCCTCATCCTTATATCATACTCTCTTTTGATGACGGAGCTTAAAGGACCATTCTTTAGCTCTTTTCAAATTCTATTCTTAATTAGAATATTGGTGATAAACGATCGGGGCAATCAACAGCAAGGCTCTCCTTTTCGCTGACTCTCTCAATGATTTTAATTCTATACAACTCTCGGTTTACGCCTTGCTAGTCCCCAACAGTTTCCAGCCAATCCAGATAGTGCCCGCTACAATGACAGCAGTAGCCACAAACGGCAGCCCAAAATAGACAGCAAAAAGCGCGCCACCCCAGGTAGGGCCAATCATTCGTCCAAGGCCCGACATTCCCTGGGCTGTTCCCATCACGGCACCAACGTGCTCCTCCTCCGCTTCCTGGGATATCAGGCTGGTGATTGTAGGGGTGTTGAGGCTTTTACCCACCGCCATCAGGCAAAGTGCCATGGCAAGCTGTGTCATAGATGCCGCAAAAGGAATGGACGCCAGCCCGATGATCATCAGAATATTACCCACGAGAAAGATCTTCTCTTCCGCAAACCGATTTGTCAGCGGCTTGATCAGAAAACCCTGAATGATAACGGCAACGATTCCGATATAGAAAAACTGAATACCTACCTGCTCGGCCGTTAGATTCAGCTCTTGTTCAGCAAAGAGAGGGAACGCACTGTAAAGGCTGGACTCACCAAACGAGAGCAGGAAAAATCCAATGATAAGCGGAATCAGAAATCCGCGGGAAGTAGTGGTTTGTTGCTGTGAAAGCTGGCGCCAGAAGCGCGGTGTAAAGACACTTGGCCGGCTCATGCCTACAGGTTTGTCTTTTGAAGTGTCAACCGTTTCAGGGAGTTTAAAGAGCACCATCAGAAAGCTGCAGAAGCTTAGAAACGCGGCAAAGAAGCCGGGCAGCGCGAACTTGTTGGCGCGCATCCAATCTGCGAATTCTGCGAAGCCGATACCTGCTATAAAATCGTGAAACGAGGAGTGAATCAAGAGCGTGGCTGAAGCAGGCCCTACAACAAAACCGATTCCGAATGCGGCGCCGATCAAGCCCATCCCTTTTGCCCTGTTCTCCTTATCGGTCACATCCGCTATGTAAGCCTGTGCGGTGGAGATATTCCCGCCCATCACTCCGGCAATCACTCGGGAAAAGAAAAGCACGCCTAGCGTTTCAGCAAGGCCAAAAATCGTATACGCCAGCACGGCGCCAAACGTACTCAACAGCATAATTGGCCGCCGCCCGATTCGGTCGGACAAACTTCCCCATATAGGAGAAAAAATAAGCTGCATGAATGAGTAGACGCTGTAAAGCAGCCCGATGGTAACCGCCGAGGCGGAAAACTCCTGCGCGTAAAATGGCAGCAGCGGCAATACGATCCCGAATCCGAGGAGATCGATCATCACAACTAAAAATACAGTCGCAAGAGCCGGTTTATTCATGAATATGGTTGGGGATTGAAAGACTGTCTAAGATAGGCGCTTTCAATGAACATTTCATGAACTCTGTTTGTAATATGACGTATGCCGGACTTTTGAAAATACGTTACCGGTACGATCTGTTAACCCGTTGCTCAAACACGTAATAAAGCTCTTGCTGGTGTCTGGATGGAAACACCTGTGTCATAAGCACGACCGTACTGTTTCTGGCAGGATCAATCCAGAAATGGGTCTGGAAAAGCCCGCCCCACTGCAGCCTGCCCGGCTCTTTCATATTGGACATATCACCATCAGGAAGCGTAACGCGGAATCCATAGCTAAATCCATCCTGCTCCAGGCGAAGATCTCCGATCTGATTTTCCATCATCCAGTTGGCCGTCTGTTCACCAAAAAGCCGGGTCTCGCCAATACTACCGCCATTCAGAATAGTCTGCAGAAGTATCTGATAGTCTTCTGCCGTCCCTATTAGACCGGAACCTCCTGAGAAATAGCGAATTTCAGGCATCAGTTGGCGATCCTTGTCAGAGTTGTCAGATGACTCAACTGACAGCTGAGACGACCTCGCAAGGCTTTTGGGAGCATCATTCCGGTACATCGTTACGATATCACCCTGTTGATCCTGCTCGATATTAAATCCGGTGCTGTCCATTCCGAGCGGCTCAAAAATTTCCTCCCGGAAAAACCGATCGAGCGGCATTCCCGACGCAACTTCCACAACCCGTCCCAGTACATCTGTGCTAAGTCCATACGTCCAGCTAGACCCCGGCTCATGCTTGAGCGGCATTTCCCCCAGCGACGCCATTGTTTCCGCGATCGTGCGCCCATCCATAACCGTACCATCTGGAACATTGCCTTTGTTATACACAGCCCTCAGTTGCTCATCAATAAAGCCGTACGCTATCCCGGATGTGTGCGTGAGGAGGTGATGAATCGTGAGCGGAGTGCTGACAGGCTCGCTGGTCCACGTTGTATCCGACATATCTACGCTTTCCAAAACGCGAACGTCTGCAAACTCCGGGATGTAGTCCGATACCGGATCATTCACATTGAGTGAATCCCTTTCGGCAAGCATCAGGGCGGCAACTGTGGTCACCGGTTTTGTCATCGATGCCAGCCTGAAAATATGATCGGACTCCATCTCTTCTCCCTGTTCAATGTCTGCCATGCCAACTGACTGATTGTACACAACAGCGCCATCTTTGACAATCATCGCCACTGCTCCGGGAATCTTGTTTGAATCTACGGCAGCCTGCAAAAATCCGGTGATCGCCTCCAGAGAATCTGCATTAAAACCGGATTCCGACGCATCGGCTGACTCAAAAGAAAACTGCGAGTGCTGTTCACCGGCCGAACTACAGCCGGAAATCACGATGAGGAGTAGAACCGCGTTAAAGAGACGTTTCATCAATATGAATGGTTTAAGCATTAAGATTAGCGTGGGTGTGGAAAGTATAGTATAAATGATCCATAAAAACAGATCTTTCATCAGACCTGTCATTTACAGAAGTCACTCATTCAGGCACGGAACAATTTCTTTTACTGAGGTACAAATATCCAGCCATCAAATTAATATATTGCACTGTTCCGAATCTCAATTCACAATTTCAATGAAAAAATACCTTCTGCCATCCTTTTTGATTTTTCTATTAACCTTATTGACCTCCTGTGCCGCCCTGCGCGATGCCGCCAGCGTTCAGGAACCTGAGGTACGATTTTCAAACATGTCTGTCCAAAATATCAATTTTGACGGGGTTACGCTGCTGTTCGATTTTGATGTTACCAATCCCAACCGGCTTGATGTATCCGCCGACGGCTATAACTACGAGTTTTTCATCAACGGTCAGTCGTTCATTTCCGGTATGCAGGATGAACGCCTTGAAATTGGCAGGGAGTCCACCTCCACTGTTCAGGTGCCTGTCTCCATGACCTTCTCAAATCTCTATGAATCGTTCCGCTCAGTGTTGCGCCAGGATTCTGTTTCTTATCGGATGGATACGGCTGTTTCATTTTCGCTGCCGGTGATCGGTTCCCGAACCGTGCCTGTACAGGCCGAAGGCGTGCTTCCCATTCCTAAAGTTCCACGCATTCAGTTTGGTGATTTTGAGATGAAGCGTCTCTCCCTTTCAGGAGCTGAAGTTGACATCACGTTTCGTGTAAGCAACCCGAATCCGTTTGGAATAACTCTTGCCGGCGCCGATTATGCCCTCCGGGTTAATGGCAACGAGTGGCTTGATACGGCACTTGGAGAGTCGGTCCGGGTAAACGGATCTGAATCGAGGGAGATTACGATTCCAATTAAGCTCAGCGCGTCACAAATGGGATCTGCGCTTATGGAAATGATGGGAGGACGAAAAGAGTTTGATTATAAGCTGACGGGTCAGGCTCGCGTATCCGCTGACCTCGAAGGCTTTACAGAGGAACAAGCAGTCCCGTTTGACCTTGAAGGGATATTTAATCTTGACGATTTTTAACACCTGAACTTCGTTAATTTCGACATCTTGCTGTGTTATCTTATCACAGAAGGTGCTGTCTAAGTTTTATTGAACGCTATATTTTTTAATTCACACTATCCGAATAACCACAGATAAACCATTTATGAAAGTCCCAAACCCATTATTACCACTTTTAATACTGACGCTCGGCTTTAGTGCCTGTTCATCAGACACCCAAAGTGCTGAACAACAGACAACCGAGACGTCAGACAGTCAATACTTTGCTGAGCCGGGCGAACCGACAAATGTTATTCAAACCGAAGAGCACTCCGTTTTTGTTGAGACGGTAGTGGAAGGCCTTGGCGTACCGTGGGGAATGACATTTCTGCCCAACGGATCGGTGCTCGTCACTGAAAGAGAAGGCACTGTTCGAATCGTAGAAAATGGTGTCCTCCGTGAGGAGCCTCTTTCAGGAGCACCAGAGGTTCTTGCTGAAAATCAGGGAGGTATGTTTGATCTCGCCCTTCATCCAAATTATGAGGAGAACGGATGGATCTACCTAAGCTTTTCCAAGCCCGGAACTGATGGCGGATCCATGACTTCAATTGAGCGAATGAAGCTTGATGGCTATGAACTTGTTGATCGCGAAGAGATCTACACTGGAAATGAGTTCACGGACATTGGCCGCCACTTCGGAGGCCCGATAGCATTCGACGGTGAGGGATATCTTTACTTTACAATTGGTGACCGCGGTGAGAAAAATAAAGCTCAGGATCTGTCACTATCCAACGGAAACGTATTCCGTTTCAATGATGACGGAAGCATCCCTGACGACAACCCGTTTGTGGGCGAAGACGGCCTGGATGAGATTTATTCATACGGACACCGAAATATCCAGGGAATGGCTGTTCATCCCGAAACCGGCGAGATCTGGACCAACGAGCACGGCGCACGTGGCGGTGACGAAATTAACAACCCGCAGCCCGGAATGAATTACGGATGGCCCGAAATTACGCACGGCGTCAATTACGACGGCTCAGAAATCACCCCTGACACCGCAAGAGCCGGCATGGAGCAGCCCGTTCTGCACTGGACTCCTTCCATTGCACCATCAGGAATGATATTTGTCACAGGTGAACGATACCCGAACTGGACAGGCAACATTCTCAACGGTGCTCTCCGCGGACAGGTTATTGCACGAGTTGTAATTGAAAACGGTGCAGCTGTTCACGAAGAGCGGATGCTCGAAGAGTATGGCAGAATTCGTGAAATCGAGATGGGGCCTGATGGCTATATCTATTTTACCAATGAGTCGGAAGGAACCGTCAACCGAATTGTGCCGGTAGGATAACAGCCGTTAGTTACTTAAAAAATCTTCAGCCCGGGCGGTTCATTTCCGTCCGGGTTTTTTATTGAACTGAATGAATTCAAGCAACCTGTTTGAAGCTCAGGAAAATGACAGCCGTAGCCGATTCAAGAACCCCACTCCTCAGAAACACTCTCGCTATTCCAGCTCTTTAATTGCTTTGGAAAGTTCTTGCAGCGATTTTTTAGCATCACCAAAAAACATCTGGTTTTTGTCGCTGTAAAACAGATCGTTATCAATACCTGCATATCCCGGATTGAGACTACGCTTAAAGATGATCGTTCGGCTGGCTTCATCTACATTCAAAATCGGCATGCCGTAAATAGGGCTTCCGGGATTAGTTTTTGCCGCCGGGTTTACAACATCGTTCGCTCCAATAACCAGAACAACATCCGTACTTTTGAACTGTGGATTAATCTCTTCCATATCATGAAGCTGATCGTACGGCACATCGGCTTCCGCCAAAAGTACATTCATATGCCCGGGCATACGTCCTGCAACAGGGTGTATACCGTAGGAAACATCAACGCCTTTCTCTTCAAGTAAATTAGCCACATCCTTCAGAACGTGCTGTGCCTGCGCAACAGCCAGACCATAGCCGGGCACAATGATCACTTTGTTGGCGTAGGAGCACTGAATGGCAACATCATCCGCAAATGTTTTTTGAACAGATTTATCACCATCGCCGGTATCTCCGGGCCCGTCGTCATCACCGCCGCCAAACGCACCAAACAGAACGCTCAGCAGTGATCGGTTCATCGCCTTACACATTACATTCGTAAGAATTAAACCGGCGGCACCCACAAGCGCACCACTGATAATCAGCAGGTTATTGCCCAGAACAAATCCAGCCATTGAAGCTGCGATTCCGGAGTAGGAGTTAAGAAGAGAGATGACAACCGGCATATCGGCTCCGCCAATTGGCAGTACCGTAAGCACACCAATCAGCAGCGCAAGCCCGAACAGCGACCAGAATACCAGCTGGTACGCAGGGTCTATCGCAAACCAGCCGACCAGGCCGAGAGCAGCGGCCGTCAGAATAAGGTTGATAATATTTTGGCCGGGGAGCGCAATGCGTCCCCCGTCGATAAACCCTTTCAGCTTACCAAACGCAATGAAGCTACCTGTAAAAGTGATCGACCCGATCAATATACTCAGACCGGTAGTGATAAGTCCGTCTACAGCGATAAGTGTCTGATCAACCCGGGCAAACTCACCCCACGCCACAAGGGCCGAGGCCCCGCCGCCAAATCCGTTAAAGATCGCAACCATTTCAGGCATTGCGGTCATTTGCACCTTCCTGGCGGCGACGATACCGATCAATGATCCGACAACCACTCCGGCAATAATAAGCCCAAAACTGATAATCTCCTGGTCGAACAGGGTAACTGCCACCCCAATCAACATACCAAAAGAGGCCAGTTGATTTCCTGAGCGAGCCGTTGCCGGTGAACCCAGTCGTTTAATTCCTACGATAAAAAAACCTGTAGCCACCAGGTATAAAAGCTGAATAATGTTAGGCAATGCGGATTGAATAGCTTCCGGTAAAAATTGACTCATCAGTTATCCTCCTTTTTCTTGAACATCTCCAGCATGCGGTCGGTCACCATAAATCCGCCAACCACGTTGATCGTGGCGAACACGATGGCGGCAAATCCGATCCACTGAGCATAGGCCGAATCTGACCCGCCGGTAATAATCAGGGCGCCAATCAGAGTAATGCCTGAGATCGCATTTGCTCCAGACATCAGAGGTGTGTGAAGAGTTGGAGGCACTTTCGCTATCAGCTCAAACCCCACAAACGAGGCGAGCACGAAAATAAAAAGGTTAAATATCAGATCTTCCATGGATGTTATATCGTGAGTCTTGAGTTATTAAATCGACAGCTGTTTTAACGACATGCTGATGGCTCAGCAAAACCTTCAAACAACAAAAGAGGCGTTCAAATTCTAAAGCCTGCGTCAAGGATGTTTCACAACATGCATTGCTACATATTCTCCTTCACAAACGGAGAGATAAGTTCTCCTTCGTGCGTTACGGTAGTGTTGATGATTATTTCGTCATCAAAATTGAAATTGGGTTTTCCGTCTTCAAGAAACAGATCAAGAAGCGACAGCACGTTTTTCGAGTAGAGTTTACTTGCGTGATACGCCAGCATTGACGGCATGTTCAGCGGGCCTAAAATCAGCACACCGTTGTGGTTTACCGTCTCGCCTGCTTTAGTCAGTTCACAGTTACCGCCCTGTTCAGCAGCAATATCTACGATCACCGATCCGGCCTGCATGTCATCAACCATCTCCTTGGGAATAAGTTTAGGCGCAGGACGGCCGGGAACCAAAGCGGTTGTAATTACAATATCGGATTTCGCGACATGTTCGTGAACAAGCTTTTGCTGCTTCTCCTTATCGCTCTCGGTTTGCTCTTTGGCGTAGCCGCCTTTCGTTTCTGAGGATTCTCCGCTTTCAGATTTATTTTCATCCTCATCTTCAGATTCAGCCTCCACAAACTTAGCGCCCAGGCTTTCAACCTGCTCTTTTACAGCGGGACGAATATCAAATGCCTCAACAACGGCTCCGAGGCGCTTGGCAGTTGCAATAGCCTGAAGGCCGGCTACACCGGCGCCCAACACAAGTATTTTTGCAGGCGGAATGGTTCCTGCTGCCGTCATCATCATCGGGAGATATTTATCGAGCGTGTTGGCTCCAAGCAACGCCGCTTTGTAACCCGCGATATTGCTCATAGACGAAAGGGCGTCCATCGACTGTGCACGGCTGATTCTTGGCACGGTATCCATTGCAAGCCCTGAGATGTGCTGCTCCTTAAGGACGTCCACATAATCCTGGTTTTGAAGCGGCCAGATAAAACTGATGAGCACGCTGCCCTTCTTCATCTTCTTAAGATCATCGATGGCAGGCGCCTGTACAGCCAACAAAATATCGCAATCAGACAGGATCTTTGAGCGTTCTTTACCTATTTCCGCACCTGCCTCAGTATAATAGTCATCAGAATAGCTGGATGCCGTTCCCGCACCGGACTCTATAATGATGTCCTGGCCGGTATCTTTTAATTTCTTAACTCCTTCCGGCGTAAGGGCAACCCGGCTTTCATTTTTACCCGTTTCTTTACAAACCCCAATCATGTATTTGTGTCCTCCAACATAAGAATTTCCATAAACTTATAGATTTTTAGGATGTTTACAAGATAAACTTTCTCATGGAAGCGATTTAATATGATAAATATGAAATATGTTATCCAAAAGCTATAAAACTGATAGATAAGATTGACTAAATTGAGCCTCAAAATTTGTTACCTTTATTCAAAATAATCAAACAACACAGCAAAGCATGAAAGATATCGAAGGAAAGACATTTGACGTAATCGTCATCGGAAGCGGACCGGCTGGGTTTACTGCAGCATTGTACGCGGCACGGGCAGATCTGAATCCCCTTGTTTTTGAAGGGCCCGAGCCGGGAGGACAACTCATGCAAACAACCGATGTAGATAATTACCCCGGCTATCCTGAAGGCGTGATGGGCCCCAAAATGATGGAAGATTTCAGGGAGCAGGCCAAGCGATTCGGAGCCGACTGCCGCTACGGATTCGTCGATAACATTGAGTTCGGCGAACGGCCTTACAAACTTACCGTTGATGAAGAGACGACAGTTTTCGCAAAATCTATCATCATTTCCACGGGCGCATCAGCAAAATGGCTCGGTCTTGAAAGTGAACAGAAGCTGCGCGGTAAAGGAGTTAGCGCCTGCGCAACGTGTGACGGCGCATTTTTCCGGAATGAACATGTCATAATCGTGGGCGGAGGAGATACCGCCATGGAAGAGGCTACATTCCTTACCAAGTTCGCCAGCAAGGTGTCTGTTATTCACCGGCGGGAAGAACTTCGCGCGTCCAAAGCGATGCAAAACCGCGCTTTCAATAACGAAAAAATTGAATTTATATGGAATTCTGAGCTGACTGAAGTTCTGGGTGACAAGGTGGTGGAAGGCGTGAAAATCCAAAACACCAATACGGGTGAAGAATCAGTACTGGAAGATGTAACCGGCGTATTTATAGCGATCGGACACAAGCCGAACACCGACCTCTTCAAAGACGTACTCACCATGGATGATGTGGGCTATATTCAAACGAAAGGGCAGTCTACCGAGACCGATCTCCCGGGAATATTTGCCAGCGGAGACGCGATGGATCCAATCTACCGCCAGGCAGTAACCGCAGCCGGCACCGGATGCCGCGCAGCTCTTGATGCCGAACGATTCCTATCTGGCTCAGAAGAGAGCAAAGAATCCATTGCCGAGTCCCATTGGAAATAAACTAAGCCCTCGTCTGCACGCTGTAGTTGCGGGCTGACGAGTTTCCCGAGCAAAAAACCGGGTTAGGATTTCCCATCGTTGGGTACGATTCCTAATCAACCCAACCGACGAAATATGCAATCGTCGGGCGGAACTCAATCCCCGTCTGCACGCTGCAGTTGCGGGCTGACGAGTTTCCCGAGCAAAAAACCGTGTTAGGATTTCCCATCGTTGGGTACGATTCCTAAATCAACCCAACCGACGAAATATGCAATCGTCGGGCGGGACTCAATCCCCGTCTGCACGCTGTAGTTGCGGGCTGACGAGTTTACCGAGCAAAAAACCGGGTTAGGATTTCCCATCGTTGGGTACGATTCCTAAATCAACCCAACCGACGAAATATGCAATCGTCGGGCGGAACTCAATCCCCGTCTGCACGCTGCAGTCGCGGGCTGATGAGTTTGCCAATCAAAAAGCGGAGATCATGTTTAGCTCGGATCCAGAATATTTTCAATACGTGACTGTATGTCTATCAGATGTACACGTGTGATTCTGTCAGGCGCGCCGCTGATTGAATCGTCAACCTGTTCACTCAGCATTCGCAGTTCATCACGCAGCATCGGTTTGATGTCACTAATATTCACTTCTGAGTCATCACTTTCCATCAGGCTTTGAATCGCTACGATGTAAGTCCGCTGGAGGTTTCTTCTATAGGGATCTATGGCCTCCCCTGAGTCGAGTTCGCTCCAGATACCGGTTCGGACGTCTTCAAGCATTTCAGCCAGCGTATAGGCCTCATCGCCCCTGAACGCCTCATCTTCTATCACCCGGTTCATTCTGTCGGTATCCATCACCTCTGCAAGATGTCGACCCTGCAGCGATTGAATCCGCTCGATAGCGCCGGCATGCTCGATGTTTCTCAAAATGCTCTCATCAAGCAGCCAGTGCGGTGTGGTAAATGCATTCTCAACCATAAACTGCATCGATTCTTCCTGCACCTCTTTAGGGACCGGACGGTATACATCCCCATCCTGATCGGACGTGACACGCTCGAGGTAAACACCGCCGATGTTCGTTATCACGTGGCCCACATACCGGCTCCACTGCCCTATCAGTTCTCCATAAAGCTCTTCAAGATCATCGTACCCTTCACCCGGGGTCGACGTCCATTCCACAAGATTTGGCGTCACCGCCTTCAGGTTCATCATTCCATATGTAGAGGCCTGTACAGGGTCGTCTGAAAGTGCCTCCCTTTGTGCCGACGGATCGTATCCGGTAGATGTGCCGAATCGATACATCGGGATGTCTGCTTTATCCAGGATCCACTGATTCAGTGTTGAGATCTCATCCTCGGGCGTCTCCGCATCCGGAATGACACGGTAGCCCCAGTTCACGGCATATTTGTCATAAGGACCAATTTTTCTGATGTACCGCTCCACTCCGTCACCTGGCTGAGCGATATAATTCTGGCGAGCGTAATCCATCACTGAAGCCGACACTCCATACTCCTCAGTAAAAGTCGGGGACCGCAGTGAATCGACCGGGTAAGACGAGTTGGCTTTCATGTTGTGAGGAAGACCAATAGCATGACCTATTTCGTGTGCGATTACCTGCCGGATCGCCTCTCCAAGGTACTCGTCTTCAATATAAAGAGAACGTGCATCGGGGTTAGCCGCGCCGGTTTCCAGCATCAGACGATTTCGGTAGGATCGGATGTGATTGTGATACCAAATGATATCACTGGCAATAATTTCACCGGTTCGGGGATCGGTTGTGCTTGGCCCGGTGGCGTTACGGGTGGTGTTGGCAATCCAGCGAACCATGTTGTAACGGATATCTTCAGGCTCAAAATCAGGGTCTTCTTCTTCCGTCGGCGGAAGCTTTGCCTGGATAGCGTTTTTAAATCCCGCCTCTTCAAACGCCACGTTCCAGTCTTCTACACCGTCAATCACATTCTGGCGATATTTTTCAGGCGTTCCCGGGTCCAGGTAGTACACAATCGGCTCCACGGGCTCCACCAGTTCACCGTGTGCATACGCTTCAGGATCGGACGGCTCAAGTCTCCATCGGCGGATAAGCGACCGGGTATCCGCTTTTTGTGCATCCGAGCTGAAATCAAGCTGATTTACAGTAAAGTAACCCACCCGGTAATCTTCGTGCCGCGCCCTCATCGGTTCTTTCGGAAGCAGAATCATGCTCTGATTCATCAACACGGAAATGGTGTTGGTACCTGCAGCTGACGGCGGCTCCATCGACTCATAGGTCATCACATGACGGGCTTCTACGTTTTCAGGAAAGGTCCGCACAGTGTCGATGTAGCTGCGACTGTTGTCCAGGCGCCGCACCTCATAAATATTTCGCAGAAAACCGACCATGCCTGTTATTGCCGGTACATCATTCTCAAAGAAATCATTAACCTGGATAACGGATGTGTTATTGTCAGGTCCGCGCGCTTCCACATCAAACGTGGCGATAATGGGCTCATAATTGTTGGCCTGCACGGATTTGTAAATCGGAAGGGTGTCTGCGGCCACGCTGTTGTAGGAACGCTGCCGGATATTGATTTTATCTTTGGTCTTTTCGAAAATGAATACCTGCTCCGCCGTTTTGCTACCGCTGCTAACGAATCCAAAAAAGTTGCTGGGAACTTTTGCCACGCGGCTCACCATCAGAAAATCCCGCCCAATAAGTGAATCGGGAATCTCGTAATAGATTTTATCGTCTACATTGTGAACATCTAATACTCCTTCACTCGTGACCGCTTCGCCTGTTATGACGCTGCTGTAGCCTTTTGAAGCGGCGTCAGGTGAACGGGCCGGACTGTCATCTGAAGCCGTGCGGAACAGATTACAGGATGTTAAAAAGATCAGTGGAAGTAACAGATACGGAAGAGAACGTTTCATAAATATGAGGTGCTGGTTCAAGTGTTTGCGTGAAGTGCTAAACGGTCAACATCGTAATATCCCGGGACGGATCATTTATCAACTGTCCCTTTATAACTACGTGAAACATGTGGTACCCAAAGCATTTTCATTTTCTACCTGAGTTCGATAAAAAAACAAGTTATTGAAAGTACCCCTTTCCCGATGAATGCCAGCGGCAAAAAAAGGGGAGGTAGGAGGATATTCATCAGAATTTTGGATAACCCAATGAGCACCCCACCGTCTCTCCACTTATTTTGGGAGACTTCTGTAATCGTATTTTATAATCGAACTCAGTTTATCTAATTGCTATAAGTAACAAAAATTATGGAAGCGACACTTTAAAAGATTGAAAAATTATTCTTCCTATGTCCGTCACCTGATTGTCACATCAATAAGTCATACATAAAAACGATTCACCCGGCTGAGGGAACATCAATCACTTCGCTATCTATTTTCGGGTGAACTTTGTATCATTCAGTCTTAAACAATGCCACTTTATTTATGAGCAAACCAAATGTAATTATCGCTTTTGGCGGTGTCTCTCCCGAGCACGAAGTTTCTGTGTTAACAGCCATGCAGGCGCTTGCCGCCCTTGAGGATTCCCCCTACCAGACGATTCCTCTGTACATTTCTAAATCAGGACAGTGGTTTACGGGTGAGAATCTGAGGGATCTGAAAAATTACAAGGATCTGAACAAACTCACGGCCTCTGCTTCATCATGTGTCTTTACCCGACTCAATGACGGACAGACGGTGCTGAAAACCATAACATCCGGTATTTTTTCGCGTTCGGAAGAGAACCCGGTCTACGCGGTGCTCCCGGCGTTTCACGGCTCATCAGGCGAGAACGGATCTTTTCAGGGTATCTGCGAAACCTACAACATGCCGTACACCGGCAGCGGCGTGATGGGATCTGCCATCGGCATGAATAAAGTCATTGCCAAACAGCTATGCCGATCGGCAGGTATTCCTGTAGTAGATGGAATTAGTTTTACTGAAAACCGTTGGGTTGACGAACGGGAACAAATTTTAGGGCAGATTAATGATCTCGGCGACTCTGCGGTTGTGAAACCCGTAAATCTGGGCAGCAGCATTGGCGTTGAGATTGTGAAAAATGAGCAGGAGGCGGAAACGGCTATCGAAACTGCGTTTCGCTACGACTCTCACCTGATGGTTGAACAGGCGATTTCGCCCCTTATTGAAATCAACTGCTCGGTATTTGGCACTCCCGAAAAGAACCGTGCCAGCGTGTGCGAGCGCCCCTTGGGCAGGGAAGAACTTTTGAGTTTTGCTGATAAATATCAGCAGGAAGAGGGGGGCAAGGGGATGGCTTCCGCCGATCGTGTGATCCCTGCAGACATTGCCCCTGAACTGGCTGAACAAATTCAGAATACGGCAAAAAAAGTGTTTTCAACCATTCAGGCAGCCGGCCTGTCACGGCTTGATTTCCTCGTCAACGGTGATACAAACGACTTCTATTTTAACGAGATAAATACCATACCCGGTTCATTTTCATTCTATCTTTGGAAAGAGAGCGGCATCGGCTTCAACGACCTTCTGGAAGAGCTGATCAAAATTGCAGTCGAACAGCATCAGAAAAAAAACGGGCGCGTTCAAAGCTATGAAACAAACTTACTTAGCCAAAAAGCCGTTAAAGGAATGAAAGGACTAAAAACATCAAAATAACCGATGAACATACTTAATCGATACAAAAGCCCGCTTCTGGTATTAATCCTTATTTTTGTGGCCTCCTGCGGTTCAGGCGAGCAGGTTCGGGTCATTAATGAAGCACCCCAAATTGTCACACAGAGAGAATCCACACCCTCCGATTCTGCCGATTCCTTCATGCAGCTGAAAGCCGGCCTTCTTGAAGAAGTGGATAACATGGACCCGCTTTTTATTAACAATCTGAGTTCCAAACGGGTTCTTTCACTTATTTATGACGGTTTGTATACGGTTGATGAAACCGGAACCGTCACACAGGCTATCGCTCGAGACGCCACCGTATCTGACGAAAGCCTCACCTACACATTCGAAATTAACACCGATATTTTTTATCACGACAGCGATGTATTTATCAGCGGTGTCGGACGGCGAGTACAGGCGGCCGATATTAAGTTGGCATTTGAGAGAACTGCCAAAGCAACAGTCCCGAATGAAGCATCCAAACTGCTGATAAATATTGAAGGATATCTGGATTATTTTGAAGACCAGCGCTACGTCTACGATTCCGACAGGCGTTCCCTTGAAGGTGTATCCGGTATCCGGGTTATAAATTCACAAACAATTCGCTTTAACCTCATCGAACCCGATCCCAATTTCACAAAAAAACTTGCGTCACCCTATTTGTCTATTTATCCGCGTGAAGCACTTCAGGCTCAGGGGAAATCTCTTAAAACAAACCCCGTGGGGACAGGAGCATTCAGGTTTCGGGAGCGGAACGACAATACACTTATTTTAGTGCGCGATCTGTCTGATTCTGGCGGAGAGCGCCTGACGTCACCGCGCCTGAACAGAATCGATTTTACCTATTACCCACGGGAGAGCCAGCTCTTTCAGGCATTTGCAGCACAAGAGATCCACTGGATTCCTGAAGTGGGTCCGGAAACAAAACGCGTTGTCATTAATGACAGTAATTCACTTGGCCCCGGCTACATCAATCAATACAACCTACATCGAAATGGCGAACGGCAGGTTCAACTTTATCTAAACAGCACCAGTCGGCCAAACATGGGATGGCTTCGCAGCCGGCTGTCTGAAGTTGACGCTGATTCCATTATGCATACAGGAGAACTGAGCATTTTGGCCCCTGTTGAAGCGCCACTTGCTGTGAGCGGAAATCCTGATGCACAGTATTACGTGACCTTTACATCCGACCCCTATGTGCGAACGCTGTTGACTCAGATACAGCAGACATATTTAGTGCCGGACTCTGAATTTGCCCTTATGGATATAAGAACGCCTATATCGAGAACTGCCGTTTACTCCCATTCAAACGACGCGTACCACAGTAATCTGTCTCCGTTTGAACCGGGTGCATGGCTACAGCTTATTACGCCGGGCTACGGGCTTTCGCAGCTGAATGTGAGCGGTATCCCGGATGTAGTGCCTGGCTGGAAATTTTTTGTGGAAGACATTCAGGTTAATGGCGGGCAAACGGATACTCCATGAAACTGGGCATCCTGGCCAATCCCGAAAAATATTCCATAAAAGACCCGTTGCAGCAGGTTCTTCACTGGTGTGAAGACCATGGGCATACAGTTTTTTTGTCCTCTGCCTTTGCTGATTCTGTAGACGACATCTCCTTAAACAGTACCGTAAGCCTGAAAGCAACAGAAGAAGAGTGTGTTGTGGAATCTGATTTCATCATTGCGATTGGAGGCGACGGCACCATGCTTCATGCCGCACGATATGTTAAGCACTCAAAAGCACCGGTGCTGGGTATTAACACCGGACGCCTCGGATTTATGGCCAATGTACAGCCGAATCAAATTTCTGAAGCACTTACCGGTCTGGCCGAGGGCCGGTTTGAGGTTGAAGAGCGCGCCATGCTTCACGCCGCCACAAAAGACGGTAATGAGTTTAACGCCCTTAACGAATTTCTATTTACCAAAAAAGATACCTCGTCCATGGTGAGTCTTCGGGCCGACTACGACGGTACCCTTCTGAACAGGTTTTGGGCCGACGGGCTACTGATTTCCACACCTACCGGCTCTACCGCCTATAATCTATCTGCCGGCGGCCCGATTGTGATGCCCGGCACCCCGGTGATGATTGTGACCCCCATCAACCCGCACACTCTTACAACGCGGCCCCTGGTGCTGCCCTCCGATAAAAAACTCGTAATAGAAGTTGAGGATCAGCCCGACCATATCTTATTTTCATGTGACGGCCGCATGTTTGATAACTCCATCACAACCGTGGACATACAGAAGAGCCGGCATAGCATTGGTTTGGTAATGCTTAAGAATCAGACTTATTTTGAGACATTGCGCAACAAGTTAATGTGGGGGCTGGACAATCGACGGGCACAAGATGGTTAGATTCAGAGTCGGCCACACGAAAATTATACATCGAACCAAAAACAAAAAAACAGAACAAATGAAAGTAACTGTAGTAGGAGCTGGTGGAAATGTTGGATCTACCGTGGCGCTTAGCGTCGCACAACGCGATTTCGCAAAAGAGGTCGTGATGGTGGATATCGAAAAAAAAGAAGATGATAAAACGTTCTATCCCTCAAAAGGACGGGCGCTGGATCAATGGGAATCATCACCCATTCACGGATTCGACACCCGCCTGAACGGAACTGTGGATTTTAAGGATACCGCAGGATCTGATGTCTGTGTGATTACAGCAGGCATACCGCGACGTCCCGGAATGAGCCGTGAAGATCTCCTTGAAATCAACGCAAAAATCGTTAATTCCGTAGCGACTGACCTCGTGAAGCACTCCCCTGATACCATCATTATTGTGGTATCAAATCCGCTTGACGTCATGACCTATGTTGCGCACGCAGCATCAGGCCTGGACGACAGCAAAGTGATGGGAATGGCCGGAATTTTAGATACGGCACGTTATCGCGCATTTCTGGCAGAAGAGCTAAATATCTCACCAAAAGATATTCAGGCGCTGCTCATGGGCGGACACGGAGACACTATGGTACCGCTGCCCCGATACACGACCGTAGCAGGTATTCCTGTAACACAGATGATCGACGAAGGCAAGCTTGAGGAGATCGTCACACGCACCAAAAAGGGCGGCGGCGAAATCGTAGGCCTGATGGGAACCTCTGCATGGTACGCTCCCGGAGCTGCTGCCGCGCAAATGGTTGAAGCGATCATGCTCGATCAAAACCGCATTTTTCCATGTGCTGTAAAGCCAAATGGCGAGTACGGAATTAATGACCTGTTTATCGGCCTGCCCGTTAAACTGGGACACGGCGGTATAAAAGAGATCATTGAGGTTGACTTAAACAAAAAAGAGCAAGATCTTTTAGATGAATCAGTTGCTGCAGTCCGCTCCACTATGGACGACTTCAAAAAGCTGATGGATAAATAAAATCGCAAACAAATGAAGACTGGTTCTTCACTACTTGCACTTAACCCCGCATCGGTTTCCGATCCGGGGTTTTTTATGGCTTTTATTCAGTGTGTTTTTCATTCCGTTTCAGCTAGCGGTAACAGATTTCAAGACATAGCATTTTTCGATACGGTACCGGCATTCTGAAACTATGAAACGTATGGATACTGTCTCTGTACTTGTTGCCAAATCGAAAAAATGCAATGTCTGTCACTCTCTATTTTCGACCCCAAATTATCCAAATTTTCTTATTCACTAATTCACTTATCTCCAAATTCTCCGTATTACTCCCGCAGGCGTCTCCTCATTGCGCTGCCCCTCTTCTATTACCGGCACGCCGTTCACAAATACCCAGTCGAAACCCTCAGCGTAGGCGTGAGGATTCTCAAATGTGGCTGTATCCCGAATTTCCGGAGGATCAAAGATCAGCAAATCAGCGGCAAACCCTTCCCGAATCAATCCCCTGGGCGTAGCTGTCATGTTGCGATTGGCAAGGCCAAGTGTCTCTGCCGGAAGCCCGCTCATTTTATAGATCGCCTCCTCCAGGCTTAGCAACTCTTCAGACATGACAAACCGGTGGATGATTTTTGCGAAACTTCCATACCCGCGCGGATGCCGCATTGTAGGGCTGCCGTCGGAGCTCACCATCACAAACGGATCTATCAGAAATTGCGCCATCACCTCCTCGTCCATCACAAAATAGGCAGCGCTGGCTCCGTTTGGACCAATATCATCAATCAATACATCTGCAAACGACTTATTCAGATCGGCAGCTACTTCGGCAAGCGTCATACCCGCGTACGGTTCTGTGCCAAAAAGCGTAGCATCCGGCCCGTTTCTCATACCAACGCGATTTGTGAGGTACTCTACCAGGTCGGCCCGGCGGCTTTCAACTACCTCGTCGTAGTTGTTTGGCGGCAGCGCCCAGTCGGGAAACAGAATACCGATTCCGGTGAAGCTCGCCGAGTAGGGATAGATGTCCGCAGTAACTCTCAGCCCCTCCTGCTCACGGGCGTCACGCATAATTGAGAGCACATCTTCCGCCTGCTGCGGATCATTTCCATACACAATCTTGATATGTGAGGCGTGCACATTTGCACCCGATGCAAGTCCCTGGTTGACCAGCTCCGCCACAGATTGTGCAATTGCGTCTTCATCTTCGTTTCTCATATGACTCATCACCGTGCCACCGGTTTCTGCCACAGGCTGAGCGAGTGAGATAAGCTCCTGGAGGCCGGCAAATGATCCGTGATCATATTCAAGACCTGTCGTCAGGCCAAATGACCCGTCATCCATGGCCTGCACAATCAGCTCCTGCATCTGAACTACAGTAGCAGAATCCAGATCTTCAATTCGCGGCGCCTTCACATAACGCCGCAGGGAGTTGTGGCCTATAAAGTGTACGATATTAGGGCCGGTTCCCACAGAATCCACATCATCCATCCAGGCGGCCACATCCCCCGTGCCGGGACTGCTGCCATCCTGCCCCAGGCTGATGGTGGTCACACCCATAGAGAGGAAATTATCAAACCGGGGTGTTTCAAGCGGATCGCCATGTGAGTGTGTATCGATAAATCCGGGTGATACGATACGTCCGTCAGCATTCAGGATTTGGTCAAATGTCAGCCCGGTTGTGTCTACCGTACCAAGCTCCGCTATCAGGCCGTCGTGTACAATAATGTCGCCGGAAAACGCATCGGCGCCGCTGCCATCTACTATGCGTGCATTCGTGATCAGCAGCTCGTAGCGGCTGTTATCTGATCCCATTTTGCAGGAAGCAAACCACAGAGTGATCAAAATAATGTATGGCAGAATATGTTTACTGATCATTCAGCTGAGTCATGTTTTAGATTAAGTTGTAACTACTAAACTTACATTCTATTGGACTGATCTACAAGGTTCCAGGGGAAGGCACCGGCAACAAATGAGCGGTATGTAGATTTCACCATTATAATCCGTACCTTGAGTTTCACATTATTGAAGCCCGCACTTTGTTAAGCGGGCTTTTTTCATTTTATATATTATATGTCGTTTAATTCATTGAACCTAATTGATCCAATCCTCAGATCATTAAAAGAAGAAGGATACACTACCCCCACTGAAATTCAAGAACAAGCCATCCCCATTGCACTACAGAAGAGAGATCTGCTGGGCTGTGCACAGACCGGAACCGGCAAAACAGCTGCCTTTGCACTTCCAATTTTGCAGCATTTAGCAGCCAATTCCAGTAACGATCCCAACAGAAGGATCAGAAGCCTGATAGTAACACCAACCCGCGAATTGGCAATACAGATTAATGAAAGTTTCCAAAACTATGGCCGCTATACCGGTCTAAGCACCACTGTTGTTTATGGCGGCGTTAACCAGAAGCGCCAGGTAAAGCAGCTGAAGAAGGGTGTTGATATCTTAACTGCCACACCCGGACGCCTCCTCGACCTGATGAATCAGGGATTTATATCGCTGGCACATATTGAGATTTTTGTACTGGATGAAGCAGACCGGATGCTTGATATGGGCTTTATTCACGACGTGAAGAAGATGCTAAAAGTTCTTCCGAAAAAACGCCAAACCCTGTTTTTCTCGGCAACAATGCCGAAAGAGATCATTCAGCTCTCAAACTCAATTCTCAAAAACCCAACAAAAATTGAGGTTACACCAGAATCTGCTACTGTGGATAAAATTCGCCAGGGCATCTTTCATGTTGAAAAAGGAAATAAAAAACAGCTGCTGGTTGACGTGTTGAGTGACGATGACGTCGGTTCTGCACTTGTTTTCACCCGCACAAAACGGGGAGCCAACAATGTGGTAAAGATGCTGAACAAGAAGAGCATCCAGGCCGAGGCCATTCACGGCAACAAATCACAAAATGCGCGCCAGCGGGCGCTCAGTAATTTTAAAGATCAAACCACGCGCGTACTGGTGGCTACGGATATCGCGGCCCGCGGAATTGACGTGGATGAACTGAAGTATGTAATCAACTATGAAATCCCGAATATACCCGAGACATATGTTCATCGCATTGGCCGAACAGGACGGGCAGGCTCAAACGGAACGGCTCTTTCATTTGTGGATTCCAGCGAACGGGAGTACCTCCGCGATATCGAAAAGCTGATTAATCAGCAAATTCCGGTTGTGGATGATAGTGAGTATGATGTCAGAGCTGAAAAACTAATGAACCAACAGCCAACCCAATCCCATTCAAACGGGACAAACGGCAGCAGTGGAAAAAGCGGCAAACGACCACGTCCATCATCCTCCAGAAAAAGAAGCGGATCCCGACGCTAGAGCTTAAAGCCCTTCGACACACCCCTCACGAGAGTGGATTTGTTAGTTAATCTCCCCTTCAGGGGAGTATTTCGCTTGTCGGTGGGTGGGGTGTTACGCGGCCATGAAACGAAATCAACTTTATGTAGTGCTCACTATACGATATCGATAACACCCCTCACGCGTTTCGCTACACGCTAACCCGTTCCTACTCCCCCTTATCAAAGGTGGGACTCAGGGGGATGTTAATCTTCGGCTCTATTCAAGCAACTCACGTTGTTTAGTTTTGAATTCGTCAATATTTCAATATTCAAGTTCGATTTCGTGTTTCTGACTCTATTCTGCGTTCTTTACACCCCTCTCAGTATCGCTTCGCGGGAATCGCCTGCGGCTCTGAGCCCCTTTCCAGGGGAGATTTTTACTCCCCCTTATCAAAGGGGGACTCAGGGGGATGTTAATCTTCAGCTGTATTAAGCACTTTAAGCTGTGCGGACTTACCCTTACTCATTCCCAAACTCGAACTCTTTGGGAGGCTCGGTGTTCTTCAGGTGGCGGACAAAGTAGTCCCAGCGTTTGCGCATCATATAGGGTTCGCTGTAGTAGCCGTGGCGGCGGTTGGGAAACATAATCATGTCGAAATCCTTATTGGCCTCAATGAGGGCGTCTATAACCAGCAGGGTATTAAACGGTGGCACGTTGTTGTCCAGGGTTCCGTGGGTGAGGAGCAGTTTGCCTTTCAGGTTTTCTGCAAGCAGCTGATTGGCCTGACTATCATAATTTGTGGTTCCATCTTCGTTTTCAACCAAAAGTCCGTGCCATTTTTCGCCCCAATCGTCCGCATAGTTTCGGTTGTCGTGGTTTCCCGCGCCAGAAACGGCTACATCGTAGAAATCGGGATACTCCAGAATAGCCCGGGTTGATGCAAATCCACCTCCGGAGTGGCCAAAAATGCCTACCCGGCTGACGTCCATCCAGGAGTGGCGATCGGCAAGCTGTTCAATTGTGGTGATCTGATCGGGAATTCCGTTGTCGCCCATATTGCCGTAGTAGAATTCGTGGAACTCCTTCGATCGTCCGGGTGTACCCATGGCATCCACTTCTACCACAATAAATCCGAGCTCGGCCAGTGCCTGTTTATCCGATCGCGATGGCGTAAAGGATCGGCCCCGTACACTTCCGCTCTGCGGCCCCGGGTATAGATAGTTGAGCACAGGATACGATTGCGATGCATCGAAATTTGTTGGTTTGTACATGAGACCGTAAAGATCGGTTTCGCCATCCCGGGCTTTCACAGAAAACGGCACGGGCGGCTGCCATCCGGCTGCGGTCAGTTCAGAAGTATCGGCCCGCTCGAGCTCCATAATTTCGTTGCCATCCAGATCCCGAATAACGGAAACAGGCGGGATATCGGGCGTGGAGTAGGTGTCCACAAGGTAGCCTGCGTCCACGGACAGCTCTATATCGTGATTGAATTCGCCTGGAGTGAGCAGGGTTAATCCGCTGCCGTCGAAGCTTACTTTATAGAGGTATTCGAAATAGGGATCGCCCTCTTCTCTCACAGACCCGGTGAAATAGATGATTCGGTTTTCTGTGTCTGTATGCAGCACTTCCCTTACGTTCCATTCCCCCTCGGTTATCTGATTTTTGAGCTCGCCCGTTTCAAGATTATATAGGTAAAGATGTCCCCAGTTCTCGCGCTGTGAAAACCAGAAGGCCTCATTGGATTCGGGCAGATATCTCCAGTTGATTCCATCAATACCGGACTCAAAAAAGGTTTCCTCTTCTTCGGTTAGCACAGATGTGACGGCTCCGGTGTTGGGATTTGTCGTTTGAAGGTGCGCTTGTTTATGATCGCGTGATGAGGATACAAACGCGAGAGAATTACTGTCACTACTCCACTCAACATCCAGAAAGGTACCATCTCTGCCGGCTACGTGATCGGTGATAGTGGAACGGTGTGCATCTGACTGCATGTCGAAACGTACGAGCTCTGGTTGCGAACCATTCAAATTGATAACCACGCGCTCAATCATAAAAATATGTTCATCGCCGGGGAGGGGGTATTTCCACTGTTCGAGTTCGGAGTGGCCAACCGCTGTGGAAACCAGGTACATTTCGCCCACGTTTCGGCTGTCGTGGCGGAACGTAGCGATGCGTTGAGAGTCCGGTGACCAGAGCAAAACCGGCGTATCACGTTGGGTCCAGCCGGCATTATTGGTGGCGTAACCATAGTTCTCTACGCCGTCGGTGGTTAGTTGAGTATCTTCTCCGGTTTGAGTATTTCTGATCCAGAGATTGTAATCGCGAATGAACGCCTCTTTCGTACCATCGGGAGAAATGGCAGCGCCAGACCTGAACGGGTTGATACCCGAAACGCCCGATTCACAGCTGTAATCATTCAGGCTGCAACAAAAAAGTTCACCCTGAACGGAAAAAAGAATCGAGTCGGCATCCTCAGAAAATTCAAACGTTCTGAACGGAAGGTCGAGAGGTGAATGATCGTTTTCGGTTAAATCATTCAGCGATTCAGCGAGCCTCCCATGGTCGAAAGCGAGGCTCTTTTCTACGGTTTCAGGATTGGCAAGTACAAATTCTGATCCGTCCCCAACAGATCGCTGATAAATGACTCGTCCGTCATCCAGCCAGTTAACGGAGGAGATCGTATTCGATACAAGCGGGCGGGTATTTGATGACAGAAAGGATTCGGCTCGTTTGTAGTCTTCTTCGGTTACGGGTTCTTCTGCTGCACCGGAATTGGAGCTGCAGGCGCTAAGCAGAATCGTGAGTGTTGAAAAGAGTAGCAGCACAGACAGTGCAAAGAGTAGTTGTTTTGATCGGATCATGGAATACCTGGTTAAGTAGTGAGACGCCTTAAAATAGTCGGAATCTGCAGTAGTTCAAAAGCAGAGCGGAATTTAAAGTGCAGATTTTGAGAGCAATGGGGTGGATCAACGTCAAAAAAAGTAAAATGCATATTACCCGATCAAAGATTTTATGAGTCGGGAGTTACACCGCCAACAGAATTTTAAAGCAGATTACGGCTCATTCGTCGTGATCACAAAGATGATGAGCGGCTCTTCCCCGTTATTACGGACGGAATGAAAGGCGTCACCGCGAACCGTCGTTAAATTTCCTTTTTGAATGGGGTAGATTCTCTCTTTGCTTTCCCAGGTATCTTTTTCCAGATATTCTCCTTCTCCGTGAACAACGATATAGATTTCCTGCTCTTTACGATTACCGTGAGTGTGGAAACCGGCGCTGTCCTGGTTGGCAGGAAGAATCATAAACGCACCGTCCCGTTCCTTCTCATTTTTGCCTTCTCACTTTTCACTCCTCATCCTTCTCAGCCAGCTCCATCCACTCGAGGGTACTTTCTTCTATCTCTTCTTTTAGCGTGCCGTAGCGTTCTGATGCCTCCCGGAGATCGTCGCCCGACAGCTCTCCGCCAGCCAAATCTTTCTTCAGTTTCTCCTGCTCTTTTTCAAGGGATGCAATCTTCTTCTCAAGTTTTTTGAACAACTTCTGTTCTTTAAATGTGAGTCCCTGGCTTTTTTTCTTGGGTGGCGGCTTCTTCTTTGATGTACTCTTGCTGCCGCCTGATGCCTCCCGGGCAAGACGTTTATCCTCAGCTTCACGCTCTTCTTTCAAAACGCGGTACTCCTCGTAGGTGCCGTGATGATCATCAATCACGCCGTCTCCCTCAAACACAAAATAGTGGTCCACCAACTTATCCATGAAAAAGCGATCGTGCGACACGACTATCAGGCAGCCGCCAAAGTTGAGCAGAAACTCCTCCAGTTTCTGAAGCGTCATCAGGTCAAGGTCGTTGGTGGGCTCATCCAGAATAAGGAAATTCGGATTCTTGACCAGCACCAGCATCAGTGACAACCGCCTGCGCTCGCCGCCGCTCAACTTGCGAACCGGCGTGTATTGCATCTTGGGCGGAAACATAAAATGCTCCAGAAATTTCGAGGCCGACACCTCGCTCCCGTCTGCCATCGTGATTACAGAAGCGATCTCTTTCACCACTTCTATCACGCGAAGATCTTCATCAAAGCCTGTCTCCTGCTGTTTATAGTAGCCGTACTCAATAGTTGCGCCCGTTTGCACGTCGCCCGAATCGGCCTCCTCTTCACCGGTAATTACTTTCAGAAACGTACTCTTGCCAACCCCGTTTTTACCGATGATACCGATCCGCTCACCTTTCTTAAAGGAGTAGGAAAAGTTATCGAGGATGGTGAGGTCATCATACGACTTTGAGATGTTTTCAAGCTCCAGCACATTCCCGCCGATCCGCTTTGCCGAAATGCCCAGCTCCAGTTCGGTATCGTCCGATCTCTGATTCACTTTTTCGGCCGTATCGTGAAAGGCGTCGATCCGTGATTTTGACTTCGATGTCCGCGCTTTGGGCTGGCGCCTCATCCAGTCCAGTTCTTTCTTGTAGAGCTGACCCGCTTTATGCATCTCGGCGCGTTCCTGCTCCTCACGCTCCGATTTTTTCTGCAGATAGTAGCCGTAATTTCCCTTATGGTGATATAAATTCCCCGCATCCATCTCCAGTATATGATTACAGATGCGGTCGAGGAAGTACCGGTCGTGAGTCACCATCAGCAGAGTGACATTACCTTTGGCCAGATACTCCTCAAGCCATTCAATCATGTCGAGGTCGAGGTGGTTGGTGGGCTCATCCAGGATAATCAGGTCGGGACTGTCTATCAGTACAAAGGCCAGGGCCACGCGCTTCTTCTCGCCGCCTGAAAGAGAGCTGATCAGACGCTCGAGGTCGTGAATCTCCAGCTTGCTGAGAATCTGCTGCATACGCTGTTCAAAATCCCATGCGCCGGCTGCGTCCATTGCTGTTGCCGCCTTCATGAAGACATCTTGAGTTTTCTCGTTAAAGTTTGCCGCCTGGGCGTCCGTGGCCCGCTCATATTCGCGGACAATCCGGGTGATATCCGAGTCGCCCTGTAAAATGTACTCGTTGATGGTGAGAGAGGGATCCAGTTCCGGTTCTTGCTCCAGGTAGCCGATCCGAACATCGTTTTGAAGCATCACCTCTCCGCCACTCTGGCTCTCCTTTGATGCTATAATTTTTAGAAGTGTCGACTTCCCGGTGCCGTTTGGAGCCACCAGCGCGGTTTTATCACCTTTCGACATGCCAAATGTAATGTTTTCAAACAGCTTGCGCTCCCCAAAATGTTTGGAGAGATTCTCAACGGTCAGATAGGTCATGTATTTAAAACGGTTTGCATATCGGGGATTGGATTTTAATACGGTCACAAAATAGGAGGTTTTCGGATGAACCTCTGCTATAGATTGGAATAAAATGTGGATTTTTGAAAGATGTCCGGAAGGATTCACCAAAGGCAAGTAATAAGGTGGGGCATTTCAAAAGTATTTTTGCCGCCCACAAATAGAATCATAGCCATTGCCTTTGTAGAAATTCCGAGTTTTATCAGGCTATGCGATATAAATAGCAAAATCACTTAAATGCCAGACTGGTGACAGGATTATCCATTCTTTAGAATGCAGTAGCCGTCAGCAACAAGTTTTATTCTCTTGAACGGGTGGGCAAGGGACATTTCCATATGAACAGAATACGCAACAGTCTCCCTTTTGTGGCTTCAGAACCTCACCGCAATTCGGACACTCCCAAAAGAATTGGCAGGAATCCGTTGGCATTTCTTCTTTGGACAGATGTCCGCATTCAGAACACGTGATAGTAGATGATTTAATAATTGTTGGCATTTTTTTATTCAATTCAAGCCTGAGTTCGATTGATAATGGGTCGATTGAGGTGCTTGAGAGTGAGTCTAAAAAGGGCGTCATTCCGCACTCGATGCGGAATCTCACCTCGTTGTAATGGCAGGAGATGCCGTATCTAAGTCCGGCATGACGTTTAAAAAAGTAAAACACCTTAACGAACGACCTTTTTTAACAACCTCTGCCTCTTTTTCCGAAATCTTAGAATCGAACTCAGGCTTCAACATTAATCCTTACAACAAAACTGTGATAATCAATTTCGGATAGTCTACGACAGGCAGATCTATCACGACCCATAATACATTTTTCAAAGCTCTCCTCTAAAAAGCTCACACGACAGCTGCTCCAATCACCCGCCACTGCCATAGCTGTATTACAAAAAAGAGAAGTGACACTGCGTATAAGCTGTAATGCAGGCGCCGTATCATCTTCCACCCGTAGCCTTTCCACGCCGGCCATAGACCTGCCAGAGCGATCATAGACATGATGGCGACAAACCAGCCAGCATAATGAGTTAAAGTCATCGAAAGCGGCGGGTAATTTTCGGGCATCATACTCATATCAAAACTTGAGAATGAGAGCCCCAGATATACTACGGCAATCACAAACGTTAACACTGACAGCGCAGCCGAGAATCTCGCTGCCCCGGCAATTCTTGACAAATAGCCCTGACTCTCACCCTGTCCGAATCGCCTCCATGTACCCATCAGGGATGTAAAGGTAAGCAGCAAAACCAGGCCAAATGACCCAATGAATGTGTTCGGATTTCTCATAAACCCGACACGTTCCAGTGTATGCACACCCATACCATCCGCCAGTGCCTTCACGCTACCCTGGTCATCCCGAATTACTGATAGCCGTTCTCCATCAGCGTTCTCGAAAACATCATCCAGATTCGCCACTTTTTGATAATACGCACTTTCTCCGCCGCTGCTTAATACAATAGCATTATCTGAAACAGGAGAGAGGGTAGCCCCAGAACCCAGCCCCAATAAAGCAGCAAACGTTGAAAAAACACGCCGGTTATTAAGGTACGTACCTGCCAGCTCTTCAAGTTCATTAACGGATGCTTCTTCAAACAGAAACGGCTGGAAGCTTCCGCCGTGAACAAAGTCTATGATATAGGAGGGCATCCTTCTGACAAGCGAATAACCATATGTCCCATTTTGCGACAGGAAAATACCCAGGTTCAGTTCCGGTACCATGATCATATTGGTCAAAAATGCTGCCGTACCTCCGCCATGACCCAGTAACCTCAGCCCGCGGTACGGTCTGTCCTGGAATCCATGAGCGACATCAGCGCCATTTGGGCGATCATTAAATGCCCGCGTCCACATATCCTTATGAGTTTCAGCCGTAAGTAATTGTTCATTGCCAAGTTGCCCGCCATTAAGGTGAAACTGCATCCATCGTGCCATATCTGTTGCTGTCGATGCAATACCACCTGCAGGCCAGTATTCGCCTATCTGCATATAATTCTGAATATCCAATGCGCCCTGTAAAGTTTTATAGCCGGCTGCCAGATATTCACGTTGATCGCCGGCCATTTCTGACGGTGAATCCAATACCGTGCTGTTCATCCCAAGTGGATTTAGAATTTCCTGTCGTAAATATGATTTGTAAGAAACACCGGACACATCTTCGACGATCTGAGCAGCCAGCGCCGCTCCCCAGTTCGAATAGGATGTGCGCTGCCCGGGCGGATACACGCGTTTAGGCTGATGCTCACTTAAAAGTTCAGAAAGTGTGCGGGGATCATCATCTGCAACAGCAAATAATCTAATTGTGTCTTCAAAACCCGCACGATGAGACATCAGGTGGCGCATGGTAACGGGTTTTCCAAAGGCCTCATTTACCTCTACTTCGCTCAAATAGTTATTTACGTCTGTGTCCAGGTCCAGCATGCCCTGTTCAACGAGCATCATCACGGCCGTCCAGGTAAAGGTTTTGGACACTGATCCGATTCTGAATAGCGTTTGGTCAGCCTGAACCGGTCGATTAGATTCAATATCGGCCAGGCCATAACCCCGGGCAAAAATCAGGCTGTCGCCCTGAATGACAGATACCGTAACTGCTGATAATTTGTGTTCGCGACGCTGACTGACGATGATCCCATCAATATAATCTGCAATATCTGAAGGCAGCACCGCTTGTTCGGTGGTATCACGCTCTTCCGCGCTGTTTTGACCGGGTAGCTCTGCATTGATTTGCATCTCTCCATAAGCAGCCCCAAATACGATTGTCGAACTTAGAATAATCATCAACCCGCTTAAAAACAGAAACCTCATGCATTCAGAAAAGCCTGTTACCTCAAATATGTTGAATAATTTTTTTTGAGTCACCGAATCTTGATTATTCATATCTCTTAACCGTTTTTTAGTTCTTGATTTTATGCATGATTAGCGGGCGCTAATATTTCTCATCGTACAAGCACCAAATTTCATTCTACAAAATTCTATTCTATTTTTAAAAAGATTTTGTGGTTCTAAGGGATTCTTGTGGTCACGTGTTTTAATCGTCATGCAGTGCAATTTTTGTGAGTTCACACGTGGATTTCAAAAAGAAGCCGTACATCGCCCAAAGCCCCGCTTCTTCAAAAAACTTTCTGCTGGATATATCTTTCACATATTTCCTTAACCCAACTTGCCAACTTTAGCCAATATTTCAGATATTTTCGGGATTCAATGTGCGATTCAGTCATTTTGAGGGGGATTTGACCGTAAATAGTCCA
>Ga0307966_1000549_pt1 | contig 31413 bp, 27 predicted proteins | sample OrgLakmetagen646_FD_203141 | JGI IMG/M metagenome (GOLD analysis project Ga0307966, IMG submission 203141) | Saline water microbial communities from Organic Lake, Antarctica - #646 | ecosystem: Environmental > Aquatic > Non-marine Saline and Alkaline > Saline | place: Antarctica: Organic Lake... | reverse complement strand
GGGCCGAAAAATTGTTGGAAACCATCTGTTAAATTGCTCATTTAATGCAGCTATTATATTTGCATACGGCTTATTTCATTGTAGGTCTCGATCGCTTTGTTACGCACTTCAACCATCATCTGAAAGCTGAGCTGCGCACGCTGCATCGAGATCATCACATCGTGGACGTTATCGGTTTCACCGGCAATGAAACTCTGAATATTTTGCTCAGATGCTTTCATTGTCTGGTCCACACCGCCTACGGCGTTTGTCAGCATGTCAGCAAACGATTCGCCGGATGGAGAAGAGCCCTTTAATGAGCGCTCAGGAGATATGTTAGACTCCTGAAGTGGGCGTATGCCATTGAGTTGAATTGGATCCATGGGGTTTTTCCGTTTCTTCTTTTATTAGTTCTTATACTCTGGTGTCAACATTCATGCCACGATCGCCAAAATTGTGCTCACTTACGCCACCCTTTATATCATAAAGTTTGACCGGCGTTGAAGAGGCAAAATTTTTCTTAATCATGGACGATTCTTCCACCGAGAGCTTTGAGGGCCCTTCGGCAGCTGCTCCTTTACGCAGCCTGTTGGTTTGAATGTCGAGGTTTTGATGTTGATGGATTGTGGGGCCTGAGATCATCGGTCTTATATTTCAAATGAACGTTTAATAATCTGTTTTTCCGCTTCTACGGCACTCAAGTTCGCTTCATATAGCCGGTTGGCACTAACGAGCTGTGTCATTTCGCGCACCAGGTCTACATCCGGATATTGAACCATTCCGTTTTCATCCGCATCGGGATGGTTAGGGTCAAATTCATACCTGTAATTCTCCTGTTCAGTCACTTCAAATTCCGGGCCTATTCCACCGGCGCTGCTCTGTACTGAAGACTGCATCGGTGAAGGTCCCGAGAAATGCTTCTCATTTGATGTGCTGAGCGTGGACATACTGTCCAGCAAAAGATTTTTAAATTTATCCTGATGCACGGCTTTAGTTTGCACCGTTTGGGGTCGATACATATCATCAGATCCCTTTGGGGCAGAAACGCCGGCGTTAGCAATATTTCTGGACGCAGCGGCGATTTTTTCACGCTGGACGGCCAAGCCGCGGCCTGCAGTCTGAAATGTGGAAAAAACTCTGTCTGGTAGCATAATAGTATAGGTGTTTGTCGTTATCGGTTAATACCGGTAATTCCGTTCTTCATCAGCTCAAAATGATGACGAAGCGAACGCGTTACCAGCTGTACCCGGGCCTGTGTATCGGCCATCTCAAGCAGTTCATCTTCCAGTTCTATTTTCTGATCCGTTTCTACAATACTTGGAGTGACCTCCTTCATTTCACGCACACCGTCACTGTTCTTCACACGCTGAAGTTCTTCTTCAAAATCGACTCTATGCTTGTTGAACCCGGGAGTATCTGCATTCGCAATATTTCCCGCCGTTACTCGCTGCCTAAGCGTGTACGTATCCATCGCACGTGCTAATAGCTGACTGTGGTGGCTGTCGACAAATTTCATATTGAATCTTTTTTCGTCTGAATTGTGTTCGCATTAAATACAACTCGCGTCAATTTGCGGATTGCAACTGGGAACAAATTCTGTTTAATGATGTTTAGAACTATTTGTTTGTTGGCATAACTTGCAAATGGCGTGCCAGTCGTTTTTCCATACTCAAATGCGGAGCAGTGCTCCTGAAGAATTATACTTCTGCCGGCATTTTTAACAGCAACAGCAGAATTGACCGTCAGGCAGGCAAAATTTTCCATATAGGAATTATACGTTAAGAGCCACAAGTCCATGCTGATAAACTGATCATGCCCCATTTCTCTTTTGAAAATTTATTTTCGACTGAGTTTTCCCGATCGTTACAAACCTTTAGATTAGATTGGTATGATAATGGAGTTTAAAAAGTCTGCAATGAATAACCGCGAAATGAGAGATCAATCAGTAAATAGTCTCAGGTCACTTATATCTGAGACAAAAGATCCTGTTTTTCTTATAGAAACAGATTCTGACCTGATCTTTGAGGCAAACAGTGCTGCCATTTCCGCCTGCGGGTCTTTCAACCCGATAGGTGAATCAATAAATGATATAGTTCATTTGAATACCCCGGATGCCCCGGCTTTCTTTGATGACCGCTGGTTTACCCCAAATGAGGAACTCATTAGCTGGAATAATAAAACACATACGAAATTGACCCTAAATCACCCGTCATCCATGCCGGATGAATCTACACTTTTTACTATCCGCAATATGATTGCGGTACTTCTTCACCGACTGCGATCACCAATGACCGGGATGCAGGGGTACCTCGAGATGGTTGAGAACGTGACCGACGAAAGGGATCAAAGAAAACTCTCCAAAGTAAGCGAAGGCCTCGACTACCTGTTTGAAATCATGGATGAGCTGGAGCTTCTTCACCATGCCGATGCTTTTATTGAATATGAGGAGGACACTGATGAATCAGATGCGGTTTCAATTATTAGAGAAATTCTCTACACTTTCGATCCCGACATTCGAAATAGAGTGTCCGTTTTAAATAATTCAGAAGGGCATTTTCAGTTTAATGGGCGCGAGCTCAAGCAGATTCTTACACTTTTGATTACAAATGCAGTTGAGCATCCATCAGGATATGACGCTCCGATTACAATTGAGATAGAATCAAACAGTAAGGTAAACGTAACGAATGGCGGATCTGCTATTCCGGAAGATATTGCTTCAACTCTCTATTTTCCTTTTGTAACAACAAAAGCGAATAATCTTGGAATTGGCCTCAGCCTGGCACAAATCATCGCCAGCAGAAGACGTGCTACTATCCTGCTTTCCAACAATAGCGACGAAAATGGTATCCGGTTTTCACTCTACTGCTCTCCTGTATCTATGAACTAGTACAGTGTCATTGTTGAAGTGTCGTAAAGTCATCGGATGAGTTTTTGAAAAAAACCGGGTCGCTTTGGATCAATAAATCATTCAAGGATGACTCGCTTACGGCATCACACCTTAGACATGACCCTGGTATGGTGCAAGAGGTAAAATGCCGGAATCGAGTCAACCAAAGAGTTTGTATTAATTCCGCGTGACTCGGAACATAACATCACCAGCGGCGCGCCATGTTCTTAGCCCATGGCCGCTGCACAGCGGTGGCAATGGATCAAAAGCGGCACGGTACATAAGAGCACCCGAGGTGCACCGTATCTGTAGCCCATAGTCACTATAAGGCGGTCGCCATGGGTTAAGAGCGGGCATGATACATGAAAGCACCAGAGGTGCGCCATATCCGTAGCCCATGGTCACTGCAAAGCGGTGGCCATGGGTCAAAAGTCGGAATAATCAGGGGAGCGCCGTAGGTGCGGTATATTCGAGCCCCAGCATGACCTGCACACCGATTTTTCCCGAATCCGATGTTCTTGAATTCGAGAGCCTAATCTATGACTATCGTCAATCAAATAATGCCGCACCTAAGGCGCTTCTTTTGTTGTCGGTCACTTTTTACCCCTCAGAATCACTGCGTGATCCTAAGGGGCTATGAATATGCCGCCCCGATGCGGGGCTCGATTACTCCTTAATCAATGAACGCTATTCATTTTTGCTCAGATACTAACAGTACCCCAAGTGCGCCATGTTCTTAGCCCATGGCCGCTGCAAAGCGGTGGCCATGGGCCAAAAGTCGTAATAATCAGGAGAGCGCCGTAGGTGCGGTATATTCGAGCCTTAGTATGACCTCCAGTCTGTCTTTACCCAGAATTTGAGCTCTTGAATCCGAGACGAGAGCTTAATCAAGAGCCCACTACCTTTAAAAATGAACAGACTGACAAATCGCGTCAGATGATTTAGCTATACAAATTGTTAATCAAAACCTTCTCCAAATAATGAATAACGGATAAACTTATTTACAAATAGCCATACCAGTCATTTTACGGAACTTGTGCTTGAGTTAGTGCCATATAGCACAATAGCAGTTAAAGCCTATTTAACTTCAATAAAACTCTGAAGTTGATTAACAAATCTTATAAAAGACCGATAAATATTTATAACCCAAAACATGAGGAATGTTTACCGGTATGGATGGTGATCCAAGGTTCTCAAAAAAGAAACCGGGATAAAACAGTCCTAATCAAGCTTTGAATATGCAAGAAAAAACTTCGGCCAAGGATAAAAAAATCAAGGACTTCAGCTCACCAACCCCCATTAACCGGGAGAGCCGGTTCGACTATGACGAACTTTTCTTTTCTATTACCGATCCAAAATCAACCATCACCTATGCAAATGATGTGTTTGTTCGGATTAGTAAGTATGAAGTGGATAATATTGTCGGGCAGCTTCACAAGCTTATTCGTCATCCTGATATGCCAAGATCCGTATTTTATGAGTTTTGGGAGCATCTGAAGCAAGGCAAACCGGTGGCTGCATATGTTAAAAACATGGCTAAAGATGGGTCTTACTATTGGGTTATGGCTCTCGCTTTCCCTTCTGATGGTGGCTACCTTTCAGTACGGCTGAAACCTGGAAGTGATCAGTTCAAAGCCATCAAAGAGGTATATAAAGACGTTCTTGATCACGAAAAGAAAAATGAAGCTGTTTCTGATAAAAAAACGGCCATGCACTCAGCACACGACCTTCTCTTAGCTAAACTAAAAGAGCATGGGTATAGCAGCTATGATGAGTTTATGTGGAGTGCGCTTCAAAGCGAAATGGAGAATCGTGAATCCAACCTGGAATCCAGCGGTATGCTGAATCGTCATACGGGCGAGTATATTCCGAAAGAGCTCCTTCAAATGGAAAAGATTCTTCGTGAGCTGGTATTGGCTCTCGGTCAGTTGCGAGAGATTCACACAAATCTTGTAGGCCACTCCGACTATATTCTAAAGCTTTCGCGATCTGTTCTGCTGCTGTCAAAGAATGCTCAAATCAGCTCTTCAAAACTCGATCAGCAGGATCGGTCGCTTTCGGTTGTTGCTGAAAAGATGGGCGAACAGTCGATGGATGGCGAGACGCACCTCCTTGAAATGCAGAAAAACATCTTTAAGCTGAGTGAGCTCATCGGCGGACTGAATTTCAATATCATTTCATCAAAGCTCCAGGCTGAAATGACAAAGTACTTTCTTACTGAAATCAACGAAACGGACCAGGCTGCGGCTGACCAATTGATCCCTCAATCTAAAGCACTGCGGCTGCTATATGATGCATTCATACCAAAAATTGATCTTATCGCTTCAGACCTTGGCAAACTTCCTGAAGCGTTGAAAGAACTTCTCACAGGAGTTCGCGAAATCGAGCGTTTCTTACTCGTGCTGCGATTTATCCACATCAAGGGTAAAGTAGAAATTGCACGTATGAATGATGAGTCTAATTCATTTTCAAACACATTCCAGGAATTGATCGATGAGGTTAATTCTGCAGAACAGCGGCTTGAAAAACTTGGAGACATCATCCGTACCCATGAAAAAACCGGGACACTCTATGCAGGCTACAAAGGCAAGTTGACAGAAATTGGAGTAAGCCTGAAGAGATTTAGAGCAAAACAGACAGGCCAGGTTAATACTAAATCGAAAAATGAGTTAAGAAACGAAGTAGCTGCCTGATTGCAGGTTAATTAACACTCTTAAGATGTGGGTTAAGGTTAAGCAGGCTGGTAAAATTCAGTTTATACGAATTTTACCATGCTTGCTTTTTTGTTGGCCATGTGGATTAGTGTTGGTGATATTTAGCGTTCCATACTTTCTGTGAAACTCAATAACTGTAAAGCTAATACAGAGAAGGCTTCGCCACCCTATCGCGTTCTAAAGTTACTCGGCACTGAGAGAGAGGGATCAGCTATGAGCCCAGAATTAGAATTCACCACTCAAACACTTACTACAGGTATATCCAAATACTTTAAAAGCTACCCAACCTTTTGATACACACCCTTCCTTACACGCTTTAATTTGTGCTCCTCAATTAACGTGTTCAGATACCGCTTTGCGGTTCTGGTAGCAATATTCATCATGCCCGCCAACTCCACTGCTTCCGACGTTTCGAACGCAGGCGGCAGCACGTTGTAAAACCGATAATACCGATCCCCTTTGGCATCCGATTGCGACTCTACCGGAAGCTGTTCGTAGGCACGGATTGCATGTTTCAGGCAGGTATCGGCAATCCATAGCGCGGCAATCACATCATCGTCGTCAGGAACAAGAAATTCTTGCGACGTGATTTTATCCGGATCTTTATCAAACCATCGAATAACAGAGAAGAGGATGGATAGCTTCAACGTAAAAATGGCTGCTTTATGGTTCGCTCTCTTTAGTTCTGCCGGAAGCGCCAGTTCTTCGATGATCTCCATTTTCTCGGCAAACGTATCATCAATCATCTGCCATTGACTTTCGGTCAATTCGAGGATCAATGGCTTTTCACGAGACAGTAGCAGTTCATTTAATTCACTCAGAAAACCACCGAGTTCATTCACTTTCCGGTTGAGTGCTCGTGATGCAGAATCAGGCCGGTGACTGCGCCAGCTTGTCTCTTTTTCACCACAGTACACGATAAACGATGAAAGCACCGAGCTGTCGAACCGAATCCAAAAGCTGTGATATTGCTGCTCATTACCCAAAACCGCAGTCGAAAGAGTCTGTATTTGTTTTTCTGAATGAAATGATACCACCCGAAACGCCTGGTTAAACAGACCTTCCTGTTCACTTTGGTGCGCTTCCTCTTGCTCATTCATCTCACCCGTTGAATGAAGATCAGACTTATAAATAGCATGCGATTTTTTCCAAAAATCAGCTTCTGATTCGTTCTGGCCCAGAATTGCTGCGTCCACCGAGGGCCAAAGTTTATAATTACTGGCAGAACTTTCACCATCATTCAGCTGCAGGGCCATGTCCGAAAATGTCTGCCCGTGGCCTGACTTGTCAATCAAAAAGATGTTGAGCGACGCCGAATAAAATCCATCCGCGTGTTCAGCTACTGCGTTTGGCACATGTACAGAAATAGCGGGAAGAAAGGTGAGTAAAAAAAGATCCCGTTTTACAGGATCTTCGATCATGGTACAGCAAGATGCAAGGGCTGATGGCAGCGACTGGTAGGCCTCTTCAGAAATAGGCTGCGACTCGGTAATCCATGCGGCCTCATTCTGTTCAATGCCAAGTTCGGTCCTGAGTTGATCAATCTCTGCTTTTATCGTTTTTAAATTCTTCAGCGCCACAGAGCGCGTCATTTTAGGGGATACAGAGCCCGGTCCAGTCTGTACGGCACGCAGGCGCTCGAGCGTATTTAGTTTCTGTTCCTCCCAATAACACAGGTCCGACAGACGCTGATAGGCATCCTCATCAAACCGATCCTCTTTTACCAGTTTAAGGCCGGCCATATACCACACTTTTCGCGACTCACCGCTCAGGTGGTCGGGAGCTTCGGGAACGGTTGCATAGCGGTTTGAACTCATCGAATATTATTAACTGAACATTAGTCGATGAAAATAATAAATATTCAGGTACTTCCGGCGAGCAATAAACACCTTATTCAAGCCTTGCTAACTTTTTTTTCCTCTCCTGAAGTGTGTATCATTGCTACTGTTTGAAATTTTACCACGTCAAATTTATTCAATCTCCTGGCAGCTTTCTAAATGGACCTAATCAAATCGATGTAAAAGAATCATGTAAAGTAGTTTGTTGGTAATTTTTTGAATGGATAATTCACAAAGCACTGCCAATCCCTTTAACATCAGTTTTTTCAAAGGTTAAGATAAAGTGGGTTTCTCCACTTACGGTTTCATATATATAGTCTGCCTTCAACTGTTGTGAAAGTGTTTCAATTAATTCCAGTCCTAAAGAATTTGTATTTACGACATCCGGAAAACCTTCTGGAAGACCTTTGCCATTATCTGTAATCCGGAGTTGGACCAATTTATTTTTTTCAGAAATAAACATAGCAAGCGTGCCCGTATCTACGTCTATGAAGGCATGTTTTAGAATATTAGTCACTACCTCATTAATAATTAATGAAAGTGGAATAGCCTGATTAATATTTAGCTCGATACTTTGCAGATCAAATTTGGTGTTGAGGGTTGCCTTAGATCCAAATCCTAAAAGAATTTCATTGATCAATTTTTGAATAATTTCAACAGCATCTAACTTTGAAAAGTTATCAGAATTATAAAGCAGCTCATGAATGGATGCCATGGTTTTGATACGGCTCACACTGTCATCCAACTTTTGCCTGAGTAATTCATCGTCGGACTTATAGGCTTGCAGCTGCAATAAACCAGAAATCACAGCGAGGTTATTTTTGACCCGATGATGGATTTCCATTAGAAGTGTTTCTTTCTCTTTAAGAGAGTCTTCTAGCTTTTGCTCCGTCTGTTTTTGCTCACTAACGTCTTCTTGAATGGAAAAAAACTGGGTAATATTACCTTTATCATCAGTAATAGGGGTGACGTCCATTTTCAACCAGTATGGATTTCCGGCCTTTGTATAATTAAGGATCTCCTCAGAAAAGGGTTTTCCGGCGTCAATTTTAGCAGATATACGCCGAACTGTTTTCTGATCTGTTTCAGGCCCCTGCAGAAGCCAGCCCGGATTTTTGCCCAACACATCCTGTTGGGTATATCCTGTTACACGTGCGAAAGCCTCATTGACCCACTCGATTCGTTCATGGAGATCGGTAATAATGACCATATTCTGTGTTTCACTGGCCACTCGCGACAGCAAATTAAGCTTTTTTTGCTGTTTCTTTATTTTCTGTTCCCTCTTCTTATGGGCGGTAATATCTTGCGTACTTCCATAAAGCCGTATACATTGCCCATTTTCAAACACCGGCTCTCCGATAGATTTCACCCATCGCTCATTGCCTTTAGACGTAATAATCTTCGCCTCAATTACATACCCTTCACCGTTGTCAATCGCGCGTTCTACTGCCTTTTGTACGCTTCGCCTGCTTTCTCCTTTTTCATAAAATGCAATAGCATCCTCTACTGTAAGCTGATAATCAAGAGGAACATCATGCAGTTTTTTTATTTCATCTGACCAATATAAAACGTTGGTTTCTAGCTCAAATTCCCAGTGCCCAATGCCAGCCAGATGATATGTTTGTTCTCTATGTTTGGGATTCATTTCATCGCATTAAGCTTTCTTTAGTCAAACTGATAGCACACCTATTATATTAAAATCATTTGCTAGCTCATAATCTTGACGTGGGTGCTAATGAAGCTCTTGAGAATTTACGTTACGTCTTTCCAAGACATACAATCATGTCGGTTTTGGTATTATTCGGTCATCTTTGATGATTACAAAACGAATTTTTTTCCTGAATCCCTCTTGGCATCATCTAAATATTACGTCAAAAAAAAAGCGCTGCCCGACTAAGAGCAACGCTTTAAATGGGGTTTATCCCCGTCTGTTTATTCCACTAACCATTTTCAAGTTTGAAAGTTACCGGCATTGAATACTGAACGTTTACAGCTACTCCTCCTTTTTTGCCAGGAGTAAACTTAACGCCGCGTACAGCTTCAAGAGCTGCATCACCGCACCCTCCGCCAATGTCTCTCAACACTTTTTCATCTCTAACATTACCATCCTTATCAACAACAAACTGGATAAATACCCGACCTTCGATGCCATCTATGGCCGCTTTTCTGGGATATTTAATCTCACCATAAAGCGACTCCATACCACCTACCATTTGGGGCATCACATCAACGACCGTATACACTTCTGAGTCGTCTGCCTGGGCGTTGGCTTCCACCGTTGCAGACAGTGTTAGAGCCCCTGCTGCAAACAATATCACGATTGCTGTTTTGAAACTATGTATGCTATTTTTAAGTGTAGCTTCCATCCGTATGCTAATTTATTCTGTTTGATTTGAGTATAACACGTGGTTTTTCTGACAGAATTTTATTCTCCCCATCAGCCGTTGTAGATAATTTATCGGCAGGACCTAATTTTGCTTAATAGTTCTCTAATCCTTTTTCTGAATTTTAATATTTCCTGCCTTGATAAATTTTAGGTACTAAAAATCGCTCAGGTCATCATCATCAAGAGGGATTAGCTCATGAGCTTTTGGTTGTGCTACTGGCTTTTTATTTCCACTGGATTTATGTGGACGGGCTGAGTTATACCCGTTCCCTCGACCGCCAAATCCATTACGCCCGTTAGTAGATTTTTCCTGTGAGAATCCATGTCCGTTTGCACCGCTATGACCTGAACTACCGCTGCCATTTTGCTTTTTGACAGGAACTGCAGAAGCCATCTTTTGGAAATCGTCTTGCTTGAATTTACCTAAACTCGATTTTCCGTTTTTTCGAACCTTGTCGCTTTCACTTGTAGATATTCCACCAACGAGTCCCCTCAGGCTGTTCACAATGTGATTCAGTTCAGTAGCCTGCGATGACAGCTCCTGTGCAGCACTTGCGGATTCTTCACTGTTTGATGCGTTGCCCTGCACTACCTTATCCATTTCGTGCATAACCGTGCTCATCTCTTCGATGCCGGTTCGCTGTTCATTTGCCGCGGCAGAAATTTCGTTTACTATAGTTCCCACGCTAGACACACTCTCCTCAATTTTTTGGAGATTTTCCGATACCTCTTCAGCTACAGCAGAGCCGCGGTCTGAAGTAGCCTGTGAGCTTTCAATAAGCCGGGCGGTATTTCTTGCAGCCTCTGCACTGCGCTGGGCCAGGCTCCTCACTTCTTCTGCCACAACCGCAAAACCTTTTCCTGCCTCACCGGCACGTGCGGCCTCAACAGCGGCATTCAGTGCCAAAAGATTAGTTTGGAATGCAATGTCATCAATTGTTCTTATAATTTTTGATGTTTCAAGAGCAGAATTTTTAATCTCTTCCATCGCACCATTCATGCGTTTCATTGCCTCTACACCGCTTGCAACTCTTGGCTCCGTCTCCTGCATTGCACGGTTCGCAGCACCTGCATTTTCAGCAGTCTTTTTCGTTTGCACGCCAATTTCTTCAAGAGATGAGGTTGTCTGCTGTAGGCTTGCCGCCTGTTCACTTGCGCTTTCTGCAAGCTCCTGGCTGGAACCGGAGAGCTGGTTGGAGGATGAGTTCACCTGCTCTGCACCGGAAGTTAGTCGGTTGATAATTTTACTGAGTGCGCCGTTGATCGACAAACTCATGATCCACCCAAACAAAATGGCCCCCGCAACCGCAAGGATCACCCCGATAGATTGAATCCAAATATATTGGGTTACAATGGCTTGCGTTTCATCACTCTGACCGGTCACCTCTTTTGAGACTGCTTCCTTTAACACTGATGCATAGCCTAAAATATCAGTATAAGCCTCATTTCTGACTGACTCTTCTGTTGAAACAGTTTTTCGCGCTTCAATCATGGACCGAACATTCGTAACATTATCGTTCAGTGATGCCATCCCGATTCCGAGGAACATTTGCAGTTCCGGGTCGGTCGTCTGATCATACAGGCTGCCAAGCTCATTTCTTGACTCTACAAATCTTACCTCAATCTCTTCCAGCGCAGCCGCATCATTCATCGCCTCGGCACGCCACAGTTCAGCCATTGCGCTATTCAAATCTTGTATTAGCCCTTCAGCCTGCTGGATTCGTGATCTTGTACCGTTTATTTGTGATGCGCCGGCTCCGCGGCTTATCATACCTGACAGACTTTCGTTATAAACATCGAGGTAGTCTTTCATACTGAGCTGAAAATCACTGCCCGACTGCTCACTTTGCTCCCTGAATTTTACCAGGTCGCGCGTAGCAGCGTAGTACGACTGTGACGACTCCTTAAACTGAACAGCTGATGCTTCCATGTCACCCAGCCTGCTATCCAATACGGGTAGCTCATAGGCTTTTGAATGTTCACGTGCTCTTACAAGCTCCGTTTCTATGGCATCAAAATTTTCGGTTGCCTGCTGCCAGTGCGATTCGTCAAATGTTTCATTATAGCTCTTGATTGCGCTACCGGCCTCACGAACCTGCTCATCCAGCTGAGATACTATATCCCATTCGGGGAGATAAACCTCGACAAGCTCATCCGAATTCGAGTCGATAATTGTAAGTGAAAAAATAGCAACGAGGCCAAGAATCAATGTAATAATAGAGCCGCCGATGCCCAGCAACATGATTCGTTTCCCGATTGTGAATGATCCACCGATATTGCTGGTGACGAGGCCGTTAAAAAACTCTTTCAGTTTACTCATGTATTTTGATGCAGTTTATTACTCGTGTGTTAGTTTTTTGTACTCATGCCTGAAAAGCTCGATTGTTTCACGTAAACCGATAGCCTTTTATTCACGTCTATTCACATTCAGACTCTGAGATCTTTGTAGATAAGTTATCGGCATAAAAAAAAAGCAGATAAGAGATTTTAATGATCTCCTACCTGCTTCTGTAAAATTACTGGGCCTTACTGTTTAATGTCCCGGGATCAGGCGACTGCTGCGCCCGACTTGTTGTTGTTTTCCAACACCTCATCAGGCACCTCAAACAATACGTGCTCAACATCAACAATCATTTTTACCACCTCTTTTACCTTTCCAATCCCGGAAAGATATTCACTCTGTTCGCCAGCACCAATTGAGGGTACTTCCTCTATTTGACTTCCTTCGATATCGGCTACTTCAGAAACTTTATCAACAATAATCCCCATCAGGTACTCTTTTTCCTGAACCACTATTATACATGTCTCTTCATTGTACTCCACTTCTTCAAGACCAAACCGAGTTCTTAGGTTCATTACGGGCACGATCTTGCCACGTAGGTTCAGCACACCCTTAATGTATTCAGGCATTCTGGGCACAGGCGTAATCGGCATCAGGCCAATTATTTCCTGCACTTTTAGGATTTCAATTGCGTACTCCTCCTTTCCGAGAAAAAAGCTGAGAAACTTTCCTCCTTCTACAGGCTGAACCTGCTCATCCACCGCTGCTTTTTTTTCTTCTGTATTTTCCATAACCGATTCTACTTACTATTAATCTTAGATTTTTTTCCATCCCGATTCAGAGGCTGGCCTGCTGCCGGGTTCATCTTTCACAGTTTGATCTGCATTTTTATCGACTTTTGCAGTGTTTCCTTAAACATTTGTGCTCCGTTCTAATCCTGTTTTACCTCAACCAGCTATTGCTGAACCGAATAAATAACCGCTATTTATTTTAGGCGCTTCCAGTGCCGGCGCACGTGCTAGATACGATCCAAATTTGAAATAAGGCCGTCGCTTTCAAGCCAGCTTTACGACCGGATAGTAACTTCCATTATATAGCCTGGCAATGTTTTAAAGACCGATACCAAAAGACAATCCATAAGCAAGTGACGTTGTATTTGCGACATCCATGCTTACCGAAGGCCCAGCGCTTATGCTGCCAAAATGCAAGCTATAAGTCACGTTAAACCTGGCCCCTACTTCCCACTCTTTTTCCACATTATTACTTACTGTATCGTGTCCATCATTATGCAGGGTGTCGTGATGCTTTTCAACAAAAACTCCAATGGGACCTGCCCCAATTTTCAGATTGTTCGTTGGATGGTAGAAAACCGGAACACCTACAATCAGCTCACCCGTACCGGAAAAAACATACTCCGCAATCAGTCCGGCCCCAACTACGTCAGACATCAGGTACTCATAATCCAACCCAATTGAATACCCGGTGGTTGAGTGGCCAAAGTTGGTTGTTGCCCCGTCAAAAAGTGCAACGTGGTGCTTTTTGTGATGAGTGCCGTGATCTTCGTAATGCTGGGCAAAAGCTGCAGTACTGAAGAGTAATAAAGCGATGGTTATCAACGTCTTTTTTATCATTTTTTTATCTGTTTTTTAATGCCTCACGCATTGAAACAAGCACATGATCTTGTTTAAGTCATTCACATGCTTCTTGTAAAATCAGCGTATGGGGCATGTTTAATAGGTTTGCCTGCATGATTCATCAACAAATGCAGGATATCTTTTCAAGCAATTAAGCTTTGGTTTGGTCTTCACACAATTCAACGAACTCTTTTAAATCAAGCGGATCAACCGGATACATACTATCTTTGCCCGGCTAGCGCCTGATTTATTTCTTCGTTCTAAAAGTCTGAAAAATCGTCGTCGTCGAGAGGAATTAACTCTCTTGCATCAACTTTTTTCGGTGCCTTTGGTGCTGACGCTTTCTTAGAGTGCGACCCAAATTTCTCGCTCTGAAAATCATCGAATGTTACATTGCTTCGCTCAATTTTACGGTTATGCTTTTCCTCTGATTTCCGTGCTTTTTTCTGCGAATTTTCACCAACCAGGTCAACCAGCCGATCTATCATTGCACGCAACTCAACTGCCTGCGACGATAGTTCTTCAGCCGCACTGGCTGATTCTTCAGAGCTCGACGCATTATTCTGCACCGTTTTGTCCATTTCGCTCATGGCCGTGTTAATTTGAGCAATACCGGAAGCCTGCTCACTAGATGCGGCTGAAATTTCAACCACAAGCGTGCTCACATCGCCGACACTCTTTGATATTTTCTCAAGGTTTTCAGTAACCTCCTGCGCCACGGTTAGTCCACGATCACTTCTGTCCTGCGATTTCTCGATGAGTTCAGACGTGTTTTTGGCAGCCTGTGCACTTTTGTGTGCCAGGCTCCGTACTTCCTCAGCTACCACGGCAAATCCTTTCCCTGCTTCACCGGCACGAGCTGCTTCCACGGCCGCATTCAATGCAAGAAGGTTGGTTTGGAAGGCAATATCATCAATCGTCTTGATAATTTTTGATGTCTCCAGGGATGCATTTTTAATATCTTCCATGGTCTCATTCATGCGCATCATTGCTTGCACACCATTATCAACAAGCGGTTGGGCATGTTTCATTGCTTTCTCAGCCTGAGTTGCATTTTGGGCACTCTGTTTGATTTGTGCTGACATCTGTTCCAGAGAGGAGCTTGTCTCCTGTAAACTTGCCGCCTGCTCACTGGCGCTTTCCGCAAGAGATTGACTTGATTCAGACAGCTGCTGAGATGCTGAATCTACCTCGGCCGACCCGCTTGAAAGTGAAAGGATTATTTCCCCGAGTGATGAATTAATGGAGCGGGTGATGAAATACCCAAGTAAAACGGATAGAGACACACCCATGATAAGGGCGATAATGCTTGCAGTTCTTAAAACGGCATTTTCTGAATTTGCATTCTGAACCTCCTCCTCAGCAATATGGTCATTTATGGCAACCAACTTATTGATTTCCTCAATATTTTTCTTCTCGGAAATCCTGTTATTGTTCAAAAATTGCTCTCTTATCTGGACCAGCAGTTCATACTCGCTGTCACCATCTGCTGCCTGCTCCATATACTGGGCAACAAGAACCATAAACTGTTCATGGTCGCCTTTCCACTCCTCGAATGTACCCTGAAATTCATTCCAGCTTTTAGCCTCTTCCTCTGTTTGGGGTAGAGATTCAAAAACGGCCCAGGCTGCTTCAAATTCCCCCCACTCTTTATCAATATTCTCAATAACCGCTCTACGATCTTCGTAGGTCAGCATTGGATTCTGCAAGGCTTCTTCGCCGGCATTAATAACACTCAACGCTTGATTCATCCTCAAAAGAGATTCAATACTTGGTAATCTTACTACGCCAATCTCTTCAATGGCTTGATCCCCGCTTTCGGCAGCATAGTATCCTAAACCACCTAAAATGAGCGCTACGACCGCCAGGGTTCCAAAGGCAGCAGTCAACTGCTTACCTATTGTCATCCCCGACAATATGTTAAAGTTAAATTTCTTTGATTTTCCCATCCATTGACTCCCAAGGCAGACCCGTATCCACCCGTATTTTAGTTTTATATCCTCACAATTCGAGGAGATGTTTTCATTTGAAATTGACGTTTTCCCTCATCATCAAAACCGGCATTAGCCGTCAGACAAATGAGATTCACGTTCGCTTCACAGTTCTTTTAAGTCCAGTTTTTTTAAATATTTTGCAATAGTTTGGCAGCATACTCCCTATTCTTTATTATCCCGTAAAATAATGGCTACCAGTGCAATACTTATAATTATTATCGTCTTTTAACTGAATTGGTTAAGCAAATTAACTCGATTAATTTCTTTTTATCTCTTATTTCTTTTCCGGTAAATTGCCCTTTTGCCTAGTCTCCTAAAAAAATTGCTTAGCGGTTGAGGTTGGGGGAGGTCGTTTCGAAGAACCTCAGCCTTCAGGCGGTTTGTCGAGGCCGCGGAATGCATTGCCACTTTGGAGAAGGTTGAGGTTGAGGGGAATTGCAACAGAGAGCCTCAGCCTTCGGGCGTTTTGTCGAGGCCGCGGAATGCATTGCCACGTCTGAAAAGGTTGAGGCTGAGGAGAGTTGTTACCAAGAGCCTCAACCTTTAGTCGTTCTGTCCCGGCCGCGGAATGCATTGCCACGTCGAAGGAGGTTAAGGCTGAGGAGAGTCGTTACGAAGAACCTAAGCAGTCCCAATCCCGGTCAGTTCGAGTATCTTCTCTCTAAGCAGTTCCGGAGTAAACGGTTTATGCACAAATCCTGCTCGATTCTCATTAATTTTATCAATTCGCTGCGGATTGCTCTCTGTTGAAATGATCAGCACTGGTAGATCCCTTGTCTCCTGCTTGCTTCTAACGTGGTCAAGCATCTCCATCCCATCCATGATGGGCATGTTTACATCAATAAAGAGCATATCGATCCAGTGTTCATCAAGTAGGTCGAGACCTTTTTGCCCGTCACCCGCCTCATAGATATCACCTACCGGAACACCGCTCATTTTAAGTGTTCTGATAATCATTTTTCTCATTACTGAACTGTCGTCAACTACAAGTACGTTTAAAGACATTTTTTTCTTGATTTAATGGTCAACTTACAACTGTTTGAAACCGTTTGCCTTTTATACTGCCGATAATAGCTTTCGAAATATCCTGGAGAGGAACAACATCATCAACTGCTCCAAGTTTATATGCCTCTTTAGGCATCCCATATACCACGCATGTGGATTCATCCTGGCCTATGGTGTGAGCGCCGGCTTCTTTCATGGCAAGCAAACCTTTAGCGCCATCAGCCCCCATCCCGGTTAGTATAACGCCGCTGGCATTAACTCCCACCGCATCAGCAACCGAGTTAAATAGAACATCTACACTGGGCCTGTGGTGATGAACCGGAGGCCCCTGCTTTATTCGCACGTGATATTTTGCGCTTTTTCGCTCTACGAGCATATGGTAGTTACCCGGCGCAAGAAGTGCCGTACCCGCCTCAATCTGGTCGTTATCTTCTGCTTCCTTCACCCGAAGGCTACATACCGCATCGAGCCGTTCGGCAAAACTTTTTGTAAACACAGGTGGCATGTGCTGAACAATAACGATTCCCGGCATATTTGAGGGCAGCCCCCTCAGAACTTTTTCTAGTGCTTTGGTACCGCCGGTAGATGCGCCGATGGCAATCAACTTATCAGTGGTGTGGAAAAGAGCTGTCTTAGGCTTCTCATGCGCCACTTTTTTTACGGGCGCCTGACGGTTGTCAGCCGGTGTATTTTTGTCGAACTTTGCCACAGATGCGGCTCTTACCGCCTTCACGATGGCTTTTGAAATATCTTGTGTGGAATAGGACGAACCTGGTTTACTGATGACATCCACTGCACCAAGCCGCAGTGCAGCCAGCGCGTTTTCACTGTTTTTTGGCGTAAGAGAACTTACAACTACCACAGGCATCGGGTAGTGCTTCATTAATTTCGCAAGAAAAGAGAGCCCGTCCATTCGCGGCATCTCAAGATCGAGCGTAAGCACATCCGGTTCCAACTTTACAATTTTTTCCCGTGCGGCATAGGGGTCTATAGCCGTTCCAACAACCTCAATGTCGTGATGCTTATTCAGCTCTTCGGTGAGAACTTTTCGAACCAGTGCAGAATCGTCAACGATTAGAACTTTGATCATAGCTCAGTTTTCTGAATAGTAGATAGTTACCTCTGCCACTCCTTCATCTAAGTGAACGTGGATTTTTTCACTTATCATAGATCCAAATTCACCTTCAGCAGCCTGTTGGCTTTCTGCAATTCTGGGCGTTCTTATGTAGCAGATTTCTTCACCTTTTGCAAAAATTGGCACAGTATTGCCACATATTATATTGGCAATTTCGCAAAGCGCACCCTCTTTTAGCTCCTGGTTTCCTTCTTCAAGTCCAAGCATGTTTTCAGCTATGGCATCAAACAGATCCGGAGACACCCTGATCTGCATACCGCCTTTAACAGCTCCATCAAACCGTACAACCGCGCTGATGCTGTCATCGCCCAGATCTACGGTTTCATTTTCGTCAATCTCCCACTCCTCGAGCGGAAACATATAGCATGTGATTTCAAATGTCTGGTAGGCAATTCCTTTCAGCCTCTCTTCCTTGAGTATAGTCGGCATAGTTTAGTCCTCGTTTATCTTTTTCTTAATCTGCTCTTCAAGCAGGTTCGTCGTAAATTCCTTGTGAACAAATCCCATTCCTCGCCGCAGAATGGCATCAATTCGTTTTTCATCGTTTTCTGTTGAGACAACCACGGCCGGAATATCCCGGAAATCAGGGTTGTCTGCTACGTAGTCGAGCATTTCCATCCCGTCCATTATCGGCATGTAAATGTCAACCAGCATGAGATCAACAGGGTGTTTCGCGAGCATATCGAGACCTTCCCTGCCATTTTCAGCTTCATATACGTCTCCCACCTCAATACTGCTTTCCATCAGCGTACGCCTGATGACTACCCGCATGGTTGGGTCATCTTCCACAATTAGTACATTGCGTTTCATAGGCCTGAGACGTTAAAATCGTTCATCAGCCCGTCCGATCAGATCGGAATGGGGCTTAGTTTTTAAATATTGTTGCTGTCAATTCAGTGTTTTCACCCGATACCTTAACGATCTCCTCGCGAAGCATCTCCGGGGTGAATGGCTTGTGTACAAAACCAGATCCAAGCATTTCAATCTGCTTGATCATACTTTCATTGCTTTCGGTTGATACAATTAAAATGGGAATATGCTTAGAAACGGACCGATTCCGAATCGTCTCAAGTACCTCCATGCCATCCATCACCGGCATGTAAAGGTCCAGGATGATCAGGTCTATTTCTTCGGTGTCAACCAGCTCAAGAGCCTGCTCTCCGTCTGATGCTTCAAATATCCTGTTGATCGAAATATTGCTTAGGCTTAGCGTCCGTTTCATCATCAAACGCATTACCGAACAGTCATCAACGATTAATACATTAATTTTCATAATACAATCCTATTTATTCTCAGTTGTAATCATTATCAAGCATTGCAGCTTACCTGGTCTCCCTCGACGCAGGTTGTTCCTATTGGCAGTTTGTTTACCGTTACCAGTCCATCAGATAGCCTGAGGGCCATTGTCCGCGAAATGTTACCACCAACATCTTGCTTTTCAATCATGAAGCCATTCTTCCACAGCAGCTTCCTAAGAGTGGTAAAATTTCTTTTACCAATCTTGAAATAGTCATCACTATCGCTTCTTTTCATGCTTGCACCACCCGCTACGCTGATAATGATATTGCCTTTCGTAGCTCCCATGTCGTAACAAACTCCCAAAAGTTGAGCCAGTCCTGTATCAACATACATGGCTGGTTTTCGTTTTGCTTTCTCAGGATCTGCCTTCGACAGAGGCAGCATCACGTGCAGCAATCCGCCAACACCTGCTATCGGGTCGAACATCGATATCCCCAGGCAGCTACCCAGCGCATACGTAATAATCGTATCCACGGGATTGTCAGACACATGCACATCGCTTACTCCAACTATGGATTTCATTCAGATCTGCTCCATAACTATTGTTTTTGGTATGCAGCCGGGCTGACGTTCTTGAATCCATGATCTCTTCCGGAAACACTTTCAGAGTGTCCCAGGAAGAGATATCCACCGGGTTCCAGCAGATCGTAGAATTTCGAAACCAGCTCCATTTGCGTTTCTCTGTTAAAATAAATCATCACGTTTCTGCACATAATCATGTGGAAAGGGCCACTCATTGGCCACTTATCAAGAAGGTTCAACCGGCCATATGTAATCAGATCTCTGACGGCCGGCTTGATTTCTGCACCCTGCTCATGTCTACTAAAGTATTTTTGGAGATAGTACTCCGGCATACCACGGATTTTATCGGGTGAATAGACGCCCGACTTAGCAGTCTGGAGAATATCACGAGACAAATCAGTGGCAAGCATCTTTACAGAAAATTGTCGCCTGAATGCCTGTTGTTCATACAGCGTCATCGCCAGCGTAACCGGCTCTTCGCCGGATGAACAACCCGCAGACCACCATTTGTACTCACGGCCATCCATAGTTGGAATGACGTTTTCAACCAGGTAATCGAAATGCTGTTTTTCCCTGAAAAAGCTTGTTTTGTTTGTGGTGAGTACATCAACAAGGGATAAAAACTCCCCGCCTGTCTCGTCTGCTTCTATATAATCGAGGTACTCCAGGAAACTTCCGAGCCCAAGCTTTCTAACTCTCTTCATCAAACGGGCACGGACAAGAGCCTCTTTGCCCTCATTCAGGTAAATGCCACAGTAGTCATACAGCATTTTCCTCACTCGGTTGAACTCATTTTGCCCGAGTGCGATCGTCGAAAAACTATCAATTTTGCTTTCTGCCTGCATGTCTCTTTTTTCTAAAACAAGTTGTTTATATCAAAAGGCCGTATTCGTTGAAAACCACTCCGGATTCTGATTAGCCGCTTTCATTTTCTATTCAAATTTCTCTTACTGTACCACAGCCGATGTATCCAGAATGAGGCCAACGCGTCCGTCACCAAGTATTGCTCCGCCTGAAATATGCGGCATCTTCACGTTCATGTTTATCGATTTCCCGACAAGCTGCTGCTGACCAATCACTTCATCCAGCAATAGCGCATATTGCTTGTTGTTGTTCTTGATGATTAGCATCGTGCCCTGCAACAGATCCTCTATCGCATTCTCAATATTGAAAAGCTTGTGCAGTCGAATAACGGGAACCGATTTGCCTCTGAAAGAGACGTGTTCCGTTTCCCCCATCACCGTATAAATATCATCATCCTGCGCACGGAAGGTCATATCAATGTTAATCGTCGGTACGATAAACCGCTGATTTCCAACCTTCACAAGCATACCGTCTGTAATGGCAAGCGTAAATGGAATCTCGAGAGATACCTTCGTTCCCTCGCCCTGTTTTGAGCTGACCTCTACTTTACCCTGAAGCTGTTCGATAGATCGGCGAACCACATCCATACCTACGCCACGGCCTGAAAGGTCTGTCACCTGATCGGCAGACGAAAATCCCGGGAGGAAAATGAGGCTGAATATTTCGCTGTCCGTCATTTTTTTATCAGGCTCAATAAGGCCTTTTTCAATCGCTTTGGCAAGTACTTTTTCTTTATTGATGCCTTTACCATCATCCTCAATTTCAATCACTACTTTACCGCCTTCCTGGTAAGCACGAAGCCATATATTGGCCGTTTCAGGCTTACCGGCAGATACACGATCCTTAGGATCTTCAATACCGTGATCAAGCGCATTTCTAAGCATGTGAACCAGCGGCTCATTAATGATATCCACCATATTTCGGTCAATCTCGGTATCCTCACCCATGGTAGAGAACTTCACGGACTTCCCGGCTTTTCTGGCAAGATCACGTACCAGTCGGTTCATCTTATGGAATGTGGCCCGAAGCGGAACCATCCTCAGAATCAAACTTGTATCCTGCAGTTCCCGCAGGATTTTTGAGGTGTGATTCACTTTCTTCATCAGGTCTGAATCATCAGAAATGGAGTTATCCTGTGCCACCACAGAGTGAGCAATCACCAGCTCACCTACCATATCAATGAGGCGATCGAGCCGCCCAACATTTACACGAACTGTAGATTCAATTTCAGATTTTTGATTCGACTTATCAGCAGTTGTTTTTGAGTCGCCTTTGCCCGATGATTTTCCACTTTTCTCTGCAGCTTTCTGTTCAATTTCTTTTTTAACCGCAGGAGGAACTGTACCACCCTCTTTTTTGAGCGCATCGGCCGGTGAGTCGCCATCATCAAAAATGTGGTTAAGAACCTTCATCATCCTGTCGTACCCCACAGGTTTCGGCAGTGGGTCACCTGGCTGACTCGTCTCAACTACTTCCAGCATCTTTTTCAGTATATCGATCGACTCAAGCGTGATATCCGCACAGGCCATATCAAACTGCTGATCGCCTTCACGCACCATACTTAGCAGCGTTTCAACGGAGTGCGTGTATTCAGAAATTGGCTCAAGCCCCATAAAAGCCGACGTACCTTTCACGGTATGAAACGCGCGGAATACGGTATTAATCAGCTCCTCGTTATCTGGTGACTCTTCCAGATCAAGCAGGGCACTTTCGGCTGTTTCAATCAGATCGGTGCATTCGGTTACAAACTCACCAAGCATGCCGGGCTCTGAATCAGTTGGGATGAGGAATACCTCTGAGCTTTCATCTTCGGACGACGTCTCGGCCTCTTCAGGTTCGGCTGAAGCCGACTGTCCCGTTTCTTTTTCCCACTCATCATCACTCACAATTTCAATTGCCAGCGACGTTTTTTCTGAGATAAATGCCAGCCACCCCTCTTCTTCACTGCCCGATTCCGCAACGTCTTTTGCCCTATCGGCTGCAGCCTTCAGCGCTTGTCTAGCGTCTTCCGGGCCCTCATTTGAAAGTTGCTGAAGAATTTTAGTAAGCAGCTCCAGCTCTGCCGGCTTGATGGAATCCTCGTTCAGCATCATAATATTAGCTGCCAGATCATCAAGCGTCACCCCTTTTATTCTTTCATCAATATCCGAGACTTCGGATGCTGTTTTCGAATCTGTTTTTTTAGCGCTCTTTTCTTTGTTATTGTTGATTTCATCAAGCTCAATAACCTTGTCGGCCGATTCTTTGCCACCAGATAGTGCCTTTTCAAGGTCAACACACGATCTCTCAAAATCTTCCACGGGAATATCTCCATCAGCAACCATATACTCTCTTATGGTATTGACACCCTGCATGGTGGTTGTTTTTACGCTGGTAAAATAGTCGTCTTTTTCGTAGAGATGCTTGAGGCCTTTCCATGCAAAATTGATCAGTCGCTGTAGTTGCACACCCTGGTCATCAAGCTCGTTGATAAACGCCTCGAATTTTGCGCCGGCCACCATCACATTTTCCCTGTCGTTGGGCCAAACATCTGCCAGCGCCTGTATAATTTCAGCCAGTATCTCTACACTTTCACCATTTTTGTCACTCATATCTATTCCCTTATCTGGATTCGCTTAATGCCATGTTGACCCAAAAGTCACCGGTAGGGCCTGAAAATTTCATTTTTTCTGTAGGGGGTTTGTTTGGCATAAACAGGGTGAGGTCGCTTCCGCGGGTTGCTGTTGGCAGCGAGGATTGCCCTCTAAACCCAACAGTCTCAATATTAGCCGCTACATCGCCGGCCAGAATATTTGAGATCTCACCCACTAAATCGCCCATGTCGTTGCTCTCAAATGGAATCTCCATCCCAATGAATACTTCTGAAAGTTTGAGGGCTGTCTCCTTTGGGATCACGATCATCAGTGACAATGTATGATGCTGGTTGAAAACAGCGATGTTTCCTATGATACCGTTTAGTGATTTTGACTCGCCGTTTGGCTTAATGTAGCTCGGCTCACTCCCAATGATTGATGCAAATGTATTGATTACTGATTCTTTCACCAGGTCGACAAATTCGACCGGAATTTCGTGTATGTCTTGTAGACTTTGTGGTATCATTATATAGGTGCTATTCCGTAGTTTATGATTTCAGGATACTTGAAAAAAAGCTCTTTTCTTCCTCTTCCTCTGTCTCTTCACCGATAATATTTCCATCATCATCGAAGTATCGGCTTATTGTTTGATGCATTTTATCTGCCGTAAATGGCTTTGTGATATATTCGTTGGCTCCGCCTTCATTCAAAGCTTTGTCCACCTTACCCATCGATTTTTCGGCGGTAACCATGATGATGGGAATATGCTCCGTATCACCTTTATCTCGAATAGCACGCGAGAACTCTACACCCGTCATGTTTGGCATGTTCCAGTCTACAAACATGATCTCTATCTCGTCATCGAATTTATCGAGGGCATCTTGCCCGTCCATCGCTTCAACGTACTCAAACTCAGCCAGCATCAGCTGATCCAGAGCTCGCTTCACCGCACTCCTCATAATTTTCGAATCATCAACAACAAGTGCTTTAACTTTACCCATTCTTACTCCTTTCGTTCTTTTAAATCAGTATTCAGCGCGGTATTTATCAGTACCGCCTGTAAAGGGATGCATGCTGGTGCATAACCACAAATGTCTTCGTGGCGAACCACATCCAAGCTGTTACCAGACGGCCCGCTTTATTTGCTGTTTTAAGTTCCTACCTCTTATCGGAATGGATTAAAATTCCTTAAACTTTCCCCCTTCTTTTTTGAACAGGCCGGCCTTTCCCTACACCCTCTAAAACAGCGTCAAACACCCCGCAAACAGGCAATAGCAGCCTCATTATTAATTTTGGCTTTTTCATACCGATAAGAGATATGGAGTCAATCCTCTATAACAGTCAATCAAATTTTTATTCGGGCCAGTCATGCTGAATAATTTTGTACTTCCCGCGTCTGTCTCTTCCGGCCATGCCGTGGAAGGGGTGCAGCCGATTCAGGGGTTTGCTCCTTATAATCAGCTTGCAGAGCTGATGCCGACGTTCAAGCTCGCTGAAGACGGAGCTAAACCGGAGGATGAAGAAAAAAAGGAGGGCGGCGAAGTTAACGTTGAATCCGCTGAAGAGGAGGGTGAAGAAAGCTCTATCAGCGAACTCCTGAAGCTTTCGTTTGATATTGACTTTAAAGAGATGCTGGACTATTTCCTCGTTCCTGAACAAAAGAAAATTGTGGACCTGCAGTTTAAATTCAGAAATGAGAGAGAGGTAGACGATCTTACCATATTCGCTCCACTGGGCTATGTACCCGCTGAGTTTGATTCACTTCGCGACAAGCTCTACGAAGTACAGCTACAGCTTTTTAAGACGCCAAAAGGTATTCACTGCCACTTTATTATTTGATGTATTGAAAGCCTTGAAAAAGCATTCCGGGAAAAATAACGCCGTCTAGGGATATTCAGAACAAGAGGAGAGCGAGATAATAAGCTAGAGGCTTTTGAATTATCGATACTGAAGGAACTACCTAAAAAGCTGCTCCTGATTCTGCAACTGGTGCCGTAAGAATAAACTGAGGTGTTTTGCGATCGCGTTTGTCCATAATGATTCTGCCGCTGATCTGATCGCTTATTTGTGCACAAATCTTAAGGCCGAGCAGTAGCTGGCCATCTCCTTCCACATCATCGGTCAGACGCATGATCTCTTTTGATTGAAACAGATTTCTCAGAGATGGGTCCGGAATATGATCGCCATTACTACGGATTAACAGGGCAAACTCAGACTGATCACGGTCCACTTCAACTTCAAGGGATCCTTCAGCATTGGAAAAGCTATCGGCTATGGTGATTAGATTGTAGATCATCAGCTTGATCTGAAACAGTTCAGCCTTCACAAAAACCGGCTCACCAGCTTCTACAAATTTAATTTCCGAAGCTTTCAGTTCTGTAGAATTGGAAACGATCTCTTTCACTTCATTTACCAGCCAGTTTAACTCAACTACCGGCAGTTCTGATGTTGCGCCTTCAAACGTATCATCTCTGTAAATATCGTGAAGCTGCTCTAAGAGAAACCCGATTTCGTTTAAACCGTCACCGATATTTTGGCTGTATCGGGTTAGTTTCTCCTGTTTTTCAACCCCGTCGAGATTATTCATCAGCAGTTCGAGGTAGCCAGAAACCGCACTAAGAGGCGACATCACATTATGCATGAAGTGACGTACTGTGCGATTTTGAAGCTGATGAATTGCTTTCAGCTGCTTATACTTTCGCTTTAGGCTTTCAAGTTCGTAGAAATACTTTTCGCCCGATGCTTTCTTTTCTTGCTGCATAAATGGCTCTGCGTCACCACGTCGCAAAGGACCCTTTTTCTTTTCCATCATCGCCTGAAGAACGTGTCTGTAAATCTAAACCTGTAATTCATTTCTGTGCCCAATGGATTTAATCCATTATCTCAGGATAGTATCGCGCTAACTTTAATCTTTAGCGTATGTGCCTCTATCATCATCCATGATATAAAATTTATCTAATATTAAAAAATCTTAATATCAATAATTATAGCAATAGTAGTTCACTTTTATATCAGCTCCATTCTTATTTCAGCATAAAATTTAAGTTTCATGTTAATTATAAACTGCCCTTCCAGAACAATCCAGATCTGGATTTTCACGGACATACTTATTTCGGGGCTATGTTGATGGTTATGGGTAATTCATACATATGATCTAATCACAATAGAGTAGAGTCAAGAATTGATGAAAGAGTGCAACTTGTTAGTTCAGGACACCTTTGGCCTTGAAAGAATTGGCGGTCAAGGGAGCAGTAAGATCTGCGGGGACCTTTTATCATACAGGCGAGGAACCGGTTAACAAACTATAAACGAGATGGACCATTGATAAAAGGTAGCAGAGATTACGTGACCGCGCCAATTTTTTCACAGCCTTGATTTTTTCACCGCAGGTATCCCTTTGGGAGGTTCGTTTTGCTCCCAAGGAGTCCCTGCGGGGCATCAAGGCAAAATGAACAGGACGTTCTGTCAATCTATGTGCGTAAGTTTAAACTCAGAATTAACTCACAATAAACACTATAACACAACATGTTGAATCTCAGACATTTGAACAACGATCACTATCAAGCAATCTAATCATAAGCTTTTTTTCCCTGATACTTTTGAACGGTCAAAAGTATCCTGCCGTGGGCATCCCTACGGGGAAAACCCGCGGCTAAAGATTTGCTCCGGTGGGCACATTTGAACAAATCGGAGGCCGGAAAGCTGAATACCCCCAACAAACTTATAAGCAATCAATTACAAAACCCACACAAATCAACATAGAGCCGTTATTTCTCAGATTAGGCACAAAAAATATCACGCCGAATGCTACTGATTTTTGTGAGTACTTCTAGTGCCATGTCTATGGTGAAATGCCATAAGCGAGCCATCCATGAACGATATGTTAATCCTATACGACTCGATTTAATGAACTACCTCGGGGCAGAGCCCACGAGGTATCAACTTGAAATCCATAATTTTTACAAAAAAATTTGAGCTTTTTGGTGAGTGTCCCCCTTTGAAGGGGGCAATGGGGGATGATCATTCATGCTTCAGAACCAACATATGGTCTGTATAAAACTCAGATAGTCATCCCCCAACTCACTCCGTTCGTTTCCCCCTTCGAAGGGGGACTTATATATTTTTTCCGACCCAGAGGGTCGGGGAATTAAACCACTTTAGATTAAAAAACTCATCCGATGGCTGAATGTCTGGAATCCTGTATCAGTACTTAGAGTGGGTTTTGCACAGCATTTTATGAGTTGCCCGGTACCAGCCATCAAATTTTACCTGTGGCAACCTCGACACCCAATTGGACTTTATAGATAAATTTGTCTCAGCTCTTGGCTTATCAGCAGGCAACGCATATTTTATCATTTTGCAAATTTACAGATGAGCTCAACTACAATATGAACAAATCGTCCGGCAAAACTGCAGTTAGAGTTGAGAATCTCCTGCCGGAGCTTACCCGTGAAATTTTTCTCGCCGACAGCTACCATACGGCCCTGGGCGAGACACTGAGAATTCTGAATGACTATATGTGCCCGGTCTATTCAGAGTGCCGATCAAAAATTGCTAAAAGTTCAGTATGGATCATTACGCACACTCTTCATGGTGATGATAGTGGATCTGAGGCATTTTTAAACCGACTATCGGGTAGTGGCAGCGAGTTTTATAAACCCACCCTTGAGGTAATTGACGAAGTTTGGACCGCAGACCACTCGATGTCGGACGATGCTACACTTCCGCAATTTATTCAGGAAAATGAATTCCTGATTGCTGTTTGTCTTCAGGTGGCGTTTGGCAGCGGAAGAAACGACCTGCTACGCTTTTTCTACACAGAAGAATCCAAGAAGATATCAAAGCGTAAAAGAGTTCTTTCAAAGCTTCTCCCAAAAATAAAGAAGCTTCTAAAACAGAAACATGACATTAAAGAGATTCGCAATTCTGAAGAGCGCTACCGCACGCTGTTTATGGAGGATCTCAACCCAAGCTTTATTGCCTCACCTGACGGATCCATCAACGAGTGCAACCGGGCTTTTCTACAGCTATTTGGGTTTAAATCAAAAAAAGCTGCCCTTGAAAGCAATTTTAATGACCGGTTCACGAATTATATGCACCAGGTCTTTTTCTGGGAGAGCCTGCAGCAAAAGGAGCAGATTAACAATCATGAAATGCCCGCATCCAGGATGGACGGCGAAACGGTTCACACCATTTTAAAAGCTACCGGCAGCTATGACCAGCATTCAAACCTGAATGAAATCGTCGGCTATATTCAGGACATCACCGACAGAAAGGCGGCCGAAGATGCTCTAAGAAAAAGCGAGGAGCGGTACCGCAGCCTTATCGAAACCATGAATGACTGGATTTGGGAGATTGATGAAAATCTCTGCTTCACTTACTCCAGCCTAAAAATCCAGACGATTTTGGGATACGAGCTTAACAACGTCATGGGTAGCTCAATTCTTAGCCTGATCCCGAAAAATCAGCGCGACGATGTTGAGGAAGAATTTACGGAGCTATCGGTAAATCAGGAGGCCTTTGTGGGGGTAGAGCAATATTTTGAAGATTCAGATGGCAACATCGCCATTTTCGAAACAAGCGGCATCCCACTCTTTAATAACAGCGGAATTTTTCAGGGCTATCGGGGCATTTCAAAAGATATTACGGAACGGAAAAAGTCGGAGCGTCAAATAGCACGCATGAATGATGAACTTGAAAACAAAGTGGTTGAGCGGACTAAAATGCTCCGTATCGCCAATAAAGAGCTTGAGGCGTTCAGTTATTCCGTATCACATGATCTTCGCGCACCGCTCCGAAGTATCGACGGATTCAGCCAGGCGCTGATCGAAGATTATGAAGACTCTCTCGACGACATTGCCATGAACTATTTGTCGCGTGTGCGATCGGCTGCCCAGCGGATGTCTACCCTGATTGACGACATGATTAAACTTGCGAAGGTTTCTCGAACCGAGCTTTCGAAGAAGAGGATCAGCCTTTCGGATATAGCGCAGTCTATTACTAAAAATTTAACGGAAATGGAGCCTGACAGAGATGCAGAGTTTATCATACAGCCAGACCTGACGGTTCTTGGTGATGAAAATCTGATGAAAGTAGCTCTTCAGAATCTGCTTGAAAACGCCTGGAAATTCACGTCAAAAGAAGAAAAAACCTGCATTGAGGTAGGCGCAAAATCTGTTGACGACGAGACCGTTTACTATATAAAAGATAACGGGGCGGGATTTGATATGAATTATGCTAAAAAGCTATTTACGCCGTTTCAACGGCTCCATAATGAATCAGATTTTCCCGGGACCGGAATCGGATTATCTACGGTTCAACGGATTATACACCGACACCTTGGAAGGATATGGGCGGAAGGAGAACCGGGTGGAGGTGCTGAGTTTTGTTTCACGATGAGAACCAATTCGAAACAAAGCATAGATTAGAATATTGTATTTAAATTCAGTGACTGCTTTATTTGCCGATAATTTGAAGCCGAACGCTATTATTTAGTTAGGTAAAATAGCGCGTTGGCAACTTGATTATATCAACCAGAGAAAGAAAAAAATATCGGATAATCAGACGCTACAACGACCAAACAGAAATTATCATGGATGCATTAGACAAATCAATCCTTATCATAGAGGACAATCCCGACGACGGATTGCTGACGATGCGTGCGTTGAGGAAACTCAATTATAAAGATATTCAGCTGGTCGAAAATGGATCCAAGGCTTTGGATTTTCTCTACAACAGGGCTTCTGATAAAGATGAGGAGCGTAAACTACCCGATTTAATCCTGCTGGATCTTAATCTGCCGATTATTGATGGATTTACAATCTTGAAAAAGATCAGGTCGGATGAATCGACAAAGTATATTCCCGTCATTGTATTAACGTCCTCAGGAGAAGATAAAGACATCAAAGAGAGTTACGACCTTGGGGCAAACAGCTATATTCAAAAGCCCGTGGACTTCATTGAGTTCGAAAAAGCAGCTCTGCTTATCAGTGAATACTGGCTAACTCTCAACGTGCCCCCAGCTTAGTGAGCTGATCTATCCGGATTTTAATAAATTTACAGCAAGATACTCGGAAGAGTTAAAGAAAATCACTGCGGAACTTAGTCTTATTGAGAGCCCCCATAGAACCCAGCTGCCTTAGGGAAAAGCACTTAAGAAATAACCCTGTCAGTACTATGTGAACAAAGCAAGAACCAATGCAATGACCGACATGGTAATAGATACAATTGCCAGTGTTGCAGCTGTTTTATATTGCATATTCTCGGATTCCAGGTCTGCCAATACAGATGCGACAAGCGGAAAATTCACGCTCATCCCTTCAAACTTCAGGGAAGCAAAAAATGTGATCCTTTCACCATCTTCGTCTCTGTAGCTGTATTTTTTATTAAAATGATAGTACAGCCGTCCAAAGACCATATCCTCTTCAACACCCACCTCTTCGGCAACCTCAGCAATATCAATAGGCACTCGAATCCTGGCAATTCTGTCCGGATCTTCGGTAGCATAAGCACGAAATGTATCTTCATACCTGTTGTAGATTTCTGTTAAGATTTCAAGATCTGTTGGGATTTTTTTCATGTCACATTTCAGTTTCTTTTATCCGGCGCAGCACCATAACTCAAATCAAAGTTTCGCCAGCCTACAAGGAGCTATTTAATCCTTTATCGGTTCTTATTACTTAATATTTAAATGTTGAATAAATTATCTACCGGTTCAATCCTGCGTTTTAATTACCTTCGATTATCTTACTCTTTCGGCAATAAAATACCGCGCCCCACTCTTATCAAGATTCGGGCTGTGATCTGATCAATGGTGTTCACACGGTTCTAAATTTTCAGTATACTGTCATATCGCTTGTTTTCGGCTTACAGCTACAGCTATACACGCAATTTATGACGACTGCAAAAAAAACGATTAAACTACTCCTGGTTGACGACTCTGAGGACGACAGGGAGCTAATTTTAATGAATCTTCGCCGTGGTGGTTATCAACCGGATGTTCATTCTATAGACTCAAAAGATGAGTTTGTAAATGCGCTTGAAGAGAGCAGCTGGGATCTTATCATCTGTGATTATTCCATGCCCGGCTTTGACGGATTGACGGCTCTCGCTATCCTCAAGAATCACGGAATCGACATTCCTTTTATTCTGGTGTCTGGCGCTATCGGAGAAGAGCTTGCCGTTAAGGCAATGAAGGCTGGCGCCCACGACTATATGATGAAAGATAATCTAAAGCGCCTTGTCCCGGCAATTGAACGTGAACTGAAGGAGGCAAAACTAAGGGATAAGCACCGTCAAGCGC
>Ga0307966_1000548_pt1 | contig 31436 bp, 28 predicted proteins | sample OrgLakmetagen646_FD_203141 | JGI IMG/M metagenome (GOLD analysis project Ga0307966, IMG submission 203141) | Saline water microbial communities from Organic Lake, Antarctica - #646 | ecosystem: Environmental > Aquatic > Non-marine Saline and Alkaline > Saline | place: Antarctica: Organic Lake... | reverse complement strand
TGATATAATTTAACTTTTCAAAAATGTCAATCCTGAGTCCAGTGAAGTAGCCAATTCTAATAGAGAAGTAGTGTTTAGCATTTTGGCCAATTCGTTACGAATTTCTTTAAATTGATCATGCACAGGGCAAGGTTTTTCTTCATTACATTGGCTCAAGCCTAATCCACAACCTTTATAAATATAATCACCATCTATTGCCATTACAATTGCGCTTAACTTTATATTTTCAAGTTGTTCTTTAGGGATATAAAAGCCACCCGATGGACCCTTTAAGGATTTGATAATTTTATTTTTCGAAAGAATTTGAAGGATTTTGGCGGTGAAAGCTTCAGGCGACTCGATTTGCTTAGCAATATCTTTCACTCCAATTTTTTCATCATTATGCAAAGCTTGTTCAGCAATATACAATGTTGCTTTAATACCATATTCGCAAGCCTTAGAAAACATTCTTTTACCTTTATTGGTGAGGCACAAAACTATAAATTTAATTTATTCCTTTCCTTTCTGCACTTTATTATTTCTGAATTTGGTTTTTAAAGTTCCTAGACACTCCACCTTGTCAACAAAATTCCCAAAACTTAAAAACTTTATTTTTTTTTGTCTTTATAGCGATGTCTTTCGTGATTTTATATTTATTTATCTTGTTTATTTCGTAACTTGCACGCATAGATTTCATACGTCTATTTTCATTCAAATCAATAAATTAAAAATTATGAAAAACTATTTTAAAATTGGATTGCTTCTACTCGCGGTATCTCTCTATAGTTGTGGAGGAGGCGAAGCAGAAGTAGATAATAAACAAGAAGGAAAAGTACTTGTTAATCCAAATAACCCGAAGAATCCTAATAATTCTAACAATCCTAATAATAGCGCTGAATCGACTGATTCGGAAGAAGCAGAAGTTGAAGGTGAAGTTCCACCATCTAGGCGAATAGACTTAGTAAACAAGGGAATTGGTCCTATCAAGGACGTTACTCTTGCAGCAACGATTGATCAAACTATGGCTAAGAAAGGACAAGAAATATATGAGGCTAACTGCACTGCTTGTCACAAACCAAACGAAAAATATATCGGACCAGCACCAAAAGGTATTCTTGAGCGCAGGACTCCGGAATGGGTGATGAATATGATTATAAATCCTAATGTAATGGTTCAAGAAGACCCGTTAGCGAGAGATTTATTAATTGAATACAATGGTTCAGTGATGGCTAACCAAGGTATCACCGAAGATGAGTCAAGAGCTATTTTAGAATACATGCGTACTTTATAGTCTGAATAAAAATTTACAATAAAAAAGGTGGTAAAAAATTTCAAATTTTTTACCACCTTTTTTATTGTAGTTATTTAGTGTCTGGTCGGAAACTAATCATTTTTAAGTCTTTGATAAGAAAGCTTCAAAGACAAGGCTTGTGAAGTTTTTAATTGTCAGGAGTCCCGACTGTCAACGTCGGGATGATTGTAATTTAAAACAAGCTTAACGCAGTATTTGAAGTTTTCTTGCAAAGACAAAGTAACAGAATAAATCCACTCAACAAGCAAGGTGAATTTAGTCTACAATTAGATAAAGAAAAGAATGAGTTTTTACTAGAGCTCATCCTTTTTAATAAAAATCATATGTTATGAAATTATCAAGTACGTTAATGGTATTAGGTTCTGCATTACTTTTCGGATTATTTCTCTTTCCATTATGGCATGTAGAATTAGGTGCTCCTCAATATCCAAAAGGATTAGGAATGCATATTAACATAGACGGAATCGTAGGATATACGAAACACGATATACGAAATATTGATGGATTGAACCATTACATAGGAATGAAAACTTTACCAACAAAAGAGGAAATGTGGGAATTCACCATTTTTCCAATTGTAATTGGCGGTATGGCGATTCTAGGAATAATTATTGGCCTATTTGGTTTCTTCAAAAACTCAGCTTATAAATGGTTTATTGGTTGGTTTGTAATTATGTCGATTTTAGGAGTCATGGGAATGATTGACTTTAACGCATGGATGACGGACTACGGAACAAATCTTGATCCAAATGCCATTATGCAAATGACTGATGATTCTGGAAATCCGTTGAGTTATAAACCCCCACTATTTGGTACGAAAGACATCTTAAACTTTACAGCTGTTTCCTATCCATCAAAAGGAGGAATTCTGCTAGGAATAGGAATGCTTTTGACTTTTATTTCGTTCTTTGTTGGAAAAAAATTCAACGCAAAAATTACTTAAGTTATAAATTACTCAAAATTTAAAAAATGAACAAGTTATTTCTATTCGTCTTATTTACTGGATTAATCTATGGTTGCAGTATCGAACCCAAACCAATTGTTTACGGTACAGACGCCTGCGATTTTTGTAAAATGACTATTGTAGGTCAAATTCACGGAGCAGAAATCGTAACAGACAAAGGGAAAGTTTATACGTTTGACGCTGTGGAATGTATGATTGATTATAAAAATGATATGAGTAAGGAAACACCACAATTGTTCTTGACCAATCATTATCATACACCGAAAGAGTTAATTTCAGCGGAGGAAGCTTTATTTTTGATCAGTGAAAAATTACCGAGTCCGATGGGTGAATTTATTACTGCTTTTAAAAGCAAAGCCGCTGCAGAATTAGCACAAAAAGAATTGGATGGGAAAATATATACTTGGCTGGAATTACTCGAACAACAAAGCAATAAGTAAATGAATAAAGCAGTTCTATATCAGCTTTTATTAATTGCGTTTTTCGTGATGAGTATTTCTATAAGCTTCTCTCAAATTGAAGTTTGCAAAACTTGTCCGATTAAAACGATTAAAGAAGGAATTAAAAAAGCTAAACCACATCAAAAAGTAGTTGTAAAAGCTGGTGTTTATAAAGAATTTAAGATTATCATTGATAAACCTTTAACCTTAATCACGAAGGAAAAGGCGACAATTGATGGAGAAAATAAAGGAGATATTATTCAAGTTTTTGCCGACAGTGTAACAATTGATGGATTTCAAATTATTCATGGGGTTCGAGTCATACAACAGACTATTCAGCCATTAGAGTTGATCGAGCTGCACACTTCTTGATCCAAAATTTAGAATTAAGAGCAATTTTCTTTGGTATTATGTTGGCCAAATCTAAGCATGGAACTATTAGAAACGTAAAAGTTTCTGGTGATGCTGTCCAACAACATAATTCAGGAAATGCCATCCATTTATGGCATTCAAACCATATTTTAATCGACAACAATTTACTTTTCAAATCTAGAGACGGAATTTATTTAGAATTTTCAGACGACTGTGTAATTTCTAATAATATCAGTAAAGAAAACATCCGTTATGGACTCCATTTTATGTTTTCCAATAATGATATTTATAAGAACAATACATTCGAAAATAATGGAGCAGGTGTTGCTGTGATGTTTTCAAAGAAAATCAAAATGTACGATAATCATTTTCAATACAATTGGGGAAGCGCCTCTTATGGTTTATTGCTCAAGGAAATTAACGATGCTGAAATTATTGGAAACACATTTGAGGAAAATACAATCGGAATAAATGTGGAAGGCACCAACAGAATCAACTATAAAAATAATACTTTCAAAAGAAACGGTTGGGCTGTAAAAGTCAAAGGTGCCTGCTATGAAAATATATTTACGCACAACAATTTCTTGTACAATTCATTTGATGTGAGCTACAATAGTAGAATGAACAACAACACATTTAACGAAAACTTTTGGAGTGGTTATACAGGGTATGACTTGGACAAAGATAGCTTTGGGGACATCCCTTATCGACCAGTAAAACTCTTTAGTTATATAGTAAACCGCACCCCAAACACAATCATCCTCATGCGAAGTTTATTCGTAGATATCATTGATTTTTCGGAAAGCGTATCTCCGGCTTTTACGCCAGACAATTTAAAGGATGAAAGACCATTAATGAAGCAAGTGAAATGATTAAAATAGAGAACTTACATAAAAAATACAGTAAGAATAAAATCTTGACTGGGGTTGATTTAGCCATTCCAGAAAAAGGTATTTTCGCTATTCTTGGTCCAAATGGATCTGGAAAAACCACTATGATCAAGTCGATTCTTGGAATGGTGGTACCCGAAAAAGGAAAAATTCTGATTGACGGAAAGCCAACACACACGAATGGTTTGTACCGAAAAAACATAGATTACTTGCCTCAAATTGCAAATTTCCCAGGAAATTTGGGCGTAACTGAATTAATCAAAATGATTAAAGATTTACGCGGAATTAAAGCCAACGAAGATGAATTGATTGAACTTTTTGGACTAAAATCTTATTTAGATAAAAAACTCAGTAATTTATCAGGAGGAACAAAACAAAAGGTAAATCTCGTTTTGGCATTTATGTTTGATAGTCCAATCATAATTTTAGATGAACCTACCTCCGGATTAGATCCAGTGGCAATGTTGAATTTAAAACGACTTATTGCTAAAGAAAAGGCAAAAGGAAAAACGATTTTAGTTACCTCTCATATTATGAGTTTTGTAGAAGAAGTTGCAGATGAGATTGTTTTTCTTCTGGAAGGGAAAATTTACTTCAAAGGAAGTATTCAGGAATTAAGAGAGAAAACGGGCGAGGTAGATTTAGAACATGCAATTGCGAACATTTTAACAGAAAACAATGCTTAAAATACTCAAATATAGTTTTTACGATTTAATCAGAAGTAGATGGAGTTATGTTTATCTAATGTTCTATCTTCTATTGGGATTCGTTTTGCTTTTCTTAAATAATGACCTCAGCAAAGCGGTCATTACATTAATGAACGTGATTATTATTTTGGTCCCTTTGATCGGAACAATCTTCGGAGTAATGTATTATTATAATTCTAAGGAATTCACAGAACTCCTCCTCGCCCAGCCAATCAAACGTTCGTCTATTTTTATTGGACAATATCTGGGAGTAGCACTTTCACTTGTTTTGTCTCTGTTCATTGGTCTAGGAATTCCCTTTGTCCTTTATGGTTTATTTGAATCTTCCGCTATTTGGGATTTCTCACTGCTTTTAATCACTGGTGCAATGCTCACATTAATCTTTACAGCTTTGGCTTTTAATATTGCATTGTACAATGAAAATAAAATCAAAGGATTCAGTTATGCAATCCTGCTTTGGTTGTTTTTGGCGGTGATTTACGATGGTTTATTTCTTCTTTCATTAATTGTATTTGAAACTTATCCTTTGGATAAATTCACGCTAATAGCAACTGTTTTCAATCCAATTGATTTATCTCGAATATTAATTCTCTTAAAGTTGGATATTTCAGCACTTCTAGGATATACTGGTGCAATTTTCAACCAATTCTTTGGGACAAGTCTGGGACTCGTTTCTGCTTTAGGCATGTTGACTTTATGGGTGATTTTACCCGTTTGGAATATTAAAAGAAAAGCACAGAAGAAGGATTTTTAAAGGGTATTAACTATTTCAAGAGTAATAAAACAAATATGATCTACTAAGATGATACAGTTTAAAAAACACGCAATAACATCCCTCATATTCTTCTTATTATCAGCTACTTTAGGCTTGTTACTGCGGTATTTCAATGTAAGTTCTATTGAATTTGAATACAGATATATTGTCCATGCTCATTCTCATGTTGCTCTTTTAGGTTGGGTCTATTTTGCCCTAATCACTTTAATTGGGCATTACTTTATAAAGGATTCCATTCCAAAAAAAATCTACAATAGAATATTTGTTTTCACAATGATAACAGTCATTGGAATGATGGTGAGTTTCCCTTTTACAGGTTATGCTTTATTTTCAATCACCTTTTCAACCTTATTCTTGTTTGCCAGTTACTTTTATGCTTGGGCATTTTTTAAATACACTCCAGTAAACCAAAAGAATTCTCCTGCTTATAAAACGCTAAAGTTTGCTGTTATTTATATGCTTATTTCAAGTATCGGACCTTGGGCAATTGGTGGAGTAATGGCAACGTTAGGACCAGAATCCTTTTGGTACAGAACCTATATATATTTCTATCTTCATTTTCAATACAATGCTTGGATGATTTTAGGTGTCATTGGAATATTTCTAAAAGTCCTAGAAAATCATAACATTCGTATTGATAAAACACTCTTTAAACGGTTTTTAATCACCTTTAATATTGGAGTAATTCTTACCTTCTTCATTTCAATATTATTCACAGAACCACACATTACAGCTTATGTTCTGTCTGTCATTGGATCATTAATTCAATTGACGGCTTTTGTATATATTTTTAAATTCATACGAATTCATTATAGAAATGTAGGTCTCATTTTTGGGGAAATAGGATGGCAATTACTACGTTGGTCATTCTTATTACTATTGCTGAAAATGCTAATGCAACTCTTGGGTTCATTTCAATATACAGCCCACCTTATAACAAATAATACATATCTCACGATAGGTTTTTTGCATTGGGTTTTTCTCGGTGTTGTCACCATGGGATTGTTGGCTTTGCTTCAAAAAGCAGCACTTATTCAATTGAACCCATTAAGTGTGCGATTATACACGTTAGGATTCATTCTCACTGAAACGATGCTATTTTATAAGCCAGCAGAAAAGATTCTTTACTTTCCCTATTTACCACATTATAATTGGATCCTTTTTTTAGCAAGCCTGCTTATAGTGATTGGGATTGCTTCGGTTTTGGTATTGCAGAGACGTAAAAATACATCCATTTAATATCGAGGAGTATTTCATCCCTCTCCCCCTCCATCTCCCTCTAAACTTCTCCCTCTCCAATTTGGCTTATAAAACACAGACAAAACAGCTACTCCAGTAAAAAATAAAGGATAAATTAATTGGAAAAATGGTAACATTACTATATTTTTAGTGATTATTAATCGTTGGCCATAATTCAAATAAACTAAGGAATCAATTAATAATCTAAGGATAAAAATACTTCCCAATAGCATCCATTCAGAATGAAATGCGGCAATAAGTAACGCAATAAAACCAAAAATAAAATATATCAAGATAAAAATACCAATCAAGGAATCTATCCTATCAATCTGAAAATTACTTTTACTTAACCAACGTACTCTTTGGTCAAAATAAGCTTTTAAAGTAGCTGGTGAATCAGTCGAAACACGCAAATCATATTCATTATTAATGTGGATTGGAAGATTGTTTTTTCTAAAATTCTTTAATAAAAAGTAATCATCACCAGAAGCCAAATGCTGATGGGATTTTAATTGTACTTTATAATCTATTAATTTGGAATCAAAAAGTAGATTAGCCCCACTAATTGATACCGGCCAAATATTAGAAATCAGATAATTAAAAGCATTGAAAAAAGAATACTCGGTACTGAACAATCTACCTAGAACACCTACTCCATTCATGACTACTGGTAAAGCTGCCAATCCACTGCCTGACAATTGCGCTAAAGAAGAGAAATAATTTTTGTTTAAAACTACATCTGCATCCATTGTTAAAATAAATCTAGACTTTGCTAACTGAATACCATAATTCAAAGCTGCTTTCTTTCCTGTTTCATTCACTTTAAGTGCTACCAGGTGTCCAATAGCGTGAGATTTTATAAACGATTGTATAACCAGAGAAGAAACATCATTCGAATGATCATCTACAAAAATGATTTCAGATGGATAACAACTTTGATTTAAAATCGAATCCAATAACAACGGTAAATTCTCCGCTTCATTTCTAAATGGAATAACGACTGTTACTTGAGATAAGTCGATTGGTGCCAAAGCAAGCTTTTTAGTCCTTAAGGAAAAGACTTTTATTGCTGAGAACAACAAGAAACTAAAAAGTAAAAATAGCAGATAGATTTCAGGCATTGGCTAAAGTTTTTCTTTTTAAAATAAAAAACAAGCCCAGCAAAGAAGGTACTCCGAGATTTATAAACCACAAAAGCAGAGATGAAACAATTATTAAAGCCGGATTCTCAACGAAAAGACTGAGGATAATCAAACCCGCAGTTTCACGAATAACTAATTTACCAAAGAATATACTTGGGGTTAAAGTGCTTACTAAATAAAGCATTAATATTCCTGCATAAAGCAAAATCGAAGGTTTAACACCAAAAGACATTAGCATCAAAAGAAATTGCATTGAAAACACGATGTAACGCAATCCGCTAAAAGTAAGTAATGGAAGAAAAAGCTTTTTAGATTGCTTTTGGAAATGAATAAGAATATTTAACTTTCTATTCAAAAACTTAATTCGGTGTAATGGTAAAAAAGGAACTGAAATATAAAAAAGCAGAGCAACAAAAAAAATCAGAATGGAAATATTCACCAATGAAAAAGTATAAGCATCTAAAATCATATCCATAAGAAAAATAATGCTTAGTACTCCAAAAAACAGGGTAACCAAAAATTGTGAAAAATTGCTGTAGAGGGTACCCAATATTAATTGGCCTCTCAATTTACCTTTAAAGAAGAGCATTCTCCCGATAAAATTTCCAATTCTATTTGGAGTTATAATACCTGTTGTAACCCCTGAGAAAAGAGAATGTGACAGTTCTTTCAAATTATAATGAATGTTATTCACTTTTAAGATCCTTTGCCATTTAACCAATTCCAACCCCCAATTAACTGGCAATAAAAGTAACACCAACACAATATACATTGGATGCTCTAACTGTATAGAGTTAAACTGATTGAACTCTATACGTAAAATCTGCTGTACAAAAAAAAACAAAACTGCGATAAACAGCACCAGTTTTAATGTCCAGACAAAAGTCTTTTGTACCTTTAAGTTTTTAATCACGCTCACATTTAATAATGGTTGAAGATAGAATAATTCTCGGAATTGACCCTGGAACAACAATAATGGGATATGGAATTATTCACATAAAGGACAAGAAAATGAGTCTTGTGACCTACGGTGTGATACATCTTTCGAAGCTTCCAACACATCCGGATAAGTTAAAAAGAATCTTTGAGCGTGTAGACGCATTAATTAAAGAGTACAAACCTGATGAAATGGCGATTGAAGCTCCTTTCTTTGGTAAGAATGTGCAATCCATGTTAAAACTAGGTAGAGCACAAGGTGTCTGTATAGCTGCTTCTTTGAATCTAAACGTGCCTTTTGAAGAATATGCACCAAGAAGGATAAAACAGGCTATTACAGGAAAAGGATCAGCTAGTAAGGAACAGGTAGCGGCAATGATTCAAAATTTGTTAGGACTTAAAGAGATTCCGAAACAATTAGATGCTACAGATGGCCTGGCAGCAGCGATTTGTCATTATTATTCAAAAGGTATAGGAGAACATAACAAAACAAAGACCTCCAATTGGAAAGCCTTTATTAGTCAAAATCCAGAAAGAAATAAGAGTCCAAAACTAAACAAGAAATAATATGTATAAATGTTAGCTAAGCTTCTTTGATCAATTTGGCAATATTTTCCATTTCTTCAGATGGTAAGCTTAATTTTTCTTTCCCAAAATCCATATCTGCGATTCCATTAATTGGAATTAAATGAATGTGGGCATGGGGCACTTCTAAACCGATTACCGTCATACCAATTTTCTTACAATCGAAAACCTTATCCATTTTCTTAGCAACAGATTTAGCAAAACTCAAAAATTCACCTAAAAGCTGATCTTCTATATCAAAGATATAATCTACGGGATTTTTAGGAATCACTAAAACGTGACCTTTTACAATGGGTTGAATATCTAAAAAGGCGAGGAATTTATCATTCTCTGCAATTTTATAGCTTGGGATTTCTCCTTCAATTATTTTGGTAAAGAGGGTACTCATGAGCGTCCAATATCTAAGATTTCAAATTGTATTGATCCTCTTGGTGTTTCCACTTCAGCAATATCTCCAATAGACTTACCAAGTAATCCCTTCCCAATAGGTGAATCAACAGATATCTTCTTCTCTTTTAAATCAGCTTCATTTTCAGCAACGAGTGTATAAGTAACCTCTGCATTATTGCTTAGGTTTTTAATTTTAACATTAGATAAAATTAATGCTTTCGTTGTATCAAGTATTGATTCATCGACAAGTCTAGCGCTAGAAATAACAGTTTTCAATTTAGAAATTTTCATTTCCAAAATACCCTGTGCTTCTTTTGCAGCGTCATATTCTGCATTTTCGGATAAATCTCCTTTATCAATTGCCTCCCCAATTTGAGCAGAAATAATAGGACGTTGAACTCTCTCCATATCTTGGAGCTGATCTTTCAACTTTTTAAGACCTTTTTCGGTATAATAATTAAGTTTTGACATGTTAAAAGTTTAGTAAACAAAAAACAAGAGAGCCATATGACCCTCTCGTTTCAACAAATATAACTAATTTTTATGTTACTTCAAACTTAGTGTAATACCAAAAGTATTAATAACTCCAAATGGGTTAGAAGTACGCATTGTATATTCGAATCCTAAAGGAATCCCCTTGTCACCAAGCAAAGCATCTACTGAAACACCAGCTGTTAAACCCGTTAAAGAAGTTGTAGATTCCTCACGATTAAATATTGCTTTTTCACCAACGAAACCAGCTCTTAAATTAAACGCTGCTTTTTTGAAAGACATTCCGTAATCTAGTCCAACGTTGAATTGATCATTGGTAAATGAATTAGCGTGAAAAGCTGCGGCTGCAGTTAACTTACTTGTCTCATCAAATATGAAATCATAAGAGAATCCCATTGCTAATAAAGATGGCATTTCAAAAGAGGCAGAACGTTGAACCATAGTTGCAACTGCTCCTGTACCTTGATAGAAAATCTCACTAGACAAACCATCACCTTCGAAAGTCATTGGAGTTCCAACGTTCTTTAAAGTAATACCAAACTTAATTTGGTCTTGTTCACCAGTTACGTAACGAATACCTGCATCAAAGGCGACACCAGAAGCGCGTAAATTAGCAATATTTTCGTTAATCACTTTCACGTTCAATCCAGCATAAATAGAATTAGAAAATTCTCTAGCAAAACCAATATTGATGATGTTTTTTCTTGGACTAAACTGACCAATACCACCTTCTGGTAAATCTACAGTGGTAATATCAATGTCTCCATATCCAAAAGCTTGAATAGAAAGTGCAATTACTGTTTGACTACCCACACGCTGTGCAATACCTGCAGAATTCAAAGAAATCCCAGCATCACCTAACCAATTGGTATAGTTAAACTTCATTTGTGTTTTTTCAGTGAAAGCCAAACCTGCAATGTTTACAAATTGTGCCTCTAATCCGTTAGTTGATGCAACACCAGCAGTTCCAAAAGCGGCAGAACGCGCCCATGGATTTACTAACATTTCACTAGCTCCTGCTGAACCGATTCGATCTTCGTTACCAGCTAATGAAGGGAAGCTCATAGCCAAAACTCCCACAATCATTGAACTTTTTATTATCGTTTTTAACATATTCATTGTTTACTAAAGTTAAGTGTCTGTTGCTTATAAATTCTCTAAATCCGCTTGACGTAATCCACCAAAGAACTTTATAATACGCTCTCCGATACCTTCAACATCAACATGGATTAAATAAACTCCACCAGCAACTGAAATATTATCTCCATTTTTCAAATCCCAATCAATAGAAGTAATCGGACTGTCTTTATCAAATGCTCTAATCAATTTACCTGATGTATTATAAATCCTCACTTTACAACGTTCAGGTAAGTTGGTAATCTTAACACGTGTATCTAATCTTCCGCGCTCATATTGTGAGTATGCATAGTAAGGATTAGGAACAACATTAATCATATTTAATGCATCAGCTAGTGCTTCTGAATCATTTTTGATTGTTCTGAAGTTGTCCATTGACCACTCATATGTTGGTTTTCCCTCAAAGGCATTTGATTGTACATACTCCGCATACTCTTTGTTTATTCTTATGCGCAAACGAACATCAGTTGATAAAAGCTCTCTGTTATTTTGCAACATTGGATTTACTACCCATGACAACCCTCCATATACATCTCTAAATGCTGACACATTCTCTTCAGCTAGTTTTTGATGAATGAAAGTACCTTTATCATAAGTTGGAATTTGTTGATCTTCATTTCCGAATACATAAACCACATGCTGACCACCAAATAATGGACTTCCTGTTGAAGTTGTAATGTTAGAAGTTGGATTCCATAGCATGTCTGCACCATTTTCTCCAGCTAAGAAAGAGTTCTCTCCGTATGCCATGTTCAGCCTACGACCTGTTCCAACATCAATTGCATAACCTGGGAACCAACCCATTCCTACAGTTGCTGTTCCGTCAGGATTAGCTTCTAATTCGCTATATCCTTGATCACCCAATTGATTACCGTTCTTATCTATTGAAGGACTTTGACGTAAAAGTCCAGCTACACCTCCGTTGACATTCAAGTTAGCGTCATTACCAAGTTCTATTACTGGACAACGAGACCATTTCGATTTATCAGTTGTAATTACAATATCAACACTTGTTTGATAAACAGAAGGCATATCTAAATTCTGTATTGAACTAAATGATGTTTCTGTTATACCGAATGCATTTGGAATTCCTATGGTCATGTAACCACAAACATTTCTTCTTGCAACTTGACCTAAAGTAACCGTTCCGTCAATAATATTTGCGAATATTTTATCAGGATCTGCTCCAGTTAAATCTTGATAACAATCTGGATTACTTAACCCTAATGAAGGGTCAATTTCAGCAGCTGTTGGTACAAAATCACCAGAGGAAATCCAGTTTCTAGGATCATAAGAATCAACATCTGAAATTCCAGTTAACCAACGTTTAGAACTATCAGTAAATGATAAAGTTGTTTCAATTGGTTTTGCTATTCTTTGTCTGAAATTACAATTTTCAGTTCCGTTTGCACAGGGGTAAGAATCTTGGTAAATTGATACTGAAATCCCCCATTCTGGTATCAACTGCTCATTTTTTTCTTTAATTGTTCTTTTAGAGGAAATACTCTCTATTAAAGCACCTCCTTTTGAACTGTATCTATTAATTGTCCAACTAGCAGTATCAATTCCAGTAGATCCATAGTTGTTGAAATCTAAAGTAAAGTAACCATCAACTAAATTTAGAGGATCAACGACTTTAATATCAATTGGACCTTTACCACGTTGATAAGTAGGTGTATCTACAGAACCATTTTCAACAATAAAGTCTTCCGTGGCTTGCGTTAAATCAACTACTCTATTACCATTTCCTTTTCCGTCCAACGTTGTGATTTCTGGAGATGAACCATAAGCTAAACTTACGACCGTACCATCAAATCTTGGTTGTGGATTATGCGGAATACCAACTGATGCTTTAATAGCTGTGCCATCTGCAGATAAACGTGAACTAATGTAAGGCATTTGTTGTCCATCAAGTAAATTAGGATCAGCTGGATCATATTCTTTATACTCATTGTGAGCATAAGCGATAGCTATATAATAATACGTTTTGTGATTTACTAAAGCAGCTCCTGTAAATTGATCTTCTGAAATTAGGAAAGAGTGACGAATACCATCATTAGCTCCCTCAACCTTTATTTCAGGAATTGCAAAACCTAACTCTTCATTAAATTCAAAATTAACAATTCTAGAGATTTCATTTTCTATATCACATTGCGCTACTAATCTTGCTCTATCAACTAATCCAATATCAGAAACCCCAGCTTCATCATTTATCATTTGGTAAATCTGGTAACCTTCAAAATCATAAACTTTATCAATAGAAGAACCATCAATTGGATCAACTATATTAATATTATCTTCCTCAGCATATGATTCATCTACATTATTTCCAAAAGGATTATCAATTAACAATACCAATTCATTTTCCAATTCTACAATTTTCAAAATCGGAGCTGAAGGTGGATCTAAAATTTCAAAACAATTATCAAATAAAGCTTGAGCTTTCGTATCATTCTGACGAAGAACATCTACAGAAGCGTAGCTATCACCTTCAAAAGCACGACCATAAACGACACCTACTGTTAAGTTATTTACAGCTCCAGGAGTTAAAGTAAAAGGACCAGCAGATTGTAAGAAACGTCTATCACCTATTGGATTAGAGTTATTATTACCATCCGTATTGGTTTCTGACCAATCAAACCCCATATCTTGACCCTGTGTACCGAAATGTAAAGGATCCGTTGAACCTGGATAACAATAATCAGCTCTAACACCAGTAACCGAACCTGCAGAACCAATGTAACCAGAACCACCATATATGAAGGAAGAATTATCTTTCCAGAACCCAGTCATATAATTGTAAAAATCACTAGGACTGCTTGGGTCATCCGTTGCAGGCGTTCCAAGGTCACCTCTATTAAAGTAATTAAATCTACGCATTCCAAAACGCTCATTATCTATTATTCCATCTGAATACCCTATTCCAATCCCTTCATAAACAATACCTTTACCAGCTATTGCATCAATTACAGTTGGTACAACATATATAAAAGAACTATCTGGTTGAATTTCTAAACGAGGACCAACATTATCAATATTATCGGCATCCTGGTAAGGACCTTCAAAAAAGTCAATACCTACTGCTGGCGGATTATCTTGATAACCTGGAGCACCATTCCCACCTTCATCATTATTATCACCATTGTATGCATACCCTAAACCCCTAGACACATCACAACCCACATAGTCATCTTCAGAGAATCCTATATCAGCATCTGCATATTGAGAAAAGTAAGTATCCTCTAAAGGAGTAGAACTGCGGTTGATCATTTCATAATTATAAAAAGTCATTCTGTTTACTTCATCATTTGTAGCAAATGAAAAAGCTTGAGCACGAATTTCCATTCCAATTGGATCTCCACCCGTTTCGGTGTGAATATTTCCTTTATCGTTAAATACCCACCAGTTGGTTTTATCACCAAACAAAGTAACACGTCTATCGAAACCACATTGAACATCATCTCTTCCAAGAATATCATCAAACCATGGAACATCTCCTTGCGATGCATCATAAGTACCGTCACCAGCACCTCCTTGCGAAGGATAATCATAAAAAGGAGCTAAATAGTAATCCTGTTGTTTGTTTACGTCATCACCATGAGCAGGCCAGTTATTAATGCGGTCAATGGCATCGTTTGTTATTGGAAATACATCATTACAGTTTGGATCTAAATCACATTCAAACTGTAGTGTATAATTAGTGACTTCTGATTTAGTTATAGGAAAAAACTGATCATACTCAATACATGTAGCAGGATCTATAGTCCCCAAACCAAAAGGTTTGACAGCATTAGCTCCTACTGGCTGACTTGGATCATAATTACCGCTTCCTGGAACAACTGATAATGGACCAGCCCAAAAGTCATTTCCTTGGGCACGAAACAATACTGCTGCAATTTTTAATTGTCCATTAACATCAACTCCACCCATCCAAATTGAACCAGAATACAGAACATGGTTTCCACCACCTAGCGGAACTTCGTAAGAAGCAGCACCTGGAGACGCTTGTCTATTTTGCCATAGTGACCCTCCAACTTCAACTAATGCTTCAACATCATTAAAGTTCATAAAAAGTAAACCATCTGAAGGTGGACAGTTGGCTTTGTTATAGTCCTGATTTCCACCTAAAGGTTTCGATTTACCTGAATCAGCAGTTGGATCGATAGCTGCGTAAGTTCCAAATGTAAAACCAAAACCAACTAATACTAATAATAATAATTTCATAATCTTACTGTTTTTCTATTAAAAATCAAACTTGACACCTAATCTTATTGTTCTTGGTTGACTTATATTGTATGGGTTATTCATGTACATACTGTATAAATCTCTGTATGATTGCTCATCCAACCTATTCTGAATAGTTGATTGCCATTGTGCAGCAGCCAAATAACCATCATCATCAACAACACCAGTTGCTCTATATACATTAAGTACGTTAAATTGGTTAAGAAGGTTGGTAATACGTACATAAACATTTAAGAAAGCACGCGTTTTCTTCTCATCCTCTTTTCCAAATTCTAGATCAAACGTTTTATCAATTTGAAAGTCTAAACGGTATGTCCAAGGTTGACGAGAACCATTCAAACCACCTGTTAACTGAGGTGTACCGGCATTAATAGCAGCGGGAGTAATGTTCTTCTGTGCAGAATAAGGAGTACCAGAGTTAACCAAAGTAATGATATTTAAACCTGTATTTTCGAATATATTGATATCTTTTATTACTGGACCGTTGTAGTCTTTTCCAGAACCATAACGGTAATCAATTGTAAATGAAAAAGCGTGTCTTTGGTCATAAGCGAAAGGATATACAACACGTAAATCAGGTTGATTTGAGTTAACAAATGACAACGATGAATTAGCATTAGATCCCGTTCCTTCTGCAAACTGTAAAGTATAGTTAGCAGTCATTCTTAAATTACCAGTTCTTCTAAGGTCATATTCTACAGTTAAACCTTTAACTGTACCAAAGTCACGATTACCATAAGTTCTATATGTAGATGGGTAAGCCTCAAAAATATTTCTTACTTGGATTTGATCTCTCAATTCACGGTAGAAAGCACTTACTTTCAAAGAAGATGTTCTTGTCAATACTTGTTGGAAACCAAAAGAATAATCAATTGTTTTATCAGGACGAAGATTTGAATTATTTATAATATTATTTCTTGCTGAAACAAATTGATAATCGATTGGGTCAAACCGCAATCCTGTAGAAGGTCTACTTGTTAATATATCATAGTTAGCAAAGAAATTTGCTTCATCCGAAATCGGGAATGAGAAAGCAATACGTGGCATAACGTTAATGGCTACTTTATAATCTTCAAAAGCATCGGCTGAAGGAGTCGATTGACCTGGATTCAATAACCAAGGTGCAATTCCTGAAGGACCTCTTAATGTTGAAGGGTCTGCAGTAACGGTACCATTTTGATCGTACCAAATTTCACCATTTCTAAACCCATTAATTTGCGTTGGATTGTCTATATCATTAACATAAACAACATAATCATCTCCTATACTTTCAGGAATATTTACCCAGCTATAGGTATTTGGATCATCGCTTTTCAATGATTGTGCTTCAGAAGCAGAACGCGAGTTAAAGAATAAATGTTGATCTTTTAAAACTGGTTGATTCGCATCAAATATATCTACACGAACACCAACATTAAATACAATATCATCAAATGAGAATTTATCCATAATATACCCCGAAACATAAGTTGGTTGGAAAGCACCAATGAATCTTTTATAGTTTCCATTTTCATCAGTTTCTGTAAAATATTCATTGATGTCTGTATTACCAGAAACTTTTTCACCTGTATGATCATAACCATAATAAGAAATAAAGTTATTTCCTTGATTAAATAATTCATCTGGAGAGAACATATCTAAAGTAAATAGATTAGGATCATATCTGTCAATATCAACAAAATCATTCCCAGCTGGATCTAAGCCCAAAGCTTCTCTGAAATTATAATCAAAGAAATATTGTGCATCACCTTGATCAGCACCACCGTACTCTCCATTTCCTCCATTTGCTGCATAACCTGTATTCAGACGCTCATAAGTTACGCGTGGGTAAGTACCTAAAAAGTCGTAACGTGGTTGACTTAAGTCTAACTCCGTAATGTGACTGTTCATATACTGACGAGCAACCTGCCAAATACCGACTGGACCAGAGTTACCTGAACCCCAACCTCTGTCCCAACGTTGCTCATACTCAACACCTAAAGAGATATTGTGACCACCGATAACAACAGATGCGGAACCTGTGATACGAAATTGTTCTGTTTCACCTTTAAAGAAACCATTGTAAGGAGTTCCTAAATTATCCCATATCTGATATACACTTTCTGGTGAATCACCATTTCTTAAACCTCCACCTCTATTAATTTGTTCAATATTTTCGTATTGACCCGTTGGATCTGGATTTAATCTGTAGTATTGACTAGTAATTGCAGATAAAGCAGGATTAATATCTGAAGGACGAAAGTCTACTATTACAGATTCAAAATCATTATGAATTAAACTATCTTGACCTGAACTAAAAGCGTAAGTTGGTCTAAAAGTAGAGCTATAATAACCTACATGCCCATAGTTAAAGATATCGTATCGGTGATTGTCATCAAAAGATTCTCTATTTGATTTCGAATAATCAACCATTAAGTTATAATAAAAGCTTTTCACTTTTGAACTAGAACCTTCCGTATCATTTCTAAATCTTTGCGTCAAACGACCATAAACCCTCCAGTCAAATACGTTTTGATTACCGAAGTTTTCAAAGTTGTAAAGTGATTGTCTTAGATTGTATATTTTACCTCCGTTGTAATTCATAGAACCACCAAATGTTAAGTTAACGGAAGGCCCTGTATTTACATCTATTTTAGCTGAAGCAGTAAAAACTCTTCGGCGAGCATTCATTCTATAGTTCGTTTTTTCAAAATCATCTTTTCTCAAGAAATCTGAATTATTGAAATAACCTTGACCATCTGCTGAAGGTCGCAGTGGATTATCCAATAAGGATTGTCTTGCTTCTTTCTTTATTCTAAAAGACCCATCCGCAAGAGGACGAGAATCAACTAAATCATTAAAAGTACCTGCAAATAAGAATCCTAATATTGGTTCAACTTTTTTACCTGTAGAATCTTTTCTCATCAACAAGGGACCGGAAATCATTCCCTCTACTAAGTTATAACCGAATTGATCTAAACCAATTACTTTTCCATCATATCCTAATTCATCTTCTCCTTGAAAATAAAATCCAGAAGAGACAGCTTCGATACTACCAAAATATTGTGCAGATGGGCCTCTAGTTGTTACCGAAATAATCCCCCCTACGGCATCACCATAGTTCGCCGGAACACCACCAGTAATTACTTGAACTTCTTCCAATGCTGATTTCGGCAGATTTGAAGAACCTCGTACTTTAATACCATCTATATAATAGTAGGAAGCTCCCTCACGAGAACCCCTAACACTAATTTGACCCGAACCTTCTGACTCATTTACACCCCCAACAGTAGCTGCAACTCCACTTGCAGATCGCACAGGAAGTCTAGAAATATCTTCACGTGTTATGGTAGAACCTTGGGAACCTCCATCTTTACGAATCAAAGGAACCTTGTAAGCAACAATCTGAACCTCATCCATTTGTTGCACGTCATCAGGTTTTGATAATTCTGTTTTATCCAAAAATGTTATTTGTTCAGCTGAAACAGAAACATTCTTAATTTTCATTGCTTGATATTCTTGCGAACGAAATTCAACATCATAAGACCCTGAAGAAATTGATGGGAATTGAAATTTTCCATCAAAATCAGATTCTGTACCTCCTTTAATAATACCTCCTTGGTAGAGAACGACCTTTACAAAAGGAATTGGTTCTTTTGACTCACTGTCAAGCACAGAACCTTTAATAGATCCACTACCAGCCTGTCCAAAGACAGTACCTACTGATAATAAGATAGTTAAAAACAAAAAGTAGAATTTGCGTATCATAAGTTTTTATTATTTATTCTTACTCATTTTATTCGAAAAGTGTAAATATAGAAAAATTTCATTTAGAAAAATTAACATCTACAAAAAATGTAGCTTATTTTTACTTTTGTCAATAACAAAGGTATATCGATTTATTAAAATAAAATATTTGTTAAACTGTAAAGTAATTCGTAAATATACATGTCTACATTTCCTTCTCGGAAAACCAACTCGCATACATTCCATAATTTTTAGCAATACGTTTTACTTCATATTCGAAGGTTTCTGGTGATAATGTTTTTACTTTTTTTGCTGGAACACCAGCGTAAATTGAATTTGATTCCAATACAGCATTAGCAAGCACTACTGAACCAGCAGCTATTAGAACATTATCTTGAACGATAGCATTGTCCATAACGATTGCCCCCATTCCAATAAGAACATTGTCCCCAACAGAGCAACCATGGACTATAGCATTGTGGCCAACAGAAACATTGTTACCTATTATTGTTTTGGATTGCTCATAAGTACAATGAATTACTGCACCATCTTGAATATTGCAGTTTTCGCCAAATTCTATTGTATTAACGTCTCCACGTATAACCGCTGAGAACCAAACAGAACAGCCTTTTCCCATTTTCACATCTCCAACTATTGTTGCATTTTCAGCAAACCAACAATCCTCAGCAAATTGAGGTGTAAAACCTCTGCATTCTTTTATTAAAGCCATTAATCGATTTTTATATGTTCTACTTTAACATCTATCCCTAAAATACTTGAAGCTAAGCCTTCAAAAATATCAGAATCTTCAGTTGTTAGGTAATTTGATATACTATTTTTTGAAATTTTCTGATCTAACCAATCGTGACGCTTTAAATAAGATTTCAGTGAAGTCGCTACAATTTCTCCTTGACTGACTACATGTATATCTGCAGGAACACATTCCTCTATAAAAGACTTAAGAATAGGGTAATGTGTACATCCCAACAAGATAACATCTGCCTTGGGAAAGGATTTTAAAATCTTTTGAACATCATTTTTAATGAGCGCCTTTCCTTCTAAAGAGTCATATTTTTTATTTTCGATAAGTGGAACCCATAATGGACATGCATATTGCTCCACTTGAGTATACGGACTCAAAAAATTAAACTCTTCAACATAAGTGTTTGAAGCGACTGTCCCCTCTGTTCCTAAAACAACTATATGATTCGATTTGCTAAAACCTCCAACGACTTCTGCACTTGGTCGAATAACTCCTAACACTCTACTCCCTGGATATTCGTTTAAATTTTCTTGTTGGATTCTTCGCAGGGCTTTAGCAGAAGAAGTATTACAAGCCAAAACTACTAATTCACATCCTTTATCAAATAATGCTTTTACTGCCGACCAAGTATATTTGTAAACAACTTCTGCTGATCGGTTTCCATAAGGAGCACGCGCATTATCCCCTAAATATAAATAGTCATATTCAGGCATTAATTTTTGCACTTCTTTTAAAACGGTTAAACCACCGTATCCTGAATCAAAAAAACCTATAGGACTCGATTTACTCATATTCAAAAGTACGCAAAAAGCCGTTATGAAATCATAACGGCTTTCTGATAAATATTAAAATAGTTTATTTTCCATCTGTAATCTTTGCAGATTCTTCTTTTTCAATTCTAAGTACTTCTTTGACAACTAACATTGTTAAGTCTCTACCACCACTGTACAATAAAGAGGATTCATCAATAACGTAATCAACTTTCTCTACTTTGCAAACCGAAGCAACAGCATTTTGAACTGTTTTAAGAATCGGTGCATTCAATTCTTGACTTAAAATTTGAATTTGCTCATCCAACTCTTGTTGACGTGTTTGAAATTCTTGAGATTTTTTCATCAGACGTTCCTCCTCAAACTTATAAGCTGTTGGACTCATTGATGTTTTCTCTTGTTGAAGCTTAGTGTAATCACTTTGAAGTTTTTGTTGTGTTTCTTGCAATTCCTTTACGGCTCTTTTTTCAAAATTCTCCAAATCCATCATTGCAGCTTTACGCGATGGCATTGTATCCAATACTTTTTGAGTATTCACATGTGCTATTGAACTCTGACTGTAAGCAGTACCAAAAGTTGTAACTGCTATTAATAATATTAACATTAATTTTTTCATGATTCTATATCTAATTGTTATTTATAATTATTGGGCATTAATTCCCATTTCTCGTAAGACCATTTTACTTATATCGTATTTCGAATCAGCAAAGATAAGATTTGATTGGTTCGCTTTGTCAAAAACGAAAGCAAAGTTTCTATTACTCGCAACTTTACCTAAAGCTTCAAAAACTTTATCTTGAATAGGCTCGATTAATTCTTTTCTTTTGGCAAACAAATCTCCGCTTACTCCGAATCTTAATTGTTGCATTTGTAATGCCTCTGATTCCATCGTTTCGATTTCTTCTTGTCTTTTTAATCTCTCTTCATCTGGCAGAATTGCTTCTACCCTTAAGAACTCCTCTTTTCTTTTTTTAATCTGTTTATAACGCTCATCGATTTCATTTTGCCATCTTGTCGCATACGTATCTAATTCATCCTTTGCCTCATTGTACTCAGGCATACTTTCCAGAATAAAATCTGAATCTATATATGCGTATTTCTGACTATAAGAAGCAAATGATGTACCAAACACAACGGCCATAATTATGAATAAATTTCTCATTGTCTTTTTGATTTTAATTTTTCTCTTTATACAACTCATTATCACAAATGTATAACAATAATTATATAAAAACATTATAAGTCTCCTAGGTTCGCTCCAATAATAAATTGGAATGCACCAACTGGTTTACCACCCATTCTCAATTGATCATTTGCTCCACCAGCTCCTTTAGTGTGGGGATCCATTGTATCAAATCCCCATCCGTAATCGAAACCAAGTAAACCAAACATAGGAAGGAATATTCTTACTCCACCTCCTAAACTTCTTTTGACATTAAAAGGATTGAAAGTATCAAATCCTGTATATGTATTCCCTGCTTCAGCAAAAGCGAGTACAAAAAAGGTTGCAGAAGGATTTAAAGAAATTGGATATCTCAACTCTAAGGTGTAACGAGCTATTAAAGGATTACCTGTTGTTGAAGAAACTTGTTCATCTTCATATCCACGTAAAGATATAATTTCACGACCATCCAATCTTCCAACGCCAGTCATTGCATTTCCTCCTAAATAGAATCTTTCAAAAGGAGAAATTCCTTTGGCACCAGAGTAACTACCCAAGAAACCGAAACCTACTTTTGGCATTAAAATTAGTTTTCTATCAGCCGACAACGGTAAGTACCATTCACCTGAAAACTTTAATTTATAGTACTCTGTATATTTATTTTTTTCTTGAAAAGGGATCTCAGTATAATCGGAAACACCATCAAATTGAGAATAAGGCAAAGTTCCTTTGGCAGTAAAAGTTAAACGCGAACCACTTTTCGGATAAATTGGAGCATCTACTGAGTTTCTCGCAAGAACATATTTAAAAGCAATATCATTAGAAAAACCATCTGGAAAGGCAAAGAAAGAATAATTCGTTAAATCATAGTAGCTATATGAAAGTTCATAATAAGCACTAAAATAATCATCTGGTATTTTCTTTCTTCTTTGCAAACCAACTCCTAAACCAGTAATAGATGCTCTTGACGCTTGTTCATCAAAACCAAAAGCTCTTGTTGAATGGTTCATCCAAACAGAAAAGGCATTTGGTTTTTTACCTCCTAACCATGGTTCTGTAAATGATAAATTGTAAGATTGAAATTGTCTACCATTTGTTTGTGCACGAATAGAGAATGTTTGACCATCACCTGTTGGAAGTGGCTGCCATGCTTCTTTTTTAAACATATTCTGAATGGAGAAATTATTAAATGTTAATCCTAAAGTTCCAATAACTCTTCCTGCACCATAACCACCTGACAATTCAATTTGATCTGATGATTTTTCTGTTACAACATATTCTATGTCAACTGTTCCATCAGCGGGATTTGGTATTGGATTTATCTCAAATGCTTGTTCATCAAAATAACCCAATTGTGCCAATTCTCTTTGTGTTCGAATAATATCATTTCTATTAAATAGGTCTCCTGGCTTTGTTCTTATTTCACGTCGAATTACATAATCATTTGTCTTGTGATTTCCTTTGATGATAATGTCTTTAACGCGTGCTTCCTTCCCTTCAATTAATCTCACCTCATAATCAATGTGATAATCTTCTACATTTGTTTCAACTGGAGTTGCTTGAAAGAACAAATGTCCTTTGTCCATATATAAGGAGGTAATATCTCGACCATCCATACTTTGGAAAAGACGGGTATCAAGTAAAGTTTTATTATAGAGGTCACCATATTTTATTCCTAAAATAGTATCCAAATAACCAGAAGTATATTTTGCATTTCCAACCCAATTGATATTACCGAAGTAGTATTTTTGACCTTCATCAATAGTAATATCAATAATCAAATTTTTATCATCTAATCTATAGACGGAGTCACTAACAATTTTAGCATCTCTAAGTCCAATTTCCTTAAATTCTTGTAGCACTAAATCTTTGTCTCTATTAAATGCTGAAACCGTAAATTTAGATCTTTTGAAAAACCGCCAAAATGCTTTTTGTTTGATGTCTTTCATTTTACGAAGCAATTTTGATTCTTTAATCGATTCTGCACCAATAATATTTATTTCGGCAATTCGGACTGGGTTTCCTCTATCGATATTAATAATGAAAATCTCAGAATTATTCATTAGGGAATCGTTTACCTGCTCTATGTCAACCTTAATATTGTAAAATCCTTTTTCTCTGTAATAACCGATTACTTTAGCTCTGGTATTAAAGATTAAATTTTCAGTAATATTCTTTCCTGAGAAAAGATTAATCTCTTCTCTAATATTGTCCGCATCTTTTTTCTTTGCTCCTTCAAATTTAAATCGAGATAATTTTGGTCTTGGTTGAAGGTTAATAGAAATGTAAGCAATCTCCCCTACAACTTTCTCTAATTTGATCTTCACATCAGAGAAAAGTCCTTCATCCCATAAATTTCTAATTGCTTTGGTTATTTCTTCACCTGGAATGACAATTTCAGATCCTTGTTTAAGACCTGCAATTAACTTAATTGCCTGATGATCAAAATTATCCGCACCATTTACTGAGATGGGTCCAATTTCATAGGTACGCGGACTTTCATAATCGATTTTTTGTCCAAAAGCAATAGGAGATAATAGGATTGATAAAAATAAGATTGTAATATATCTCATACTAATTTTTCAATTGTTCTGATACTTGACCGAAACGTCGTTCTCTATTTTGATAATCGATAACCGCCTCAAAGAGATTCTCTCTTTTAAAATCTGGCCATAATGTATCTGTAAAATACAATTCAGAGTAAGCTATTTGCCAAAGCATAAAATTACTTATTCTGCATTCCCCTGAAGTTCTAATCAACAATTCTGGGTCGGGAATATCATTGATACACATTTCATTCGATAGCGCATTTTCATCAATATCTTCTGACTTTAGTAATCCTGCTTCCACTTTTTGTGCTAATCTTTTTGTTGCATCAACGATTTCCCAACGTGCACTATAGTTTAATGCAAGGATAAGATCTAGAGAGTTGTTTTTTCTTGTTGCTTCCATTGCTCTGTTGAGCTCATTTCTACAAGCGTCAGGCAATCTCGATTTATCGCCGATACTTCTAAGTCTGATATTACTCTCGTCAAGTTCAGCAACTTCATTTGATATTGTTTCCACCATCAAATTCATGAGTCCGTCGACTTCCTCTTGAGGTCGGTTCCAGTTTTCTGTAGAAAAAGCATATAGCGTAAGGTGCCTAACACCAAGATCAACGCAAGCTTTCAAAACTTCCCTTACAGCTTCTACTCCAATAGAATGCCCAAACAAACGCACTTCACCTTGTTGTTTTGCCCAACGACCATTACCATCCATAATGATGGCAATATGTTCAGGACACTTTTTAAGATTTATTTTAGTTAACAGACTCATTTTTTTTTACAAGAAGACGAATTTACAATAACAAAAGGAATTTTAGCACAAAAACGGGTATAACCTTAACGTAGTTTAACAAGAAAAGGGAATTGCTTTATACAACTCCCTTTTTCTTAATTTATTATACGTTTAGTCTGCAAGAATAATGATTTTATCATTCTGCATCTCCATTACCCCACCTTGAATAGTCAATCTAATCACACGAGAGTTGGATGAATCTGGTTCAAAAGAACCTGAAAACTCATCGAAATCTGTTTCATGGTTTGCTAAATTCACTTTAATTTTACCTTCAGTAAGTGATGATATAATTGGCGCGTGTCCCTTTAAAACTTGGAATGCTCCATCAATCCCAGGGAATTGAACTGCATCAACCTCACCTTCAAACATTTTTTTCTCTGGAGTAATAACTTCTAACCACATAGTTATATCGTTTTAAGCTTCAGCAAGCATTTTCTCACCTGCCTCAATTACATCATTAATATCTCCTTTTAAGTTAAATGCAGCCTCTGGATATTTATCAAGGTCTCCATCAAGAATCATATTAAATCCTTTGATTGTATCTTGAATATCTACCAACACTCCCTTTAACCCAGTAAACTGCTCAGCTACGTGGAAAGGTTGAGATAAGAAACGCTGAGTACGACGTGCTCTATGCACAACTAATTTATCTTCCTCAGAAAGCTCATCCATTCCTAAAATGGCAATAATATCTTGAAGTTCCTTATAACGTTGTAAAGTTGATTGAACTCTACGTGCACAGTCATAATGCTCATTTCCTAAAATAGCAGCAGAAAGAATACGAGAAGTAGAATCCAATGGGTCAACCGCTGGATAAATACCTTGTTCTGCAATCTTTCTTGACAATACTGTTGTAGCATCCAAGTGAGCAAATGTATTTGCTGGTGCTGGATCAGTTAAATCATCAGCCGGCACATATACCGCTTGAACTGAAGTAATAGATCCGTTTTTTGTTGAAGTAATACGCTCTTGCATCGACCCCATCTCAGTAGCCAACGTTGGTTGGTAACCTACTGCTGATGGCATACGTCCAAGAAGTGCAGATACTTCAGAACCAGCTTGTGTAAATCTAAATATATTATCAACGAAGAATAGAATATCTCTCCCTGCTCCTTCACCTTCTCCATCTCTGAAGTATTCAGCCAAAGTAAGTCCAGACAATGCTACACGAGCACGAGCTCCTGGAGGTTCATTCATCTGACCGTAAACGAAAGCAGCTTTTGATTCTTTCATTACTTCCATGTCTACCTTTGAAAGATCCCATTTACCCTCTTCCATTGATTTCATAAAATCATCACCGTAGCAAATAATTCCTGACTCCAGCATCTCACGAAGTAAGTCATTCCCTTCACGGGTACGCTCACCTACACCAGCAAAAACCGAAAGCCCTTCGTATGCTTTTGCAATGTTGTTAATTAACTCTTGAATCAATACTGTTTTACCAACTCCGGCACCACCGAAAAGACCAACTTTACCTCCTTTTGAATAAGGCTCAATTAAGTCAATTACTTTAATACCTGTAAATAAAACTTCAGAAGATGTTGACAAGTCTTCAAATCTTGGCGCTTCTCTGTGAATTGACTTTCCAACCTTACGGTCAGTTTCTGGCAATCCGTCAATAGCGTTTCCAACTACGTTAAACAAACGTCCTTTTACTTGGTCACCGATTGGCATTTGAATAGAGTCTCCAGTAGAGATCACTTCAATACCTCGGCTAAAACCGTCGGTTGTATCCATAGATACAGTTCTAACAGCATTGTCTCCTACGTGAGATTGTACTTCTAAAACGACCCTTGTACCATCTGCTCTCGGCACATATAGTGCGTCATAAATATTTGGTAGCTCGACCCCTTTTTCGAAGCTTACGTCAACTACAGGACCGATTACCTGTAAAATTTGTCCTTTGATTCCCGACATTCTTCTGTCTTTTAAGTTATTCAATTTGGGCGCAAAGATAGCTTATTTATTTCTTACGGAACGAATAAAAAACTATTTTTTTCCACAATTAAAAATATGATTGTTAATTACTTTTTATTTAGTCTTTAAAAGAAAACAATTAATACTCTTTAAAACATCAAAAAACCTGCGTTACAGGCACTATTGATTCCCTTCAACTTTTCCAAAAGCACTAGTGCTGTAACTCATAAATAACGGTGCTTAAATTTTTTCTTTAGACAAGGCAAAATTTTCAAGCATAGCCATAGTTACGGTTTAAAATTTTAACGAAGTATAAAGGAAAAAGAGGAGTGAAATAAGCGATGGAATTTATGAATTACAGCACTAGTCATGTCCACCTGGTTGACAACATGCGGGCAATGCTGACTGTGCAGACTTCACAGCCTCTAAATCATCGGCTGTATAACCAATTGAAGCAATTATTTTTTTAATTGTTTCTAATGACGTTTTATTGGTATTATATTTTACTTCTACAATTTTAGAATCCAAGTCCATATTGGAATAATTAATCCCTTTTTCGAAGTTCAATACACCTTCTATCCTTTCTTTACAATCTCCACACTGTGCGTTCGTTTGAATAAATGCTGTTGGCTTTTTTGTTTCGCCACTTTTCGAAGTTGCACAACTTGACATTAAACTAAGCAACACAATAACTAATACTATTCCATTTTTCATAATTTCTATTTTTATTATTTAACTATTTGAAAATTCAAAAATTCGTATATTAATCCTTTATTCTCTATATCTTTGAATTTCCCAATTTTTGAATCTTTCAATCCTTGAATCCTTGAATCCTTCAATTTTTGAATCCTTCAATTTTCTATTTCTTTTTTCCTATGTCAAATCTAAACCCTCCATAAACATTCACTCCAAAAATTGAAGCATAAACTCTTGTCGCGTCAAATCTTTCACCAAAAGGATTTTCAGTATCGATAATTGGATTTTCTAATCTATAATCCAATAAGTTTTCTCCTCCCACATAAACTTCAAAATGCTTGAATTTATGGGTTATCTGTCCAGAAAGCATCGGCACAACATCACTACTATTGTCTTCACTATATGTTCCATCAGGACGTATAACTCTTGCCAAACGTTGCGAACCGAAAACAGAAAGTGTTAAATCATAACTCCATCTGTTATTTCTTGATTCGTAGGCAAAGTTAACAAACCCACGGTGAGTTGGAACCATTATAACAGGAGTTAATTCCCCTCCTGTTGTGGCGCGGACATCTAAATATTTATAAGCCGCTTTTATTTCAAATCGCTTAATTGGCTCAAGTTTAATATCTGTTTGAAAAACATTTGAGAAAGAAGATCCTGAAAGATTCTCTATTCTAATATAATCGCTTGACTCGTCTCGGTCAACTACCAATTGATTTTCGAATAGCGTATGGTAGAAATCCGCCGTCCAAGTTGCTTTTCTTTTAAACAATTTAAAGTCCCACAACCAACTTCCTCCAAAATTCCAAGAAACTTCTGGTTGAATATCATTGTCTACATACCAAGGAAGATTCGATGCCATTAAGGATAAGTTATCAGTTACATAGTTGGGAACGCGAAAACCTCTTCCTGCTGTTAAGCGAATATCCATGTGCTCGGTTAAATCGAATTTATAATTTGCATGCGGCGTAAATTGCCAATCGTAAAGGTTGTGATAATCTGCTCTTGCTCCTAAAACCACGATTGATCTTGAACCAGTAAAGGTATATTCTGAAAATACTCCAGGAACAATTTCTGTCCGGTTAAGATTTCTAATTATCGTGTCATTTGGCAAATTATCTTCCATAACTTGTTCTAAATCATCATAGACAAAACTCAATCCAGACTTTAATTTATGATTTGTATTCCCAAGAATAGTCTCATGCATTGCATTCACATATCCTCTTTTTTCTGTCGCATCCAATGTTCGATTCCCAAAAACAGTATTTAATTCATTATATTTCATGTAGTAAACCACACCGATTGAACTAAATAAATCTTCTTTGAATAAAAACCCTGTCTTACCAAAGAGCTCCACATTGGTATTCCGAATTCCTACTCCATACAAACCTTGGGAAGTTTGATTTTCATATCGATTATATCCAATTTGTCCACCTTGCTGATCTGTGTGGCTAGCTTTCACTCCTATTTTACCTCTAAACAGTTCAGTGGCATATTTCCAGCGGTTCATCACTACCAAGTTATCCCCTAACGGAAGATCTCGGAAACCGTCTTTATTTCTATCGTTTTCCGCCTTCACTGAAGCACCATGAACAAACCATGCTGTACTCCATTTATCACCTAATTGCTTTCCTCCATGAATATTTAATTCTGCACGGCCCTGAATACTTCCATATCCATTAACGAAAAGACGCTCAATATTGTCAGGTTTTAAATATTCTAAATTAATAAGTCCTGCCATTGATTCATAACCATTAGTGACAGTACCTGCGCCTTTGGTAATTTGAATTGAACTAATCCAGGTTCCAGGAACAGATGCTAAACCAAATGCTTGGTCTAAATTATGCATAAACGGAATATTTTCGAATTGAAGTTGGGTATACCTTCCATTCAGCCCCATCATTTCAATTCTTTTAGACCCTGAAACACCATCCGCAATACTCACGTCAACTGTTGCATTGGTTTCAAAAGATTCGGAAAGATTACAGCATGCTGCTTTCCGTAACTCACCTTGGGTAAGATTTTCTACATTCCTTGGATCGAGTCTTAAAATGCTTGAATTATCTCTTCGGGCTTTAATAACGACTTCCTCAGTTACAAATTCAGGGTAAAGCGTAATTTTAAAATTGAGAGATTCTAAGCTATTAATTATTGCAGTATCAGAATAATATCCAGACGCACGGATGATTAAAGTATCAGGAATTTTGGCCTTTGTTTTTATAGTGAACATTCCTTTCTCATCCGTAAGGTCACCTTCCTTAGTGTTTTTTAAAAATACTTCAGCACCAAGTAACGGTTCGGTATTTTCCCCATCGATATAACTATATATTGTTCCTTTTATGCTTAATTTTTGTCCGTAAGCTAAACCACTCATTAGGACAACTATTAAAATTAAACTATTTTTCATTCTTGATTTAATTTGACTTAATTACTATTAAATACATTGGTCAGTATTCCTCTTTTTGGAAAACAAACAAGTTCAATAGCAAATTTTAAATCAAATACGTTTGGAATAAGGAAAGTCTTCCTGGAGTGGTTAAGGCGGGTGGAGCCTTGTTAGATATTAATACTCCTCTGTTTGCAGGAATCGAAAACAAGACGAAACTAGAAACTGAATAATCAAGATGATTAATGAAATCTACTTTTATATCATTAGTTGCGAGATCAGTATCCATTTGGTAAATGCTCACATTACTTGTACAGCACTTTTCTTCGACTCTTAAATCATTGTCCCCAGATTCACCACAACATTCATGCGCATCTTTCGTCTCTTCAGCGCCTTCTTCCGTTTCACAACTGTGAGAAACATCAACGAAAACGCCATAAAAATCACCCCCATGGATACAATAATGTTTGTAAACAGTCACACCAGTAGTGCTTATAAAAAACACTGAAACCAGTAATAAAAGAAGTATGTTTACTTTTTTCTTCACGCCACAAAAATAAGAAAATAAGAATTCATAAAAAACAAATAACTTGGAATTAACATATTAGCCTGTATTATTAATTTCGTTGAGCTAGTAAGCTCGGTTCATGAATTTAATTTTATGCAGCTTTTTATTCATAAGTCTTTATTTTCAATGGTATTTCCCGATTTCTCGGGACAGGCTATGCGCTGCGTTGCAATGAGCCTTTCGAATGTGAGCTTGAAGAAGTGAGCTCACTTTGTTCGGTTGGTATATAACTTTTAATGCTTATCCGTTTGTTTCCCCAAGATAGGCTTTCAAACAAGCTTTACTGCAAAAATTAACTTCTTTTCTTTTTCGCATTACTCACTTTTTTATATTTTATTGGTGTTTCCCGATTTCTCGGGACAGGCTATGAGCTTCCTTCGGTCGGTTGCCCCAAAGAGAGAGAAAGCACTGCTTTTGACCGCCGAAGGCAGCAGCGAAGCTAACACGATTCAGTAAGAAGCGTTAGTGCCGCAACTGTGAGGATAAAAAAGATCTAGCGCC
>Ga0307966_1000543_pt1 | contig 31509 bp, 43 predicted proteins | sample OrgLakmetagen646_FD_203141 | JGI IMG/M metagenome (GOLD analysis project Ga0307966, IMG submission 203141) | Saline water microbial communities from Organic Lake, Antarctica - #646 | ecosystem: Environmental > Aquatic > Non-marine Saline and Alkaline > Saline | place: Antarctica: Organic Lake... | reverse complement strand
GCAGAGCTGGGTGCTGAAACGGCGGCGATGCTCCAGGCCCGCAAGGAAGAGTTTCGGACCCGTAAGATAAAGTTCAAGGTTCGCTCTATCAGTGGCCTGATTGATCGGCAAAGCAAACTGCGCAACCTAATGTCTATGCTTCAGACGGTTTCCGGGAATGAAATTCTGTTGAAGTCCTTCTTAGAGAAAGTGGACATGGGCCAGTTAATCGAGCGCATGTTTACTTTGTTTGGTGTGGACAAGCTGGAATTACAGCTCAGTGAGCGCGAGAAAATGATCCAACAGGTAATGGGCGCCGCGCAGCCAGGGCAACCGCAGGGCTCGCAGCCGCGCCCACCGGGGGAGTCTTCTAACCCAATGGAAGGCGGGATATGAGCGCGGATGACCTGATTGATCTGGGGCAGGGTGACATAGCTGAACGCCTCGAAGCCGCTGTTGGTAAGCGGTTCGAGGAACGTGAGGAGCGCACCAAGGCCCAAGTATTTGAATTGCTGGACTCGGGGAAAACGCTTGAACCCCAACTGGCGATTCAGAAATGGATGGAACTTTATGCTATGGACCAGTTAAAGCGAACGATAAGAGCGAGCAAACGCAAGGCCACAGCGGCGTCAAAGCGTTTTGAAAGCGATTTGACTTCCCCTTGATTTAAAATATACTCCCATTGACAGTAAAAGGTATTTACACATGGCTATCAAAAACGCGAAGGTACAAGGTGATGTGAACCCTGATGAAGAAGGGCTTGAAGCAGTGTCGTTCCCTCCAATAGGCGATGACATTAACGGTCTGGACGAAGAAGACGCGATAGCGCCAACTGGCTCCACTCCGGCGAGTAATGAAGACGACGACCCCGTACAAGCCAAACTGGATGCTATGCAGGCCCGGTTTGAAGCACAGGAAGCGCGCTGGGCGTCCCGTGAGCAGCACAACCAGATGGTCATTGACCAGCTCATGCACCGTGGCCAGCCAGCAGAAACTGGCCCAGAGCCGGTTAACTGGGATGACTTACCTGACCCAGTCGAAAAACCTGACGAATTTAAAACAGCCATTGCCAAAAAGTCGCAGCAAGCTATTGAATACGCTGCTAAAAGTGCACAGAGTTCTAATGGGCAGAGTCAGAGTCTGGACCAAGTATGGAACGAATTTAAAACGGAGCACCCTGATTTGGCAACTTATGAGTCAACGGTACAGGGTGCCACCGCTTTGATCGCCAGTGAATATCGAGCGCAAGGTCTTGACCCGGCGCGAGCTATTTTGTCCGACCCGGCCAACTTTAAATCTCGCGTGGCCGAACGGATAAAAAAAGAACTGAAACTGGGAGACGGAGATAACGGCGAGGGTGCTCACCCTACTGCGCTCCGTACTGCTGGTGTTTCAGGGGGTAAAAAACCACGGGGCAAGACGCCGGCAGCGGCGCCCGCCAAAGGTTTCATTGCGCAAATGCAAGAAACACAAGCGAAACACGGACTGATCTAAGAGGATTACACCATGGCCTGGACCTGGGATGCACCCACAGGGGTCTACAAAGACCACCACATGAGTTCAAAGATTCGTGAGGCAGCGATTGCTGACACCGTTTTTGCCCGGTACGCCCGTGCAGAAGGCGGATTTGGGCGTGGCAAGGGCCAGTCCTTAACAATCACTCGCGTCTTTCCACTCGCCAAAGCGAACCGCGTCAGCGAGCTTGACCGCTTGCCCAGTGGTCGCCCACTGATCGACACCAAACAGATTATTGTGTCTGAATGGGGTTTCAAGATTCCGATGACGGATTTTGAAAAGAACCTCACGCACTTTGACCTGAACAACCAGTTCCAACGCGTGCTGCGCGACCAGATGGCACTGACGATGGATGACATGGTAGCGGATGCTTTCAAGGCGACTGTCTACAAGTACATTCCAACGGCCAGTGGCGGCGCGTTCGACACGGATGGCACGCCAAGCACTCAGGCTGATAGTAACCTGACTATTGCTGACCTGCGCAAAATCCACGACGAACTGCGTTATCTGAAAGTTCCGAAGTACCGCAACGGCCTGTACGGCATGATTTTGTCGACTAAGGCTGCCCGGGGTCTTAAAAACGACCCGGAATACAAAGATTGGTTCGCCCCCACCACGTCTGCTCCGATGGTCAACGGCCGTCTGAAAGATGTTGAAGGCTTCATGTTAGTCGAAAGCAACAACTCAGACGCCCTGAGCGATAGTTTAGGCTCTGGTGGTATCCTGGGTGAAGCGGTTGCCTTCGGTTCGGACGCGGTGGTCATGGCTACAGTCGATGAGCCGGAATTGCGTGCAGGCATTCCCCAAGACCTGGGGCGTTTCCGCGATACAGGCTGGGTTGGTACACTGGAGGCTGGGCTTGTCTGGGACAGTGCCAGTTACGCCCGCGTCATTCACGTTACCAGTTCATAAGGAGCTGCCGCCATGAGCGATGATCGTGTTTATCAGACGGTGGAGAGTGGCGTAGTTGCCATTGACTCTACCGGCGACAAGTACACTTACACGGTAGTAACGCCTATGTTGCTCATCCGTGTGGGCGTAGTTGGCACCACCACCTACGACGGCTCCACAGATGCTGTGATCGCCGCCGACATCAACAGCTCCGACGGGGATGGCACATTCACCCGGGGTGATAGTGACGCAGGGGTTATCGACCTGGGTAACGACGCTGATTTCGCTAACGGCATGATGGCCTATAATGACCTGACCAGCCGGACTGTTGTTAAGCCCGGTGACCAGATCATTTTCCAGGTCACTACGGCTGCGTCAGCAGGTGACGGTGTGGTGTTCATTGAGTACCAGAAGCTGCCGATGCAAACCGGTTATGACAGCCTGCTGGCCAACAGTACGGAGGTCTAAGCCATGAGCCTTTACGGAGCTTTAGGTGAAGCAGTACGGACGGGCAAAGAGGTTTTGTCTGGTGAGGTGGCGCTGGATGGCGCCAACCCCACTGTGGTATCCGTACCCTTCGCCAGTGTTGATTCCGTCAGTTTGACCCTGAAAGGCGGAACAGTGCCGACAGCTTCGGTGCTCACTTATACAGTGGGCGCTGGCGTTGTTAACATTTTTGCCTGGGAGCCCACGAACGCGAGCACAACAACCTTAACCGCGAGCGACAGTACAGATACTGTAAGCTACGACATTATCGGACGCCGGAGACAATAACGTATGAGCGCAATCGACCGTGACCGTGGGGTCACTATACGCACCCATCCGGCGGGCTTTCGAGTTTTCATGTACAAGGACTTGCCCGGAGTTTATCTGGATGAGAACGGTAACGAGACCAAGCCCGCCATTGCAAACGTGGCGGGGTTCGATACCGAACTGCTGAGTAAACAGCGGTCCATGAAAGAGAAAATGGACAAGGCGCGCGCTGAGATTGAAGAAGAGTACGCCTTGAAGGAAGCAGACCTGAAAAACTTGGCCGACGCAGACAGCGATGGTTTGGTAGCGAAGAGCGAGGGGCGTGGCAAGTGGGCAATCTATGATGGTGAGCAACGCGTCACTAAAAACGATATGACCAAAGCCGAGGCGGAAAAGCTCCTCAAAGAAATGACGGACTCGGAAGACGAAGATGGCTAAACGCAGGCAACGGCGACAGCCGAAGCCCCATAAACCGGGCAAGCCTGACAAGTCGTAGTAAACGAGCTATGATATGGAAAGCGGGTAGGGGTTAAACCCGCCCGCTTTTTTAATGGGGATCGTATGACAGCTTTTTCCGTACTACAGACAGACGTGCGAAACTTCACGCTCGACCTACCCGCCGAGACAGACGCGCTTGTTCCTGACTTCATCGTCAAAGCTATTCGTGACGCGGAAGTTCGGCATAACTTTCGTTACATGGAAGCGGAAGTAGCGCTGGTAACAACAGTAGACACGCGCATCGTCGACACGGTGCCCCCTCTTTGGAAAGCCCGCCTGACTGACCCCTATGTTTTGCTGGACGACGGAACGACCCGCGAATTTGAGTGGGCGCCCAGCGCGTCGGAAATGATACGCCGGTATAACAATGACACGGACGACGACGGTGACCCCGAGTTTCTGTTTGAAGACCAAACCAATTTTTCGGTCTACCCGTTGCCCGATGGCGACTCTGACTATACAGATGGTGAGTATCGAATTTATGTGCCGTACTACGCCTTTTCAGCAGCGCTTTCACTCGACACTGACACCAACTGGATGACCAATAACATGCGCTGGTACGTCACCTACGCAGCCGCTGGGGAAGCCTGTTTGATGAACCGCGACTCGGTGACCGCCAGCAACCTGTTAACTCGTGCCGAGACCCAGTTCCAGCTGGGCGTGAAGCAAGACAAAAAATCCAAAGCGACCCGTCGGCTAACCTTGGCCCCACGTCGCGCCGTATACGGCCCCGCCCGGGGCATTAGGAGATAACATGGCTGATTGGGACGTAAGTAACCCGGAAGACGGCGACATTGTTTCGCAATACCCGCAGAACGCGCGGGCGGCGCGGGCTGCGGTAGTCACGAACTTTGGTGTCGATCATAGGGCGACTGACGATAGCGATATAGGCAAGCATGAAGTCGTGAAGCTACTCGCTCAGACTACCCCAACAGCGGTAGCGGGCCAAGGTCACTTCTACACCAAAGACGTGGGTTCGGGCGTTATTGAGCTGTTCTACCAAGACCCAGCCGGGAACGAAACTAAGCTGACCAACGCAGGTGTAGTGTCTTTTACCGGTATAGTTTTGCTTACCGCTAATCTCGTGGACGGCATACTCAGTGCTGACGCCACAGGTCGCGCCAAGATGGCGGATGGTTACATTACAACGGCCAAACTAGCGGCTGCCCTCCTATCAGCGGACGCGGCGGGCCGGGGCAAGATGGCGGATGGTTTCGTGACAACGGCCAAACTGGCCGATAACTCGGTAACTAATGATAAAGTAGCCGATAATGCTGTAACTAATGATAAAGTAGCTACTGGTACTCTAGGAGCTGAAAAGTTTCAAACAGGGGCTGCTGAAGATGCTTGGGTTTCAGCTAGGATAGGAAGTAAAACAGTTACTGCGTCTTCTACTGTTAGGTGGGTGGCACCTAGAATGCAGGGCAATAACGCCAGTAACGATGTATTAAAGGTGATCCCAGACAGGACTGAATTTGGGCCAAGCGTTATTATCACAGCGTCTGGAACGGTCAGATCGGTAATATCTGCAAGCTCAGACAATGCAACTGTATCAGTGTTTAAAAATAATGTTTTGGCAATCTTATTTTCAGTGAGCGACGTCACTGGCGCAGTGACTGACACACAATCTATTTCAGTCTCTATTGGGGATGTTTTACAAATATCAGGGGATACTGGCCAAGATACTGGTGATACTCTAAATGTATCTTCATGGACCCTGGGCGGTGACGCGGAGTTTACAGTATGAAGTATACGTCCGTCTGGCTAGGGGTTTAACAACCATGGCGAGTCAAAAAAGCTTGTTGGTCAACAGCCCCAATTTGGGCCTTTACTTGGGGATACCTTCTTTGGAAGTACCCAAGCGCGGCCTGCGTGACTGCCTGAATATGCGTATCAAAGAACGCAAAATAATCCGCGACAACGTTGGCTGGGGGCCGTTCCCAGAAGACGCGGTCGACCCGCTTAACCTGGACAACAAACCCGTCACGCTGATCGAAAGTTTCTTTCTGCGGGATGGGGGCCAGGCTACTGTATTTGGCAACACGACCGACGTTTTTTTGTTCAATGAAGGCCCCGCCACGTTAAGTTATCTGACCCCGCGCTACGAGACGGGTACAGTCGCTGTAACCAATGGCGACCCGGAAATGACGGGGACTGGCACCAGCTGGGCGGATAACGCCAAAATAGGTGACTTCATTCACGTTGGTGCAACTGGGCAGGTGGACCCGACGGAAGACTGGTACGAGGTAACTGAGGTAGCGGGTGACGTTATCCAGGTCACCCCGAACTATACAGGCGTTACAGCGTCCGGGCTGGGCTACACCCTGCGGCAAGCGCAGACGGGAACAGTCGAAGACTACTACGAAACCGCCCTGTTTTATTCAGCACAGAACCTGACAGTAGGGGTCGATGGTGACCGCTGGTACGGCACCAACGGGGTGGATTCTGTGCTGGCCTGGAACGGCACTGATGACCAAATGTACCGCCCTGACTTGGGAGGGCTCGAAACAGCCCGATCGCTCGCGGTCTACAAAAACACGATGATCTATATAAACATCAATGTCAGTGGTGACAACCGGCCTTTCAGCGCCCGTACTTCCGCCATTGGGCGTCCGGAAGACGTGGCAACCCTGGAGGCGTCAGAGTTCATCATCCACAGCGGCGCCGACCCGTTGAGCGCAGCGTTTCTCTTGGGTGACAACCTGGTGTTTTATGCTGAACGGTCAATCACGCTGGCGCAGTTTGTCGGACCTCCATTGATGTATGTGTTCCGAACCATTGTGGATAGAGTAGGACCGCGTAACGGCCGCGCCATTGCTGACTACGGTGACTATCACCGGTTCTTGGGTCCAGACGCCCAATACAGCTTCGATGGGGTTAATCTGATTCAATCCAACAACCACGTTTGGTTTGACACACTCAGAAAGGTATCACCCAAGCGCTTTAAACGCCTCCTGTCACATTTCGATGAAAAAAATGGGGAGCTGCTTTGGGTTGTCCCGCAAAACACCGACGCGAGCCCTGAGACGGGCCCACCGGAACAGGCCTACGTTGAGCACTACCTGGAAGATATTGGGCGCGCTCCCACGCCTTACACCCGCCGGGAGTTACCAGCGACAGCCATGGGGCTTTACGAGCGTGTTCAGACCTTACGGTTCAGCGACATTCTTAATACGTGGGCCGACCAAACTTACCGGTGGGACGAGCGCTTCTTTCTGGCGTCGTTTCCATTCAACCTGTTTGGTACGGAGACGGGCGACATTTTCGCTATGGGTACCACAGACAGCAAGAATGGAGTGGCCATGCGCAGCTACGCCAAGTTCGGGCGCCGCCCCCTGGGCGACACAAAGCGCAAGGGCGTAATACAGCGCATCTACCCGATGACTGAGACCGAAGCCGCTGCCAACTATACCCTGACGGTCAACATACGCACCACGGACCAGCCAGCAGGTGCTATGGTGTTGGAGAAGACGCAGGAGTACAGTTTGCAGCAGAACACCAGTAGGCACTTTGTGTCGCCCCGTGTGTCAGCTCGCTACGTTGAGGTAGAGTTCGAGACCGAGGGCATTGGCCACGCCTGGACACTGACTGGCTACGATATGGAAGTTATACCGGGGAGCGAACGATGACTGATTTTAGTCGGGAAGCAATCGACGCTGCGTTGAAGCGCAAGGCAGGTGCTGATAGCGCTAAGGCCAAGGCTGTCTATGACGCCAACTTCGCTACCCAAAATGACCTGCACACAACGTGCCAACACTGCCATAAGATGCGTCGGGGCACGTTGGCCCAGTTGCAACAGCCTTGTGAGTGTGAGAATGCCAGCACCAGTTGAAGAGCGCCCCGCGCTCCCTGCACCCAAAAACTACGACGTTCGTGGCCTGCAGATATGGGGCAGCGAGCTGATCAGGCAGCTGATTCGCTTATTCCAGCAGTACGGATACCGCATCAACAGCTCGTTGAACACAGATGGCGACGTGGCGATGAAAGCCCCCTTGCCTTTGCAGAGCGTCGTCATAGCAGCCTTACCAGCGGCGTCAGACCATGAAGGCGCTATAATCTATGTCAGCGATGGCAGCACCGGGCAGAAGTTCCGGGGCTCGGATGGGACAAACTGGGTGAATCTCGGATGAAACGGACAAAAATGCTACCCCGCATACCCCCACGTTTTCGCCCTATGGCGTTGACTGATCGGGGTACAGGGGAAGTCTGGGCGTTAATGTGCGCCCCTGCTGACGAACACCTGCGCATTGTGTCACCCCTGCCAGCCGGGTTTAGTGGTGATACATACCAGGCGTACTACGGCCCTACGATGCCCAGTAAGAACGGGGTGGTGACGTTGTTCGTGCGAGACGGCAGGCTGGGGTTTGAAGTGAGTCGGAACCGGGTCAATTCTCGCCCAGTTTTGGCCCCGGAGCGAACCCGTGTAAACTACAAAAACGAGATTTATCAACTATTTTTCCAACAGGGCCTGGTAGAGCGACGCGGCACTGTCGGCTATTACACCGAGGTCACACAGTATGGCTGAATATCTATTAGCGCGACGGGGCGAACCAGAAATTGTATTCGCCATTACAGACGGGGCCAGTGTGGACCTAGACCCAGCAAACGGGGGCATCCAGACCTGGACCTTGGGTGCTAACCGCACAGTCACTGAGAGCTTTACGTCTGGGCACAGCGTGACACTGATTATAACGTCAGCGGGCTATGCAGTGACCTGGCCCACGATACTGTGGGTCGGCGGGGACGCACCTACACTGGCCACCGGGGAGTCTATTGTCGAGCTGTTCAAAGTTGGCAGCACGCTGTACGGCGCAGTCGTAGGTGATCCATCGTGAGTTTTTTAATGAACAAAATGCTTCGGGTGGCGACTGGTAGTGCGTGGGGCTTAGTTCAAGGGCTAACAAATGTAGGAGAAGCCGCTTTTTGCGCTGAATTTAACCATGATTCAACTCTGTTAGCGACTGGTTCTAATGGTACTCTGAATGTGATAGACACCAGCGACTGGAGTTTAGTAGTAGATAGCCTTTACATTGGTGTAGGTATAATAGATATATCTTTTAGTCCAGACGGCACAATGATGGCGCTTGCTGGGTCTTCATACCCGTACTTATTAGTTTATGATACTTCTGACTGGTCTAAAATTACTACTCCTGCTATCTCAGGAACTTCGGCGGCGTACGCTGTAGATTTTAGTCCCAACGGAGATTATTTGGCTTTTGGTCACGCTGTAGCTTATCAGAACGCCTTATTTATACTTGATACCTCTGACTGGTCAATACTTTCAAATACGGCCACAGCTACAGAAGTATGCCGTGACGTGTGTTTCAACCCGGCAGGCACTCTTTTGGCGTTTAGTGCTGGGTTTGGACCTTATTATCTAAAAGTAATAGATACAACTGACTGGTCAGAATTAGCGGGAATACCTAACTTTTCCGATTTTGTCACCGCTGTGCAATTTAGTCCAGATGGGTCTAAGCTGGTAGTTACTAACTCTGTTTCTCCCTACATATCTGTCCTTGAAACAACCGGCTGGACGAACATAGCTAGTATTTCCCTTATAGAGGAAGCTATAAGGGATGTGGATTTCAGCACAGATGGTAGCTATTTGGCTGTTGCACATGAAGAAACTCCTTATTTTAGTGTTATAGATACCTCTGACTGGTCTCTCGTGGCGGACACTATAGAGTTAGGTTACTTTGGTACTAGTGTTGACTTTAGCCCTAACGGTCTCTACTTGGCTGTATCGGAAGTAGTTTCCCCGTATGTTCATGTCATTAAGTCGGAAAAAAGAACGGTTTAACTATCTTTTATAAATGGGCAGATGGCATTTTATCTATGATCAAAACACTACGAGTGACCACCACAAAAGCGCTGGAAAACCCGGCTATACAGGAGCTGGTCACGCGCGCGTATGAGCACCATGCGTTTAGTCCCGGCGAGCAAGGGGCCGAGTCTGTGCGCGACGCAGTGGCCCTGCCGAACGCAGCCGTGCTGGTAACCCGGGAAGATGAACAGTTCAAGGTGCTGGCTGTGCTGGCGTTTAGTGGAAAGGGGGTGGCAACTGTGCAGCATTTCTATTCCCAAAAAGCCCCGAAAGCCCGTGAAAACATGATCGAAGCCATTGTGACGCTTGCTACTGCTAATAAATGTCATAGACTGTTGACTGTTGACTCCAACCGCAAGCCACGGCCTTTCCGGCAATTATTCAGGAACTTAGGCCCGTCAAAAGAGGTTGGGCGTGTTTTTGAGTTTGACTTAACAAGTTCACCACTATTGGGGTAATACCATGGCGTCACCATTCGAGGATTTGCTCTTTGGCTCTTCTGGCACCCCTTCACAGGTTGTCGACGTTACACCAGACTCCTGGAACGCGTTACAGCCGCAGGTGGCAGGTGGTATATCCGGTTTACTGTCTTCTGGTGGGGGTGACGCGTTCACTGGCCCCATGACCGCTGGTATTACGAGCAACGAGCAGATGGTACTCAACAACGTTATGGGGGTTGGCGCGCAGCCTAGCGCTACTCAGGGCGCATTGGGTACCTTGTCCGGTACGGCTACAGGTAGCATGGACCCGAATACTAACCCCATGCTTGCCAGTCTTATCCAGACTGCACAACGCCCCATTATTGAGCAGTTCCAGGAAGAAGTGGTCCCAGGGTTACGCTCCCAGTTCACCCAAGCGGGCCAACAAATTCAAGGTGAGGGGTCAAGCCCGTTCCAGATGGCGGGCGCTCGTGCTGCTGGTGGTTTTGCCAGCGCGCTGGGTGACACAGCAACCCAAGTGACCAGTGGGGAGCGCGACCGCCAACAGCAGGCAGCCATGGCCATTCCTGGGCTCGAACGCCAACAAGTTGACACCATGCTGGCTACCCTGGAGGCACAGGCGCTGCCGCGGCTCATTGAGCAACTAGGCATTGATAGAGGCATGGAAGAGTTCCGCCGCCGTGAGCAACAACTGTTGCAAGCGCTGTCGTTGGGGGCGGGTGTGTCTGCTCCGAATACGGTAGTTCTGGAAGGCCAAGCAGGTACGCCGGGGCTAGCGCAAGGTGCGGTAGCAGCAGGGGTTAACGCTTACACCAGTGGTTTAGGGACGTCTCTAGCAGCGGGGGACAGCTAATATGGCACGCGTATTAGCAACAGGCCCGTCGGGGCCGAGTGCAGCCGCTCGTTTAGGTGGCACCCTGGGGCAAGCCATCGGTACAGTCGGTGGCGGCGAGCTGGCGCGAAACAGAATGGAACGCCAAGCTATAGAAGAGTCTGACCCCTTCCGCAAGGCGCTGCAAAGTATCCTGATAGAGAACGGGGCCATGAACCCAGGTGCCCTGCAGTCAGTCAATCAGCAGGTGCAGCAAAACCCGCTCCAATTCGCCTTGGGTGGTGGGCAGCCGCAACAGCCGCCTACACCGCAACCGTCGGGGCAGGGCACTGACGCCCAGCAGTTACTGGCGCGGATTCAGAGCGACCCAACCGCGTTTGCGAAGTTATTCGCTGACCAAGGCGTCGAGGGCGTATTGAGCATGGCGGCTACCCCCGCAGCGCCAACGCCAATATCTGTAGCAGAAGGTGCAGCACTGGTCGACCCGGGGACCAACCAAGAAGTGTTCCGAAACAAGGGCGAGCCCAAAATTTATTCGGACATTGCTCAGTTGAAGGCAGACTTTGATTCCGGTTTTATACCCAGGGAAGACTTCGTTGCGGGCCGTAAATTGCTGTTGACCAACAATCAACCGGTGGTGGCTGTAGACGACCCTGATTCCCCTACCGGGCAAACGTTTGTGCTACGCAGCGATGCACCAGGGGAAGCGGCCCCTGTGAGTTCTGGTGTAACCATCAACAACACAAGCGAGACTGCTTACGCAAAAGCTAACGCGAAAATGTTGGTATCCGCCATAGAAAGTACCGTACAAGCAGGCGACGTAGCGGCCAACATGCTGCCCGGACTGCAGGAAGCTGGTGACCTGCTCGTGGCAGGTGTAAGCACAGGCCGTGGGCAAGAATTGTTACTGCCCCTGCAGCAAATCGCTGACGACTTTGGCTTGAACCTAAATTCCGTGGCGGAAGGCTTGGGTATTGCACCAGAAGAAATTGCTAAAAAAGAAGAGTTTGTTCGGGTAAGCACCGAGCTGATCATTAATGGCTTCTCGAAGTTCAAGGGTAACTTGAACCAAAAAGAAGTTGAAATGGCGCGGGCCGCGTTCGCCAACTTCGGGCGAAGTGAAATGGCGAACAAAATGGCGGTCGCAAGTCTTATGGCGAGTGCTGAATTGGCGGTTGAACGCCGTAGAGGCGCGCTGGCCGCTGAGGATACAGACGCAGCGCGCGCCTTCCTGTCACAGTCAGCGTCCATCGACACCAGTGCCTTTGAAACGCGGCGCCAAGCCAAGCTGGCGGAGCTCGACCAGCGCAGCGGCGTGACCAGCGGTACGGGTGCAGGCAGTCAGGCAGCAGGGATGACAGAAGTGGAGGCTAGCAGTGCCCTGCCCCCCAACACCAGCTTGGGCAACCGCAGTGCAGATGGCCGCTGGGAAGTTTTAGGCGACGATGGAAGCGTGATAGGTCACATAGAGGCGGAATAGCATGGCCAAGTTCGTACCAATAGAACAGGAGCAAGCGCAGCCTCCCACTGGTTTCCGCTTTGTGCCGATTGAGCAGTCAGCGCAAGGTGCTTCGCCTCGCATGGGTGCCGCCACGCCACGGGCTGTGAGTACAGACGCCCCTGGTACGCAAGTTGCCGCACCTCGCATGGGGGCCGCCACGCCGCAGTCCACAGGTACTGGAGCCCCGAGCGCGCAAGACGTGCCACCTCGCATGGGTGCCGCCACGCCCCGAGCTGATAATGGTATTGCAGGCTTGCCAAACGATATTTCCCCGCAGGGCGCGCCACTGTCTGCCCGGTATCAGTTCGGTTTAGGTTCTCCTAGTGCACAGGACCCTGCAAGCCAGATAGAACTGGCCCGTCGCGCGTTGGGTGATGACTCAGAAGTGCGAATAGGCCCCCAAACAGAAGAGCTGGAATTTAAGCCACCTGGTGCTGGGCAATGGACTATTTTTAACCCACCTGGTGCTGGTATGGGTGATATAACTGGTGGCGCTCCAGGTGGTATGGTCCTTGGTGGTGGTGTAGTCGGCGGCGTAGCAGGGTTCTTGGGGGGCTCAGTGGCAGGCCCTGCGGGGGCAGGGGTTGGTACAGTATTAGGTACAGGTGTTGGTGAGGGCATGGGTGAGCTGATCCGCCTGTCCAGAGCGGCGGATCGGGGGCTGATCGACTTAACCCCAAATGAGATAATGGACCGCGCGATGAAGCGCAGTGGTAAAGCATCAGTTGCAACCATAGTGGGGGGTGCAGCAGTTGGGGCGTTTAGACGCGCGCTGGCTGCAGCATCAGGGGTTCCTATGTCCCTCCTGGACGCCCTAGGCGACAGGCCAATGCGGGAAGTCATAGACGAAGCCAAGAAACTGTCGGGACGGGTCGAGTCGGTTACAGGGGATGCGCTGCCTTTGACCACAGGGCAGGTAGCACGCTCTCCAGAGGTCATCCGTGCAGAATCCGCCGCTATGTCCAACCGTGAAGTGGGTAGTGGTCTGCGTGAGATTGGGGAGGAACAGAAACGCATTGTGGGTAAACTCGACGACGCTACTTTCGGCCCCCCTGCCACACCGCAGGACCGGGCCGCAATAGGTCGCAGTCTGACAACTGTGGCAGCACGTAATACCCGCGACGCTGAAGGGTCATTAAGGAATGCGGAAAGTGCAGCTTTCGCCACTGCCAGAGCCCCAGAAGATGCGGCAGCCAACACGCGCCGTATCCTTGAACAACAGCGGGAGGAAGTGTTCGCCCCGTTGCGTCGCCAGTTCGACGACCTGCAACAGGAAGGCGATATAAGAATAAGTTTCGAGCCGGTGCGCGCGGAAGCTGCGCGACTGCGTGGTCAGGAAGGTCAGGACATTTTGCGTTCTATCAGCTTGCAGGAACAGTCAAGGCTGTTAACCGAAGCGGATAGCGCTGGCACAGCAGTTGATGACGTGCTGACGATGGGGCCTAACAACGTACTGGAGTGGACCAAACAGCTCGTGGACAACCCGCCTAGCTTGGGTGAGACCCAACGGGTGTTGCGCGATGTCCGCCGGGAGCTACGTCGCCCCAGCATACGGGATGAGCCCCAGCGGGAGCGCATTCTAAAGCGTATGCAGGACTCTATTGTTAAAGCCCGTAACGATTCTTTGGGCGACGACCAGCTGCGCAGCGTACTGCAGCTGGAGTCACAATATGCTGACGCGGCCCGTCAGATTGACCAGGGCATCGTGGGCCGGTTCATGGAAAAAGACCCGCGCACCGGGCTGTTCGCTCTCAGCGGGGAAGAATCCGTAGACCGGTTACTGCGCGGCCGTGAAGTGTCGCAGGAATTTGTAGACGCCCTGGGTTCGTTGCCTAACGCGCAATCCGCCTTGCTGTCTACTCAGGACTCTGTTCTGGGCACCATACAGCGTCGTTTCGTGAATGATGAAACAGGGCGAATTGACCCTAACCGGTTGCGTACATTTCTGCGTAATAACAAGGATTCGCTCGAAGTGCTTTTTAAGGGTCGGCCAGAAATAGTTGGTTCCCTGAGCGATGCGCGCCGCGCTGCAGTAAAGCTGGGCGAGGCGGAAAAAACCATGACAAGCCTGTTGAACCGCATGGAAAAACTGGTTGGGCTGCGTACCGCCGATCCTGCACGGCTGGCCAGTGAAGTGTTAAGTAACATGGGGCCACGGGATGCACAGATTGTGCGCCGCTTGCTGCCTGAAAGCCGACGTGGGCTGTTTGATCGCTCCTTGGCTACTAATGTGCGGGATAGCGTTACAGACAGCAGAGGGCGCCTTAGCGCTGACTCCATTGACCAGTTCTTGCGGTCGGACCAATCCTTGCTGACGAAGAGTGTGTTGGGTGACAGCTTCAACGAAAACCTGGGGCTGGTGCGTGACGTGTTGCGCGTAGTCAACAGGGACTTGGAAAAGCCTGTGCCACTGGACCTGTCCACTATGTTCGCGCGGGCCCAGCCAGGGCTGCAAGGGGTAATGAGATTCGCACGGGTGCCATTCGCACCGCTGTCTGCACGGGGTAGGGCGTTTACCGCCTCCATGGGTGTCGCCAGTGAAGGGACCCAAAGGGCGCTGGCCAAGGCCATGGCTGACCCGGAAAAGATTGCACTGTTGGCTGATCTTAATAAAGTGACACTCGGCTCGCAGGCGGCAGAAAAAATTCTTGGGCGACTGGGCATGGAGCCCTTTTTAGAATTGGTGCAGGATGATCCGCTACAGGGTGAACCAGTTGAACAGACGCCCAGAGGCGACCCACAACGTGGCACACTTACCCCGTAATAACGCCTTGGAGGCATTTTTGATACCGACGGAAGCCAAAGCGCTTATGGCCAGCGCCTGCACTGTGTGCCTGTCCGTTCTGGTAAAACTTGCGGACACTGCTAACGCAGTGGCAGTGAACTACATGCCTTTAGTAACGGCCTTTTCTTTGGTGGCAGGTGTGTTTTTGACCGCTTTCTACTACAGTTACCTTGTATGGGCCAAGCACCAGGACATGAAGAACAAGGCTCGGGAGCGCCGGTTGGAACATCTTCGCCGGGAACACGAAGCACGAATGGCAGGGTTGGGCAACGACGATGGAACACAGGACTGAATTACCATACTTTACTGAGGAAGAGCTGGCTTGCCCCAGTTCCGGGACGCTCAGAATAGACAGTCGGGCGGCTGCCCAGCTCCCTTATTTGCGGGTAACATGGGGCGCACCGCTCTACCTCAACAGCGCTTGCCGGTCACCCGCCCACAACGCCAAAGTGGGGGGCCATAAGTTCAGCCTGCACCTCACCGAAAACCCCAAGCACCCCACCAATGGCTGTATGGCCTTTGATATACGGTGGCGCAGCATGGGGGTGAAGGACAAATTTGAACTGGCCCGCTTGTGCTGGAAACTGGGCTGGGCGCTGGGGTTTCACGACGGGTTCCTACACATAGACCGGCGAGTTGAAATTGGTTTGCCTAAGATAATATTCCTGTACGATGAATGGGCGGCTCCTTTTAGCCGCGAGGACGTTAAATATGGCTCGCATTAAACCGATACACCTGACCTCGGGCAGCCAGCCAGGGCGCTGGATTGTCATATCTGAATACCGGTACCGGGGAGTCACAGTAGAAGCCGGGTTCGTCACAGACTTGGACAGCGTGCCGCGCATTCCTGGTATCTATTCGCGCGTTAAAGGCCGCACCGTTGTTGCTGCTGTGATTCACGACTGGTGCTACCGGAAGCTGGTGAAGAACGACAAAATGACCCGCAAAGCAGCAGACAAGCTGTTCCTGCGGGCGATGAAAGATGAAGGGGTGAATCTGATTCACCGGCATATCATCTACCGCGCTGTGCGGATGTTCGGCGGTGCGGCTATTAAATAACCGCTCATTCGTCGGCAGGTTTTTTAGCGGGTGTGTCCCATATATCCGCTCCCCGCATGTCCAGCCCAGCCATTGAGAAGCGGTAGCAGTGCACCGGTCCCGGTGAGTTGGGCGACAGCCTCATGCGTACCGCCTTGCCACCAAAGCCTACTTCGTCGAGCCACTCTTTTATGCCAGAGCGATTTATCTTTTGCTCAGTGAACACCTTGTTCATAAACTTACTCTGCACGAACAGGTCATCGTCCCGCACCCGCGCCACAGCGCCGTCCACGTCGTAGTCACCCGCTTGGTTGGCTGCCCAGAAACATACGTGACGGCTGTTGTCGTTAAGTGCGTCCAGCAGGGCGTTCTTAGCCCGTGTCGCGTCGTCCTCTATGGCCTGATAGACCCCTTTGATGTTGTCGATTATTTCGTCCACTACCTTGACCGGGTTAAAGGTGATGATGCCAGCTATCCGCCCCAGGATGCCCCCCAGCAGCGCGGCCGTAAGCGTCCAGGTGATAAACCGGTTAGCGTCAGCTGCCTCGGTACGCTTCTCCACGTAGCGCTGCACCAGGTTGAACAGTGCCTCCAGCTTGTCCGCGTGCTTTAACAGCGTTTTAAGGTACTCTACACCTGCTACCCCCGGGTTGTTCATAGCCGCAGTGTACAGGGGCGCTGCTTCCTCTTTGGGCATTGTGACGTTGAACGGTATCTCCAACAGTCTTTGCCGGTGCGCCTCTTCAATCTCGTTGTTCGCCTGGTCCATGAGGGAGTGGTTGCTGGTTAGAAACGTGGTCAGCCTCCAGGTGAGGCGCTTGCGGTCTTCCCGGTTGCGTGTGGCGGTCGCTTTACCTGTGCCATTTGCTGCCATATAGATCAAATTGGCAAGGCGCCAGGTCTTCATGGTGGTGACCTCATCGACCAGTACCGGCACGTTCTTGTTGGCTCCCAGACGCAGCTCCAAGCCCGCGTCGGTACTAGAGCCGGACTCCGTGGTTATTTTAGGGTCCACAAACACGCTGATACCCAGCTGTGCTGCCAGGGTCTTACCACGTCCACTAGCACCAACCAACGCGATAACAGCGCCATCCTTACCCACCCGGTCCAGTATCGGTGAGCCCAGCGCGGCGCACAGCGCAAAGGCGTGGGTGCTGTACTCGGGTTTATCCAGGGCCCGCACAGCGTTAGTCCACTCTGACAGACTTCCCCTAACCTCAAGCTGTGAAATAGTATTGCTCGAACGTAACGCAACGTCGCGCAAGCCGTCAGCGTCAACCCCCTGTTTGCCCATAACAAAAAAGTCATCGTGCCAGCCTAGTTGCTGGTAAACGGTAGTAGCCCCCCTTTGCCGGTAGTTTTCAGCTACTAACTGGTTAATATACATAACAAATCCTTTAGTCCCATAGACAAACGCCGCCAGGTTGTGGTCCGCCAGCCATTTTTTCAACGCCCGATCTTCATGCACTTCTGACTGTTCGATCAGGGCGCCACTCATCACGCCATGAATATCACGCCAGCGCAGGTGCAGGTGGCTGGAACCCCGCTCTTGCTCGTTGCGAGCGGATACACGTATGTCAGAAAGCCAGATAGGCACAGCTGTTAACCGGGTCGCTGGTATTTCCTCTGTAGCCTTTAAGTACACACCGGTTTTATTGACGGTGTAGCGACTGGGAAAGGTTATCTCGACCTCTGTGCCGCCTTCGCCGTCGCTTTCTACGATCTTTTCACTGGCGGTACTGATATTGATAGGCGATGTTATCTTGCCGTTGAAGGGGCAGCCCTCACAGCCTGTGGGGTTAATGTCTTGGAAGTGGCCACAGGTGGCTGGGCCTTGGGTGTTCTCCGCTTTGCTGATCGTCTCGGCCGCATCGTAGCGCTCATCCCCGACGGAGTAGGTGTGTATCAGCTCCGGGCCATCTTCGCAGCGCCATATCACTGAAAGGGCGGCACGCCAGTACGGTTCACTGACTTTGCCCTTTACAAAGGCGAAATGGCCTATTTGCTGGCAGCTCTTAGATATGGTGGGGAAGTCGCCTGGGGGCAACGCTTGCTCGGTGTCCCACTCATCCTTAACAGCAGGAGCGCCCCGCACGGGCACAGCGCGCTGGGGGCCTACGTCGGGCAACGCAGTAGAAAATTCATGCAAGCTGACCGGGTGGGGCTTCTCGACCAGCACTTTTACATCTTGCGGGCTGTCGGGGTCTTTGCGGTGGTGGGTACCCGGGACTCTTAGCAGGCTGGCGCTGTCCGCTGTGCGGGTCATGTCGATGTGCAGCCCGCCCAGTGCGCACGCCTGTTTTAAGTGCTGCGCAACCGGCTGCCAGTCTTCCAGGCTGTATGGCTGGTCAAGTAACCAGTAGACGTGAACGCCCCTGCCGGACCCAATGATGTAACTGGGGGCAGGCAAGCTATTTTTATCCCACCAGTCTTTGAACGACTCCATCATGCTGCGGAACGACTGGTAGGGCTTGCTCTCTCCCCAGTCCAGGTCCAGCCACAGTCCGGACACACCGCCAACAGCTTTTTGCTCCCGCCCGCTAAGGGACCGCCCCGTGCGAGGGTGCTTCTGCTCCCGCAGGGTCTCCACCATTGTCGGGTCAAACTGAGAAGGTGAGAAGTACACGTCGTGGCCCGTATCATCGAGCGACTGGGCTTTACCCTCTGCGTCTTCCAGAGTGGAAAACCAGAAGTGCTTAACAACGCCGTTCTTTATGCCGACGATACACCGGCGTCCGGCGTAGCTGTCTTGCCAGAGTGCTGATAACAGAGACATACAGTACCCTTATTTGGAGGGTGAAGCTGGGGTGACGCTGCGGGCTTTGTTAACAAACCGCCGTGAACCCTTCCTGTTTTTTACCGGCAGTTCTCCCGCTTCAAATCCTTGGTCCAACGCTTTGTGAGCAGCAACTAGGGACATAAAATTCATTACAGTTAACCTCCGGTCAGGGGTAGCAGAGCGCCATCTATACAGAGTTACTTTCGTGATACCGGCTAAGTCAGCCAGAGCCAGGTCAGTAAGATTAGCACTCTCCCCCGCTTTCAGATAGTTAGTCACCAGGGTACTGACTTGTAGGTCAACTCTGGCGGGTGTTGGAAAGTTCATGGAAGTTACCTCAGTAAAGCGGGGTTTGACCCCCGCTTGTAGCAGGTTGTTAGACCTTATCGCTAAACATGCTCATCACTTCGGCCATGATGTCATCGTCGTCGGCTTCAGCTACCTCAGCCTTGACCTCGGCGGGCTTTTCTTCTTTGACTTCGGGGGCAGCTGCCACACCCTCTGTTGTCGCGCCGTCAGTGGTTTTGCCACCCAACTTATCGTACATGGCCTTGGAAACCTTCGTGTAGCCCATGTCCAGGAACAACTGGGTTTTACGCTCAGGCACTGCGCCGAACTCGTCCGTCTCCATGTTCACCAGATAGACGATTTCTTCCTTCTCCTTTTCAGCAAGCAGCGCTTCCGCAGCCGCTTTTTTCTTTGCAGCCGTTGCAGCCTTTTTCTCAGCAGCGTTTGCTTTCTTCTCAGCGGCAACAGCTGCGGCTTGGTTGGCTGCTTCGTCGGCAGCTGCGACTTGGGCGGCTGCTGCTTCGTCGGCAGTGGGTGGGTGCGCCCCAGTGGATACGTCATAATTATGTGACGCGTCACTGGTAGCAGCAACAGGGGGCGTGTGCGCGTCAAGTTTCAGTACCTGGGCAATATCATCGCCTTCACGCAGCTTACCAATCTGCTCCCACTCTTCCTCAGTGACAAATCGCTCCATGGCAAAGCACAGCTGCGGGTATTCAGCGGCAGTGAACGAAACGTTGGTCACAACCTGGTGAGGCGACATGCCATGCTTTTTCAGCATTTCAACGTAGGTCTTAAAGTCCATTTCTGAACGGTCTTTGCGCTGCTCTTTGCTGAACCGCATGTTAGTAGCGGACAAGTCCAGCACCAGTGGGTTGTCAGGCAACGTGTCAACAGCCCAAAGGATAACGCGCTTGTAGTCAGCGCACGCCTTACCTTCCTTGCCGCCCTCAGTGATTTTAGAGCCCCAAGCGTTGTTTGGGCACTTAGCGCAGGTGCTACTCACAGGTTCAGCTACGTCAGGGGTGACACCATCCATGGATGAGCAATCCGGGGCTTCATCCGCGCCACTCTCATACTTCTTGGCGTAGAAGCGCTTAGACACGGCGGGGCGCGCCGCCAGCATTACAACTGACAGTTCCCGCTTGCGGGTGTTTACCTCCTGCCCATCTTTACGGAACCGGAACTCCTTACCCTTGATGGACAAAAAGGGAAGCGGGAAGCTCTCACCAATCCCATCTGTGAAGTCGTCAGCTGCTTCGGGGGCCACCGGGCGCAAGTGCGCTGGCATGTTATTTGCAAGGGTTGCAAGGTCTTTACTCATGGTTTTTATCTCCAGGTGATTGTTTAAGACTGTTCAGCCAAGCGTCGAGGTCTCCCAGATCGTAGTGAATCTTGACCCCCACAGGGATGAAGGCAGGGCCCTCCCCATTCAGACGTTTCCGACGGAGCCAGTGCCGGGTGCGCCCAATGCGCTCGGCGGCTTCCTCTTCCGTCAAGAGGTTCTCAGACGTGCTCATTTTGCAGCGCTCCTCACGTTAACTTTATAACCGCTGGTGTACTCAATGCCCGGGGGCAATTCGTCTTCTTCCAGCACGATGGTCTTGGTGCAGCTCGCAGGTAAGGCGTCAAAGCGGTCATTCTCTTTGACCCAAGCAAAGAATGCTTCCCGGTCCTTGACCTTCGTGCCCTCCCACTTCTGCTTGTATGGTGTACCGTAGATTGTTTTGGCGCTGGTGCTCCCCTGCTCATCCAGCTTGAACATAAGAGCGGTCTCCAGCTTCTGCATTTCCTCCTTGACCGTGGCTGTGTTTAGGGTATGTGCGTCGTTCATAGCAGATAATGTGTCCCGACGCTCCAAGTACGCTTTGGTCAAGTGATCAATAGTGACGGCCATAATCAAATCCTTCCTTCCAGTAATGTAAGTACAGAGTCTTGCAGTTTCTCACGGGTCTCTAACCGCTTAAACAGTTGCAAAGATAGCGCATTCTGTATCAAATGCAACACTAAAACCTTGTTTTTCTGATCAGAACTTAAAACCCGGTGGTTGGCCTGATCATACGTCTCAAAAGAAAACGGCGGGCTAGCCCACAGCACTGTGCTGCTCGCAGCCAAGTTGAGCCCATGGCTCATCGTCTCGGGGATTGCTACGATCGCATCCAGCTCCCCGTGCTGTACCTGGTCGAATATGGCCATGCGGTTTTTGGTCCCAGACATAACCTTGGCTACCCGGTAGCCTTTACTCACCAGGTAGTCATACGTGGCGGTGACTGACGACTGGAAACTGGTGAAGATCAGCACTGGGCCGCTGGCCTGCTCCACCACTTCCTCGACCGCCTCAAAGTAGGGGTCAGCTGGGACTTTGTGCGTAACGCGCTCTCCGTCGGCGTCAACACCGTACACACCACCTGCCATGACCTGGAGCGTCTTGGTCAAGACCGCTGCTGCGTTCGGCGCCGAAATTTTCGTGCCATCCATTTCAGTCATAGCTTTGTCCGCAAACGCCTTGATCAGCTCGAGTTGCTTATCAGTAAGCCCCGCGTTTAAGTTCTCTGTCACCTTATCTGGAATCTCGATACAGTCTTCCCGCTTGTATCGAATCGCAGGTTGCATCCAGTCGGCTATCACCACGTCGCACTCTTTTTTATTGATCCACGTAAACTTGCTGACTTGCAGCATAGTCATACTCTCGAACGCCTTGAAACCCACCCGCTTGGGGTTTACCAGTCGAATAGGGCCGTAGGCGTCCGTAGGCCGTTGGGGCGCCGGGGTAGCACTGAGCATCCACAAGCGCCGCTCGCTGGCCACGTAGTGCAGGGCCTTGTACCGGTTAGCCCGGTGGTTCTTAAACTTAGTAAACTCATCGACGATCACTAGGTCCACCAGCGGCAGTTGGTCCCGCACCAGCTCCAGGCTCTCTGGGTTGACCACGATGAAGTCGAACCGGGTATCCTGGGCAATCTGTCGCTTGCGCGCCCGGGTGCCCTTGAGCACAGCTACACGCCGATTGGACAGCGTCTTGAACAGCTCTCGCTCCCAGACAATCTCGCAGATACTCAATGGGGCCACAATCAGCACCCGGCGGATGGCTTTTTGCTCCATCAAGTAATCAGCCGCCCAGATAGCGCTCAGGGTCTTGCCTGTGCGTAGGCCGTTGGTGCAGAAGCACTTTATGTGCTGGGCAAAAAACTCAGCAGTCCGGCGCTGGTGCTCCATGGGGGTGAACCGGCCCGGGTACTTATACCGCTCCATGGGGTGAGGTGCCAACATGCCCCGGCTGCGCAACGTCATCCAGGTCTGATAGTCATGTTTCAGGATGGTGACTGGCGTACCCTTGATCGTTCGCCGGAGGAATTTAAGCCCCTCCACTGCTGCGTCAGGGAGGTGAGCTTTGGCTATGATGGCAGGTGGGTCCGGTAGCGTTATCCAGCTCATTTTGGCGCCTTGTATTGGAACCGGTGAATCTTGTCTTCGACAGGAAGCCCTTTAGCTACGCGCGCCAGCACTATCCCCATATCGACAAGCCCCCATTGGTTGACCACAATGGCGACCCCGCCAGACGCCCGCGCGTCTTCTAACTCTTCCTCTTGCCGGCCGTTGGTTTTGCGCATCGAAAACTTAGCTTCAATCATTACGCACCGGCCATTGATGCAACACGTAAAGTCTGGAATGCCACTGCGCCCATAGCCAATGGGAACGTGCATGTAGTACCAGCCATGTACGCAGTCGATAACGTCTTTTATGACCGCCTTAACGTCGGATTCGTTTTTCATTTTAATGGGGGCTTTCATCGCTTATTCTCGTTGTATTCGCAGGTTTTTACATCGCAGAATCGGCACTTCCAGCTGGGGCGCGGGGGGTGCTCATCGTCAGCTTCTACCCGCTCCATAAGATCGACAACCTGCTCGTAGGCGCGCTCGTTACGCACCCTGATCGGCGGCGGATTATCTTTCAAAGGACGGCGGATATACTGCCAGATAAACAGCGTTTCTTTGGACCCGTGTTGCGCCCACTCCATGGCCCCGTAAACGTCGGCCTGAAATGTATCGGTATAATTGGAGTTGCCCGATTTCCAGTCAATCATAATTGCACCAGGGCGGTCGCCTGTGTGCGGTATACCGGCATACAAATCAATTTTGCCCCGCAGCCAGACCTTATCCTTTTCAAAGAACCCACAGGGGCGCCCGTCCCGGTCCATCGCAGACTGCTTCTCAGGCTTCGCGCGGAGTGCTTGCATCCGGTCCCACAGCCCAGGGGTGACCGTGTACTCTGCTGGTGGCACGTCTTTTGCAGCAAACGCCATTTCCAGTATCTTGTGGTCCACGTTGCCTTTGATGATCGCCGGGGTTTCGACGAACTTTATCTTCTTGTCGATGTATTTTGCTTTGTGCAGGCGCGGGCATTGCTTCCACTCTGCCAGGGCTGAATAGCTGTGTATCATTCTCATTATTTGCAGTCTCCATAGGCTTGCCCAATTTTAACTTCTCCCTCAAGGGGTAGGCCGTGCGCCCAGGAGGGGTTCTGTGTCAGCCAGTACGCCAGACGTTCAGCACACAGGGTGGTATCCTCCCCCTCTTTGGCTACAAACACGCCTTCGTCGTGGGTCATCCACACCATTTTCCACTTGCCTGTACTGCGACCCTCATCGGCGCAGTGGCGCAGCTGCCAAAACACGATGTCACGCGCCGTCGCTTGGGTGTCGTTCTCAGTTGCCAACCCTTTCCAAAAATTGACCGTCTTTCTCTGGCTACCCCGGCCACTGAATATCTTGGGGCGGGTGTACTCATACTGGCGCATGTCCTTGGTAACCCAAGTGTCAGTCTCGGCGTCCATGAACGTGAATGGTTTAACCTCACTGGTCAGATCGGGGTAGATCAGCTTGCGCCCACTTGGCAGCGTCAATTCACCATCCCGGATGGCGTTCTGGAACACAGCTTTCCACCACTTCGGCACCTGGTCGAACCCCTCCCGATACGCCTTGTGCCCGAGCTTGCAGGTCTCAATAGGCACATGCTTGTCATCCTTCGCCCGTATGCCCTCTTGAAACCCGTATGCGCTCTGCGCGAAGCCCAGCCCCAACATGCCCGCTTTGCCCATAAACCGCTCGTCGGCCGTAACGTCCTCCGGGGCCTTGCCATACATGAAGTGGCCCGCAAAGGTGCGGTAGGGGTCAGTCGTGCCGAACGCTGTCAGTAGTTTTTTATCACCGGCGCGCCACCCGACTGTCCGCGCTTCAACTTGCCGCGAGTCACCTACAATCAGCTTGTGCCCCTCCGGCGCCTTGACCGCGTGCCGCAGGGGGCCTTTGCGGGGTAGGTTCTGCATGTTGCTGCTGTCCTGCCCACCGCTACGTCCGGGCCCTGCTGCATAGTAGAGCAACGGCACAGGCAGGGGAGCGCCTACATTCAAGAACCGCTGCGCGCGGGTGCGGACCAGGTTGCTGGCGCTGCCCAGTCGCATTTCGGCCAAGCGCCGCACTTTGATGTTGGGGTGCTTGGTCAACGACTGCATGAACACGTCCGTTTTTGCGAGCGCCATCTTTGTTCTGCCCGTGGGGGTTGTCTTGTACTCGGGCACAATCCCGTTTTTCTCCAACAGCACTTTAAAATTGGCGTCTTTGCGCAGTATCTTTTTGAACGCTTCTTCACGCGGATCGGACTTTGCTGCCTCTTCAAGCATCGGCACATCAATGTCAAGCACTGGCTCGGTGGCCATGCGCACATGCTGGTCCATGTACATCAACTCATCACGTGGTGGCTTGAAGCCCATTAGCATGCGCAACAGCTTGTCTTCAATGATCACGTCGTCCACACCATAGTCCGCGAGCTGCTGGCCACCCGCTGCAACTGCCGCGGCTGTGTCGCCCTTCTGCATCCCCACAAGTGGCGCCAGCGCCCACAGGGAGGTCGTCATATCAGGGCTTAAGTGACCCTGGCTGATCGCCCAGCGCGCTAACAGCATCGTGTCTATCCATGTGCGCGGGGCGCGTTTACCGAAGTGCTCCCACAGCACAGAGCCATCGAACTGGGCGTTGTGCGCCACTGCTGTCACCAGGCTCCAGTTGAGCGTCCCGAAAAAGTATTCTAACTCACCTACACCCGCCAAGTAGAAGGGAGGTTCATCGTCAATCTTTAAGCCGCACCCCAGGCACTTCCATCGCGGGTCGCGTATGTACTGGTGCGTCGGCATCTTTCCCAAGGAATACTCTGTGTCGTAGTAGCTCTCAAAGTCTATAACCAGTCTCATCCGATCGTGCCTCTTAGTTGTTTGGCCAGCGCCATAACCTGCTCACACTGCGCTCCGTCGAACATGCCAATGTGTGTATCGTCTTTGTGCAGCGCCATCTTGTCACTCAGAAACGCATAGGCACTTTCCCGTTTAGAAAATATCTTTTCACTTTGATCACGCCATAAGGGGTCGAACCACTCATGCGCGCGGTGTCGTAAATGACGCAGCTGGGGGTCAGCCAGTCTTCCCAAAGGTTCAGTGCCATCGAATTTCATCTTCTTGTTTGGCTTGTGACAGCCCACATAAGCGCGGCATGGCTTGCACCGCCAGAAGTTCAGCTTTGCCAGCTCCGGGCGTCGGGGGTAGACCTCCGTACCCTTTACCATTTCCGCCGCCTCGTGACAGTACGGGCACATTTTGCCGTTGATGTCATCGACATAGTATTTTTTGGTCATCCGCTCGTCTCTCCGCTCAAAAATAAATTGCTGCTGATTTGACCCTCCACTGCATGGATACACAAAGGGAGGGAACCAGGCCGGTGCGGGAACCAAGCGCCATCACAGCGACAGCTTGCGAACCGGTCCAGGCGTTGTTGCCATTCCATGAAGCGCCGGTTATCTATCCACCAGTCCTTGGCCCCGCAATGGGTGCACTTAGGACAGCGCTTGTACTGCCATAACTCACGCGGCATAGCTTTGCGCGCGTAACACTGAGCGCAGCGGTAAGGGCGATAGGGGCGCGGCCTGCCATTAAGCTGCTGGTAATACAGACTCGCCCGCTCTTCCCAGTTCACACCCCACACCAGGGTTTACTTGCTGGATTAAGCATAGCCCACCCCACAACTTTTAAATGTCTCCATGCGCTCCATGACCTGGTGCGCGTAGCTGTGTGCGTCTTCACCAGTACCCCGGTACTTTGCCAGCATGTCATGCAACCCGCGCTCTCTGTGCAGCACCAGGTACGCTACACCCAGTTTTATACCGAACACGTCATTCGCCATTATCATCGCCTGCACAACATCCGCATTGTCAGCATTGATCGGCCAGTCCAGCATCCACAGCGCGGTCGTCAGTTGCACCTGCATCACGCCATAGCTGCCATACAGCCCGTCGTTCACGTTAACGCGACACACAGGGGCGCCACCAAAACAGTCGAAAGACTCTTGCCAAATCACAGCCATCGTCTCTGCGCACAAGTCATGCTGGCGACCATAGGCGCAACCCGCGTCCAGTAACCATTGCTGCTCTGCTGTGAACTGGGGGCACTGCGCGCGGGCTAGAGACGCCAGCCCCCACAACATAATTAGCCAGAACAGGGATAAGACCAAAAAACGAATGGCTTTCATTAGTATCACAGGGCTCGCCCACCGCAGTTTGGCGGGTCACAGTCGTTTGTATCCCAAACCAGTCCACAGCTATTACACCTGGAATGTGAGCCGCTTATTATTATCCGGCAACGGCGCGTCGAATCAGTGCCGCTACCAAGTATTGCTTTGCGCTGCTCGTCAGTGAGCGGTATCACTGGTTTAAAATCAAGACTGACAATTAGCTGTAGCGCCTCAATCTGCTGATCACGCCAGCCTAGCTCCGCTGCAATGTCGGACTTTGAGTACAGGCCCTCGTTAGTGAGCGCGCGCACGTGTCGGCTGTAAAAACCACCCATTTTTTGAATGTCGCGCTCTGCATACAGCGCCTCGCCACCAAAACGTAGGCTACTGTTTTTTAATGCTTGCGACGGCTCGATCGCCGGGTAATCGTCCAGGTGTTTACGCTTAAAATCGGAGTCAGCGACAGTGATACCACAGTAGTCACAGCGTGGCCCAAACCCTGGAACGCGGGGCGTTGTAGACACCATGCGCTTTGCTTTTTTACAATAATACGCTCTCATAATTTCTCATCCTTACATGATGGCTCGACCTCTATCGGCCAGGCGCCCGCTTCGATCATAGTGCACGCGTGCTGGTACTCTGCCAGCTCGTCCTGGTAGTCCCAATTAGCTACCAAAAGCAGCACAACAAATATCAGTGCAAACGCTATAAGCGCCTCCAACATGACCAGCAGCCCTAGCACTTTTCGTTGCCATCCCCTCCTATAATTAACACGCATGTTATTTGCCCCATTGGTCGGCCATGGCGTTCGCCCAGCCAGTGTAAAATTTGGCGCGGTCTTTCGCGCGTGTTGCGCTGGGCGGTAACTTGTTCTGCCCACTGTCCGTCTGGTTCGCCCAGCGTTTAACTATTGAGCCAGAATTTTTTGGGTACTCTATCAGTCTTGGCTCCACGTAATTATTAGCGTCAGCAGTAAGGGGAGGTAGATTCTTTAACCATAACCCCGTCTTTTTACTTGCGTCGTGCCCATAATCAAAGGGCTGTATGTACTGTGCCGCTTTGGCGTTGTCGAAACCATAAAGCGTCGCATCAATGCGCGTACTAATACAGCCCACGGGGTTTTCTATCGCTATACGCGGTATGTCCAGGTCCATAATGTAGCGCACAAAATCAAGCGCTTGTTCTGTTTTAGCCGCCCTGCCAGGAACACGCTTGTTCCAGTGCAGCCCGCTACCAGACAAATAGGTGCAGGGCGGGTGCGCTATCAACAAATCAAAGAACAGAGAAGCGCCGTTGCACTGATCGACAAAATCAATCAGGTCGCCTTCGTGGTGAATACACACTGAAGAGTCGACGGGTGATTCCGTCGGCAGTAGGTCGACACTAATTGCATGATGACCAGCGGCTATAAAGGCGTCGCGGACTACGCCACTGTATTCGCATCCTATTAGTACGTTCACTTTTATTTGCCCCATTGGTCGGCCCCTATACGGGGCCCGTGAGTTTATTTGAAACCGCGCAGTAAGCTCGCAACCATATCGCGTGCAGAGTCAGCCTTCTCCTCCGGTGATCGTGCCGCCCTGGACACCTTGCCCACCGACTGGCTAAGGCGTCCCATTGTCGCGCCAGTCGATTTAAATTCACCGCATTCCTCGGTATCGCCTTTTTTGCTCCATCCGATCACCATGTAAAGCGGCACCCGGTTTGATACCGCCCAATCATAAAATTCCTGCAATTTTAGTTCGCCCTCTTCCCGCAGCGCGCTGGGCAATTCCCAATTATAATTATCAGGTACTTCACCCGTAAACACGCGCGCGGCCTCGTTTATCTCGATACGCGTTGCAGCGCTTGCATCATAATGAAACGTTACGTCCCACTGCTTACACTCGCGGAGTGTAAAGCTCAAGGTGTCGCCCTCATCATCAATCAAGGTCGGCGCTGTATCGCCCTCACCTGGTGCGGAAAGAACGTAATGTTTTACTTGGTCCCCGTCGTCCCGCGCAGACAGATAGCGCGGGACATTGTCGCCTCGCACTGTTATCCAGGTCGGCAAACCCAAGTTAATTGCTACCAGCGCGCGAATAAATTCTGCTTTTTTGTCAGTCATTGTGTTGCCCATGATCTATACCTCAGTTGTTGTTTGTAGTTTGTTGGTCAACTTTAAACGGGGTAGTTTGGTAACGTACCTCATCGACGGCGGGCCGCGCTTTCTTTCCTAATATGTCCATTCTAAGCGCTACCAGTTTTTCACTGATAGCGTGTCTTAAGGGTGTGTCTTCTATCTTGTCGTTAAGAATTTCTATTTTCCGTATCAATGCTGATAAATGCTTCGCCCTACTTTTGTTCATAGCGCTGGTCCTCAGTTGTTAGTGGCTCGCTCGCCCGTACGCCCCCACCTGGTGGGGGCGGACAGTTGGTTCAGTCACGTACGGGCATGATTAAAGCAGCGCGACCGTCGTCCCAATCAAGCCTTATTTGCCCCCCAGCGCGATAAAAACGCGACGGCTCACCCATCCCGAGCGCTTGCTGCAAGTATTTATAGTTAACCCAGCAATCGTGCTCACCCGCGTCGTTGTGTAGCACAACTTGGGTGCCCTCTTTGTTTTCTCGCAGCATTTCTTCGCCCTTGACTGGCAGCACCAGGTCGTGGCTAAAGGGCACATTGAACAGGCGCGCAATGTCCGGGAATAAGTCGCCCTGTGGTGAACGTTCGCCTTCACTAACCCGGTCGCCAACTGAGTTATAAAACCCCGGCGCCAGGTCATGCCCGTTGTGCAAACGGTGCCCACGGTGCCCGTCAGTGCCGTATACCCATTGCTCGGTAACGTAGACATAGTAAAGCTGTCGGCGCGGGTCCTTGGTAGCCGCCGCTTGAGCTACCCACGGCCAGGGAGTTTTGGCCACCCTGCCCAGTTTGGGCATGTACTGTTTGTACAGCACAGCAAAGAGGCCAAGGTGCCAGCCCGTATGGTCCGGGTCAATCGCAGCCTGGCAGTGCTCAAGCCGGTCGATTAACTCCGCGACCGACTGCTCTGCGTCTACCCTTCGATTCGACGCGTGCAGCGCCAGGCGTGCAACGGTCTGCCTTAACGTGTGCGATTCTGTGTTGTCCATGTTATGTACCTCAGTTGTTAGTTTATTCCGCGCGCATTTGGTCGGTTACCGCGTTTTTCAATGCGGCTTCGAGTCTGCTTTCATAATACCCACCTTTGACTGGCACGCCTTCATCATCGACTATACCGGGAGTCCTACCTTCGACCACTCCATAGTCGTACCCCTGTACGTCGAACCAATAGATGATGTTTTCGTCCTGCTGGTTGTCATACTTGCCTTTATATGTCGCTGTCAGGGCGCTGGACCAATAGTTGTTAGTTTCGTCCTTTCCTTTATATGTCGCTTTCATATCATGTACCTCAGTTGTTGGTTTATTCCGCGCGCATTTGGTCGGTTACCGCGTTTTTCAGCAGCAGCTCGATTTTGTCTTGAAAATACATTCCTTCTAACGGCTCACCTCTGTCATCGACAATGCCCTGGTTACGGCCCTCAACGACACCATAAAGCCCTTCTTCATCAAAATCGAGTCGCCCTTCTCTGTCAACATGTTCAACTTCGACAGAAAACCAATAGATGGTTTGCTGGTCCGTCCAATTTTGGTCTTTGCCCTCAAACGTTGCTTTCATGTCGTTTCCCCCGCCATCCATTTTTCCCACGCCGCGCGTTCTACTCTCACATAGTCAGTGAAGTCATGCCCATCGAACAATATCATGGCACCGTCATCATCCGTGCACCGTCGCCGCGCCCAGCGAACGACCCGAATGTATTTCACGCTGTTTTGGTCGGTAGTACGCGCCCGGTCATAGCCAGAACGGTACCGGTCCGCCCAGGCAGACTCGACCCGCGCGCCATGATTTAAAGGGTTGCACACTATGCCCGAATGGTAGTCGCGCGCCCCTTGCCATTCGGCCTTGTACTCAGCAATCGCCTGTGTTGTGTTATGTGTTGTCATGGTTTTGCCCCTTATCTGAGTTTTGACTATAGCCAAGGCGCTATGGTTTGTATACCCTTTCGCGCCCTTTTTAGTCATATTTTGTTAATAGTTGGTCGGCTGGTAGTCGGTTTCGTGCACGCTGGTAACGTGGGTATATGCTGCACCACTTGGGTTCCACTGCTCATACTGCCAGAGTGCATACTCTGTCGCTGATTCTTCATCTATTGCATTGACAATAATTATCGCTTTGTCTGCACCGTTGCCCCAGTTCGGGCCTTCCAATTCTACGCGGTACCGGACGCCGTCCGGTATAACTTGCTCTGCTTTATTCATTGTAAATTGCTCCGTTGTGTTGCAGCGTGCCAGGTAGCACGCTTGTTTGTTACGCTGTTACGTATGGGATAAATAAACGACAGTCGTAACCGGTTTGGGGCGCTGTTACTCGCAGCGCCCGGTCTAGCTGTCGATCAGCACGCATACACTGATCAGCACGCATACAGTCCTTCGCATTGCTACACCCCGCCAGGCCAGTGTGCTCGCCGTCCACTATGGCCGCGTATTTTGATGATATTACGTTCATTATTAAGACTCCCGTTCAATGCGCTCGACATTATTTTCGTGAATTATGCGTCCCTTCTCTATACGCTCCCTCGCGTCAGCTACCGACAATCCTATGTGTTCTGCGAATGTCTCGACTGTCAGATAATTATTAAACCAATCCAAAAACAGGTCCCTTAACCGAGTTTCGCGGCCGCTGAGGGGATAATCGCGTAGTGCTATAGCAGCCGCCGCTGCTTTGACTATGCACACTCTGTCAGACAGTGAAACGCCCGCGCCAGGGGC
>Ga0307966_1000542_pt1 | contig 31515 bp, 33 predicted proteins | sample OrgLakmetagen646_FD_203141 | JGI IMG/M metagenome (GOLD analysis project Ga0307966, IMG submission 203141) | Saline water microbial communities from Organic Lake, Antarctica - #646 | ecosystem: Environmental > Aquatic > Non-marine Saline and Alkaline > Saline | place: Antarctica: Organic Lake... | reverse complement strand
CAAACGCCCATCGATGCTGCCGGCCTGGGCATCCCCCTGCTGGTCGGTCCCAATATGACTAATTTCAAGCTCATTGTCACCTCCCTGAGGCAAGAAAAAGCCGCTAGGCTGGTTACTGATGGAGCGAGCCTCGAACAAGCGATTCGCGAGTTGTTGGCCGACCCTACAACCCGGCAAGCCATGTCTCAGGCCGGGGCAGACTGGCACACACGGAACCGGGGCAGCAGCCAGCGCATTGCTGAAAGTATTCTAGTAGATCTTAAACGGTGATTCTCTTATCCGCTATCGCGAAGTAATTATCGTGCTAGAGCCGCTATTTCTTCAACAACTCTTCCAACTTATTCATAACCGCAGTCGGGCCGATATACTTGCCGTCGTCATTATAGCTTCCGAATAGCTTCTTCCCGTCAGCATCACTCACTATCAGATTGGGAATGCCACCGCCCTTTGTCGTGACGATATTTTTGTTTGTCCCATACTTAAAAGCGGGCCAAGGCATATCATAATCTTTCATGTATTCCACCATTGAGTCTTCGTTACGGTCGCTACTGATGTAGACGAGTTCGAAGGCGGCACCTCGACGCTTTTGTTTTTTATAGAACTTAACCAACTTGGGCGTGAAAGCACGGCAAGGCGGGCACCACAATGCGGAGCGATAAAAAGCGAAATATTTCGGGGAATCACCGGCTTCTGGCTTGAATTGGGCGAGGCGACTGCCCTTCAAATAAACTAAGTCCTTATAAACCTTTTTTGAAAATTCGCTGGGCTCTTCAGCTGGGGCAGCATCCGTTTCAGCAGGTGCATGGGCACTTGACCACTCGCGAATATAGGCTTGATCGGAGGATATCAGATTGCCTGTTGGGAAATCGATAACCTTTCCCTCCCTATTCTGGAGAGTTACTTTTTGGGCACTCACAGACTTGAGCTTCGCTTCAAAATGGCCACCGTTGCTGATCTTCCAGATGCGAAAATCGTCTGCCCCCGCAAGGGATGTAAGCATTCCTGCGAGAAGAATTAATATAATGGGGAATCTCATAACCTGTTAAGATAGGGAAGTTCGGTGAAAGTTCAAGCTAACGTAGTTGCCTCAAGACCTCATAGGTAGCAATGCCAGCTGCGGTTGAAAGATTCAGAGAGCGCATCTCCGGATTCTTCTGTGGGATCGTAATTCGGGTGCCAGTGAGCTCTTCGTGCAGCCAATCGGGCGCCCCATGGCCTTCGTTCCCAAAGACAAGCGCGTCCTCATCGGCGTAGCCAACATCCCAGTACGCATGATCGGCTTTAGTGGTGAAGAGCCAGAGTTTCCCCTCGGGAGCTTGCGGGCTGGCCTTGAAAGCCTGCCAGTCATCGTGGTGATGCACATCCAGAGTGCGCCAGTAATCCATGCCGCTGCGCCGTATCTGCTTGTCGGTAATGTTAAAACCGAGCGGATGTATCAGATGTAAGCGGCACTCATTGATCGCGCACAAACGACCAATATTGCCGGTATTTTGCGGGATCTCAGGATTGAATAAAACGATGTGAAGCATGATACAGAATAAATGATGGATTCAAATGATTGCTGGATAAGACAATCTTCATCAAGCTCCGATAACATAGACGGGGCAATTTAAAGTGAAAAACATTCGACGAGAACCTATTCCGAACACTAACTTTTCTTGATCAATCGCCACTTAGCACCATAACCATACTGCATATGAATCGAATGCTAATAATGAAAGCTCACGCGCTACTGGCTGCGTTTATTTTACCTGTCGCCCTAATGTTTATAATAACTGGCTCCTTGTATACCTGGGGCCAAAAGGGCTCCTACGCAAAAAACGTCCATGAGATTACCTTGATAACACCACTCAAGGCAGAACTCCCGAGTCTGAAGGAATTAGCAGTGAGTGAACTATCCAATCTATCGACAGCAGAACCAGAGGGAACCGCAAAGCTAAAGGCTTATGGCAACCACTTCCTGCTGGAGTGGACAGGTTCGTCGAAGGACGTCATTTTAGAACCGACGGCTGATCCACTAATCGCAAAGCTTACCGTCAAAAACACGACCTGGTATCGGACCCTTGTTCAATTGCATAAGGCCAAAGGCGGCGGCGTCTTTAAGGTCTACGCTGTCATCTTCTCCCTTGCCCTGTTGGCTATCCTGACATCGGGTTTCATGATGGCCTGGCAATCTCCCCAGCTCAGACGACTCAGCCTAATCACAGTGGTCCTGGGCTTCCTTTCATTCATAGCCGCCGTCTATCTCAGCTAGTATGCAACCAATGAGCGCAGGCCGACTTGACCTCGTCCCTACCTTTCAGATCAAGCCACTCATTCGACTCAACGACCATGTTCGACAATCTGCCAGAGGACGGCACTAGCCCGCCGGAAGATAATTCCAACGATGTAGAAAAGCTTGAGAAATACTCTGGCGATGTGGATTGGAGCTATCTGAAACCTCACTACGAGGCAGGCGCTATGATCTACGTCGACCCCAGCCTCGACCTCAAAACGGCAGGTATTGCGTTCGCCAATGACGATCAGGAACAGGTCAAAATCTGGCTTAAATCCGGCGACCTACTACAGCCCTGCAACCTCCATGCCGATCACTGGGAGAAGGAAGCAACGCGCTTCAATGCTATGATTGTTAGGCCCTTTGTGCTGGCACAACCAATTTAAGCTCTTTATGAATTCTTGTGAAAATCAGAGTTTAGCTTGAGTGTATAGTTTGATGTGAGCGTTGTAATTACTTCGACCTTGCCCAGTGGTGATCCAGGGCTGACCTTCAGCTTACAATCGAAGCATCTTGCCACGGTGCGACGGCTTGTCTGGAGACTGGCCCTACCTCTGGATCGCCTTTTAATGGTAGGGCGCAGTCTCTCCTGGCCTGAGCGTGTCGAAGGCAGACAAGCCGTCGTGGCCTAGCCAATTCTTCAGCCACGAACTCAGAAAAGCGCAAGCCAGTGTGGGAGCCAAAATAACCAACAGCTGGAGCCGTAACTACAGCCGCTTGATCTCAACTAAGCCGGATGGCGGGACATCAAATGCGTGTGCGCCAAGACCCATCTTCTGTTTCTTTTTAGAAACCTCGTTACCCAACACATCATAAATCACGATCTCAGACATCCCGAAATCTTGCTCCATATGAACGATCGCACCAGCGGTAGACTTGCCGTTGACGATATCGATTTGGTCAAGCCTATCGACTCCCGATGGAACAAACATATCCTGATAAATTGCAGCGATAAGTTTGGCATCCTTAAGCCCGGTAACCATTGGATAGTTTAGGGCCGGACCTACAGCGCGAAAATCGCCGTCGAGGAGAACGTCTTTGTTCGCATTCCAATAGCCAGTCCAGAACTTGAGCATCTGACGATGCTCGGGGGAAATCTCGGCAAGCCGCATCGAGATCTGAGGCACGCTGAAGAGGATATTCAAGACCTGTAGCGCGGCCGCCTCAACGGATTCCTCCGGGTGCCACATGATCATATCGCTATGCACGGCAGTGGTATCTGCGATCAAACGCAGGTCGACGATATGGCGACGATTGTAGATGGCAACGTTCGCGCAATCGACGGCGCGGAACATGTTACCATATTTCCGCATGAGCGGCCCGTTGTAGGGCTGCCGAAACTCGATAGCGATATCCGGATTGAGGGCACGGAGCCTTGTCATCACACCACTCATCAGATGATCCACCGCCTCATCCACCGAGGCATAATCCCGGCCATCTTCGATAGTCAGCTCGGCGCCACCCTTTTCAGAAAACATTCCGATAAAATCTAGTTTAAGGCCATCAATGCCCCAGTCTTTCACAGCATCCGCATAAATACCGATCAAGTATTCGCGAACCTCCGGATAGCGGGGATCCAGCACGTAGGCACCAAAGCCTTCATGGAAGTAAAGCGTCTTATCCTTAAAATCAGCAATCATCTCCGACTTCTCGCCAGCCATCGGTACAGAATACCACAACATGAATTTCTGCCCGAGTGCCTGCACACGTTCAACAAAGCCTTTCATGTCAGGGATGCGGTCGGGCTGCCAATCACCAGTGTAAGCGTAGCCGCGGTTTCCGTCCAGCGTTTGCCATCCGTCATCCACGATGACGCCTCCGAAACCAAGCTCCCCTCCGATCCGGCATTCTTCAACAATCTGGTCAGCCGTGATGTTCTGATGATAACTATACCATGTTGAGTAGACTGGCACTCGTGCGGCCTCGGGCACGGGCGCAGGCGTGTGCTCTTCCATGGAGGCCCACCAACGCGCTGTATCACGGATGGCTGTCTCATACATCACTCCCCGGGTATCGAAGCGCAAGGTGAGCTCGTAGCGGGTGGTTGGCGGAGTCTTCTTCTCAAAGAGATTTACATCCATATAAATGAAGGCGTCTTCCTCGCGGATCACGCCCCGGATGAAACTCGGGTTCATCGCGTCGGAGAGTGCGACAGTAAAACGGTTTTGGTCCCCCTGACTCATATAAGTCAGCAGCGGTGCCCGCTGAACGGCACGCGATCTGATGCGCGCACGAAAATGGTCGTGCTTGCGAGCCAGGTTATCGGACACCCAGTGCCCGGCGATATTGATCGCGGGCAAGCGCCACTTCAGCTTCAGCGGTGGCAGCGTAGCTGCCTCAGGAGACTCCAGCGTAAGCGTGACATGCTGCAGATGGGAAGAGGCCTTGGAGGCATTCGTGTAGCTCCATGTCGGTTTAAAAGAGCCGAGTTCGCCTTCAAGCTCGATTTGCTTAGTATTAAAATCGATGGGCGGGCTAGCCGAGGCGAAGGTCAACGCGCAGCAAATCAGTACGCCTTGAATGAGATATAGATAAGGTGAAGAACGCATACCCTATGGCTTAACAGGATATGTATGCGGTGAAAGATTTTTTTAAGTGTATTCTGGCACTAAGCAAACAGCAGCGGATTTACATGCCATTATTTAAATAGACTCGCCGTAGACCGCGAACCTCATAATTTGAAAATCCATGAGAACAGGTAATCCCACGCTATCAACCAAGACCTTTAGTGGCCTTACGCATACAGGTCAGGCCATGACGCTAAACGGCACGGTTCAAAAAACTGCGCTGCTACTGTTTGGAGTGGTCGCAACTGCTACGCTGAGCTGGCGCCGAACAGCCGGCACAGAAGACCCTTCCGCTCTGCTGCCCTATATTTTGATTGGTGGACTCGGAGGCTTCATCGTCGCATTGGTAACTATCTTCAAAAAGGAGTGGTCGCCCGTCACTGCACCTCTCTACGCGGTATTGGAGGGGCTTTTTCTAGGCGTCATCTCGGCTATGTTTGAAGCAATGTATCCGGGCATCGTCTTTCAAGCAGTTATTCTAACCTTCGGAACGCTTGCCTCACTGCTGCTCGCCTACCAAACGGGATTGATACGTGCCACAGAGAATTTCAAACTCGGCGTGACCGCTGCGACTGGTGGAATTGCGCTGATTTATCTCGTCGGCTTCGTTATGAGCTTTTTCGGGGCCGGTATACCCTACATCCATGAGAGCGGCATGATTGGTATCGGGTTCAGCTTATTTGTGGTCGTGATTGCAGCCTTAAACCTCGTGCTCGATTTTGATTTCATCGAAAATGGGGTCGAAAAAGGGGCACCCAAATATATGGAGTGGTATGCCTCGTTCGGCCTGCTCGTGACACTGATCTGGCTTTACCTGGAAATACTGCGATTACTGTCCAAACTGCGCAGCCGCTGAACAGCGACAACTGGCTCTGCCTCCTTCTCACAGAGTCCCCAATGTAAGGTTTCTGCGGACCCGCGTTGGCTCCGAAACCAATCATAGCTGATTAAATAAGTTTGGCCTAATGCGGGGTAAGGTACTTTTATTATGGTAGCGCAGGCGTGTCCTCACGCCGCACGAAGGTTCCAAACGCCTGGCCAGTCCCGTGCGGTGCCGTTTCGGCAAGCTCAAGGCCCTGAGCAGAGCCGAAGGGCGGGGATCCGTCTGCCTCTTAGATAGAATGAACCCTCAGATCCACTCAACGTTCTTCGTGTATCGCTTTGAGTCGACGCGCAAACACAGGATGGCGCGTTATGATACGGGTAAACGAACCCCGGCTCAACATGTAGCATGATGTCTCAACTTCCGCAACCACAGTCGCCGAGCATGGCTTCTTGCTTAGCAATGATCCTTCGCCAACACATGCACCAGCTCCGAGCTGAGCAATCTGCGTATCCCCTATCTGGATATTAAGAACGCCTTTCTCGACCAAGAAAAAGTGGGTGCCTTCGTTCCCCTCCTCGATCAATTTCTCGCCTTCGGCAAAAGTCTTCATATCCAGCAATTCGGACAGTTCAGTGATTAATCGGCTGCCGGCCCCTGACAAGAATGGTGCGTTTTGCAGTAAGTTCTCTTTGATGGACTTCTCCATACCTTCGATTTCCCGATTGCCGTGCAACTGCTTCAGGCGAAACCGCACTCCCTTGTATTTTTGAGTCAGCTCGGTGAAGGATTTTCTTTTCAACTCAAAGAGCGTCACGTCCTCCGAAGCGGTCACCGTAGCACTCCGCACGTCGTCCATAAGTAAGGCGCCTTCACCGAAGCAGCCGCCCGCTCCCAGTTCAGCAATGAGCTCACCTTTACAGGTGACCTCGGTCGAGCCTTCAGCGATGATGAAAAAACTATCACCAGGATCGCCTTCTTTAACTATAGCTTCTCCTTTTGGGCACTCGACAGTAATGACGGCTGCCGCCAGATCAGAAATCAACTGCTCGTCCGCATCCTCTAAAAAACGAACCTTACCCAATAATTCCGTTTCCAATTGAGCCTCAACCTTTTTGGCCTTCGAGGAACTGCCAACTGAAGAGAATAGTTTTTTAAACATGACCGAAGATGATTACAGTAAAGAATAGTTGAGTTACATAATTAGGCACATGCTCGCATGACACAAGCCATTATCTACCAGACAGAAGCACCTGCCCAAGGCCATTTCATCTGGCCGAAGGTGGGGCGCTGGCCCTGTTGGAGTCCCGTCCCGCTGAGCGCATGTGCGTCAACCTAAGGAGAGTAAGGCAATATTGACTTGGGAATAGTCATCTTAGATTGCTGACTTACAAAACTCCCCTCCTGCCCCCGCCAAGCGGGGGGATAGGAGGGGACCGCGTGATCGCCGTGTAGGCGAGCACGCAGGGGTGGTTTCGGGGCGGGGCGGACGATGGAATCCCTGTGGAAAGCTACTTTGCGACGACGAGGACCACCCCTGAACAAATCGTCTGAACGACGATTGATTCTGTCCCCTCCTATCCCCCGCTTAGGCGGGGGCAGGCGGGGAGTTTGCGGCCTAGCTGACCGGAACGAGAACTTTTACAAACGCGCCTCCCATCAAGAAGTTAAAGCCTTAGGTTGACGCACATGCGCTGAGCGGGACGGTTGTTGGAGCCGAAGTGGACCGCATAAATGCGGGACTCCAACGATTACCCGCCAGATGAAATGCCCCTGAGCACCTGCCAGCACTTCCAGAATAGACGCCTGCGATCAATTTAGCCCATCGATGCCATAACCACAGCCGCGACCAGCCCCACCACAAGTAATATCAGGATGATCCATGAGAGCGTCGAGGTGCGGTATTTGATCTCGGGCGTCGCCTCGATAACCTCTCGGTATTCGGGAGTAAAAATCGTCTTTCCCTTATGAGACCAGATGAGGTATAGAATATAGCCATTAATCAGCGTTCCGATAGGAAAACTGATCAGCCCTAGCGCAGACAGAATGGTGGCAGGAATACGTGCCCAGCGCTTCAACTTGCGAAGGCCCCGGGCTGTCACGATGAGCACCCCGCCGATGGCTAGGTAAATGACCAGAATAATCCACATAAAGGAAAGCATTCCGTCACTGTCATTGCTAAGTGTCGTAAAGGTGAAAGTCATGCTGATGGCCCCTAAAACAGCCATGGCTCCAAATAAGTAGTAGAGTAAACCCACCGACCGAATGGATGCCTCGTGTTTGATGTGTTCCTGACGAATCGTGGCAAAGTCATCCGAGCGATTCACATCAACGCCCTCCAAAATTCGCTGCTGATATTCCTCCCGGCAGTTCGGGCAAATTTTTGAGTCCCCGGCAGGTATCAGTAAGTCAGGATCCACCGGGGTGGAGCATGTCGGGCAGAGGACTTCGTTTGTGCTGTTGTTATCTTCCATATTTGAATCTTTGTTGATGTGTCATTGAAATTATCGCGTTTACTTCGCAGCACGATAGATCGTATCGACGCAGTTTCGCAGATACTGCTCATCGCTGAGCGCCTCAGTAATCTCCTCAGGAAACTTCACCTCATCCCGGAAATAGCCAGCTAAGCGACGGTAGAGGCGCGCCCGTTCAGCAGGTTCGAGTTCTTCACGGCGGCGCAGGGCCTGCATGGCAAGCTCCGACGATTCGGGCGGCACCCGTTGCCTCAACAGCGCTTCGAGGCGGGGATGATCTCGAAACGAATTATAGGACTTCTGCCCGAGATCGCTGAGCGTAGGCGCCTGCAACTCAGGCTCCCGCACTACGATGGTTCCCGCCGCCAGATCACCAAGCCGTTGCGAGCGCTTGCTTAGTAATGCACAGCTGCCCCCAACAAAGTAGAGAAACGGCAGGCTATCGATAAAGCGTAAGAGATTCCGCAAAACCACCTGGCTGGCTTGAAGTTTGAGTCCATTGGCATCCATGACCCGGAGGCGCATCATACGCTTACCTACGGTTTGCCCGCGCCATGCCGCTTCCAGAAAAATGAAATAACCGATACTTAGGACAAAATAGAGCAGAATAGTGAAGGCCTGCGCAAAATCAGCCGAGACCCACTGCATGAAAATGGTAATTAATGACAGCAGGGTCATGATCGATGAGACGATCATGACATCGACAGCAAGCGCAATAAAGCGCGTGACCGGACTGGCGAGACGGCGCACGAACTCGACTCCCTCGGGCGTCGAAATCGTCAGCTCATTGTAACGCGCACTCATGTTTGCAACGCACCTTCCTCCTTGCGCCCGACAAGTGTGAGATAGGCAATCAGCCCAAGTAGTTGAACCACACCGAAGGCAATTTTCACGCTGTAGGGCAGGATGGGCTCATGGTATTGAGACATAAAGCTCTCAATGATCCCGGCCCAGATAAGTAGCACCGCGATACCGGAGATGAGGACGACTAAATCGCTGCGGATATTCCTTAGCCTCTGACTCAAGCTCTGCCGACCTTGGGCAAAAAGCAGAGTTCGACCCAGCAACAGCCCGCCTTGCCCCGCCAGTAAGATCGCCGGGATTTCCACACTACCATGCGGCAGCAACCAGCCCGTGAGAAAGACGCCTTCGCCCGCTAGAATGTAGTCCATGATCACCGCGCCGATTACCGCACCATTGTAAAATAGGATGACGCCTGTGCCCACACCGAAGGTCATGCCCAGCGCTAAAGTAAAAATCGCCACTTTCGTATTATGTGTCATGAGCGATGCGGAGAAGGTCGACTTACCACCCTTCATCGGGTCTGAGTCAGCCGCTTCGGCCTCTTCCTCTGCCACGCGATCGCTGGGATCACCGAGCAAATGCGAGAACGGCATCAAGACCGGCTTTGCCGTCTCGTCGAGAGCCAAGGCGAGGGCACCAAAAATGGCACCACCACCGAAGAGTGCGACCACCAGCAAAAATAGACGAAAATGCGCCCTGAAGGTTTTCGGAAATGCCGTGAATAATTGAGCAAGGCGGGTGAGCAGCGGCAAGCCACGCGACCGGCCATGCATCTCACCAAAGCCTCTGGCCACTAAGGATTCGAGGTAAACCTTGGTCTTTGGCTCCGCCGCATAAACACTGAGCTTGGCTAGGTCTGCCGCGACTCGCTCATAGAGGAAATGGAAGCGCTGCACCTCATCAGGGCTCAACTGATGCCGGGAGTCTGACTCCAGAAACTCCAGCATGGTCTCAAACTCGTCCCAGTCCGGCTTTCGGGTGATAATAAACTTTTCCAGATCAATAATCATGACTTTCGAATGCCGCCCTACAAAAGCTGCCGCTGCTTAATGTTTAAATATTGGTTCACCACGTCGACACTCAGGTTCTCATCGTCCAGTATCGACAGTTCGACCCCTTGCGCCCGGAGCTCGGCCTGAAGCTCGTTCAGCCCTGCCCACCGGTAGTGCCCGGCCAATTCATCCGGGATTGAGGTCGACGTGGCATTTTCGGGCGAGCCGTAGATAGGATACACACCCTTGCGACGAATAGAATTCGCCAGCACGAGGTGGCGCGAAGCCACCAAGCGGACATGATTCTTAAAATCTTCCGCAGCCACGGGATCCCCCAGGTCAGTCAGAAAAATAAGGAGAGCCCTGCGACGCAGTCGTGTGCGAATGAAAGTAAACAGTTCATCCAGGTCGAACGAGCCAGGCTCCGTCTTCAGGTCGAACAGTGCATCCTGAATGACCTGACCGTGCTGCTTGCCGGAACTGGCCCGAACGAAACGGGACACTTTTTGCCCAAAAGCCAACAGCCCGAACAAATCGCCCTCCCGCTCAGCAACCATACCCAAGACACTGGCCACCGTCACATAGCGCTCAAGAATCGTCTCAGCATAATCATCATCAATATTTCGATCCGCCTGAGTCGAGCGCAGGCCACTCAAGCGCGAATGGTCAAGCACCAGATAGATTTCCTGCGTCCGCTCGACCTGATAGGTTTTTGTCACCAGCTCACCACGCTTTGCGGAGCCCTTCCAGTGGATATCGAGCATACTGTCCCCATAGTTATATTCGCGGAGCTGTTCATACTCACGCCCCTGCCCCACCATGCGCTGCGCGTGCACGCCGATGCTGCCACGGTTCAGAAAGAGGTTAGCCAGCTGACGCCGCTCACGACGCAGATTCGGGTAGACGCGAATCTCAGCATTTGCGGCAAAACGCCGGCGCAGGCCGAAGAGCCCAAGCTTTGAAGGCACCTCAACATAAATATCAGGGCAGGCATACACGCCTCGGGAGCGCGGGGTGAGCGACCAGGACACCGTCCAATGCGTCGCACCATCTCCGCCAAGACTCACCTTTTGGATGTCCTGATCGGACAAAAACTCGACCGGTAAAGGCAAGCCAAGCGCGAGTTTTAACGGGCCGCCCGGCGAACGGCGCAAATGCATCTTGAGTTCCCCCACCGAGCCACGGGCCATCCTTGTCACCGGGTCTGGCTGCACTTTTAAATCACCGAACTGCTGACGCGAAATAGCGAGGTCGAGTAGAGCAACGACGACAATCAGTGCACAGCCCGAGGCCAGCGGCATCATGGGCGAGTCTTGGGCAGCCGCAAATAAAGCCACGGGCATTAATATCGCCGCGAGCAGGATCAACCGACTACTGGGAATAAAGGGCATTGAATTAACGGGGCACAGGGATCGTGCTGAGTAGCTGCTGCAGGACCTCATCGATGGTGAGCCCCTCGATCTCGTATTCGGGGCGCAGCATGAGGCGATGATTGAGCACGGCGGAAGCGAGTTGCTTCACGTCATCGGGCGAGACGTAGTCACGCCCGTTCAGTGCGGCGGCGGCACGTGAGGTCAAGAGCATGGCCTGCGTCGCGCGTGGCCCGGCCCCCACCAGCACGGACTCGTGGCTGCGGGTACGGCGCACGATCTCCACCATATAGCGGACCAGATCCTCGCTGATCGTCACTGCTTCAAGAGCCGCCTTGGCCTGCGCCAGTTCCCCCGGGCCGAGCACTGGCTGTATCACATCGCCGGCCAGCACCTTTTCCGGAGACGCTTCGCCCAGCATACTTTTTGCCAGAGTCAACTCATCCTCCTGTTCAGGATAATCCATCAGGATCTTGAGCATAAATCTATCCTGCTGCGCCTGCGGCAGCGCATAGGTGCCCTCGTGCTCGATCGGATTCTGCGTCGCAAAGACCGTGAAGCTGGGATCCAAGTGCATCTGCTCGCGGTCGACAGTGATACAACGTTCCTGCATCGCCTGCAGGAGTGCGGACTGGGTCTTGGCCGGCGCACGATTGATTTCGTCGGCCAGCAAGAACGTGGTGAAGACCGGCCCCTTCACGAGGGTAAATTCCTGGGTCTTCATGTTGAAGATATTGGTGCCGGTAATATCGGCAGGCATGAGGTCAGGCGTAAACTGGATCCGGTTGCTCTCTACAGAGAGCACCGATGCCAGCGTCCGAACCAGCAGCGTCTTAGCCACACCTGGCACGCCTTCGATTAAGGCATGGCCGCCGGTTAGGATGGCAATCAGGGCCTTGTCGATGACGGCCTCCTGCCCAATGATCACTTTCGCGACCTCTTGCTTAGCCTGGGTTAATTTATCTTGTAGTGCGTTGGGTGTATGTTCGCTCACAGCTGTCTCCTTTTTTTACGGTTCATTATTTTTTTAATTTCTAAATGTGTTTCCCAGGGCCGCTGCTTGTGCCTCGGCGCACAGGCAGCCTGTGCCAGCGCTTCTTCGACTTCAGCGGTCTCCCTGGCATAGTAGTTTTTCTGGGCCTCCGTTTTCAGGAAAGTCTTCTTCCACTCGGCAAAAGCCAAAGCCGGCATCTCGGCATAACGGATTGAGCGCCGGAGCAGGTCACCAAGGCCCTCCTCTGAAGAATGCTCCAACTCAATGCGCTCCGCACCACTGCGCGGAGTGAATGCAGGCAGCAAGGGGCAAGCGCCACGCCAGATCACCAACAGCGCACAAAGGAAGAACGCGACCAAAAAGCCAGCGAGCCCGTAACGATGAATCAAATTGACGATGCCGACGCGCTCAGAAAACCCGAGGTGTGTTTCCTCAAAAATCACTTCCCTTTTCTCCCCTAGCATCCAGACCAAAAACCCGCTAAAGCGGTGCTGTAAAAGCGCTTCGTTGGAAAATAAATAGTCATCCGTCATGAGAATCACAGCACCTTCACCAAACTGACGCGAGGCTGCAACAACCTCCTCCTCGATCTGGTAGAGGGGTGTCCAAATCGCTTCGTCGTAGGATGCGATGACTCCTCCTTCGCGCCAGGGAACCTCATCTGGCAAAAGCGCATCAGCGCCTTCACCGCGCATCGCACGGCCACCCTCATGCACACCGTGAATCATCGTTAGACCCGCCCAGAACTCATGATCGTCTTTGAAGCGGCGGACGAATGACACATCCTCGTCGGCATCGGCATCCTCCGCCTCACTGTCATCCTCCGCCTCATCGGCATCCTCCGCCTCATCGGCATCCTCCGAAACGTTGTCATCGTCTCTTTCAAGGTGCTCATAGGCCACCTCGTCGGCATCCAGTGCGACCACGAGTCGCCCGCCCGCTTGTACGAAGTCCCGAACGATCTCGTAATTCGCCAGATTATTTAAACGCCAGGGGTCACCACCGAGCATGAGCAAAGTCACCTCGCTGGAGATCGATTGCAGTTGATCAAAGGGCGTAAAGTTGCGCGACACGAGGATACCCTCATACTCCACAAGTGCATCGTGAAATGCTTTCGAGCCCATCGGGTCCGCCCGCATGGTAGAGCGTGGCGCATAAGCTTCGCCACTACTGAAGCGCAAATGCAGCAACCAGCCCAAGCCATAGACCAAACCGGCCAGCGAGAGGATAAGGATGGCTAGACTGAGCGTGCGTGCCTTCATAGCGTGACCCCCAATTCATTGAGGCAAGCTTCCATCTGCTCGATTTGCTCAGGCCCGGAGTCGTGCCCTCCATACCAGACATCTTCAAAGAGGCGAACCTGGCGGCGATAGACGTCGAGCAGGTTACCGCGCCCGTGCCCACGGCGTGACAATTCCTGCCCATATTCCCGGTTACTCTTGGCCTGGCGAATGACGATCAATCCCTCACTGGCAAACTCAGATAGCTGCGCTAAAAAATAGGCGCGCAGCGCCAGACGATAGTCCCCCTTGGCGATCATCTCGCGAGCCATCTCGATCCAACTGTTTCGCGGCAGCAAGTCAGCCGAGACATCCTCATCCTCCAGATTAGGCACTGCGGCGAGGGATGTATCCGGCGAGGCCTCAGTCGCCTCAAGGACGCCGTAGCTCTTCCACGCCCGGAGTGCAAACCAGATGACCAGCAGGACAAATATGCCGATGACGAGGTAACTCAGGAAAGCTCCCAGCCCGGTAAAGTCTCCGTCTAGCCAGGAACTGCTGCTCTTGTTTCTATCTTCCGCATCTCGCCCGAAAAACTCCTCGATCCATCGCTCGATTTGCTCCTGGAATTTTTCTATAGAGTCGATCAGGTCTCGAAACCAGGAGACGGCCTCACCCTCCTCAACGGAATCCCGGGGGAAGCGCCAAACAAACTCGCGGCGCTCCAGCACCTCGGAAATAGCCGAATCCAACTCACTGGATTCGACCTGCACATTTGTTGCAACCGCATCCTGCGCAAAACTGTGACTCGGCGTCAGCAGCGCACTCAAAGCTAAGAGACCGATTAAAAGGGTAACCGCCTTGGCACCGGCGCGCTGACCATTCTGAATAGACTGTAGCCGCAGTGCCAGATCTGCCCCGGATCGGCGCGAATGGCAATAGTGCCGGCGCAGAAGATAGCTCGCTTTGACCAGTGGATCTGTCACGGCATAAGCCAACATTAGGCAGGCAAAAATCGTGGTGCTGTTAAAGAGCAGGGCGCCGGAATTCGCAAATACTGAATCGATACCCAACAGAGACTTGCAGAGAAAAGGCACGAAAAAAACCATCGTTATCCAATTGATCCAACTCAGAAGCGCAACCAGGCCGAACAAGCTCAGCAGCATCCAGTTCTGCTCATTCCAAATACGGGCCAGCCGCCAGTTCACGGCAAATACCGATTCATGCTCTGGGTCATCCAGTGGGTCTGAGGCGAGCATGTTTTGATAAAAGGCAAATGCCCAAGCAAATGGGATGGTGACGACGAAGGCAAACGGCAGCACTAATAGCCCGGTCGCCTGCCAGATGGTTTGACGGCGGAGAACACGCAAGCTATCTGCAAAGCTCCATGTCCGCGGCTCAACGCGGTGGAGTGCAGTATCCAAGCCACGGGCGAAGTAGGCCTGCGTCCACTTCAACCAAACAAAAAGCAGTGCCATGCCCAGACTCGAAGGGAAGAGCACCTCTCCAGCCAGACCACTGGTCGCCATTTCCGTCCAGAAGAAAAGAAAGCCAACGATAAAGGGGACCATCCCACTCAGGTAGATCGCCCAGCCCCCCAGCGGTGCCACCCGGAGCAGGTGCACACCTTCTTCGATCAAGTCGGTCGCCAGCGGCTCATCCTGCGAGCGGTTGCGGCGCTTCCAAAAACGGCTCCGCTTTTCTTTTTGCTTCGACTGCTTTGTTTTGCGTGCCACGGCCTAATCAAAAAAGATACCGGAATGAAAATCCGATGGAATGCGTAGAAGAAAGCGCCCAATGAGATAAAAAACATAGGCGATCGAGAAATAGGCCACTAATGAGAGCGCCGAGAGGCTTATGCTGCGAAACCAACCCGATGACGGCTTGACCTCGGGCTCAAGCTGAGCGGACAGGCAACTTACACAGAGGACACGCCCCTCGTGCTCAGTCACACACTCACGGCAGTAAAACCTCGAACACGCCGGGCATTTCGCTGCTGCCTCACGGCTTGCGTGTTTAAAACACCTGACCTGTGCGATGGAATCAGGCATTATTCAGTATCCGGCACAGGGGGCTCGGGGCGGACCACCGCTTCTTTATTTAAGCGTGGAGGCGTCTCTGGCCGTTGCGGACTATCCACCGTGTAGTGCTCCCGGCGTTCCACCCGCTTCTTTTCCAGTGCGGCTCGGAGCACTTCCGGCTCCAACCGGCCTTGCTCAGCCTCCACACGAGCCGTGAGCGCCACAGCGACTTTCTCAGCTTTGCGCAGCGTCGTCACCCCTTCCAGAAAGACCGTCTGCACCGCCGTCTGCACGCCCATCTGCGCAGTGCCCTGCCCATAGAGCGATAGAGCAAAAATCGCCCATGAGACAATCGCGATCACGCCCCAGGCAATCCAGGCACTCGAATCCATCTGAGTGAGCGCGATGATCAAAAAGAGAAAACCGCCAAGGCCACCGCATAAGGCCAACACTTTCCCGCCCGCTGTGCGCCGAATCAGCAGCGCCTGAATGTCGGCATACTTCAGGCGCTTGTAGCGCTCCTGAAAACGACCATTAACGATGAGCAAGTGATCCTCTGCCAAATATCCACTTTGTAGCGTGGAGGCACTGTTGCCAAAAAGTTTCTGCATGTTCTTAGCTGCCATCTTATTAGCGATGCATCCCCCAGATCAAGAACCACATCCAAAAGGCAATTTCCATTGTAGCAATCAGACCAGCCAGCACATAGCGCCAGCGACTTTTGCGCAGCACACTCGTCGGCCCCGCGCGCCATTTCCAGATACATATACCGAGCGCAACAGGTGCGGTCACAATTGTGGTAAACCACATAACAAGCGGCAGAAGCGCCAGCGCCAGCGCGATGCTATCCCACTTGGTGACCACTTCGCCCTTTACACCTTTTCCTTTCTGCCCGACCAGTGACTGCAGTGCCTCAAAGCTGACCGTTTGCCCCTTCCACTCCGTTTTGCAGAGATCACAAATCATTCGGCCGCTGACTTCACAGACGGCGCTGGCCGGCAGCTTCTCATGGAAGAAGCAAGTCGTCGTCCCCTCCTCGATCAGCGGATCTATTTTGACCTTAGCTGATTCGCGCAGGATGGCAGGGAAGAGCTGCACATCGTGATTCGCCCCGACATGGGCGCCACCGTAATTTTTGACAAAGGGCAAGTTGGGCACAGGCATTCGCCGTAGCCCCTTCAAGGATCTCAGCTCGATTTCCATGGCCGCGCTGTAGATGGCAAATTACGCCTCGTCTCCTAAATCATCGTAAAACGCAGCCACGGCGGCCGACATATACGAAATCGACCAAAGCAGACCGACCAGCAACGCCAGCGCACCAAGTAGGTTCCAACCGATGAAACTCAGATAAAGGAAAAATAACTTCTTCTTATGCCCCTGCATCATTTGTACAGACTGCTTGATCGGCTGCATCACGCCCGCTTCCGGATGGTCGTTGGCAATGTAGTATGCCATGGAGTATCGGAGATACATGTAGGTCGCCACGATAAAAGCCGGAATGATCGCCAGAAAGATACCCCCGATAAAGAGCGGATTCTCTTCAGGGCTTGCTCCGCCGCCGGTAAAGGCCAGCCCAATCAGTATGCCACCCGGGATAGCCGCAGCCATGGCCGACAAACCCACGAGAATACCAGTCACAATATAAATGCCCAGGCCTTGGACGAAATTGGAAAAGCCTTCAAATAATGCGCCCACCTCTGCACCATGGCCACGGTGCAGACGCATAAAGTAAACCACAAAGCCCAGCGAAAGCGGCCCCATGATGATCCATTGGATGATCACTCCCGCCAAAGGAATCATGCCGGTGGCTTGCTGTATGACGTGAAAAATGAAAACGACTAGCACCGCCATGCCCCAATTCCCGGTCAGAGCGCTGCGTGCCATGGCCCGCAGCTCGCTGTTTGGCGTCATGCCACCGGTCCCGAGGGTGCCGGCTTTTTGAACCGACTTGGCCATCCCCTCCCGAAGGCCCTGCGCATAATCATCGCGGCAGTTCGGGCAGACCTTTTGATCGCCGGCAGGGATTAACTCGTCGGCATTAACATTGGCTCCACAGGTCGGACAACTGTCCACTGCAGCGTCCGATGCCCCGGAAGCGGCAAAGACCGACTCATACGGCGCCCAATCCGGCATCCCGTCTTTCCATACCAGCGCATTGGGAGCAATCTCTCCACTATCGACCAAACCTTTTAGCGTGGACTCATCAACTGGACCTACTTGCTCGTCGTTCTTTGCATAAAACCAATTCATAATAACCTTTGTTTATTTGTAAGTCTCATCATCGTTACTAAATCACCGACCAGAACAATACTTAAAAGAGCGATCGCTAATAAAAGTACAGGGATATTCGCTGTTTACGGAGAAGAGACGCAAGTGTTACACACGAAAAGACTTCGCAGAGAATACCATCGCGCAACCCGAGGAGTCCCAAGACCCGATGGGCACTGCCGCAGAAAGGTTTGTTCCTCATGAGAATGGTAGCGCAGGTCCGCAGTGCCCCGCTGAGCGGTGGTCCTCCCCTGCATGAACGTAGCCGGCACTCCTAAACTTTCTAAATTTATTCCTTGAATCCGCCCCAACTTTCAGTAATTTCTGGAAGTATAGTAACCTAAGCGGACATTATGAGGATAGAAACCCTAGATTTAGCCCTCAGATTAGCAGGTGGCATTTTAATCGGCTTGGTCGCAGCGAACTTCGTTGCCGCAAACTCACTTACTTTGACCCTCAAGCCAGGAGCAAGGGTCGCGGCTGGGACGCCTTCTTTCTCGCTGTCTTTCTAAGCCTAGGGTCCGTTTTCGCTTTAGCCACCATCTATCAATGAGACACTATTTAGAGTTCTTTCTCCTACTGGGCGGCCTGTCCCTCGGGGCATTATGTCTCGCCAGCCTATGGATCCCTAAAATCCTCAAATGGAAGGAGAAGCTAGTCGCTTTGACTCCATTGATGCGCGAGCTGTGGTGGACCTATTCGATCTACGTCTACGGCAGTCACATATTCTTCACCGTATTGGCTCTCGGGTTTAGGGATTTCCTTTTAGGGAGGACCGCTGGGGCCGCAGCGATGAGTAGCTTTATTTTCTTATGGTGGACAGTGCGCCTCTACTTACAATTCTTCGGGTTCGATCTGGAGGAAGTGGAAGACACCTTCTGGAACCGCTTAGCGAAACATGCGCTCACCACCTTGTTTATCTACCTAGTGTTACTCTTTGGCAGCCTAGTGCTTTGGAATCTAGGACTCATTAATTAGACCACCTGTACGCACATGTTTTGGCTCATTCTAGTCTTCGTATTAACAGGCGTCTTTACTGGATTCTATCTAAGCCGGATTCAGTCAATCGCACTGAAGCGTTCGATGGGCTGGTTCGTGTTGATCACTTTAGTTTTCAGCACAGATCGCATGCTCATCGAGGCGAGCGCCTTTTATCGTATGCTCGGCATCTGCTGCGTGCTCCTAGGAAGCATGAAAGGCCTCGTTTACGCCGAATGGGCAGGCAAGTTACGCCTCAGCCTACCACGTTACTGCATCTTCGCTTTTTGCTGGTTCGGAATGGACGTAGGTAGCTTTACAACACGTCGTCAAAACCTCAGCTGGAAGTCAGATATCAGTATTGGCCTCTGCGCAATGTTATTAGGCCTATCAGCCGCATGGCTCGTCTGGCTTTTAAACCTTCGGCAGATCTTGCTCGTCTTCGTTCCACTAAGCCTAGCCTTCCACTTTGGTGCGCTGCGGGCGCTCAAAGGCGGGCTAAGGTTCGCGGGCTATCCAGTCAGGACATTATTTCCAAATGTGTTTATGACTCAGGGAATCGCTGACTTCTGGAGCAAACGCTGGAATGTTGGGTATTCCCAAATGATGCAACGAGTCGTCTTCCGCCCAATAGCAGGACTCGCAGGCAAGGACATTGGCTTTCTTGCTGTATTCGTCATCTCCGGCGTCCTGCATGAGCTAGCGATAACCCTACCAGTTCAAACCGGGTATGGACTACCAACAGCCTATTTCGCTCTCCACGGCTTGCTCGTCTTAATTGAAAAGAAGTCAGGGCGCAGCTTTGGCAAGATTAGCACTCTCCTCTTAGTGGTCTTACCGCTCGGCTGGCTATTCCCATCAACTTTTAAAGAAGAAGTCCTCCTCTACTGCCTAAGTGCATTTGAGCTTTTCTCCTAAGATAACTAACCAAGCAGTGAGTGCCTATTTATATATTGCCGAAAGCCGTTATGGGCATATGAATTAGACCCTCAAGTTCACGCTATGGCTGAAGCATTCATCTTCTTTTTCATCGTCTCCATATTCCTCACTGTGATCGCGGTGTTGGTCACCATCCATACGGTGACGAAGAGTAAAGGCACGGATCACCTTCGACTGCTAGGCGAAGAGATCGGCATTGATGTGACGGGCGGCGAGCCCTACTTCCCGTCGATTCAGTGGCTCTCGTTTCTAAAGAAGCCCACGCGAGTCAACGGCGACTACCGGGGCGGCACAACCGAGATCTGGCACTTCAGTCGCGGGAACGGCAAGAGCAGCAGCCCTTACATCGGTTTAAAGCTTAGATTGGAGAATCGACGGAAGCTCTCATTCCAGTTTAATAAAGAGGGCTTTTTCTCAAAGATCGGCAAGACCTTCGGCATGCAGGACGTAAAGGTGGGTGATGTCGAATTTGATAAGACCTTTATCGTGAAATGCAGCGACCCTGAGTTTATACAGGCGGCGCTGCTACCGGAGATCATGGAGAAATTCCACAAGGCTTTTGAGCAACTGGGCGCAAAGGGCACCATTAAGCTAAAGGACAACGAAATCTACTATGAGGAAGGCGGACGCATCCGCTCGGATGAAAGCCGTGCGCGCTTTGCTGCATTAGTCGACCTCTGCGCGGACCTACGCGAGACCGTTGCGGTTTACAACGAGGACATGTGAGCTTTTCTAAGAAATCACGAAGAACCAAATGGATCACCAACACCAAATTCAAGCCAACAGCGCTTGCCCTATCGGCACCTTCGCGAATAGGAATGCTAGGCATGAGCACTGAAGAACAAGACCAGATCAACAGTTTACTAGACGCCGGAGCAACGACGTCGCAACAAAAGGCTGCATTGAAGTGGTTGGCAGACTACATGGAGGAGAGCTATATCCTAAACCTCCCGATCTCAAAACCCGTCATACAGGGTCTAGGAAGCTTTTCAAAGCGCAGCAAGGTGGACGCCACACTCAAAGGACGCGCTGAGAAGCTGATTCAGAAGTATCGCTGCTAAGCCGTATAGCCGTTGCGCAATCGTAGAATCGGCTTCAGTTACAACCTTAACCCAGTTTCGATCTGGCGCTTCCTGGTGCGGGTGGGCTAGACTTAGATGATCGACGAAAAATAGAAATTGCACACACTGCTTCCCCTGCTACTCTGGAAATTGATGAGTCCCACTGTATTCTAATACAAAAATTACCGATTTTTCTTCTTCTCTCGCGAGGAGAGCAGGATACATATTCACATCTATTCTCCCTCTGGAGAGGCGAAATTTTGGATCGATCCAGAAATCGAACTAGCCGTCAGTAAAGGACTCAATTCGAGAGAACTCAAAGAAATCGAAACCCAAATAAAGGAGCATGAAAATGAAATCAAAAGAGAATGGAACAGGCACTTTGGAAGCACCTGAGAGCGTTCTAGTTCAGGGCATTTCAACCCACGGGTTTTGGATGCTCATAAAAGAGCGGGAGTATTTCTTAGACTTCGAGACTTACCCTTGGTTCAAGGAAGCTAAGGTAGCTCAAATCTTCAACGTGAGCCTCTTGCATGGCCATCATCTTTTTTGGAACGAATTGGATGTTGATTTAGAGCTTGCGTCACTTGATGCACCTGAGCGGTTTCCACTCACCTCGAAGGCCTCATAAAGAAGGGGTCGATCAAGGCTGAGTGAGACAATAGATTTCGCTGGCGCTCATCTATTGCCCATCATCGGGTAATTAAATGTGCGGGGTAAGGTCTTTTTATTATGGTAGCGCAGGCGTGTCCTCACGCCGCACGAACGTTTGAAACGCCTCGCCAGTCTCGTGCGGTGCCGTTTCGGCAAGCTCAAGGCCCTGAGCAGAGCCGAAGGGCGGGAACGCACTCGCGCTAACCCCATAGATAAAATTGCACCCCCCATCATCCACGTTCAGCTTTCATCCTCGACACTACGAATCAGGCAATTTGACTGTTTAGCCCACAGAAGGACGGCATAAGACACATTATTTTCTGCCAGAATCCTTCGATCTATAATCACTCCACAGACTTATTAAAACCATGTCCGATAACATGAATGCCTGGATACTCCATGGCGAAAAAGACATTCGACTTGAAGAACGCAAAGTGCCCCAGCCTGCCGCGGGCGAGGTGCTTGTAGGCGTGCGCGCCGCAGGCATCTGCGGCAGCGACCTGCACTACTACGCACACGGCCGTTGTGGAAATTTCATCCCGACCCGCCCATTCACACTGGGGCATGAATTTGCCGGTGACATCGTCGCCGTAGGCGAAGGCGTGGATAGCTCACGGGTTGGTGAGCGCGTCGCAATCGACCCCTCACGCCCATGCGGCAAGTGCCGGGTGTGCCGGGCCGGGCGCTACAATCTGTGCCCCGAGATGGTCTATTTCGGTTCGGCCAGCGTCGTGCCTCCCAGTGAGGGCTGCTTTGCAGAATACGTGACTGCTCCGGCGCAAAATGCCTGGAAAATCCCGGGAGGCTTTGATTACTCGCTCGGCGCATTGCTTGAACCTTTGAGTGTGGCGATGCACGCCGTGCAGCGCAGTGGTGGCGTAGCCGGCAAGTCGGTCCTGGTGACTGGCGGAGGCACCATTGGGCAAATGATACTACTCTGCGCTAACGCCTGCGGGGCCAGCCGCGTCGTGGTGTCTGACCTGCGAGCTTTTGCCCGCGACTTTGCCATCGAGCAAGGGGCTGCTGGCGCGCTTGATCCTACGGATTCTGCATGCACCGAGCAGGCTCAGGGGTTTGCTGTAGACGGCTTTGAAGTCGTCTTCGAAGCGGCGGGCGTGGGCGCGGCGTTGAATCAAGGCATGCAACTGGCAGCCAAAGGAGCGACCGTGGTGCAAGTCGGCACCTTGCCGGACGGCACCGCGATACCTGCCAACCTTTTACTCACCCGCGAGCTGAACTACGTCGCCTCGTGGAGGTTTGCCAATGTCTTTGAACGGGTGATCGACCTGATTGTCAGTGGCAAGATCAAGCCGCTTCCTCTGATCACAAAAGTGTATCCGATGGGCGAACTACAAGAGGCGATTGCGGAAGCCGGGGGCGGCGGCAACGTCGTGAAGATTCAAATCGAAAATCCTGCATAACCCTCAGTTGATACAATCATGGACTATACCCTTCTTGGAAAAAACGGGCCTGAAGTTTCCCGCCTAAGTTTCGGTGCATCGGCGCTTGGCAGCGTCTTTCGGCAGATTGATGAGGGCGAAGGCATTCGCACGGTCCACGAAGCAGTGGAGCAAGGCATCAACTACTTTGATGTCGCGCCAGCCTACGGCGGCACCGTCGCTGAGACCGTTCTGGGGAAAGCACTGCGCGAGCTTCCACGCGAGCGATTTATCCTATCAACCAAGGCTGGCAAATACACCGAGCCCGGAGGCTACGGCAACGACGAGCTCAATTACTCAGAACAACGCATTCGGCAGGGGCTCGAGGAGAGCATGCAGCGCCTCGGGGTCGAGTATATCGATATCGTCCACCTGCATGACTTTGAATATCAAGGCTTCTCCAAGACCGAGAGCGCATTCAAAGAAGGCTTCCCCGCACTCTTGAAGCTCAAAGAAGAGGGCAAGATCGGCGCGGTCAGTGCCGGCATCTACCCGATGGAGCTTTGGCACCGAGTGACAGAGGAAGCCCCGGTCGATGTAATTTTGACCCACAACCATTACAGCCTGATTGATACACGCGGGCTGGAACTCGTGCCGAAGTGCGAGGCAAAGGGAATCGGCATCATTAATGCCTCGCCCTTCGCCAGTGGCCTGCTGACCGGCGGCACAATTGCCGACTGGCACCCTGCCCCGCCGGAAGACCGTGAACTGTTTGCAAGTGCAGCGGAGTGGTGCGAGGCGCGCGGAACTTCCATTGCAAAACTGGCCTTTCAGTTCGCGACTCAGTGTAAGGACTTCCACACCACAATGTTCAGCACGTCACGAAGGAGTTCTCTCGCGCGTAATCTTCAATGGTATAACGAGCCTTATGACGCCGATTTGGTCGAAGAACTACGAACGCTTCTCGCCCCGGTCATCGATAAGCAGTGGAATTACGATGCCGGCGTCGATGGCGTGAAGTAATCATTTCTAAACACACCCAAGTAGCATGACGGAACGAATCGACAGCCACCACCACCTCTGGGCCATCAATAACACGGACTATGTCTGGATGAGCGACGCGCACGAGGTCATTCGCCGCGACTTCCTCGCCCCAGAGATGAAGGAAGCTTTTTCCGAAGGAAGCATCGCTGGCAGTGTCGTCGTGCAGGCTCGCCAGATGCTGGCTGAAACGGAATGGCTACTCGGCTTGGCTAGGGAGAATCCCGAACTCCGTGGAGTCGTTGGGTGGGTGCCGCTTTGCGAAGACGCGGGCGAGCCACACCTTGAACGTTTTGCGTCGGATGACAAGCTGGTGGGCGTCCGCCATGTGGTTCACGACGAGCCCGATGATAATTTCATCCTTCGTGCCGATTTCAACGAAGGCATCAGTCGCTTAAAAAACTACGACCTTGCTTACGACATACTCATCTTCGGCAAGCACCTGCCACAAACGATCCGCTTCGTCGACCAGCACCCGAACCAGAACTTCGTAGTGGACCACATCGCTAAGCCACGGATCGTCCAGGGAGCCTTCGACCGGGAATGGGCCGACGGCATGCTTGAGCTTGGAAAGCGCGAGAACGTCAGTTGCAAAGTTTCAGGAATGCTCACCGAAGTGCAGGAGGGGGCATGGAATATCGACCTACTGCAACCTTACTTCGACACCGTCTGGGAAGCATTTGGCCCGAAGCGTGTGATGTATGGCTCCGACTGGCCCGTATGCCTGCTGCGTGAGCCTTACTCAGTATGGGCGAAAACTGCAGAAGAACTTTCCGCCTCATTGAGTGCAGTTGAAAAGACTGCATTCTGGGGTGCCAATGCAGCTCGGATTTATGGGCTCTGATCATTTTTTATGATACTGCCCGCCCGCCTCACTCTACTCTCCTGCCTCACTTTCGCGACGGCCTTCGCACTGCCGGAGGGCTTTGAAATCCGCAACTTCGCAGAGCCTTTCGACGCTGACTATCCGGCGGCGATCACGGTGGCGCCTAATGGCGATGTCTATGTCTCCTCGGATCAGAACGGTTCACTAGGCAAGGTGAAGGATATGGGCCGCGTGATCCGCTGCCGCGACACGGACGGCGATGGCGTTGCCGATGACTTTGTTCACTTTGTGCCCAAGGTCGATAGTCCGCGCGGCGGACACATCGTGGGCGACACGCTTTATTTGATCCATCCGCCCTACCTCAGCAGCTTCCGCGACACGGACGGCGACGGCGTTGCCGACGAGAAGAAGACCCTAGTCACTGGCCTCGGCGGCGGCATCGAGCACCCTCGAGGGGCCGACCACACCACCAATGCCGTTCGCATGGGTATCGATGGCTGGCTCTACATCACAGTCGGCGATTTCGGCACGACTCCAGCCAAAGGAACGGATGGCAGTGAATATACACTGCATGGCGGAGGGGTGTTGCGCGTGCGACCGGACGGCACTGAGATCGAGCCCTACGCCTTGATGACTCGTAACTGCTTCGACACGGCCATCTCCCCCACTCTCGACATGTTCAGCCGCGATAATACCAACGACGGCAAGGGCTGGAACACCCGCTTTCACCACTACACCGCCCTTGGCGACCACGGCTACCCGCGCCTTTATAAAAACTTCCCCGACGAAGCCATCGTGCCACTCGCTGACTACGGCGGCGGCTCAGGAACAGGTGCCCTCTGGGTCGATGAGCCCGGCTTCCCTGATGACTTTGGAAACATGCTCTACTCCTGCGACTGGACGACCGGAAACATTTACTACCATCGCCACAAAAAAGTCGGAGCCAGTTTCGAGATTGAACAAAAGGTCTTTCACAAAGTAGCTCGTGCGACCGATATCGATGTGGACGGCTCCGCGCGTCTCTACATCGCCGACTGGCGCGACGGCAAATACAAGTATGCGGGCGAAGGAAAAAAAGTCGGCATGATCCAGCAAGTCACCGTCAAAGGCGGCACCCTCACCCGCTACTATGAAGTGACTGAACTCTCCGATGATGATCTTGTGTCTCTTTTAGGGTGCGCTTCGCATGTGCAACGCTTCGCCGTGCAACGCGAGATCCTCAAACGTGGGAACGTTAATAGCTTCGCTGGGCCGGTTTACACACTAGCAGCCAACCGCAACAAAAGCGTCGAGGCCCGAGTCGCTGCTATTTTTACTTTCAAGCAACTGCTGCCCGAACTCGCTCCGCGCTTTCTCGGCAAACTAGTCGAAGACAAGGCCGTTCGCGAATACGCTCTGCGTGCGATGACGGACCGTAAGTCCGAATTGGATGGTGTTTCTGTAGAGCTCTACCTCAAAGCACTGAGCGATTCAAATCCACGTGTGGTGCTACAAGCACTGATCGGCCTTGAAAGTCTTCAGGCAGCAGGAAGTAGTTCCGCTATCCTCCAAGCATCAAACAACTGGAACGAAGCCGGCATCTCGCCGCGCCTCAGGCACACGGCAACCGCTGTGCTCACATCTCTTGCCGATGTTCCTACTCTACTGAGCGCAACCGAAGAGCCCGCAACAAGATCACTTAGCTTTAGCGCGCTGCGTCACCTACATCGTGAGGAAGTCGTGGATGCATTGATAGATCTCTGTAAACAGAGCGAAGGCAGTGACCAAATCTATGGCGCACTCACCACTCTGGCGCGCTTGCACTACCGCGAAGGTGAATGGGACACCGTATCTTGGTGGCGCACTCGACCGGATGACCGTGGCCCCTACTATTCACCCGTCGAATGGAAGCAGACGGCTATAATCCGCACCGCACTTGAAGCAGGCTTTGCAAAAATCCAAGAAGCGAACCAAGGCGAATACCTCGCATTGCTGGCTCAAAATCGCATCGCAGTTTCCGGCCTCGATCTTCCAACACTGGACCCCGTGATGACGGCTTTCGCGACCTTGGAGCCGAGCGACGATCAAATTGAACTCCTCGTCGAAGCGGCCAAAAACGAGAACCAGCCCTTCGATATACGCCTAAAATGCTATCAGGCGATTTCGCGCGGCCATCCACGCAAAAGCATCCCCCGTAAAGTCGAAATTCTCGGCGATTGGATGGCGGAGAAAAGCCTGCCTGCCGGAGCCGGACAAACCATAGATGAATTCGTAAACGCCACCGAGCGCGGCCAACAACTCAAGCCACTCCGCCAAGTCGCGGCCGAAGGCAGCGACGCCGAAAGCACCATTGCATGGAAGGCTATCCTGACTGTCACGACGAGTCCGCTAGCCAAATCAAGCTGGCAAGAGGCCGCCAAGGAACTCGCTGCGGACAACCCCATCGAAGTCGGTTTTTTCAATGCATTAGCTGAATTAAAATTGGCGGGATATGCCCCACAAATTGAAGCAGCGATGCAACACGATAACGTTGACCTGATGAAGGCGGCGAAACTTGCGGAAGCCGCGACTGCGGCTAGTGCCTCCAGCGGCAAACGCGTGTCTGAATACACGCCCGAAGACGTCACAAAACACACAATGCAATTTGCCGGCAAAGGCGACCTCATCGAAGGCAAGCGGCTCTACACCGCGCAGGGTTGTATCGCTTGTCACGCCGTTGACCCCAATGCCATTCAAAAGGGCCCCTACCTCGGCTCGGCTGGCTCAAAGTTCACCCGCGACTATCTAGTCGAATCGATTCTCGACCCCAATGCAGTGGTCGCCCAAGGCTTCCAATCGACGGCACTGACCATGAATGACGGAACAAGCCACATGGGCTTTATTGTCGATGAAACCGACGGCATCATCGAAATTAGAAACATCGCCGGACAAGCGACCACGCTGAAACGCTCAGGCGTGGCCGAAGAAAAGTCACTCCCACAGTCGATGATGCCAGCAGGCCTCGGCGCAACTGTGACCCTCGAGCAATTCAACTCACTGATCGACTATCTGGCTTCGCTCAAAAACGATTAAAGGAAGTAAAAACGGGGCATGTCATCTTGCTAGGTTTCCGCCAACGTCGAAGATCATCAGACCATGGAGGCGGAGCCTGAATGGTCTTGATCACTCTGTTTGGCTCTACCCATTTATTTTTATTTCTATTTCAGTGGCGTAAAGAGTAGTCGATGTGAGCCAATTGATTCAGCTTAACACGAGTGCGTGATCTCGCATTGACTGTCTCGCCTGGACCTGAATCCGAATATGCGGAATGTCTCGACCTGTGCAAGGCTCTGATTCCCAGACTTCTCATACCGCTTTATTTGTAGTGGTAGCGCATCTGCACAAATGTGATACCATGCTCGAATTCTTTGTAGATGATTCGGTGCTCCTCGGTTATTCTCCGTGACCAGTAACCTCGCAGGTTATGCTTTAGTGCCTCGGGCTTACCTATGCCTTCGTGTGGAGAACGCTGAATATCCCTAATTAATAAATGAATTCTCGTTAAGGTTTTCTTGTCGGTTTTTTGCCAGTATTGGTAGTCCTCCCATGCCTGTGGAGTAAATGTTACGTTCATTCGTTCAGGCTGATTTGTTTTTCAACCGTTTGGCCTTGTTCCGCTGCTTCAATCGAGGCGGCGAGGCGCTTTGCGTTTGCAGGACTACGAAGTAGGTAAGCGGTCTCTTCGAGTGATTCATAATCCTCAAGTGAGATCATGACGACGGATTGGTTACGTTTGCGTGTGATGATTACTGGATCTCTGTCTGAGCACACGCGATCCATTGTGGTGGCAAGATTCTCCCTGGCGGCAGTGTATGTGATCGCATTCATATGGACATGATGCTGTCCATGTGAGTGTTTTGTCAATTTTATTTTTGTTGATCGGTGAGGACGGGCGCGGCTTTAGCCGTTGTCCCGCTCCGACTGGATAGGTATAAGCCTCCAAGTGGCAATGCCGCCTACGAAGACGAGAATCGATGCTATGAGAGAAATATCTGATGTTCTTTCCGCTCTTTTAGTTATCTCAATCGATTGGTTCATTTCATCTAGGACTTTCAACTGGTCTGCATCTGGATATTCCTTTTTCCATTCAGTTTCGTCCACTGATCCCAACTCCGCGAGTCGGCTTTCGTGTTTTGATGATGGCGTGAATGGTGTGAGGATAAGCATTGAGAACAGAACGCCCACGACCCCTATAAATACCATCAACTTTCCAATTATTATTCTCATTCTTTCACCTATCGTAGAGGGTAGTCGATGCGAGCCTAACGGGTCAATCGTGCAGATGGCTCTCAGGGTTTCCGGCGGCGTCACTCGCATTGACTACCTCGCCTGGTTGGACTTCGTTAACTACTCTTACTATATCGGCCAGCCCCCAGTAAAGCTCTCGAAAGCTTTCGCCTCCATCTTCTTCAAAGAATTTGGTTTTGTTCCAGTGTGCGCAGAGGTGATTAACCTTTTCTAGCAGGACTTCTACATCGCCTCTGTTTCCTTCCTCACTCATTTGGCAAAAGGCCTTACCAAGTGTTCGTTTAGACATGCTGTAGAACTGGGATTCACTAGAACTCTTTCCCATTTCCATTCCGACAATCAAAGCACTTGTAGTGGTTACGACGACAAGGGCTAGGACCAAAACTATTTGAAGCCAGTATATTCCTTTCTTCCCGGCCATGTAGACAAGCACGAGGCTAAAAATTAAGCCGATGGTGTATGCGATAAATAACATTTAGTTTTCGTCCATTAAGGTAGGAACCGCCCGTTACCGAGCGGCCCCCTCGCAGATCCCTGCGTGCGGTTTTCCCGCACAGGGCTCCTCGCGGCAACGCGCAGTGTAGAGTTTAAGCTGATACATTGAAGAGTTCGAGTCGAGTTTGAGAGCGATACGGCTTTTCGACGACCTGCGGCGCGGGCATCCCCAGCGTTCTCCACATTTGACTAAAGCCTGTCCAGTTATAGCTACGTCTTTGGCTGCGGCGATTCAACCACTTAAATACGATATGCTGACTCCAATGCTGGAACTTGCCCAGACTTTCGGAGTTCCCTATCACACCATAATAGTTGTAATGCCCGAGCAATTTACGCCTGAGGGTCGGAGCCAGCTCTTTGAGCGTCAGGTTTCGATTCGTCCGTATCCACTCCTTCATCGCTTGCAATGAGCCGCTCATCTTCTTTCGGTTCGTCTGACGTTTCACCGTTTGCTTCCCTGTGCGGGTCGCTGACCAGTAAAAATCAAACCCGAGGAAGGTAAAACGACCACTCGCTTTGACGTTGAAGCGGGTGAACTTCACAATCCCACTCTTCTCTTCGGCTAGCTCCAGTCCATAGGACGCTAGTTGCTCTTTCAACCATTGCAGGAATCGGCGGGCATCGCTTTCACGATGGAACCCGCAAACAAAGTCATCCGCGTAACGCAGATAAACCACGTCGGGATAGGCTTTGCGTTTCACGTCGGACTCGATGCGAGTATCTAATGCGTAGTGCAGATAGATATTCGCAAGTACGGGCGAAACGATTCCCCCTTGCGGCGTACCAGTGGCGGGATGCACAATCTGCCCATCCTCTTCCAGCACGCCTGCACTCAGCCACTTGCCGATGAGTCGCACAAAGGCTTCATCATCGATTCGCTTCCTGAGCATATTCAGTAACTTTCCGTGATCCAGATTATTGAAGAAGCCTTTAATGTCAGCCTCGACAACCCAGTTCACTTTCTTGGTCGCTAACGATTCCCGCAGCATCTGGCTTGCATGACGCGCACCTTTGCCACTGCGGTAACCCCTGCTGGTTTCCAAAAAGTCCGCTTCATAGATGGCTTCGAGTATGCGTCGAGCCGCCATTTGAACGATCTTGTCTTCAACCGCAGGTATCCCCAGTGGACGGAACTTTCCGACACCCTTAGGGATATACTTTCGTCTCACTAACTTCGCCCGATAGCTTTTACTTTTCAGGCGATCCAACAGACTGACGAGGTTGGCTTCGAGATCGCTCTCGTAGTCTGCCACACTCAGGCCGTCCACACCGCTGGCGGCATCTCGCCGCAGCAGTTGGAAGCTCTCGCGTAGCAAGGCCTCATCAATCAGCGTATACAAGCCGCCGAATCGGTGTCCCGAATCCAGCGACGCTTTGGCTCTCAGTGCGATCAGGGAGCTGGACACGCTTCGTTTGGGAACGTTCTTTTCCCTCGCGTGAGTGCTTTGATCGCGTTGTTGCCCCGTCAATCCCTTCGCCATGCTTGCACCGGCGTTGCCATGTGTAGCCGTGTGATCGGTGCGACCGTCTCGGACTAATATGGATTGATCTGACTCCTGCTGACTCATCGCGACACCCTTCCGTTAGTTGTGGCGTCACTACCTCCGAAGAGGAAGCCGACAGGTCTCCCAAGTTCACGAACGCTTCCTTGCATACATGCCACAGTCTTATGGACCCCGACGAACCCTCCAGAGCAAACCAATTGCGCTCCTTCAGTGCTGGCTTCCGCTACGTTCAAAGCGTCGCCATTCGTATTTTCCCTCTGACGAGGCTGTATCAACTTTAGGGGAACTGCGTGCTCCCCTGCGGCCTGCATGCTTCTCTGTCTACGCTTCGCAGATGCTGTTTCACCGCCCTTCACAGCGCCCTGCACTGCTCCGGATCGAACCATCGTTATGTGTTCATTGTATTTTGGCGATTTAGCTAACATCCGCGCAAGACTCGATATATTGTACTGGTTAGGTTTTCAATTATTAGGTTATTCTCCTAATGGGAAGCGCCATGCTTCGCTTGGCGCACAAACGATGAGGATGATCACGTCGTGGAGGCGGAGCCGTAACGGAGTTGA
>Ga0307966_1000539_pt1 | contig 31561 bp, 27 predicted proteins | sample OrgLakmetagen646_FD_203141 | JGI IMG/M metagenome (GOLD analysis project Ga0307966, IMG submission 203141) | Saline water microbial communities from Organic Lake, Antarctica - #646 | ecosystem: Environmental > Aquatic > Non-marine Saline and Alkaline > Saline | place: Antarctica: Organic Lake... | reverse complement strand
CTGATGACCCACAAAGGCCTGGTACTGCTCAAGACGGAACAGCGGCCGGTCCATTCCCGGTGAAGACACCTCAAGGGTGTACTCGGTCTGAATGGGATCCTCTACGTCCATAACGCCGCTGGCCTGACGACTCACCGACTCACAGTCTTCAATGCCGATGCCGTTTTCGGCATCGTCAATAAACAGTCTCAGTAACGACTGATGTCCCTGGGCGCGGAATTCAATGCCCCAGAACTCATACCCGAGTCCTTCCACGACCGGCCGGAGTATTTCTTCCAGCTGTTTCAACTTTGCTGACAAGGCTTCGACGTCTCCACTGCGTATTTTCGAAACTTTTTTAAAACCCAAAAACAAAAAAAGGGCTGTTTATCAGCCCTTTTTATGCACCAGGACCTGATGCGCCAGGCCCCTTAATCAAAAAGCCCCTGATGACTGGGGCTCTTTGTTGCAAGAACTCGCAGAAGACAAACTCTGTAAACGTCTTCTGCTGACAGACACCTGGCCTGTCAGAAGCGGGTGAAAAGCCAACGCTTCTGACCCACTCCAATAACCGCCGGAGTATAGAGATGACGGCCTTTCTGGTCAAGGACTGACCAAGGAAAAACGGCCTGGAGTTTCCAAGCCGTTTTTCCTCTGAAAATGGTGCCCGGGGCCGGACTCGAACCGGCACAGCTTTCGCCACTACCCCCTCAAGATAGCGTGTCTACCAATTTCACCACCCGGGCAACAACCTTACTCGAGATCGGGGAGTGCATTGTTCTCCCCACTCTCTGTTCCACTTTCGCTGGCCGCTTCGGAATCGGACGGAGCCGATTCGGCAGCGGGCTGCTGAACCTGAGGAATGCCCGCCTGACCAGCAATCTCCGCTCGCTGTTTCGCGAACACCGCGAGCGAGAAGCTTGTTACAAAAAACACGATAGCGAGCAAAGTAGTGGCACGGGTCAGAAAGCTGCCACTGCCCTGGCTGCCAAACACCGTCTGGGAGGCGCCACCGCCGAATGCCGCACCGGCGTCCGCACCCTTACCCTGCTGGATCAGCACAAGACCCACAAGGCCAATGGCGATGACAACGTGTACGACGACAACCAGTGTTTCTACCCAATCCATAACGACTCTCGAATCAGTTTCAAATTCTTCATGTCTTCAGCATTCGCCGGGAACGGCACGGCAAATGCTCATAAACTCGTCCGCTTTCAGCGATGCGCCGCCGATCAGTCCACCATCAATGTCGTGCTGCGCGAACAGCGCCGCGGCATTATCCGCTTTTACGCTGCCGCCGTAAAGTAGCGAAATATTTTCTGCCGGCGCGCCAAAGGCGCTCAGCGCCTGGCGAATGGCTGCATGCATGGCCTGGGCATCGTCTGCGGTCGCTGTTTTGCCCGTCCCGATTGCCCAGACCGGCTCGTAGGCCACCACAATCCTGGACCACTGATCAGAACCAACGTCTGCCAGGCCAGCTCGCATTTGCGCCGCAACCACATGTTCGGCCGTGCCCGCCCTTCTTTGCTCCAGCGTCTCGCCCACGCAAAGCACAGCGGTTAAATCACTATTGACGGCCTGAACAATTTTGGCCGCAATCTGACTGTCTGTCTCTGCGAACAACTGCCGCCGTTCCGAGTGGCCCACCAGCGCATAGCCGCAACCGCTGTCTCTGGCCATGTCTGCGGAAATCTCGCCGGTGTAGGCGCCACCGCTCCAGCAGGCAAGGTTCTGAACGCCCACGCCTACGTCCGGACTGCCCGACTCGACAACATCCCTGACGAAAAGAGCGGGCGGGAAAACCACCACATCGACATCTTTGGCAAGTGATGCCATCCCTGACAGGATCGGGGGCACCAGTTGTTCGACCAGCCCACGAGACCCGTTCATTTTCCAGTTTCCAGCTACGATTTTCCGTCGCATATAAACCTCTGCAATCGCCCAGGGTCACGGGAAGCCCCAGGGGCGGCAAACTATACAGCAGACCCCGGGTGCAGACAACCGCGGAGTACGGCCGTCACACTCTGGAATTTTCCACAACAAATGCAAGCTCTTCAGCGACTTGCGCAATATCCGCCAGATCCTGGCCTTCCGCCATTACCCGGATAAGCGGTTCGGTTCCAGACGCCCTCAGCAGGATCCGGCCGCCACTTCCCAGTTTTTTCTCCGCGTTGTACACCGCTTCCTGAATGTCACTGCGCTGCATGGGATCAAAGCGCGCCTCGACTTTCACATTGATCATTGTCTGAGGCAGTTTGCTCATACCCTGCCGCATCTGGGCAAGCGACTTACCTGCCCGACTGAGCGCCAGCAGTACCTGCAACGCGGACACAATACCGTCACCCGTGCTTGTGCAATCGCGGATAACCATGTGGCCCGAGCCTTCGCCGCCAACCAGCCAGTTGCGCTGAATCAGACGCTCCATGACATAACGGTCACCGACCTGTACCCGCTCGAACTCAATACCCTGCTCTCTCAGCGCCAGCTCAACTCCCAGGTTGGTCATCAGCGTACCGACCACGCCGCCGCCCAGGGTGCCCGACTGGTGTCGCTGGGAAGCAATAATGAACAGCAACTCATCGCCATCGACTTCCGAGCCGTCCCGGTCAACCATGAGCACACGGTCGCCGTCGCCGTCGAAGGCAATGCCGATATCAGCGCCTTTTTCGATCACCTTTTTCTTAAGGGCATCCAGGTGAGTCGACCCGACGTCAAGATTAATGTTCAGTCCATCCGGATCGGAGCCGACCAGGGAGATCGTGGCACCCAGTTCCCGGAACACCTTGGGCGCAACGTGATAGGTCGCGCCGTGTGCGCAGTCCAGAACAACATGCAGGCCGTCGAGCGAGAAAGTATTCGGAACCGTGCTTTTACAGAACTCCACATATCGACCCGGCGCATCGTCAACCCGGGTGGCTTTACCGAGTTCTTTCGGACCGCAGACTTCCAGGGGCCGGTCCAGCCAGCGTTCGATATCCAGCTCCAGCGCGTCATCAAGCTTGGTGCCATCCGGCGAAAAGAACTTGATACCGTTGTCCTGATGCGGGTTGTGAGAGGCGCTGATAACGATGCCCGCAGAGGCCCGGAAGGTCCGGGTGAGGTAGGCAATAGCCGGCGTGGGCATCGGGCCAAGCAGCTTTACGTCAACCCCGGCTGCTGACAGGCCCGACTCCAGTGCGGACTCGAACATATAGCCAGACAGACGGGTATCTTTGCCAATCAGCACACTGTTGCGCTGACCGTCGCGCTTGAAGGCCTGACCGGCTGCCCAGCCCAGGTGCAGCATGAACTCCGGGGTGATCGGGTGCTGCCCGACTCGGCCCCGGATACCGTCTGTTCCAAAATATTTTTTGTCACTCATAGACCGGCTTCCTCCATTGCCGCGACCACTTTTACGGCATCAACCGTTTCCCTGACATCGTGGACACGGATAATTGATGCCCCTTTCATGGCTGCTATTGTCGCGGCTGCAACGCTTGCGGACAAGCGTTCGCCAACATCCCGTCCGGTCACGTGGCCCAGCATGCTTTTTCTCGACATCCCCACCAGCAGAGGATGCCCCAGCTGCCGCAATTGCTCCAACCCGCTCAGAAGCTGAAAATTGTGCTGGACAGTTTTACCAAACCCGAAACCCGGATCAAGAATAATCCGGTCCGATGGCACGCCTGCCGCTTCAATGACCCTGAGTCGCTCGCTCAGAAACGATCCGACCTCCCGCCGGACATCACGATAACGGGGGCTGTCCTGCATGTGATCGGGCTCGCCCTGTATATGCATGAGACACACCGGCACGGCTGTTTGTGCCAGCACTTCCGCCGCCCCCGGGCGCTGCAGGGCTCTGACATCATTGATCATGCCGGCTCCCAGCGCCACCGATTGACGCATGACTTCAGGCGCACTGGTATCCACCGATACTATGACATCCAGCTCCCGTGCAATCGCCTCTACGACCGGGCACACCCGGTCCAGCTCTTCCTGCAGTGGCACTGGTGTCGCGCCAGGTCGCGTGGACTCTCCGCCAACGTCAATAAACGCGGCACCATCGGCAACCATCTCCCGGGCTCGCGCCAGCGCAGAATCAGCGTGGTTGAACCGGCCGCCGTCAGAGAAGGAGTCCGGCGTTACGTTCAGCACCCCCATTACATGACAACCCGCCATATCAAGGATTTTACCGGCAAAATTCATGGGCATACTATTTCCCCGGCCTTAATACAGGCCACAAAAAGAAACGCCGTCCCCGAGGACGGCGTAATCGTTGTCGTTTATTTCTGCCCAGATGCCTGGAACACCCGGCGTCAGTGCTCTCCGGCGGGTCGGCCGATGTCGGGACGGCGACCGTCGTCCGAGCTATTCGGCGCGGCTTCCTGCTCCGGCTCGTCAGCTGTGGCGCCTCCGGTCGGACCACTGTCACCCCAACCTTTCGGCGGACGTGGAGCACGACCTTCCATGATGTCATCAATCATATGACGATCAATGGTCTCGTACTTCATCAGCGCTTCGGCCATTATGTCGAGCTTTTCGCGGTTATCAACCAGGATCTGCTTGGCCTTCTCGTAGCAGGTATCGATGATCTCTCGGACTTCTTCGTCGATCCGCTGCGCGGTTCCCGGTGAGTGGGTCGGCGCTGACTGCATGCCAGGGTAGCCGCCCTGGTCATCGTTGTCGTACTGCAAAGGTCCCAGCTTTTCAGAAAGACCCCACTTGGTCACCATGTTACGTGCGAGGCTGGTTGCCCTCTCGATGTCGTTGGACGCACCGGTGGTCACGCCGTCAAAGCCAAGCGTCAGCTCTTCAGCAATACGACCACCGAACAGGCTGCAAATCGAGCTGATCAGGAACCGCTTGCTGTGGCTGTACTTGTCCTCTTCCGGGAGGAACATGGTGACACCCAGTGCACGCCCGCGCGGAATGATACTGACTTTGTAGACAGGATCATGCTCCGGCATCAGCCGCCCGACAATCGCGTGTCCGGATTCGTGATAAGCAGTGTTCTGCTTCTCTTTCTCGCTCATGACCATGGATTTGCGCTCAGCGCCCATCATGATCTTGTCTTTGGCAAGCTCAAATTCTTCCATGGATACCAGACGCTGGTTGCGACGGGCTGCGAACAGGGCCGCCTCGTTCACCAGGTTAGCCAGATCCGCACCGGAGAAGCCGGGGGTGCCACGGGCAATAAGCTGTGGCTCAACACCTTCATCCAGAGGCACTTTCTTCATGTGCACCTTGAGGATCTGCTCGCGACCGATGATGTCGGGCAAGCCAACCACGACCTGACGGTCGAAACGGCCGGGGCGCATCAGCGCAGGATCCAGAACATCCGGACGGTTGGTCGCGGCGATGACGATGACGCCTTCGTTGCCTTCGAAGCCGTCCATTTCAACCAGCAAGGCGTTCAGCGTCTGCTCACGCTCATCGTGGCCACCGCCCATACCGCTGCCGCGACGGCCGCCTACCGCGTCGATCTCGTCGATAAAGATGATGCACGGGCTCTGCTTTTTGGCCTGTTCAAACATGTCGCGGACACGGGACGCACCCACGCCGACGAACATTTCCACAAAGTCGGAACCTGAAATAGAGAAGAACGGGACCTTGGCTTCGCCGGCGATGGCCTTGGCGAGCAGCGTTTTACCGGTACCGGGCTGGCCAACCATCAGCACACCTTTGGGGATGCTGCCACCAAGACGCTGAAACTTGCTGGGATCCCGCAGGAAATCCACCAGCTCTTTCACGTCTTCCTTGGCCTCGTCGACGCCGGCAACGTCGCCAAACGTTGTCTTGATCTGGTCCTCGCTCATCAGCTTGGCTTTGCTTTTACCAAAGGACATCGGCCCTTTGCCGCCACCACCGCCTTGCATCTGTCGCATGAAAAACACGAACAGTGCGATGATTATGAGAATCGGGAAAGCCGCGACCAGAAGCTGGGTCCAGAGCGACTGACGCTCCGGCTCCTTGCCGATCACCTCAACATTATTGGCAAGCAGGTCGTCCATCAGCTTGTTATCGGCCATTTGCGGACGCACTGTCTGGAACTGGGAGCCGTCACCGCGAACACCCTGAACCTGCAGACCATCAATGGTGACCTGACGGACTCGTCCATCCTGCACCAATTCGATGAATTGCGAATAATTGACCTGTTGACCGCTGGTAGTCGGAGTGAAATTCTGAAAAACCATCAGCAGCACGGCGGCTATAATTAGCCAGAGAACCAGATTTTTTGCCATATCGTTCAAGGATCATCACCTGTGAATTGGAGGGCTGCTCCGCGAGAAGAAACCCTTTGTTGTCACCTTACACCAATTGTACGTCGGCCCACCACAACTGGCCCACCTACGTAACCTTCAGCCCTTAAATCCCTTGCAAACCTGATAGACCTCGCGGGACCTGGCCCGGGACGCATCCGGCTTCCTGCTAACAACGGTTGCAAAGCTCTTCCGCATTTCAGACAGCAGGGTATCGAAACCCTCACCCTGAAACACTTTGGCGACAAAGAGTCCACCGGGCTTCAGCACCTGCTGGGCCATATCCAGCGCCAGCTCGACCAACCCCAGGGCAGTAGGAATATCCACTGCCGCCATACCACTCATGTTGGGTGCCATATCCGAAATTACAACGTCTGCCCGGCGGTCGCCCAACAAACCCAGCAGTTCCTCCAGCACGGATTGCTCCGTAAAGTCCCCCCGAACAAAGCTCACGCCCGCAATCGGGCTCATGTCGAGGATGTCACTGGCAATCACCATGCCCTGGTCACCGACCTGCTCAACCGCCACCTGGGACCAGCCGCCCGGCGCGGCACCCAGATCCACGACTACCTGGCCCTGACGAAAAATCCGGTCTTTCCTGTCGAGCTCGATCAGCTTGTAACTCGCCCGGGACCGATAGCCGTCCTCATGGGACTTTTTGACCCAGACATCGTCAAAATGTTCCTTCAGCCAGCGATCACTGGTTTTGGAGCGGGCCAACTGTCACCTCCTGGTTGATCTGTTACAATTATCAGTCTATCGGGATAGCGGCTGCACGGCTGCTGAACAGTTTTTAATGGCACCCATCAAACGAATCTATCCAAGAGAGCCCATATGAGCCTTTCACCGGAACAGCGTCGGGAATACCGGGGCATCGCCCACAACTTGAAGCCCGTCATTATTGTTGGCGACAAAGGGCTGACCGACGGGCTTCAGGAAGAGCTTGAGCGGGCGCTGAACGACCACGAACTGATCAAGATCAAGGTGGCAAGCCAGGACAGGGAAACCCGCCATGAGGCCGTCGCCGCGCTCTGCGAGGCCTCCGGGGCAGAACTGGTCCAGACCATCGGCAAGATTGCCGTGATTATGCGCCGGGCGAAGCAACCGAACCCCAAGCTGTCCAACCTGCTTCGCGAAAAAAGCGGGCGGGCTTAGGGCGACGATCAGATATGCTCAACCTTTTCGATTTCGTACTCGACAGTGCCGGACGGCACTCGAATCGCGACCACGTCGTCTTCGCTCTTTCCCACCAGTGCTCTTGCAATAGGGGATGAAATCGACAGCCTTCCGGCCTTGATGTCAGCTTCGTCCTCACCAACGATCTTGTAGACAACCTGCTCGTCAGTATCCACATTCAGCAGATGCACGGTGGTACCAAAAATCACCTTGCCGGTGTTTTCGATGGTGTGCACATCAATCACCTGGGCAGCCGACAGTTTGCTTTCAATATCCTGAATGCGCCCTTCAATAAAGCTCTGCTGATCGCGGGCAGCATGGTATTCGGCGTTTTCTTTCAAATCACCGTGCTCCCGCGCGTCGGAGATTGCAGCGATAACGCGGGGGCGATCCTCGGATTTGAGCTTTTTCAGCTCTTCCCGGAGGCTGGCCTCGCCCGCTTTCGTCATTGGTACTCTGTCAGCCATGATGCTATTTCCCTGAATGAAGGTCCTGGAGGCGACGTACGGTGCGCTCGGGGCCGAATTTAATCGCCCGACAAAAGGCTTCCCCGCCTGCCAGGGTGGTTGTATAGGTCACCTTGGTCTGCAGCGCTGACTGGCGGATCTGAGTCGAATCAGCAATGGCCTTGCGACCTTCGGTGGTGTTGATGATCAGCTGGACCTGCCCGTTCTTGATTGCGTCAACGATGTGCGGTCGACCTTCGCGAACCTTGTTTACACGCTTGACCTCAATGCCGGCTTCGCGCAGCGCTCTGGCGGTACCGGTGGTGGCAACCAGTTTGAAGCCGGCATCCATCAGATCCCGGGCGACTTTTACTGCGGCCGGCTTGTCGACGTCCCGCACCGACATGAAAGCCGTGCCCTGCGCGGGCAGACGTTCACCGGCCGCCAGCGCTGCCTTGGCAAAAGCCTCGTCGAAGCTGTCACCGATCCCCATCACCTCGCCGGTGGATTTCATTTCCGGCCCGAGAATCGGGTCGACCGCCGGGAATTTGTTGAACGGGAACACGGACTCTTTTACCGAATAGTAGGCCGGAACCACTTCCTGTGTGAAGCCCTGCTCGACCAGCGATTTGCCCGCCATCGCCCGCGCTGCCACCTTGGCCAGTGACACGCCGATCGCCTTGGATACAAAGGGCACGGTACGGGAGGCCCGGGGATTCACCTCGATCACGTAGATCTTGTCACCCTGCCAGGCCAGTTGCACGTTCATCAGGCCCACGACTTCCAGTTCGATGGCCATTTTCTTGACGGCTTCGCGCATTTCGTCCTGAACCGCTTTGGGCAGGCTGTAAGGCGGCAGTGAACAGGCCGAGTCGCCGGAGTGAACCCCGGCCTGCTCGATGTGCTGCATGATGCCGCCGATGACCACGGTTTCACCGTCGCTGATGGCATCGATATCCACTTCAATCGCCGCGTTAAGGAAATGGTCCAGCAGCACCGGGCTGTCGTTGGACACCAGCACCGCACTGCGCATGTAGCGGACCAGCTCTTCCTCGTCATAGACGATTTCCATGGCTCTCCCGCCCAGTACATAGGAGGGACGGACCACCAGCGGATAACCAATGTCACGGGCCGCCACAATGCCTTCCTCGTGGCTGCGCACCGTGGCATTTTCCGGCTGCAACAACCCGAGACGGTTGATCATCTGCTGGAAACGCTCACGGTCTTCCGCGCGGTCAATGGCATCCGGGCTGGTCCCAATGATGGGCACACCGGCCGCTTCCAGACCACGGGCCAGTTTAAGCGGGGTCTGGCCGCCATACTGGACAATCACGCCTGTGGGTTTTTCAACGTGAATGATTTCCAGCACGTCTTCCAGGGTAATGGGCTCAAAATACAGCCGGTCTGAGGTGTCGTAGTCGGTGGACACGGTCTCCGGGTTGCAATTGATCATAATGGTTTCATAGCCATCGTCGCGCATGGCCAGTGCCGCATGCACGCAGCAGTAATCGAATTCAATGCCCTGACCAATGCGGTTGGGGCCGCCGCCAATCACCACGATTTTGTCACGGTCCGACGGGGCGGCCTCGCACTCTTCCTCGTAGGAGGAGTACATATACGCGGTGGACGATGCGAATTCGGCAGCACAGGTATCTACCCGCTTGTAGACCGGACGGATATCCAGATCGTGCCTCAGCTTACGCAGGCTGACTTCCGAGATGCCCAGCAGTTTCGCCAGACGGGCATCAGAGAAGCCCTTGCGCTTGAGGCGGAACAGGGTGTCGCGGTCAATATCCGCTTTGCTGGCGGACTTGAGGGCATTCTCTTCGCGGATCAGGTCCTCGATCTGAACCAGGTACCAGGGGTCGACGTGGGTATTGCGGAACACGTCGTCGACGGTCATCCCGGCGCGAAACGCATCGCCGATATACCACAGGCGTTCCGCACCGGGCACGTTCATCTCCGTGATGAGGGTTTCCTGGCCGTCGGTGGTGTTCAGATCAACCTTTTCTTCAAACCCGTCAGAACCCACTTCCAGGCCACGCATCGCCTTCTGCAGGGATTCCTGGAAGGTTCGGCCGATGGCCATCACCTCGCCCACGGATTTCATCTGGGTCGTCAGGCGGGCATCAGCCTGGGGAAATTTTTCAAAGGTGAACCGGGGAATCTTGGTGACCACATAGTCAATGCTGGGCTCGAAAGACGCCGGGGTGACGCCGCCGGTGATTTCATTGCGCAGCTCATCCAACGTGTAACCGACAGCCAGCTTCGCCGCCACCTTGGCAATTGGAAAGCCGGTGGCCTTGGAAGCAAGCGCCGAGGAGCGGGACACCCGCGGGTTCATCTCGATGACCACCATGCGGCCGGTATCCGGGTTGACGCCGAACTGGACGTTGGAGCCGCCGGTTTCCACCCCGATCTCACGCAGCACCGCCAGTGAGGCGTTGCGCATGATCTGGTATTCCTTGTCGGTCAGGGTCTGGGCGGGAGCCACGGTGATGGAATCACCGGTGTGTACGCCCATGGCGTCGAAGTTCTCGATGGCGCAAACGATGATGCAGTTGTCGTTCTTGTCCCGGACAACTTCCATTTCGTATTCTTTCCACCCGATCAGGGACTCATCGATCAGCAGCTCGCTGGAGGGCGACAGGTCCAGACCGCGGACGCAGATTTCCTCGAATTCGTCCCGATTGTAGGCGATGCCCCCTCCCGAGCCGCCCATGGTGAAGGACGGGCGGATAATACAGGGAAAGCCGATTTCGTCGGCGACCTTCCAGGCCTCGGCCATCGAGTGGGCGAAGTTGGCCTTCGGGCATTCCAGACCAATTCTCTTCATGGCCTTGTCGAAGCGGTCGCGGTCCTCCGCCTTGTCGATGGTGTCAGCATTGGCGCCGATCATTTCCACGCCGTGCATTGCCAGTACGCCCTGTTTTTCCAGCTCCAGCGCACAGTTCAGCGCCGTCTGGCCGCCCATGGTGGGCAAAAGCGCGTCCGGCTTTTCTTTCTCGATGATTTTCTCGACGGTTTTCCAGGTGATCGGCTCGATGTAAGTAGCGTCGGCCATCACCGGATCCGTCATGATAGTGGCCGGGTTGGAGTTCACCAGAATGACCCGGTAGCCCTCTTCCCGCAGGGCCTTGCAGGCCTGGGCGCCGGAATAATCGAACTCGCACGCCTGCCCGATCACAATGGGGCCAGCCCCCAGGATCAGAATGCTTTTAATGTCGGTACGCTTTGGCATCAACGTGCCTCCATCAGGCGGATAAATTCATCAAACAGCGGCGCCACATCATGGGGACCGGGACTGGCTTCCGGATGACCCTGAAAGCTGTAGGCCGGTTTGTCGGTGCGGCGAATACCCTGCAGCGAACCGTCGAAAAGTGATTTGTGCGTTGCCTCCAGATTGGCTGGCAGGCTGTTTTCGTCCACTGCAAAACCGTGGTTCTGGCTGGTGATCATGACCGTGCCGTCGGCCAGATTCTGAACCGGGTGATTGGCACCGTGGTGGCCGTGCCCCATTTTTACCGACTTTGCACCACTGGCCAGCGCCAGAAGCTGGTGGCCAAGACAGATACCGAATACGGGGATCTCGGTCTCCAGTATTTCCCGGATGGCCCTGATGGCGTAATCGCAGGGCTCCGGATCACCCGGGCCATTGGACAGGAAAATACCGTCCGGATTCATTGCCAGTACGTCCGACGCCGCCGTCTGTGCTGGCACGATGGTTATCTCACACCCTCGCGCGGCCAGCATCCGCAGAATATTCAGCTTTACGCCGTAGTCGTAGGCAACGACTCTGAACCGGGATTCGGTGCGCTGTCCGTATCCGTCAGTGATGCCCCACTCGGTCTGGCTCCAGGTCCAGGCTTTGTCGCTGCTCACTTCTTTTGCCAGGTCCATTCCCTTCAGGCCCGGGAAAGCTTTGGCCAGTTCAAGTGCCTGCTCTGCAGAAGCGTTAACGCCCGCCACCACTGCGCCATTCTGGGAGCCCTTGTCCCGCAGAACTCGGGTCAGGCGGCGGGTGTCTATTTCGGCAATGCCAACGATGTTATTGCGCTGGAGGTAGTCCTTCAGCGTGCCCTGGCTGCGCCAGTTACTGGCCATCAGCGGCAGGTCGCGAATCACGAGCCCCGCGGCCTGTACGCGATCGGATTCAACGTCTTCGTCGTTGATGCCGGTATTGCCGATATGCGGGTATGTGAGGGTTACGATCTGGCGGGAATAGGAAGGGTCGGTCAGGATTTCCTGGTAACCGGTCATGGCGGTGTTGAATACCACCTCTCCACTGGTTTCCCCTTCAGCACCGATGGCGGTGCCGTAAAACAGGCTTCCGTCTTCGAGCGCAAGAATGGCTGGTGTACTCAAGGCTTGTATCCTCATCGAGTGGCGTACGGGTTCGTCACGAACGGGAACGCAAGCGCAAATTCAGGTTGCAAAAAAGCGAGACTGAGTGAAAACCCGGTCCCGCTTTTTAAAAACTTTTCGATGATACGCTTGGTGCAGTTAAACCGCGTTATTGTACGAAATGCGGCGGTTAGTGTCCACGGAGAATTCCCTCCACCCGGAACTCCGGCAGGCGCCTGAATGGCTCCTGCCTCGGTGCAAGCCGCTACCCTCTTTTGAGGTCAAGCACATCCTGCATGTCATACAGACCTGCGGCTTTACCGTCTAACCAGAGCGCAGCTCGCATGGCGCCCTTGGCAAACGTCATCCGGCTGCTGGCCTTGTGGGTGATTTCAATGCGCTCACCTTCGGTGGCAAACATCACCGTATGGTCGCCAACCACGTCGCCGGCCCGAACGGTTTCAAACCCGATTTCCCTGCGGGTGCGCTCACCGGTGAAGCCCTCACGGCCATACACCGCGCATTCTTTCAGATCACGGCCCAGTGCGTCAGCCACTACTTCGCCCATGCGCAGGGCGGTGCCGGAAGGGGCGTCTTTTTTGTGGCGGTGGTGGGTCTCGATGATCTCCACGTCATAGTCGTCACCCAGAGCTGCAGCGGCGGTGCGCAGCAGGTTCAGGGTGACGTTGACGCCGACACTCATATTGGGCGCGAATACCACGGGAGTAGCGTCTGCAGCGACGGCCAGCTGTTCTTTTTCAGCTTCCGTCAGACCGGTCGTGCCAATGACGATCATTTTGCCATTGGCTTTGCAGAATTCGGCGTTTTCCAGGGTAAGGTCCGGAAAAGTGAAATCGACAAGTACATCGAAGTCATCTTTCACATCCACCAGACTGCCGGCCATGGTTATTCCGGTTCTGCCGATTCCGGTCATTTCTCCGGCATCGGCACCGATCAGGCTGCTGCCAGGCTCCACAATGGCGGCGCCCAGCTCCAGGCCTTCAGTACCGTCAACGGCTTCGATCAGCACTTTACCCATGCGCCCGGCGGCGCCGATGATTGCTACCCTCATTCTGTCTTTCCTCAGAATTTCATTTCGTCAAAAAAGCTTTTTACGCCCTCGAACCAGGAGCTTTTCTTCGGCCCGTGGTGGTGATTGTCACCGCCGTCCAGCGTTTCCTGGAACTCTTCCAGCAGCTCTTTCTGACGTTTGGTGAGGTTGACAGGGGTTTCTACCATGACCCGGCACAACAGGTCACCGGAAGGCCCGCCACGCACCGGGCTGACGCCTTTGTTGCGCAGACGGAACAGTTTGCCGGTCTGGGTTTCCGGCGGAATCTTCAGTTTGACGCGGCCGTCCAGTGTCGGCACTTCCAGCTCGCCGCCCAACGAGGCGTCGACAATACTGATGGGCACTTCGCAGTAGAGGTTGCGACCGTCGCGGGTGAAGATGGAGTGCTCGCGCACGGCTACCTGAACGTACAGGTCACCGGGTGGTCCGCCATCCATGCCCAGGTCGCCCTCACCGGAGAGACGAATACGGTCGCCGGTATCGACACCCGGCGGGACTTTTACGGAGAGTGTTTTTTCTTCCTGAACCCGGCCAGCGCCACGACAGGTCTTGCACGGATTCTTGATGATCTGACCCGAACCACGGCAGGTCGGACACGCCTGCTGAACCGTGAAGAACCCCTGCTGCATACGAACCTGCCCCATACCGGCGCAGGTACCGCAATTTTCGGGGCTGGAGCCTTTCTCAGCGCCACTTCCGTCGCAGGTTTCACACTCTTTGTGCCCGGGAATACGAATCTGGACGGTTTTGCCTTTTACGGCCTCTTCCAGATCCAGCTCAAGGGTGTAACGCAGGTCCGCGCCGCGGGTATTGCGACCACGGCCGCCTCCGCCGCCGAAAATATCACCGAACACATCGCCGAAGATGTCGGAGAAACTGCCTCCGCCACCTCCGCCGAAGCCGCCGCCAGCCTGGCCATCAACGCCGGCGTGGCCAAACTGGTCGTATGCCCCACGCTTGGAGGAATCCGACAGTATTTCATAAGCCTCACTGGCTTCCTTGAACTTGTGGTCAGCGTCCTCGTCATCCGGATTCCGGTCTGGATGATACTTCATTGCAAGCTTTCGGTAGGCTCGCTTGATCTCTTTTTCATCCGCTTCCCGGGTAATCCCGAGAATCTCGTAATAATCGCGCTTGGCCATGTCTTAAACCCTGTTTATATAACGCGGAAAACGCGGGAGCTACCCCGCGTTTTCCAACTACCTGATGTACCGAGCTTTTATCGCTTGTCTTCGCCTTTGACTTCTTCGAATTCAGCGTCGACAGCGTCATCGCTCTTGCCCGTTTCACCCTGGGCTTCTTCCGCCCCGGCTCCACCGGTCTGCTCGGCCTGATCCGCGTACATCTTCTGGGCCATTTCAGACGATGCTTCCGTCAACTTCTGGGTTTTGGCCTCGATGTCGTCCTTGTCTGAACCGGCCAGCGCTTCTTCCAGCTCTTTGATAGACGCTTCGATGGACTCTTTCTCGCTATCGGAGACCTTGTCGCCCGCATCTTTCAGGGTCTTGCGAACGGTGTGAACCATCGCATCACCCTGGTTGCGGGCCTGGACCAGTTCTTCGAACTTGCGGTCTTCATCGGCGTTGGCTTCAGCGTCCTGGACCATCTTTTCGATCTCGTCGTCGTTCAGGCCTGAAGACGCCTTGATCACGATGGACTGCTCTTTACCGGTCGCCTTATCCTTGGCCGCCACGTTCAGAATGCCGTTGGCATCGATGTCGAAAGTCACTTCGATCTGCGGCGTGCCGCGCGGAGCCGGCGGAATGTCAGCCAGGTCGAAACGGCCCAGTGACTTGTTCTGTGCCGCCTGCTTGCGCTCGCCCTGGACCACGTGAATGGTCACGGCGGACTGATTGTCATCCGCAGTCGAAAAGGTCTGCGACTTCTTGGTCGGAATCGTGGTGTTCTTGTCGATCAGCGGCGTGGCAACACCACCCATGGTCTCTATTCCCAGGGTCAACGGCGTTACGTCCAGCAACAGAACGTCTTTCACGTCGCCTGACAGAACGGCTGCCTGAATTGCGGCGCCCATTGCCACGGCTTCGTCCGGGTTCACGTCTTTACGTGCCTCTTTACCGAAGAAGTTCTTCACCTTCTCCTGAACCATCGGCATACGGGTCTGACCGCCGACCAGGATTACCTCGTCGATTTCGTCAAGCTTGGCACCGGAATCTTCCAGCGCGGTGCGGCATGGCGCCAGACTGCGCTCGACCAGGTCTTCAACCAGCGACTCCAGCTTGGCGCGAGTCACTTTCACGTTCATGTGCTTGGGACCGCTGGCGTCTGCCGTTACATAAGGCAGGTTCACGTCCGTCTGCTGGCTGCTGGAAAGCTCGATCTTGGCTTTCTCGGCCGCTTCTTTCAGCCGCTGCATCGCCAGCGAGTCGCCGCGCAGGTCGATGCCACTGTCTTTCTTGAACTGATCGGCAAGATACTCGATCAGCTTCATGTCAAAGTCTTCACCACCGAGGAAGGTGTCGCCGTTAGTGGCCAGCACTTCAAACTGATGCTCGCCGTCGACATCGGCAATCTCAATGATGGAGATGTCAAAGGTACCGCCGCCCAGGTCGTAAACTGCCACGGTGCGGTCGCCACCCTTCTTGTCCAGGCCGTAGGCCAGCGCAGCCGCAGTGGGCTCGTTAATAATGCGCTTCACGTCCAGACCGGCGATCTTGCCCGCGTCTTTGGTTGCCTGACGCTGGCTGTCATTGAAGTAGGCCGGAACGGTGATAACCGCCTCGGTCACTTTTTCGCCCAGATAATCTTCGGCGGTCTTCTTCATCTTTTTGATGATTTCCGCAGAAATCTGCGGCGGCGCCATTTTCTCGCCCTTCACTTCTACCCAGGCATCACCGTTGTCTGCCTTGGCAATCTTGTACGGCACCATCTTGATGTCTTTCTGAACCACGTCGTCTTCGAAGCGACGACCGATCAGACGCTTGATGGCATAAAGCGTATTGTTCGGGTTGGTGACCGCCTGACGCTTGGCAGACTGGCCTACCAGCGTTTCACCGTCTTCAGTGTAAGCAACAATGGACGGGGTGGTGCGATCACCCTCGGCGTTCTCGATAACCTTGACCTTGTCGCCATCCATAATGGCAACACAGGAGTTTGTGGTTCCCAGGTCGATACCAATAATTTTACTCATCTAGACCACTCCAATTCATTTTTCAGTTCAATTCGTTCCTGGCCTCAAGCTGATCCGGAGCTATTCTGCAAACTCCGACCCGCCGCCGTTTAATGGCTATATTGGCGCGTTACTCAGCTTTTCAAGCCTGTTCATCAACTTTTGGGCCACTCTCTGCTTTTGCAATCACCACCATGGCCGGACGCACCAGTCGATCGTTCAGGGTGTAACCCTTCTGGACCACCGCCACGATGGTGTTCGGCTCGGCATCCGGCGCCGACACCATAGACATTGCCTCGTGCTGCTGGGGGTCAAACGGCTCGCCCACCGGGTTCAGCTGCTTGACGTTGAATTTCTGCAGGCTGTTGGTGAAGAGCGTGAGAGTCATCTCCACACCCTCGCGAATGTTGGCAACCACTTCACCTTCACTTTCATGCCCCTCAGTGCTTTCGACGGCTTTTTCCAGGCTGTCAGCGACGGGCAACAATTCTTTCACAAATTTTTCCAGCGCAAATTTGTGCGCTTTTTCAACATCAATCTCAGCCCGGCGCCGAACGTTCTGCATTTCCGCCTGGGAGCGCAGCATCTGCTCCTGATACTCCTTGACCTTGGCTTCCAGGGCCTCGGTCTCCGTGCGACTGGCGCCCTGCTCCTCATCGGCTTCGGATTCAACTTCGTCATCAGCGGTTGCCGCTTCTGCCGCTTTGTTCAGCTCTTCTTCCACTTGTTCGTTGCGATTCTCGTCAGCGCTCATGGCTACTCCTGCTTGCACTTCGGTGGAAAACAACCCACCGGATCATCTGTGAACCCTGTACGGTGCGTCAGGGCTAAAACGTTTGCGAACCGATATGGGGTTCCTGTCGCGGGTTTCAACCTCTTACCCCTGCATTCATCCATAAATTCCGGGGGAAATTTGCAAACACCAAAAACCCTGTATATATTCCCAGTAACTGTATATGCCAACAGTATTCAGCCACCGGGTGGAGGCCACTCACATGCTCACACAGCTCACCGTTTCCAACTACGCCATCGCCGAGCGGGTTGAACTGCAGTTCAGCCAGGGCATGACCGCCCTGACAGGTGAAACCGGGGCCGGGAAATCCATCGTTCTGGATGCCCTCGGGCTGGCGATGGGCGGTCGGGCTGACGCCGGTGCCGTTCGTCATGGGGCGAAACGGGCCGACATCACCGCCACTTTTGACGTGTCACGGATCTCCGAAGCCCGGCAGTGGCTCGAAGCGCATGAGCTGGACGACGACGATGGCTGCATTCTGCGTCGTGTGATCAGCAAGGACGGCCGTTCCCGTGCCTACATTAATGGCCAGCCCTGCCCACTTACCCATCTGAAGGATCTGGGTAGCACGCTGATGGATATTCACAGCCAGCACCAGCATCAATCCCTGCTGAAGAAAGAAACCCATCGCAGATTGCTGGATGAGTTTGCTCAGGCCGAGAGTCTTGCCGGTGACACCCGCCAGGCCTGGAAAGCCTGGAACGCCACCCGCCAGCGTCTTCAGGAACGCCAGCAGAATGCGGACGAAGCGGAAGCCCGGATTCAGTTACTGCGCTACCAGGTTGAAGAGCTGGACCGCCTTGCGCTGGAGGAAAACGAACAGGAAGCACTGGAAACAGAGCAGTCACAGTTAAGCCATGCCGAGGGTGTGCTTCACAACTGTCATCAAGCCACACTGCTTTGTACCGAAGACGACACCAGTGCAGCCATGCTGGTGCGCCAGGCACTCCAGCAACTCGAGCAACTGCCGGTCGAAGTGCCCGCACTGACGGACACCATCCAGATGCTTAATGAAGCCCAGATACAGATCAGCGAGGCCGGCGACAACCTGCGCCGCTTCGTGGATGATTATGAAGCCGACCCGGCCAGGCTTGCGGAGGTGGAAGAGCGTCTGAGTGCAATCTACCAGATGGCCAGAAAGCACCGTATTGCTCCCGAGAATCTACCCGAACTGCATCAATCGCTGGCTCGCGAACTGGCTTCACTGGATGAGGGCGAGGGCAGCATCGAGAAACTGGAAGCGGAGCTGGAATCCCAGCGCGGTGACTTCGACAAAGCTGCGGCGGATTTATCAGAAGCCCGCCGGGCGGCAGCGGCCAACCTGGATCAGCGAATTGCAGACGAACTCGCACAGCTGAGCATGCCTGCGGTTCAGTTCGTTACCCACTTGAACCGGAATAAAGACGAGGAGCCGGCGCCTCACGGCATGGAAGAAATCGAGTTTCTGGTCAGCGCCAACCCCGGACAGCCCGCTCGCCCGCTTGCCAAAGTAGCCTCCGGCGGTGAACTGTCGCGGATCAGCCTGGCGATTCAGGTCGTCGTGGCCCAGACCTCCACCACGCCGACACTGGTCTTCGATGAAGTGGACGTGGGTATTGGCGGAGGTACCGCGGAAGTTGTTGGCCGTTTGTTACGCAGCCTTGGCGAGAATGGCCAGGTAATCTGTGTGACGCACCTGGCGCAGGTGGCGGCGCAATGCCACCAGCATCTGTTTGTCAGCAAATTTACCGACCTGGACGCCACCTTCTCGAAAATTGAAAACCTGGACGACACCGGGAGAGTCAGTGAAGTGGCACGAATGTTGGGCGGGGTTGATATGACAGAACACACCATCGCTCATGCCAGGGAGATGTTCAGCAAGGGTCAGGCGACCCATCACTGACGGCCCTTGCCAGCGAATTATTTTGAATCAACTGGCTTTACGTAAAGAATCAGGCTGTGGTCAACCAGCTCGAAGCCATGCTCCTGTGCGATTTTTCTCTGGCGTTCTTCAATGACCTCATCCACAAACTCAACCACCTGACCCGTCTGGGTACAGACCATATGGTCATGGTGATCGTCTCCGGCCATCTCGAAAACGGCATGGCCCCCTTCGAAGTTATGACGTAAAACCAGTCCGGCCGCCTCAAACTGCGTCAGTACCCGGTATACCGTTGCGAGACCGACATCGTCACCCTGGTCGAGCAATTTCTTATAAACATCCTCCGCGCTAAGGTGATGGTCTTCCTGAGCATTCTCCAGAATGTTGAAGATCTTTACCCGTGGGAGCGTCACCTTGAGGCCGACTTTGCGCAATTCGGAGTTTTCGGATGCCATGTTTTTGATTCGCCCTTTGGTGTGCTCAGCGGCTTCCGGTATGATAATGCCGCACTTGATTTTATGGTGACTTAATCCGTATGAAACCTGCCTGCGGCAGGCATTCCAAGATAGAGGATTTCCTCCGGCGATGCAAAAGCTCACAACGCTTCTACTCATCCTGCTACTGGCAGGCTGCGCCTTCCCGGGCGTTTACAAGATTAATGTCCAGCAGGGCAATATCCTGACCGAAGAAGAATTGACCTCGCTGTCCGAAGGCATGTCGAGAAACCAGGTCCAGTCGGTACTGGGAACGCCGCTGATGGTCAACCCTCTGGATCCCTCCCGCGAGTATTACGTTTACACATTTCAGCGTCGTGGTGGCGACATCGAAGAACAGCGGGTCATTGTTTATTACGAGGATGAGGAGTTCTCCCATTACGAGGCGCAACTTCTGGAAGAAACGCCCGCCTACTGATCTCAGTCCTTGTTTTTGGCCCGGTTCAGTCTGGCCTGTTTAGGATCAATTTTCAGCGGGCGGTATATTTCTACCCGGTCACCGTGTCTGAGCTCATGAGTTGACGGGCTCTTTATGGCTTTACCGAATATCCCCAGATCGACGCTGCCCGGCTCAATCTCCGGAAACACTGCAACGATACCGGACTGCCTGACCGCATCCACCGCTGTTGAACCTTCTTCAACCTCCAGACTAATGATTTTCTGTTTGTCCGGACGCGCAAATGCCACTTCCACGCGAATCATCACGCGCCCTCCCTGTAGAGTTCATCCGCACGCCGACAGAAGGCATCGACCATGGTGTTAGCCGCCTGGCTGAAAACCTGGCCAAAGGTCATGCGGGCCAGCGAGCCGGTAAACTCGAACTCGAGAGTAAGAATCACTTTACAGGCATGCTCGCTCAGCGGCTTGAAATGCCAGCGACCGGCCAGATTGCGAAACGGTCCTTCGACCAGCGTAATGTCGATAGTTTGCGAAGATTCGAGCTGGTTCCGCGTAGTCACGCGATGTCGAATTCCACCTTTGGCAATGTCCATCGAGGCGATGATGTGCTCGTCAGACTGTTCGTGGATCTCGGTCCGGGCACACCATGGCAGGAACTCCGGATAACGGGCAACGTCATTGACCAGGTGAAACATACGCTCTGCGGGATGCATCACCAACGCTGTCTTGTCAATCTGATGGGGCATTGAAAACTGAGTCCTGCTTACTCGATCGGGCAGGCAATGATACGCAATCTGGCGGGCATGGGCGATACCCCTTTGAACACCGACTGCCCATGCTTACGTACTCTGAGAACTCACGTCTTCATCCTCAGGTGCTGCGCCTTCCTGCGGAGATTCCGCGTCCCGGGTCTCAGGGTTTTCCCCTTCACCGGGCGCCGGATCGGTCGGGATGACCGGCTGGCGCCCCTCATCGAGACTGTGGCACCAGACAACCTCAACGGACCCATTGCACATGGCCATCACGCCAGAAAAGCTGTACTGCAACCCGATTAATGCCACCACAACAGGTAGCACCAGCCGCATCACCCAGAGCCAGATCTGACGGAACAGCCGGGGCGTGTTACCGAGCATGCTCTGCGCCAGTGTCCGGGTCAGACACCATCCGGCGAACACCGCGAGCAGAACGCTGACCAATGGCACCAGCACGCCGCCCGCGAACAGCTCCAACCAACGGAAAAACGTACCGCCAGCAAAGGTCAGGTCTGACCAGACATTAAACGACCAGAGCGAACCAAGCCCCACCAGCCAGGCCGCCAGCCCGATGATCAACACAGAAAGTGCCCGGGGTGCAGCCGTCCACTCCCGAAACCAGCCAACAACCGGTTCAAACAACGCCAGTGACGTGCTCCAGACCACCATCAACAGGTAGACCACGGCCAACCAGAACTGGCTCCCCGGCAGATCAGACATAGCCACGGGTAAAGACAGAAACAGCAGATCAAGGCCCCGTTCGCCCGCCATCCCGGTGCCACCGGGCACCAGAGAGTAAATTGCCAGACCGGCGCCAATAGCGATCAGCAAATCCATCAGCACCACGGCCAGCACAGAGCGCTTCAGCCGGGTTCCGGTGGGCGTGTAAGCGCCAAACACTGCCCACACTCCCATCCCCAGACCCAGGGTGAAAAACGCGTGGAACAGCGCTGACCGCAGGCTTCGCCAGGTAAACGCACCATGATCAAAGCCCAGCACAACATCCGTTGCCCGGCCAAACTCACCCTGCCATGCGGCCAATGCGCAAAATCCCGCGACCAGCAGAACCATGACCGGAGCTACCACGCGGATCGCCCGCTCCAGGCCGTGAGCCACGCCTTGCATCGAAACCCACACCACCAACACAAGAAAGAATCCGTGCCATGCCATGAAATCCCGGTACTGATCCGGTGAAGACACCAGCCCCGCCAGGATCTCCGCGGCATCCGGATTACCCGCATCGATAAACCGACCAATTGCACCGAAAAACACATAGGCCAGGGCAATGCCCCCGAACACGGCAGTAAAAGACAGCACCAGAAACGCGGCCAGAATCCCCAGGCGCCCTGCCCACAACCACCACCTCGAACACCGGGCCATGCGAACAAAACCATCCATCGCCAGTACCAGACCGTGGCGGGCATAACGGCCCATTGCCGCTTCCGTGACCATCAGGGGCAGGGTAATCAGAAGCAGACAGGCAAGGTAAAGGAGAACAAACAGACCGCCACCATGCTGACTGGCGAGATACGGAAACTGCCATACGTTTGCCAGCCCGAATGTGGCGCCAAGCGCCGCCCAGAAAAATGTGGTGGGCCGGGCCCAGGACCCGGTGTGGGGCTCATAAGGCGTTTCGTGGGGTTTGGGCATTCCATACCTTTACAACGTTGGAAATTCACATTGTAGCGGATGATCTGCCAGCCGCACGACCGGGGCACAGCCCCGCAGGGTCAATTTCGTGACCGCCCCGGCAGTACTGAGCTACAATGCTCGTTTTTCTGGTCGCTGTGCTGACCGGCAAATTCCCGTCCGACCCCGGATTATCGCTTCATGAGCAAAAAGAAACCTGGCGCCCCGAGCGCCACCATTGCCTTGAATAAAAAGGCCAAACACGAATACCACATCGAAGATCGCTTCGAAGCGGGCCTGTCGCTGCTCGGGTGGGAAGTAAAATCCCTGAGGGCTGGCAAAGGGCAGTTGACTGACGCCTACGTTCTGCTCAAAGGCGGCGAAGCCTGGCTGCTGGGCTCCCACATGACGCCGCTGATCACTGCATCCACCCATGTGATTGCGGACCCGACCCGCACGCGCAAACTGCTGCTACACGCCAAGGAAATCGCCAGGATTGTCGGCAAGGTGAACCAGGCGGGTTACACCTGCATTCCACTGGCGCTTTACTGGAAGAAAAACAAAGTGAAGTGTGAGATTGCACTGGTGAAAGGCAAGAAACTGTTCGACAAACGCGCGACCGAAAAAGAGCGCGACTGGAACCGCCAGAAACAGCGTATTCTTCGCGACACCAACCTGTGAACCGCTGATTCATGTCGTATCTGCATCCTCTTTCGGTCGGTCCTTGACCGGCCTATACTGACCCTTTGTCGTAGCTTTCCGAGCGGAGGCTGAAAGGATAGCGACCCTCAGGGAACAGATAATGGCAAAGGATCAGACCCCCGCACCACTCACACCAATGTCTTCCGTGGACCGCTCCTGGTTGCGTATGGAAAGCCCGGAGAATCCAATGATGATCTCTGCGGTACTTATCTTCGAGCAGCCAATGTCGGTCGATCGCCTGAAACGCACCCTCCGTGAGCGCTTTCTGATCTTCCGGCGTTTCCGACAGCGAGTGCTCCACCAGGGCGACAAAACCTACTGGCAGGACGACCCGCTGTTCCATCTTGACAACCACGTCCACCGCACGGCATTGGCAGGCAATGCAGGCAAATCCGAGCTTCAGCAACTGGTTAGCGAGATGAACAGCGCATCGCTGGATTTCCGTCGCCCACTCTGGCAAATCCACTACATAGACCAGTATGAAGGCGGTTGCGCCCTGCTGGTGCGGATTCACCATTGCATCGCCGATGGTATTTCACTGGTACGGGTGCTGCTGTCACTCACCGACCGACAGGCAGAACCGGACCTGCGCCAGATCCGACCTGTCAGCGCATCGGGCTTGCCGAGCCGAAAACACGGGCGGATCGGCACCGCCGCCCGAAGACTGTTTCAGACCGGCCAGGCGGCCAGAGAGCAGGCGGGCCTGTTTCTGAAATCAATCCGATCAGAACCCGACTACCCCATGAAGCTCGCCAGGACCGCTGGCAACATCTCTCTGGATCTGCTGAAACTGGGCCTGACACCAGCTGAACCAAAAACCTGCCTGAACCCTGCCCTCAGCGGCCGCAAACAGGTTGCATGGGCCGAACCTTTAAACCTTGCGGAAGTAAAGGTATGCGCGCGGGCACTGCGCGGCACAGCCAACGACGTATTGCTGTGCGCCGCCGCCGGCGCCCTGCACAAACATTTCCATAACAGTGGCGAAACACCGCCAGAGTTCGGCATCCGGGTGGCGGTGCCTTTTAACCTGCGCCCAATGCATCAACCTATAGGAACCCTGGGCAACCAGTTTGGCCTGGTGCTGGTAACACTGCCCGTGGAAGTGAATGACCCGATCATGCGGTTCCGCCAGATCCAGCAAAACATGAACCGGCTGAAGCGCTCCTACCAGGCCCAGGTGACCTACAGCCTGCTGGATATTTTTGGGCGCGGTCCGGACGTGCTGGGAAGAAGGGCCATAGCGCTGCTCAGCAGCAAAGCGTCTGCCGTGCTCACCAACGTGCCCGGCCCGAAAAAACCGGTGTATCTGGCCGGTGCGAGACTGAAGCAGCCCATGTTCTGGGTTCCCCAGAGCGGCAACATCGGCATTGGCCTCAGTATCTTCAGCTACGCTGGCACCGTGCAATTCGGCATTACCATCGACAAAAGTATCCCCGTAGAACCCGAGTCAGCCATGGCTTATTTCCGCGAAAGTTTTTTCGAACTCTATGAACACGCCCTGGAAAAACAGGCGCAAACACATGAACAGACGATGAAAGACCTTGAAGTCGGTTAGCCCGGCCACATATACTCTTGGATAAGGGGACGACATGGCTTCGACGCTGGTGGCGAACCCTTGGGTGCATGTCGAGATGGCAGCCAATCTCGTTAATCCAAAGCTGCAACGCAATAGTCGCAAACGACGATAACTACCAGTCCAACCAGTTTAGCCTAGCGGCTTAAGCTGTTTTGGTCCGTCCTGACCAGGTCGCCCGTAGCCTGGAAGCAACATCTCAGGACGTCATCGCTTACGGGATGCTCCTTTTGCCAGATCTCACTGGCTAAAGGCTAAGATTTAAAGAGATCGGTTCCTGCACCCTGGCTCTCGGGTCGCTTGAACTTAAATCAATAGAGAGACGCTAAGCATGTAGATCTCAAGGCTGAGTACTGGCGGACGCGGGTTCAATTCCCGCCGTCTCCACCAACCAAGAGTTTCAAACGGTCCAGCGAGATCCACTGAAACGCCCTAAAGCCCCGGAAACGGGGCTTTTTTATGCCTGCCACATCCATATTGATCCATTGGCATCCACGCTCACTTGTGGGTAACATTGTGGGTAATAGCACTTTTCCAGAAGTCGTTACCCACAAAACGGACAGTCATGGCCCGCCAACTTAATAAGCTCTCCGCTAACGAAGTGAAAAATGCCAAAGGTTCCGGGAAGATACGGAAGCTGGCAGACGGTGGCGGCCTGACACTGATCATCAAAGGCGAGTCCAAGTATTGGTGGCTGCGGTACCGTTTTGCGGGTAACGAGAAGACGCTGTCGCTAGGCAGTTACCCACAAGTCACTCTCGCCGATGCTCGTCGAGCTCGCGATGAAGCCAGAGCGCTACTCCAGCAAAACATTGACCCCAGCGCTAACCGACAGCGGGAGTCCACACAGCGGATGTCGGATGGCGAGAATACCTTTCGCACGCTCTGTGAAGGCTGGTACAAGCAGAAACACGCTGTTGAAGTGACTGAAGCGCATGCAGTCCGGAACTGGAGAAGGCTAGAGATCTACACCTTTCCTCTGCTGGCCAGGCGACCTATCCGTTCCATTCTGCCCGCAGATGTCCTGCAAGTCCTGGATGCCATTGTCAAAAAAGGCAACACAGAGACCGCCCACAGGGTCAAAACCCTTATCAGCCTGGTGTTCCGGTATGCGGTTGCAACATCGAGGGTCGACTCCGACGTTACCCGCGATCTAACCGGGTACTTACCCAACACACAAGTGAAGCACCAGCACGCACTGGTGCGCCCTGAGGAAGTCTCACAGCTGCTGAAAGACATCCATGCCTACCAAGGCCATTTTGCAACGTCAGCCGCCTTGAAGCTCTCGCCGCTAGTGTTTACGCGCCCAGGCGACACCAGACAGATGCTTTGGGAACAGATCGACTTTGACAAGGCTCAGTGGGAGCTACCCTCGACAAAGAATGGCGCACCCTTGATTGTTCCTTTGTCGCATCAGGCAGTCGCCCTAATTAAGGAAGTCGAGCCAGTCACGGGGCACCGCAGTCGTTATGTGTTCCCCAATGCCCGCGACGCAAAACGCCCTATGAGTAACGTGGCTATTAAAGCAGCATTGGATCGAATGGGGTATGGGGGAAAGATGACCGCTCATGGATTTCGGGCGATGGCCCGAACTTTGCTGCAGGAGGAACTCAAATACCCCGTGCACCTGATTGAAATGCAATTAGCCCATCGCGTTGCGGACATGCACGGTCGCGCCTATAACAGGACAGAGTTCATCGACGATCGCAAAGAGATGATGCAAGCTTGGGCAGACTACCTCGACAATCTGAAGTCAATTCCTGATATCAATCAGCAATCAACATCAAGAGTTGTGAAGCCAAATGACTAACCCAGGCAACCCAAACTTTAAACCGCCAACACTTCGACTCCCCAAAGCCCCGCAGCCAACGAAAAATGACCAAGTGCGGGCTATTGTCGACATCACGCTCTCCTTCATGCAAAAGCACCTGCACAAAAATGGGAACGTATACCTTGTTAACACTGCGACGAGGCAAGTATTTTTCATTGACGAAGACTCAGTTTTTAATACTATTGCAGATGTTGCACTTCATGAAAGAGACATCGTCATAAGCAACTCCGCAATACAGATGGCAAAACGAATATTGAAGTCAACTACTTCTGCGATCCCAGGGAAGATAAGCTTAAGAGTTGGGCTAGGTCAGCATGCCTATTTCTTAGATTTTGCTGATGGAGTGAATTACTTAAAGTATTCGGAAGACGGAGTGGAGCAGGTCGGCTTAAACTTAAAGACAACTACACACATCGATGTAGACTTTGTAAGACCCCCAAATATATCAAAAATTGATACTATAAGTTACTGGCTGCAACAAGAGCATGCGAGACCTCCAACCGCGCAGGATGAGCCAAAATCAACGGACTGGTTGTCAAATAAATCTCCCTGCTTGAATCACTTATTAAGTCTCACAAATATTCCAGAACATTGCTACAGCACCGTGATAACTTGGATGGTTTGCACATTGTTCCCTGAAAGGGATCAAACCGTTCTAGAGATAACTGGTGAAGAGACTTCTGGCAAAACCACTAGCGCATGGATTATAAAGAACCTTATAGATCCATCGGAAAAATCTTTAAATGAAGCACCGGACTCATCCAAGGAAATCATTGCTATTTCGCAATCCAATCATATCATCGCCATTGATAATGCCGACGACCTTTCAGAATCAACACAGAAACGGATTTTCGAGTTATTAACTAATGGTATTCAGAGTCAAGCAAATCATGGCAATTCGGTTGACGCCTGGACTTTCACTTATAGAAATCCAGTCATCATAGCAAGTACATCTTCCATACTTTCGCATCCACTTTTAGCAAAAAAAACCATATCAATTAACCTTCCCATTTTGGAAAAAGGAAAAAGTTTTCGATTTATAAAGGAAGAGTTTCTACAAAACCAACCGCGTGCGTTACTGGAACTCGCTGAAATTGCAGCCGACACGCTTAAAAGTTCAAGAATTGCATCGCATGAAATCGGTGGAGATATATATTTCGATACATTTACATCGACGGGCTCAGGAGTCTGCGATTATTTTGGTATTGATGTAGCTACGTTTATAGAAACTTCAAAGTCCCTAAGCGAGGAAGTAATCGACAACATTCTCGATGAATCAGTAATAGCTAGGTCCTTAATTTCATGGGCAGCGGAGAATCCAGAAATCAAGATAAAAGAGCCACTAAAATATTGGCACAAAGAGCTCATAAAAAGCCTTCCGACTGAAGATCATACTGAATGGCCAAAAAGTATCCGAAGATTCGGCGCCGAGCTAAAGAAGATTGCGCCTAAACTCAAGAAAGAAGGCATATATTGCAAATCATTAGGAAAGCAAGGATCGAACGTTTTTTGGGAAATCTGGGTAACTGAGAGCGCCACGGCGCCGGACGACATGAAAGACATGTAAGACATCTTTTTGCGTTATATTTTCAAAAAATACGCGTTAGCCCCCGAAATCAGGCAGAACTGCGCACCAAACCGACCAGGAATTCTCGCGCCCCTCTTCTGCATGGGCGCTCACTCTCCAGCCAAACTTGTCATTGCCGAGCCGGAAACAATTCACAAGTACGTATCTGGGCATCGACTTGCACTTCAACCTTTAGAATCTAGCAAACCAACAAACTCCCTCCTCCCCGCAATAGCTTTTATAGATGCGCTGCTATATTGGGATTTGTCTCGACCAACACACTGCTATCTATTATTGTTTACATGATCGCTAGATCATCTGAGTGAGAACGCCATAGATAATCGACGAGAACGGTGAAGGTGGTACGGTTCACTGACCAAACCTGTGCTTATCATTTTAGCAATTGAAAGCACTGAGCTGCTGCTTCCCTATCAAAACTGACGACTTTTGGAGCCCCTCATCGATTGGCTCGCCTCAGAGCTCTACAACTGAGCTCTCAACTTTATTAAACGGTACTGTAAACCACTCATCGCCCCGCCAGTGATATTAACTAAGCATTACCCTCTAAAAATCCACCATTTGCAATGCCGTATTAGAGCTGTAGTTTTATTATTAATGGTAATATTTTTTAACAGAGTAGTCTCACACAGGAAATATCGTGAAAACTACCAAATCCAATATTTTATTTTAGCCAAATCCCTGTAAATCCAATGTAGGTATATAGGTCTATTAGTTAGCAATAATCTTGAAGCCATTAAACATTAATAGAGATAGAAATCCCATCAGAGACAGTTACCTATTGATGCTAAATAAACATTACACGAAGTCATCCACAACTTTTAGTCTCAAATCAACTATAGATCAGAAAAGAGTAATAACCATGATGAATGACAAACGACAACTTAACAGACTCCAAAGCAACAGAAACCTTTTTGTCACCACTGAAGAGACCTACAGAGGCATGCCTTTAATTAAAAGGTATCAACCGTATATTGTTAATTACTTGGACTCACTTGACAGCACTATCCAGTCAGCGTTAACAGACCACTCACGAATCCTTGCTATTCGGCTCGATTTACATTTTCCTGTCTGCTATGCCAAACCCGACTCAATCTGCGTTTCGGTAATAAGTCGTTTTATTGACTCATTCAAGGCTATGATTAAATCTTTGAAGGAGCGCACCAAGCAGCAGGGGAAACGATTTCACGATACCAATGTACATTACTCATGGGTTCGTGAAGTAGGAGACCGTTTTAGTAATGAGCACTTTCACCTGGTGATATACCTCAACGGCCAGACTTTTAAGGCATTAGGCGCTATAGATATAGCTGCACCCGGCTTGTATGGGATGGTCAGTAGGGCGTGGGCTAGTGCTCTCAAACTATCTCTAAGTGAAGCTCAAGGGCTTGTACATGTTCCCGATTACTGCACCTACGAGCTCCGAAGGGATCAGCCTTACTCCGAGCTGTTTACTCGGGTGAGCTACTTCGCCAAAGTCAATACAAAGGAATATCAAAATGGTAAGCATGCCTTTGGCTGCAGTAGGCCGTCGCGGGCGCTACTATAAACGTTTTAAGGTCCTATCAGGCAGGCGAATTATTGCTGTAAGAGATATCTCAAGTTTGCGTAAGGTCATGTGTTAGTCAATGGCCCTACCAACGAAAAATAGATGCTCAATCATGCGCAGCGGCCTTTAGTTCACATACCTTGGCATTGAGGGGCGCCCTCATACGGCACCGCTCGAACGATTATTTGGAGTAGGGCAAGAAAGACCCCGACAGCTCTGCATAGATCATTCTTTACAGGCCGGACTGATCCTCTGAACACAACAACTCAGGAGATCGAACATGAGAATTCTCAGGCTGAAAGATGTTATTGAAAAAACTGGCTTAGCCCGTGCCACAGTTTACAAGTACATAGCCGCAGGCACCTTCCCAAAGCCCATCCCCCTTGGTGGCCGCTCCGTCGGCTGGGTAGATTCAGAAGTGCATGACTGGATACTGGATGCCGTTCATGCACGCGACCACCAGCGGAGCTTGACCAGTCACCCAGACCACCGCTGCTAACTCCCTGCTTTATATATAACTAATAGACAACTTCTCCACATCCAAAGCTCTATTCATCACAACGACTAGATAGCGAAACTTCCCAGCGAACCCTGGCAAATGCACCCCCAAACGGGGCCTCGGCTGCTGTCTACTCTAATAAACGCTCCCCTTCAACCAGGTAACGCCACACGGAGGCCATACTTATGAACTCTCTCTGGAATGGATACGGAAACGTAGCAGATCGCCAAAAGCTTAAAGCTGCAACAAATGAAATTGCCGAGCACTTTCTTTCTGACGCCAGCACGATGCGCGATGGATTTCGAATTCTGAAATGTGCAACCCACTTGCGCGTATACCCTGATGCTGCCTACGGCACGTTCATCGATACCTACAATTGCAAACATCGCCAGTGCCCTAATTGCCAGCAGAGCAAAGCATTGCAATGGCGCAGCAGCATGCACCAATTACTCGATACAATACCGGAAACCTTATCAGGCAAATGGATTTACCTAACACTTACTACTCGAAACTGTCACGTGAGTGACCTCAATGAAACCATCAAAGAAATGAATAATGCATTCCGTCGACTTAGGAGCAGAGCATTCTGGAAGGCAAATATCATAGGCGGCATCAAGTTCGTGGAGGTGGACCAGGGCATTTCTGATTACCAGTCGGCTCATCCCCACTTTCATTGCCTTATCCAGGTTCGACCATCAATGCACCAAGGGAACAACTACGTCACCGAAGAGAAGTGGGCAGCCGAGTGGCAAAGTTGCTTGAAAGCCCACTTTATCCCACAAGTTCGCGCGAGACGGCTGACAGGTCTGGGGGACGAGATTCGGAATAAGATCCTCAAATGCGTCAGTTACCCCATGAAGCCCCGCTTGCATGCGCCCCACAGAGGCTGGTTCCTCGCCATGGCGGAGCAGCTGAAAGATGTATATCTGGTTCAACCTTTCGGGCACGTGCGTGGCTGGTTTTCCGATCTGAAACATCAGGACGATTGTGAGTTGACACGGCATAGAAACGACGTCCGACTGGAGCAAAAACCAACAACCTTCCAGTGGGACTCGTTTCACGGATCTTACCAAAAGGATTAAGTCGTTACGCTGGTCCCTATGTGCAAATAGCAGTTCATAGACACCCATAGATCCCAACTACGGGGGCTAGCAAAACCACTCCAACAATTCCTGCCAATAACATCATAGCAACACGCCTCGTTGTCCGCCTCCAAGAGAGAGAGAACCCATGAGTAACCTAAACCAACCGCCAACGGCTGCGGAGGTCGCGGCCTATTTCCAGGGAAACGAACGCACGGACTATCAAGCACGAATGATTCGCGAGTGTGGGCAAAGAGTGAAGACTTATCCTTTTGAGCGTGTTGTAACCAATCCGCACTTGCTGAGATGGTGTATGGCTCTGAGGTGGAGCGCCATATCGGCGGTGCGCGTTGATGGACATGGTCGAGAATTTTGCGGATCACGGCGGGATCCGTCACATCAGCGATGACCCGCAGCCTTCCACCGCAG
>Ga0307966_1000538_pt1 | contig 31573 bp, 47 predicted proteins | sample OrgLakmetagen646_FD_203141 | JGI IMG/M metagenome (GOLD analysis project Ga0307966, IMG submission 203141) | Saline water microbial communities from Organic Lake, Antarctica - #646 | ecosystem: Environmental > Aquatic > Non-marine Saline and Alkaline > Saline | place: Antarctica: Organic Lake... | reverse complement strand
TGCCCGCCCGGCGCTATGGACTCATTGTTTGCGGCGCCCAGCGTGGCAGAGGTCAGGCACACTCGCTGCCCGAGGTGTCGCCAGAGGTTGCTGATAAACAGCCCGGGGCGACCGTGCTGATAGTTCAGTGACGGAAGCTTTAGAGTCGGTGACCATGCCAGCGCGTTGATGCCGAAATCGTTGCGTTCACTATTAAAACCCTCAACCCAGCCAAGCAGCTCCCGCACAACATGCACTTGGCCATGATCGTGTTCGGCACGACCCAGTGCGGAACGGTGAATCACCTGATTGATTCTGGCGCACTCGGTTTTGAGTGAATCCAGGAGACCGTGCGCCTGTGTGTTTTCCAGCGTCATTTCGGTGATTCGCTGATCCTCCCCCAAAGCATACATTTCTTTGTCGATGTTGGAGAGTTCCCGGATTGACTGGTTAAGCTGGCGGTCTAACTGGCCCGAGCCTTGCCCCATCAACGTTTTTAGCTCCCGAATAATCTCCCGGGGCTGAACACGGCGGTTGGTGAGCGTTTCAGCCGACTGCAGCACCTGGTCCGCCTCGTCAAACAAAACAGCGAAACTGTGTTCCGGCAGATTGAAAATCGCTTGTTTGCTGCGCGCCTCCAGCAGCACCATCATGTGACTGGTCAGCACAATGTCGCCGACTCCGACCCGCTTGTGGGCTTCGTACATTGGGTTTATGAACCCCGGCGAACCTGGTGTCATGCAGATGGCGTCTCTTGTGACGCTTTCGGGGAGAGGGCCATACCGCTCGATCCATTCTTCGATCAGGCCGCTGCTATGTAGCACCGTGGTGTGAGCCCATTCCGACAGCAGGTTTAGTTCGTGATTCTCGCCCGTGAGCATTTCCGCCAGCCGGGCCACCCGGGACGGATCGACAAAGTGCTGCATCCCAAGACGTTGCCTTACGGTCGGGAGGGGGAGATTTTTGTCTATCAGGTATTCATTCACCCGCTCCATATCGCCATCCAGAATCTGGTTCTGCAGGGCGATGGTGTGGGTGGCAATCACCGTGCGCTCGCCGGTTTGCGTCCAGTGCAAAATGACCGGAAACAGGTACCCAAGCGTTTTCCCGGTACCGGTGTCGCCTTCAATCATGCCAATCGGTTGAGCCGCTGGGCCGGTTAACCAGTCTGCAACGCTCAGAGCGTACTGCAGTTGCTCGGGCAGGTGGTGACCGCCCTGCTGAACCAACCAGCCATCGGCCCCAAAAACAAAATGGATTTCATCGTGAATCGCGCTCACGGCGCCACCTCCATGATGCCAACCCCGTACCCTTTTTGGCGACCAATGCCGCCCAGAAAAGCTTTGGCAAATCGTGCGGCATCTTCGATTGTCACGTTGGCCTGAATTTGTGCGGTCGGCACCAAAAAAACCGCTTTGGGCTTGTGTACTTTGTAGTCCCGGCGATTGAGCAGGCGGACATTGGAGACGCACACCCCGGCGTTTTTCGTCAGCAGCGAGGTAATCCATTCCGGAATGGCTTCGTCGGCGATCCTGTGGACCTGCTCAACGTTATTGACCTTGCTTCTGCGGTTCGCTGATACCGTGACCTTCAAGGTCATCTGGTCACCAGGGCGAACGGTCAGCGTGCGAGCTTCAGATTCTATGTGATCCCTGAATTGTGAGGCTCTGGCCGTCACCAGTCCGATTTCATTCTCCGCATCCAGCGGCACGGCATCATAGATGAACAGCCGGGTTTTCTGGTCGTCCTGGATATTTTTGCCATCCAGAACGATTTGGTACACCTGATCGTGGATGTGCTGGCGATTTTCATGCCAGGGCATGGTGAACGCGGTTTCCTGGTACCGAATCGTGATCGGTAGTGCTGGCGTCGTCATAGAAGTTTCCTTACCACATCTGCAAAATATTGAGGCGTTCATGGGGGTCTGATGGCATTTTTTTCAGGGCCTCCAGGATTTGCGGCGTGTCCTCACCAATTCGGGTCAATTCGCCGATCAACAACTCATCGTCGGGTCGCGTTGCCCCGGTGTACAACTGACGCAAGACCCGCTTCACGCTGTTGATCTGTGCCGGCTTCAAGCCATCCGATGCCTCAAATAATTGTCGGGTGGATGCCAGTGGCACGATGGTTTGCGCGCTTTCCTCGCAGATCACGAGCGTGGAGGACGAGCTTAACGCCAGGTTGCTAACCAGTTCGGCTTTTTTGCGCCCGAAATTTCCGATATACAGGTATTCCGATTCGGCTGGCGGGTTTTCGATAACCGATCGGTGAGCAGGGCGCCCGGAGAGTTCGAGCATTTCGAAGGGCGGTTTTTTGGCCGCCCCCATTTTTTTGATGAAGCCGTTAAGATACAAGACTGTTTTTGTCGGCGTAATCAGGGCGCCGCAACCGGTGGCCATGCCCAGCTTCATGGGTACCGGTGTGCCTTTGGCCAGACGCTCAATGCCAAACAATTCTTCGCTGCCCTCATAAAGGCTGTGGCACGCCAGACAGTGGCTCTCTTTTGTGCCGTAGTTTGTGAAAACGACTTTTTCATCCGGATGCAACCACTGGGTTGCCGGTCGCAGGCACACCGCGCACCGGTCGTCGTCCTGGGCAGGTTCGGCTTTCATGAATGGGTATAGCACCCGGCCCGCGTATTGGTAGAAGAAATCTATTGCCTGATTCATCAGAGTTTCCGGTTGGCCAATTATTTGAAAGAAGTATGTTTTGATTAAAAAACGTTTGCAAGCGCCTACACGCGGCATGGCCAATTACACCAGGACTCCCAGGATGGTTCCGTCCTCATATCGGTTGCCTGTCTGCGAGATTCCCGCCCATGCGCCCATTGACCGGCTGGATCAGGCAGACTGCCTGAATGCTGGTCTCAGTTCCCTTATCCGGATACCGCTCAAGCGACGGCAGAGAGATGTCCGGAAAGACGCTCAAGTAAGGCGTATCAACCAGATCGGGCTTGTGCCACGGCGACAAATCCGCAGGGGTAACCCTGTTCACCTCGCCGCCGCAAAATTCAGTAACAACGCGCCCAATAGCCTCGATGAACCGCTCATGGGTCTCGGAGGAGCTTTCCAGCTCCCCGAGCGTACCAAGAGTCCTGTAATCAGCTCTGCCAACTCTGAAGGCTTAACTTGCTTGGACATAAATTTCTCCGATCTTAAAAGTTAGCCGGTTACCAGTCGTAGATGGGGAAGCAGGGCAGGGTGTCGGCATCCATATCGAATTCGATCATCTGGAATCCGAGGCCTTTGGCCCACTGAATGATTCGCTTAATCGACTCGGAGTGACCGTGACGGAGGTCGCCTTCGTCTGCGAGGTCGCAGAGCTTGATAAAGAAACCGCTCGAACGGGACATCACCATGGTTTCCTCGGCATCATCCGCGGCGTCCTGGAGCGCATCCCGATCCTCAATGGTCAGGTGCCCTGTGCTTAACGCGACGACCCTGTAGGCCTCAATCTGTGAGGGTTCCGGCAATTCAAAGTTTGGCGTGCTCATGTGTGCTCCTGATTGGTTTGGCTGTGCAGGTTCTGCGTCCTGCTTACTGACCAATCTACACGCTGATTTTTAACTACAAGGGCCTGCCAGAAATTGTTGAGCGATTGCGCCTTTCAGCGAGACCATCCCTGCTTTAAAGGTCCGAGTATCCGAGGAGTAGGTGCGTGCGATCCGGACACGGGGGTTTGAATGGTCTGGAATCACCTCCTGGCTGCCGGTCAGAAAGACCGTTGGAACCGCAATGTCATCGAGGACGGAAGATGTGAGATCGCAGGCGGCCAAATAATCCCGCCCGAGTAGTACCAGGACGATATCGGAGGGAGAGAACAGGGCGGATGCAAAGTCCTCAGGGAGAGCAAGCGCCTTGCCGGAGGCACGAATGGCCTGTCGTGATAAACCTGAAAATGTCACGTTGTAAGGGACGATACGGCGATCCCCGGAAATCAGCCCGTACCCCGCTGAAACAACCTTCACAGCGACGCAAATGCCGGTCTGCCGTGCCGCAGCAACGCCAGCCATGAGTCTCTGGTGCTGCTGACCAGTATAGATTGTCTCTGCCGGACACAGGGGAAGACTGGCCTCACGGGCCGCCACCCACCTTTCACCCCGCAAGAAATCATTCACGCCCAGCGCATCAGGGTGGGTGATCGCCTTACGGTTGGTGCAGGAGGTAATGACCGTTATCCGCCTGAACTCATGGGGGCCGCTTTTGCCTGTAAGCGAATCGAAGGCAAACAACTCGTCGAGCCGCTTTTGCTGGAGGCTCACCACTCGAAATCGAGATCTGGTTCAACGAACGGCTTTGCGCCCCGGAGAAGATTGTCGATCGCATAATCCAGATAAACCAGAGCGGTGAAGCCGTTGTCGTTCTCGAACCGCAGGCCGATAAGGTCGAACTCCCTGGACCGCTGCCAGTATTGATGGTCACGGATATACTGGTAGCGCCGTGCATCGGCCTCAGCCGCTTCTGCCCGCTCCAGCGCTGACTCAAGCTGGCGTTGCAGACGGCAGACGGAGCAGTTCATGGGATCGTAATGGCTGTGATTGCCTTGATGAGCCTCGCAGTAGTGCTCTCCCGGTAGCGCCTCACTCATTATCTGCATCCTCCGGAAGGATGAGCTTGCCGGTCCAGTCGCCGCCGGGACTGGGAAACGTTGCGCCGGTGCACCACTTCCAGCCGCTCTCAGTACGAACCCAGTGCCCGCCATTGACGGACGGGGCTTTGGTTCCAATGGGTGCATTGTCCAGAGTCAGGGAGTCCACAAAAGCAAGCTCGGCAAGCGGCTCATCGGTGATTTTCTTGCCCAGATACACGCCCACCCGGTAATCAGATTCTGTTGCCAGATCGCCGCCGTCGTCACTGGTCCAGGCCACAAGCACGTTCTGGCCTCCGCTCTTTAATTCCACAAAGTAGGCTTCGCAACCGCCGCCAGTGCCAACAATGTATTCAGGGCCAAGGACGGATGGGTGTTGCACGTAAAACTGATCAGCAATCTCTTCGTGGCCTTTTGCTCGAAGCCTTTGGCGAAGCCGGTTTTTAACGGCATAAGGCAGGGTAAAACTCGATTGGTTAGCCATTACAGCTCCTTGGTTGCGATATCGGTGAGTGCTTTGGATCTCGGATGCGTAAAGCGTATCAGCGAAAATTAATCTGCAAGCCCCACGGGATACGCGCCTGAGTCAAAACGGGACGAGAAGGAATACCCGGAGAAAAGTAGGTGCGTGTGGCAAAAAAGAGGAGTGTCAGCGAGGTAATCTTCCGGTGTGGCCTAATGCCAAGCCGTGCAAACCCCAACGGACAGATGGACGATGTAATGACTGAAATAACTCAAACCCAGGATAGAGGTGTCATCACTGACGCGGACACCCAAAGCGAAGGCAAGATAACCCAGCTGGTATACATTCTTCAGGCCCTTGGCTTTATTGTCGGGATCACCTTCATAGCAGCCGTGATTGTAAATTATGTGAAGCGGGACGAGCTTACCTCAGAGCTACAGCGGTCTCATTTCCGCTGGCAAATTCGCACGTTCTGGTACAGCGTTCTCTGGACGGTGATTGGCGCTGTCACCTCAATGGTTGTGGTTGGCTATTTCATTCTGCTGTTTGCAGTTGCGTGGACCCTGTACCGGGTGATTCGTGGCTGGCTGTGCCTTTACGATGGCAAGCCGATGTATAGCAAGGCTTGACCGTACACTTCAGCCAGGTCAGCTCCCCAAACCATAAATTACGGGAAGGGAGCTGCCGCCTGGTGAATGCATCCGTTTTCCCGCCAAATCGAGAGGAGTTAAATCCATGAGCTGGTCATTAATACTGACGTTTTCCCAAGGTCAGGCCAAAGCAATACACAGTTTGTCTGGTTTCGAAAGCAAGGAAGCCGCTGATTTCGCAGGTGCTCAGTGGAAAGAAAGCTTGCGCGAAGTCGAAAAACAAAACGCGCATTACGTCAGCGTGTCCATGTTCATGGGCTAGTCTCGGCCTGCCGCGCATTCCGGTTCAAACGGCGACGGCAAACAGTCAGGCTTTAGTCGGGCATCCAACGGACGAACGCTGCCTTGGTGAAAGGACGATATCCGGGTAAGTCGTTTATCTCGGGATGTCGTCGCATGTCAGGGAAACATCATAGAAAGCCCTTTCACGGCCATTCCCAGTGCTGCAAAACCGATTGCCAACCGTAGAGTTTTTGCAGAAAAGTTCTCAGACGCTTTCAGGTCGTTCAGCCTATTATCCACCTTGGTTAGCCCTTCTTTTATTGGAATCTGCAAAGCTTCTGCTTTTTTGGCTGATTGTTGATCGTTGCGCTCCCTGAACTTTTCGGCCCGTTTCTCAAGAATTCCACGACTGGTCGCCGCTCTGTTCTTCGTTATTAAACAGATCTCTCGTTCGTTTGAGATCATCGGTAATTCAATCGCTTTCCAGAAACCTAGTATTACGCTCCCGAACATTAGTGAGTCAGATACCCAGCTCATAATCGCCCCAACCTTCGGGCTTCCCCATGAAACCTCATGATACAAAGCCGCAATCCCAAGCCCGAATATAAGTAAAATAGTGAATCCGAAGGCAATCACTGTGCGGGTCACAGGCTGTAAACGTTTTGGGTCGGTCTTTAACTTACGAAATTCTTTGAAAATGGAATGAGAGGTTTCGTCCTCTGTCATGAGCTTTTCCTTTGATTTATTGATACCAGCGCGAGACAGCGCCTCCACTTCTTGCACCACATGGGCGTATTGACCTGCACCCAGGCAGGCGGCATTTTTGCACATTTGGACACTTCTGAGCTAAGTGGTGCCTATCCTGGTATACCATCATCAGAGTCACGCTCCGACTGTGGCGCTCACGTTTACCGGTATATCGCTATCGAGGTCAGCCAGTGGAATATCGCCGAAGGCACAACGACTACTATTCAACACTTACCGCCCGGGGCTGCCGGAACCCGGTCGGGATAGTCACCCGCGCTGACATCGAAACGGCGCCGTGGCTGGGCATCGCTGATCGCGTCGTAGTACGACAACTGGACGATGCGGAGTCAGTCCTGCTCGACATCGAGTCCTGGCGCAACACGCTGCTGGACTCTTACCAACGCATACCCGCCGGGACGTACATGGTGGGTGCGAAGCTGAGGGATGGAGTGGTCGGCGTAATGGATGGTCAGAAGCCGATGCTCCGGCATGTAAAAGGAGAGAGAGACCGACTGGGCCGTGAGGTCGTTCAGGAGGTCGTGGAGCCGACCCCTTGGTACATGAGAACCTTAGGCTGAGAGCGCCTTGATTTGAGCGACCAGCTCTCCAACGGTTTCCTTTGAGGCTTCGGGATTGAACCCATCCTCATCGCTCCCGCCAGAAAACTCCCCTCGATCCAGCTCCCGACCGAGCGATTCCAGAACAAACAGCAGTGCGTCCGGCCCGGAAGCCATCATCAAGGTACAGAGCTTGTCGCTGAATGCCTGAGCCTCCTGATACATATCTGTGGTGCCGGCGACACACGCATCGGTAACGGTCTCAAAAACCCGGCTGCGCAGGTGCTTCAGTTCTATTGCTTGATCCATTATTCGTGCTCCTGTAGGTCGAGATTCGTCAATCGAACGTGAATGTGGCTTCCGCCACCGGGGGTGTAGTGAGCCTTGCACAGATCAACAATCTGATCCCAGATTGCCTCTGGCATGTCAGATTCAGACCCCTCTCCGTTGAGGCTTGGGTCCACGCAAACCACCACATCGGACCACTCGGATACAGCAGTGCCTTTTTTATGCCAGGTAAAAACCGGGTTATCGGGGTTGTTCAGCCATTCCTGGAAGCCCTGATCCTGAAACCATTCGGGAACATTGACAGTGAACCCGCTCAACGGAGTTGTATCGCGATCCTGTAAGCTCATGCCGTCTCTCCCTGTTCCGCACAACCGGCCTTTGCGTCCATCAAACGCGCAAGGCTGTCGCTTTGTCTGGCCAGCTCCGAGAAATCAGCAGACGGCAGGCCCGTTTCGATCGGGTCGTCCTCGTAGTTGTCGAAGTCGAATACCTCGACCGCCACCCGGCCCTCGGTCAAAACGTCCGCCACACCACCGGAAACGGTGACCAGAACCCGGGACAGGGGCGTTCTCTGGATCATTAGCGTGTCCAACGTGCCCCGGACTTTGAGCAATGCCAGGGCATCGGGGCGGAACTGGTTGTGACCGTCACTCACTTCATCTCTTGCGGCCATGTTTTTAATGACCTGGTTCAGCTCATCAACGCAGCTCTGAAGGCTGCTTGTTAGTGTCTTTTTCATGCTTTTCCTCGTGCGCTCGTTCTTGGTATTTACTCATCTAAGGTCTCACGCAACCCGTTGTCTGCAAGCTGATGTACTGAACAGGATTTCTAGGGAAATACATGTGATTTGATGAGCAAGTAGGTAGGGTGGGCGAAGATTAAAGTCGCCGGATCGTCCGGTTAAGACGACAGCAAAACTAACCGCCAAACAAGGCCGAAATTTATGAGTTTTTGGGAAAACGAAGGCTATTACACGGAGCTGGAGAAACGGATCGGGATTACCTTCGACACCGGTGCGCTCTGGCTGGTGAGTGACCCGGATAGCGGGGAAGGCATCAGTTATTCGCTGGCAGAACAGATGGGCGAAGCCTTTAGCGCCAGGCTGCCGACGCTCGTTATGCCCTCCGAAATGGAGGCCATCGACGAGCTGCTAACCAAAATCCACGCCATTGGAGACAAGATGGCGGTTATCCGCGTCATGACCGACCTTCACCGACACATTGATTTTCTATATCTGACCGATCCGGACAAGGCATGGGAGAACTACAGGGAGGCTGTTCGGCAGCAGGAACGACACAAAGAGATGTTTGGTGAAGAAGACTGAAACCAGAACATTATAAAAAGAAACACGCATTCAGCTCTAAGTTGGACTGTTTGACCTGGAGAAGCCCCGAATCATCGGGGCTGGCCTTATGGATTTCGCGGTTTTGGTTTCTAAAAAACCCATGGTTTCGCGATGTTTCGGATCAGAAAACTGAACGATGTCGTTTTTGGAAATAGTCACAAAGTGTGCCTCTGTCGTCGCCTTCCATTAATAGCAGGGCAAAGAGTCACACATCTTCCGCGAACTGCAATAAATCAGGATGGCCAACAAACTCCCGGATAAAAACAGCGCCGTTATGCAGGTTGCGCTTTCAGAAAATCGACTAGAGTTGACGATAACTGAACACAAAGGATCTGGCAGCATGAAAAAAGTAAATGGATTTTCCGCAGTTACCGTCGCATTGACACTGATGTTAGTAGGGTGTGGTGGCGGTGGCGGTGGCGGTGGTGACGCAGCTCCGGGGGCTTCCGTTGACCCTGAAGGCGATGGCTCGCAACAGGACGATTCAAGCGGTCCTGAGAGCCTGAAAGTTCTCACGCCAACGGTCATGGATAAAGTCACTATCGACGCCGCGGTGTTTCGTCCAGACGTTGCTATATCAGATGACGGCAAAGCGCTAGCCGTATGGGCAGAAGAGGTAAATGAAACACTGCGGCTCGTCGCGGTCGAAGGTAACGCAGAAGAAGGCACCTGGAGCAGCAAGACATTTCTTGATGACGGTCAGGGTCTTTACGCACCCAATGAAGCCTGGCTGACTACCCAGGTCACCATGGATGCATCCGGCAATGGCGTGATCGGGTGGATGCAGTCAGTCGAGGGCAGCGAAATACCTCATTTGAAGACGATCTTTTACTCTCCTGAGTCCGGATTCGATTCTCCCGTGGATCACGGCCAAACCAGAGCCTTTATATTGCAAGGCAACGATGCTGGCGACGCACTGATTATGTGGGAAATGGAATTCGCTCCAAGTAAACAGGATATTGCCGCGGCACTTCGGCCATCTGGGTCAACAACTTGGGCGCCAAAACAAAATCTCACTGACGGAGAGGTGACCGAGGAATATGCCAGTTCGTTGGCGCTCAATTTCAGTCGACTCTCTATGAATGAGGCAGGCGAGGCAATACTTCTTTACAGGGGGGTTGGCCCGGCTGTCGACAACAAAACCGCAAAACTCTATGTCCTGAGCTTAGATATTAGCGCGTCCTGGGTTGGGCCTGAAGCCATTCTGGCCGGCAGTGAAATTGAGAACTTAACCCACTTTGCAGCCGCAATCAGTGACACGGGCGTACGCTTCGCCGGCTGGTCAGAAAATGACTCTGAAAGCTATCAGGCATTTGGAGTAACAATGGATGCAGCGCTGGAGCAAGGTAGCAGAGTGAGTTATATGGATACTGTTGAAAATCCATTGATTCGCTTGGCGGCTACCTATCGCGAGGATGACTCTCTCTTTATGGCTGCCGAGACACAGCTAAACTCCCTCCATCCTTTGGTGACGAATGAAGTCACTGAAAGCGGAAGCGATCCGCAGGGGTACGCTTATGGTGGGCGCTTCCTAACACTGGCAAGCGATGGCAACCGCGTCATTGCACTGGGTCGCAATAACTGCGCGACGGGAATGGGCGTTCGAGAGTCAAATGAGCAAGGAATCTTAATGAGTGAGCCGGAATGCTCCGAGGGTAACGCAAAAGAGAACATAGAACTGGCAATAACGCCCCAAAGAGCTGGAGTATTTGCAGGCATTGGATCAATCCGGGACGAGTCGACATTTCCAGCCATTAGACAGGACGTTATAGAGCTGACCTTTTTCCGTTAGCTGGCGATAGCAGGTGCTTTTCCAAAGCGCCTGCTTGCTGTTTCCTGGAATGTCCAGCCCCACTCATCTCAGCAAATAGACACGCTTGTAACTTAGCAAGTCCATTAACGCGCAGTGATGCCAGTTCCTGCTGAATACCCGGCATTTTCGAGTAGCTCAATCCTCATGTTCCGAGATCCAATGACCGCCTCAAACGACGACGTTTATAGTGACATCTTCAATGCTGTTGTTTTTGAGGGCGACGAGACCAAGGCTATTTTTCTTTTTTCTGAGGCAACCGAAGACGGCCGGGCTGGGTTTCTCCGCGATCCTGAGAACCTTGAGTCATTGCTTTTTCATGCTGAGGGCGCCGGCTACGGCGTGCTTTATAATTTATTAGCGACCGCCGGCAAAAACGACTCATCTTGCTTTGAGGGTGTAACTGACATTCGTTCGTGGAAGTCACGTATCGGCGGCGATCGCTAGCGTGACTGTTAATCCACGGCCGAGATGGCTGAATCGAAAAATGAAGGTGTTGAAGGGCTAGAGTACCTGTAAATCCCACGCATAATTAAAGATATGAATATTGAGTCCTACAAAATTCAGTAATTCAGGCTGTCGAAAAAGTTTCTCAAAACCCAAGGTGTTTGGGGACAGGATGCGATCGGATTACTTTAAAGTAGGTGGTATGAATACGACGATGAGCTAGATATGAATCCACTAAACTATAACTACGATTACTCATTTAGCCAGGCTCCCCAAAAGCCAAATTGCTGGAAAGAGCGCTTTGCCTGGATTTTACGCCACATAGCTGATCGCCTCGATAGCCGGGACAGCTTCGCATTGAAGTTTAAATCTGACCCAGAACTAACACTCCATTATCGAAATCGATGCATCGAGCGAGGCATGGAGGTGGCGCTGTCTCTTATGGCGGAGTCGGTCAGGTATAACTCGATGGACCACCATCTCCAGGCGAAGTACCCGGAATTATGGCAAGGGCCTGTAAAAAACCCCGAAAAATCTTAGTGCGTGTGTCGATTAGAAGCCTGGAAAGCCGTGTAGCCTGAATAAAATTCGGCTATTAAGGGTTCCAATGTCCAAAAACATTATAGGTAGGCTGTCAGCAGGCATCGTCCTCGCTGTCTCATCAACCACCTTGGTGGCAGATATCTGGGAGCCAGGCGTTGGGATCCAGTTAAACTATACTCCACTCCATGACGTGGAAGGGGATTCTGGAAACGAGATGGACGGGAGCCTTTTCGGCGCTGGCTTTAGGTATGCAAACGCCAGTGAAATTCCGGTCACTCTCGGGTTGTCCTACCAGATGGGGAGCAGCGATCACGTCGGGTCCCCTGACTACTCTTCAGCCGAAGCAGACAGTACGATTTTTGTATTAGATGTGGCGGTCGGGAAAACCTTTTTCCCGGGCGATAATATTGAACTGATTCCATACATTGGTATGGGCTTTAGGCAAATGGAGCAGGATTTCACCGCAAAATCATTTCCGGAAGACAACGATATTGCTACTACGTCAAGAACGCAGCGTCACATGTATTTGCCGCTTGGTTTTTATCTGGGTAGCGCATCTGGCTTGGATAAATTCGATTTTTATGGGTTTACCGAATACCGACACATATTAATGGGAGAGACCAAGCTCGAGAAAAGCCAGAATATCACCGTGAACTCTAACGATGGTCGCGGACTCAGGGTGGAAGTTGGCGTGCATTTTCCTGGATTTACTTCATCCAACATCTTTGCAGGTGTTTATTACGAAGAGTGGGATATAGACCCGACCGATAGAGGCGTGAGTACGGCCGGTGGTTCGCTAAAAGTTGAGCGTGACACAGGAACCAAACAGATCTCCTCGGGCATAACGATCGGTTTTCAGTTCTAGTAAATACCCGGGCTCAAAAGTGCGTTGAGGCCAGCAGTGTTAGAAAATTATCCTCATAATCTCCTATCGCCCACATCTCAGAAGTGTGTATTGAGAAGGCTTATGAACAACGACTTACCGAGACATTGATTTTATGTTTATGATGCTGAAAGTGTTCGGTTTTGCTGTATTCGCCGTCTTGGTAACTGTTTATGTAGCGCCGGCATTTACAGAGTCCGGGGCCGATGAATCGGGAGACGTTGAGCCATTTAAGATGAAGGCACCAAAACCGCAACCTTCTTCGTTTCAGGCAGTACCAACACTGGAACAAATAAAAACCCTAGCAGCCAATGGCGGAGCAGATGATGTATCTCTCGATTTTTCGACACTCGAATATTTAGCGGCACAAAATACGGACGATCTGATTGCTGCCATTAAAGCAGGTGCCAAAGGTGATATTCCTGAACAAACAGAAAAGTTGGTGATATCAGCCGTTGAAAAAGCGCGAGACATAGTTGAAAAAGATGGTTTTTTGTAAAGCCCGGTCTCACGAAACCACACGAGTAAAAACATGAATGCTCTTATAGATAAAATACGTGCTCTCCGGTTTTGGCCAAGATTCATCATATTTCATGGAGCAATGATACTTACCGGAATCCTGTACGTGATCAGTACGGTGAGCTGGCTCAGCTTGATTCTTGGAAGCCTGATGATCGGTGCGGCGGCGGCCTCTACCTTTCATGGTTTCCGCCCGTACAGCAACGCCTGGAGCTGGCAAAAAACGTTTGCCATGCGCTTAATGAACGGAGCACTGACGTTGGTTGTTATCTATATGTGTCTGTGGGGTAGATTCTTGGAATATGGTGCATTAATGGAAGACAACATTAGTTGGGCTGAAAGAGCTTCAGGTTTCTTGCTTGCAGCTATGGGATTCATTATCGCCGGTATTATTTTAGGAAAAGGTCAGTTCCAGCCGGATGCAGAAGTTTTAACATCCCGCTGATGGGAAACAGTTCTGGAACTAGAACCATTCAATGAATCGCGTCGATGAAAGGAGGTTTGCGCAAATGGAGACAATGAAATGGCTCGCCCGGGACCGGTTTTTACGCTTTGCTGCGATGACGTTATCGAGTCATGAAGAGGGCGTTATTTCATTGATCGATGCTGCAAGGTTAATTGAATCCCATGGAGATGGGATGGTTGAAGCGTTCGGTGCTGTAGAGAAATTTGAGCTCATAAAAGTTGTGGATGAGACTCGTGCTGACATAAAGCTGTTCATCGAAGCCAAACACGGCGCGTACGATTCGCAGTGGCTAATGATGAATGAACGGACGGTAGGAACATTTCAACAGCTAATGAGTGAGTTGCCGAAATTTAAAAACCTTCGGTTTCGACGGATCCAGGGGCTCATCGAAGGATATGCTATATGACCCGTCAGATTCATGAACCAGAGATTGTATGTGTGACGAAATGGATTGCTTTGATAGCTACGGCAGGCGCTCTTTTTTTCTCCGTTGTAGGCAACGCCACTGCAGAGACGGTCCACATCAAAAATCAAGACGCTCCTTATTTTGAGACAATAGATGATGGCCTGAACGCACTAATGAGCGTCGCTGGCGAGTGTCGGAATGCCTCCGATACGAATTTATATGAGTGTCTCTGCGCAGAATCAGCGGCACTCCAAAAACTGGATTTAGCTCTTCGGGCCGCGCTCGAAAGAAAACCTGAATGGAAAGGTGAGGTCATTTACTACGACGGCGTCACTCTTCAAATCCCGAGCCTTGAGCAACAAGTGGAAGACGTTCAGAAGCAGTGCAACGTTTAAAACCGAAAGGCTGTAGGGTGCTTGCTCCCGACCACGTGGTTTAACTCGCCCGTTTTCCTACACCGACCGCTCTTTGTTAGGGGTCGCTTTTTGGCGCCATAGCTCAATCAAGCCGGCCATCACCGGTGACGGCTCCCGCGGGGCCATTTGGCGTTTGTGAAGGAAAGTCTAGTAGGTGTCGTCCAGAGCAACCATCTCCGACCGGAAAGAGTAACCAATAAATCGGCCCTCACTCCAGGTTAAGATCACTCGCTGGTCGCAGCTGTTGATCTTCAGGCACTGAGCATTAAAAACGGCCAGACAGGGGGTATCATTCTCGGTAGAACGATTGAGGAATAAAATTCCGTCTGACTCCTCAGTTCGGAGGATCCGTCCAAGATTCTGCGTGTCAGTATCTGCGGTGATCCTCTTGGCATTATCGTCGGAGTAGAAATCGTGAAACCGGCCTTCAACACTCATATCCACCAGGATGAACTCGATTTCAGAGTGAATGGTCCGACTGGCGATCATAATAGAGGACAGGCGATCCGCCATTTCCTGAATCGCAGTCCGTTCATCTCTGGCGACATAACAAACGCCGAAAGAACCGTCACTAAAGATGCTGTCTGACAAGGTTGTGAAGGGAGAAAGTATAGCTTCATCGATATTTGTATCGCCGGCAACACCGTAATGCCTGGGCAATGTTCCCCCATGGATGCGATGAACGGGGGAGGTGTAATTGATAATAGTCTCGTAAACAGGATGAAATCGAGTGCTCCATTTGCCAACAGCAAAAGGCAAAGCTAATCGATAGCAGTTGGTCCAGGTTAGTGGGGTTTGAGAGGGAAATTCGTCCATATCACACCATTAAGTCGAGTCTGGCCTGAAGCCACCGGTTAACCTCATATAGATCACCAACCTGACCGCATAACATTCGGGATAGAGGGCTCGCGCCACCAAAGACAGCATCGCCCTGTTCTTGTCGTAGCCAATATCGAATCGAATCGGACTCGCTAAGAATGTGCGTAAGAATTCGATGTATAGAAAACAGATAGGATAATCTTTCGATCTGATCCTTATCCCACTGGGCTTTGTCCGGGTTGGACTTCCATCGCGAAAATGTCGATTTTGAAATTCTCGACAACTCTTGGGTGTTTGCGTCGGTCAAATCCCATGCTTCCTGAATATCAAGCAAACATGGGAAAAAATCTTCGTAAAAAGAGAGAATTGCTTGAGAACCGTCAGTCGCCGGTGGGATGTCTTCAGACATATACAAAAACCTTATCTGAAAAAGTCTGTTTTGTTTTTAGGCCATGAGTGTCTGACATGAGAATGCTCAAAGCAATGTTGTTGTCATATTAATCCGGTCTACCATAGGGCTTGCTCCCAGCCCCACGGTTTTATGAATAGAATCAAAATAATTTAATAAGATACCGCGCAATTTGCCGCTGTTACGAGTATCAAGGCCCGGGAAAAGATCAACACCTGCTGATTCTCGTGCCTTTACCAAATCATAAAATAAGTCGGTTTTGACAATTTCTGTTCTGGTGAGACTAAGAAGAATGCCCCGGAAATTTCTATTTGGTGTATCGCTAGCGCACTGTTCGAGAGGTAGTTGTCCTCTCAAAACACCTGTATTTGATAGATATTCTACTGCACTGACACCAAAAACGTCACGAACTTTCAGGGCAGCCGCCCACTGATCATTCGTTGGAGATATGTCATCAATCAGCCTTGTCAGCATCGATCCCTGGAACGCATTTAAAGAAATTGCAGTGGAACTGTTTGGGTCAATCTGTTTCAGGGAAGGTCGTGAAAACATGTGTAAGAGGTTGCCACCTAAGGGCTCAACCAGACTGAGATCATTTATGCATGCTGGAGTGGCTAGTGGATCAAGAGAAAATGCCTGTCCCGTCGCACACAGACTCCATCGCAGGGCCGCATCGTTATCAAATAAGGCGGCCAGGTGCGAGCCGCTTCTTAAAACCTGGATAGAGTGTGTTTTTGGCATTTCATGATTCCCAGGGACGGTCTTAAACCTCAGCTTAAATCATGTCCCCCATTCTGCACTTATTAGAGCAGAAATTAACGAGAGCCCATTCCCGGAAATCCGGGAATCATGGCTGGTCCTGAGGTCGCTCCGGGGCCTCCCATGTGATTCGTTGCCATTCCCTTTATGTCCTCTTCGTCTGCAAACCACGGCAGTGTTTGAGCGGTAACCGGGTAAGAAACTTTTCCTTGGAGAAGAAGCTTCGCATCGTCGAGGGTCTTCGGTGAGCGAGCAAGCCTTTGTAGGCGATCGTCTGACCTTTGTACACGTTCCTTGATGGCTTCGAAGATGTCTGGAATCAACTCTGATGTCCGCTCAATTTTATTGTAGCGGTCTATAGTCATTCCCTGCTTGTTGAGTATAGCTACGGCGCGAGCGTTAAATTCCTTGTGAAGGTCCATTAAGTCTTCCCGTTTAGCTGCAACACGCAACGTGATCTCATTCGACAAGGCATAAACTCGAAGCAGTGCTGCGACATACCGATCAAGATCTTCCAGGGTGATAACGATCTCCTCAGGCTGATCTTGGGCGAGATCGTCGTTAGCCAATGCCCCAGCCGAGCTGGCCATCCAGACACAGCACGCCAGAAATAAAGCAATAAGTCGCATGAAGCCCCCTCAAAATTAATTTGTAGCGTGCATTTCACCAGAAACGGAAGGCAAGAATCCGCCAAACGCAGCCCAAAACACAGTGGTTTTTGGAATCGCTTGTAACGAAAAACGTGCCACAGTAACCCTGACAAAATGTGAAATTGCTAGAGAGGGTCCGTATGTTCAAATTCTTACTTGGTGTAGCGGTTGGAGGCGCCTTAGCTGTAACGATGCCGTTTGCGTATGAGCTATTCGTTGACATGGTAAATGCGGCTCAACAAACCGAATTTGTTCAAAACGCCACAAACTGACGAGATTGGTGCTAACAGCTATCGAGAAACCACGCACTATGAGGTAAATTCGACAGCTGCAGAGTCCCTGAAATGCAAACTATAAATTCGGCAAAAAGTACCATGAAACCATCCACAGGAATCGCGGAAGGACCCAATCATGTCACTGTAGACAGCTTCAAGATTTTATTGGAGATGTTTACGGAAGCGCTCTCGCAAATCGACAAGTCTGTGGCATGGCGCCCTGGCGATGCTCAGCTAATTAACGCAAAAGCCATTATTTTTGAGTTTTACAGCTACCAGCATGGCGATCTTTCCCGGGTTGCAGTGGAAATGTTCAATGATCGAGTCGTAGGCAATTTGCGGAATGATGAAATGGGCAAGCTGACCCACTCCCAGTACCAACCTGAACCCCTGGTCCGCTATACCAATGAGGTTATCAACTGGGCACTGGTCGCAGGTCTTGTATCTGTTCCCGCGATGGTCACCCTTCATTAGACCTCTGTCACTCCACGAAAAGTCACAGTTTTACAGGTGCGTTCTGCACAAACTAATTCGCTGAAGAGCCAATACTCTGTCTGATGAATAAAGGCAGGGAGTTTCGGCATGGGCACAGAAACACCCTTCAATGAGCGTCTTTTCACGGACGCTCAGAACACCTCGAACAAAGTTCAAAATTCCGTATTGCGGTGTTTCCAGCGTATAGCAGGTCACTGTATAGAAGGAGTATTTGCCTGCCGGTTGCATCTGAAAAATCCATGAGATGCTTGAGCTGACCTTTAAACGTGAGCCGCTAAAACTATGGCAGATCTGATGAACGATCAGGGCAAGTTGGACCGCCCGCTCTTGGAAAGATTAGAACACAACACTTAAACCCAACAGGAGAGCCGTCCCAAGCGGGCAGCTGAGATGCAATGACTGAAAAAACCAATACAGATCCCAACACGATTGCGTTTGACGAACTTCTCAAAGAACGTCGCCGCGACCGCTTCTGGCGCAACATCCGGTTCGGTTTTATTATCGCTATTGCCATCGTTACTTTGACGATCCAGGCCCCGATGTTCGACTCACTGTCTGGAGGAGCGTCAGATAACGAGTTTGAAGGTGAGCCCTATGTCGCCATGGTTGCTCTCACTGGTGGGATCACGGAAGGCAACCCGAGAGCTTCCGATTATGGGCTAAAATCGCAGCTGACTGAGGCTTTCGAGGATGAGAACGCCGAAGGCGTCGTCATCAAGATCTCCTCGCCCGGCGGGACGCCCGTTCAGTCCAACCTGATTCGAGAACGAATCGAACGCCTCAAGGAAAAGACCGGAAAACGGGTCATTATCGTTGGCGAAGAAGCGCTGGCATCCGGCGCGTACATGGTTGCGATGGCTGGCGACAGAATCTATGCCCAGTCAGCAACCATTGTCGGCTCCATTGGGGTTCGCATGAGCACTTTCGGTGCTTCTGACCTGATCGACAAGCTCGGTGTTGAGCGCAGAATCTATACCGCAGGCGAAAAGAAAGTAACGCTCGACCCCTTCAAGCCAGAATCGGAACAGGCGGTAAAACACACCCAGAGCATCCTCAACGACATCCATAACCAGTTTATCGAGGTTGTAAAAGCCAATCGTGGTGAGAAGGTCGATTACAACAACGAAGACTTGTTCTCTGGTGAATACTGGACCGGCCGGCAGTCGCTACCAATGGGATTGATCGACGGTATAGCCACCTTGTCCGATGCAATTGATCAAGAGTTTGGCACCCGTCATGTCCGTAGTTATGGCCCTCCAAATAACATTCTGACCAGATTGGGCATTATGGTTCAGTCAGCGACTGAGGTCTTCACCAGCGCCGGCCACACTCAAGTCGAGAGTGTCTGGAACCCCTGAGTCGAACGAGAACAATAAATATGCAATATACGGAAGAGCAAATGGAGGTGATTCAGTCAAGGTCGCCGCGACTGAAGGTCCGGGCATTTGCGGGTAGCGGTAAAACATCCACGGCCGAAGCCTATACGGTCGCCAGGCCCAATACTCGGTTTCTGTATATTGTTTTTAACAAGTCAGCCCAGCTCGAAGCGAAGGCCCGGTTTCCCCGGAATGTCACTCCGAAAACGAGTCACGGGCTGGCTTACCAGTTCGTCGGGAGATACTACCAGCACAAGTTGCGCAACGATTTAAGAGCTGCGGATATCAGGGCAGCCATTGATACCACCGGTGCTATGACCTATCTCACCTTGCGATGGGTCGCCGACACGCTCAAAGCGTATCTCAGCTCCAGTAGTCAAACGATCGATGTCAGTCATGCCCTGGAAGTTCTACCCAAAACTCAGCAAGCCTATGCCCATCGTTACGCCGGTCTGGCCAGAGATCTCTGGAAGGCCATGTGTAACCGGAACAACCGCACGGTATCCATGATTCACGACGGGTACCTTAAAATTTTTCAACTGAAACGCATTGATCTGGCTGCCTGGTATGACCACATTATTATGGATGAAGCTCAAGATCTGAACCCGGTCACAGCGCAGATTGTTCAGGATCAGCGGCTTCCCCTGATGATCATTGGGGACGAGCACCAGTCAATCTACCGCTTCCGGAAGGCCGTCAATGGGCTTGCCAGTATCCCTACCACGGATAGCCTGAGCCTGACCGCCTCGTTCAGGTTTGGGCCCCAGATTGCCACGCTGGCCAACAGTATCCTGATGCACTACAAGGGTGAGCAGGAATGCCTGTGGGGCTATGGCGAAGATACGGCCATCGAATACGTTGAAGCTGCGAATATGGGGCGCCATACCAAAATTCACCGCACCTTTGCGGAAACCTTCAATACCGCCTTTCTGAATAATCAGTCGGGCCGGAGGGTCGCCTGGGTGGGTGGAGTGCAGGCATACCCCTTAAACAATGTCACGGATCTATACGCTCTGATGATTAATCGGGAAGATCAGGTCCGTGATCGCCGGTTGCTAGCCGATTTCCCTGATTACGAGTCCTATAGGGACGCGGCAGAGCAAACCGAAGATCCCGAAATGATGCGACTCATCAAAATTGTAGAGGCCTACCGCTCCGCGATCCCTGATGCAGTGGCAACCATGAAAAGGGAGGCCTGCGAGGAGCGGGATTCCAATATCGTGGTGACGACGGCTCACCGGTCCAAAGGGATGGAATGGGATCAGGTGGTGCTGGCGGACGATTTCCCCGATTGGCACTCCCAGGATCAGTCTTGGGAGGAACGGGAGGACGAGGCAAACCTGGCCTACGTCGCGGTAACCCGCGCTCAGAAGCGCCTGATTCTGGATAAAGAGCAGGAAAGACTGCTCATGCTCCCGCCACCGGCACTCAAAGTGGCGGTATGAGCACAATGTGCGCCCATCAAATTGATGATATACTGACCTCATAACGATGTGAGGTGAGCTATGATTACCCAGATAGATAAAGAAGAAGGCAGGGTCAGTGTGGCGGATAGCTCCGTTTTGACTTACCGGCCTAAGATGTCTGCGTTGAATTTGGATGCACCGGAGAAAACCGTGTTTGGTGTCATTCCTTCGAAGGTGTTTACGAGCCGGAAGGCCTTCATCGATGTATCGAGAAAAGGTATCCCGGGCCGGTGGGTTAAAAGCGTGATCGATGCCACTGGATTGCGCGAAACTTTCCTTGAAATCCTGAACGTGTCCTCGGGCAATCTGAGTCGTGAATATCGAAAGAAGGCGCTGACAAAAGAAGCATCTGAAGAGGTTCTGGATGCAGTGCGCTTGCTCAGTCAAGCTGTGGATGTCTGGGAGTCCAGGCCGCTGGCCATCGAATGGCTTAACAGCCCGGTGGTGGCCTTAGGCGGTGAACGCCCGATCACCCTGTTTGATACCTTCGAGGGTCGCCGGTGGGTTTCTCAGGTGCTTAATAAGATCGAGCACGGTGAATTTAGCTAATGCTGATTTACCGCATTACGAAAGAGCGGTACCTGGAGACCTACAACGGGCTCGGGGGTAGTTACGAGGACGGTGCCCGATGGAATCTGCCGGGCACGCCTGTGTTGTATTTTGGGCTCTCGGCGGCTGTGGCGATGCTGGAAATGGCCAATTACACCAGCACGCCCCGATTAGTGCCGCCGTCCTATCGGTTGGCCGTCTACGAAATCCCTGCAGACACGCCTATCGACCGATTGGATCAGGATGACTGGCCAGAAGACTGGCCTCAGTTTCCCTATCCTGAATCGACTCAAGCCATCGGAGATCAGTGGTTGAGAGAGGGGCAGAGGTTTGGTTTGATTGTACCCAGTTGCGCCGTGTCCGGCGGGCTGGGAGAGATTATGGTGGTGAATCCATCCCATGAAACGATTCGCCAAATCCGTCTGGTGGAAACGCGATCGGACATTTTCAACCCTCGAGCCTTTGTCGGGGTTGGACGCACAGAGTGAGAGCGGGTGCTGAAGCGCCGGAAATCATCATGCTATAATTGAGTTTCAATGGTCGTCCAGGACGATCGGGTTTGCACACCTTATAGTGCTGGCCTTTACTGCGTTTCAGGGAAAGGTTCGATGCTCCGTTTTGGAGTGTCCTTTGGTTAATTAGTGACGCTTTATTACGAAGCGTCTCTGGGATTGCGTTCCTCGGTTTTGGCCAGAATCCCCCAAGCATCTTTTAAAAGGGTGTTTTGGGGATTCTGGCCAACGTTAAACGAGGAGAAAGAAAAATGCGTAACTACCAGGTCATACAGCAAGCGCAAAATCATGCAGCGAATGCCCAAAAACCCTATGTTGTCTATTGCGATGGCGGTCGCTCCCTGAAAAGTGCTCCATCCAAGTGGGGTCAGGCGGCACTCGGCATGTGCCTTACGTTAAACCCTGAAGCGCAAATCATCGGATTCGCATTTCCCGATGGCCGCTTCCAGGGCTCGTACAGGTGAATGATTCCTGGGCTGTCTCGACATATCGAAGGCAAGCCTCTTCGTTTTGGGTTCTGATTGAAACAGGGCTCACTTACCCCATGGGGTTATCATGGGGCTTCGTTTCCTCTTCCGTTATACCCGCCGGTAGTCTGTCATGCCTCAGCAAGTAGTTGATCTGAGAAAGCCCGTTTAATAAGATGCGCTCGATACCTTGCACTAAAATTCTGGTGTGAGAGTCCGAGGAGATCTATCTATATGAGCCTTGAAGGAAAAGTAGTATTCGCCATTGGCGATGAGCGATTTGAGTGGCCGGCGGAGATGTTCGGCTGGGAAGAGGGAGAGAGTCTGAGCTCTGGGGGCCTGATTGTCCGGGCGACCGAAGACGACCTGTTTGTGGAGGTTACCTTTGATACCGACGGGGCTGAGTACGGCTTAAAGTATTCACCCGAGATAGTGATTTTCGAGAACAGCCTTTATTTCGAGCCCGAGCCCATGTGAGGGATGTGCCCGGAATTGAACCCGGGCTTTTTACTTCTGATCTGAGTCGTCCAAGCCACAAAAAGCACCCATTCAACCCACTCCTCAACTACTGGATAACAGATCCCGCCTACTCATGAACGCTCGTGTGGGGCAGAGGTTTGCATTCTTTAAGTGCTGCAGGCTCAACCGCGCCCAGGTCCACGGAGTACCGCAGATAATGGGCAACTTCCGCCTTCTTGGTCTCGATGCGATCCCTGTCCGGCTGGTACCCGAAGCCTTGGTCGTTGAGCATCTCGACAATGGCGGCAACGTCATCAAGCTCCTGGTGAGAGCGCTCCGCGTTATCGAAAGGCTGGCCAGGACACATTTCAGACAGGCCAAATTGCTGGGTTTTGAGCGCAATCTGCGCAACCTCAGAACCTTCTTCTGCTAATTTTCCGAGCAAATACTGCGTCAGTGTCATCATGCAATTAAGCCCTTTCGGTTTTACCTCGTTACGGCTGGTTGTCAGATCGTGGATAAACGCGCTTAACCCGGATCCCAATCGCGAACAGAGCCAGAGCCAGCAAGGAGCTTCCGACAAACATTCGAGGGGCCAACGGCTCTCCTGTAATAAGAAAGCCAACGAGCGGTCCCGCGATAGCCACAAGCAACAAATAGAACAATGCCCGGGGCCATGGACCGGCATAACAATCTCTAAGCTCTGTGAGGAAGTTGTTTCTCATGATCGTTTCTCCGCTGACTGTAAATCATGTCTGTAGATTGCCGCCTTTACAGCCACAAACTCTTCATGTGAGACCATGCGCCCATCTTTATCGTCAAGCCAGCCCCAAGTAATGAGAAACGCAGCCAGGCCTGCAGAAAGTCCTCCCAGCATTCGGCTGGCATTGTCTGCAAAGGCAGGGTCCACCCCCATCCAAACAAAGAGATCGGCGGCGGAGTCTTCTCCCAAACCGTAAGCCCCGAGAAGGACGAATACCGAAAGGCCGAGCAACATTGCCCCCACAACCGCTTTCTTGCTCATGATTTTAAACCTCTTGCCTTTTCTGTCATGGCTGCACTTAGGGACGCCAGGCCATTGCGGAACAAAGTAGCCCCACCATTGGCCGGGTGACGCAATTTTACATGCTCGATGCCCAGATCCGTTAGCGTGTTGCTGGCGGTATTGCCCAGTGCGGCGATCTGGATTTCAGGATAGATATCGACAAGCATTTGCAAATAGCGTGTTCCCTCAGCTCGCTCAGCGGGCGTGGGTGTCCGGTTAGAGTGGATACCACCACGACCTTCCGGGTGCCAGGGGATAGCGTTGAACATTATGGTGTCATCGGCCAGTCTGTGGTCGTGAAGAGCGCCCCACACGATGGTTGCTGAGGGCTCCGACCAGGGTTTATTCCGATCGGTAATCCTATAACCGTCAAGACCATCCATCCGCGGAATGGCTCTCTCCATGAGCAGGCGCTCCGAAGTAAATGCGACGCCGGAGTACCGACAACCCTGATAGCCTGCGGCTTCGCCAATGATCAGCAGCCGAGGGCGCGAGGCCATCAAGTGCTGTTTCAGGCGTTGCTTGCGCAAAACCTCCCCGCCTTCGCGAACCTCGGTTTCGCAGCTGTCTCGCCACGGATTGTGCATATTCGGATACTGCGGAGAAGCTACTGCTTCAATGAACCTATCAATTGCAAGTTCCATGCTTCAACCTTCTAAATCCAGAGCTTTACGTCCCGCAAGGGCCTGCCATAAAAAGGCGTCCGCAGTGACTTTCATTGATTCTGGGATCAAGCTATCAGCGCAAAGGCCATGTGCAACCCGGCAACTTTACAAAATGTGATGTTAGTAGTCGATAATACGGCGAAATTTCTCACGGCCCGCATAAATTCAGGATTCATGGGAGTTGTCTGGCCGGCAACTCATGCCTACTCACCGGGGAAAACTGAAATCTGGCGCAGATTCACGGTACAGCTTTTCCATTTGCCCCCGGCGCCACCCTTGGCACCAGATATCATCTTTCCAGTTACCGGTCGGGTGTGGAGACAATGAAACCGGCAGCCCTCTAACGCCAGCCTGGTACCCGGCTCTATGAATGTTAGGGCCCGTTACTTCGTATTCGTCTATTTCTTTCTCAAGCTCAAAGCTCACCCAAGACACGGATGACCTCCCTTGACCGCTTGGGTCCAATGCCCTTCACAGATGCTAGTTCATGCTCCTCAGCGACAGCCACTGCCCGAACAGAACCGAACCGAGTCAGCAGCGCCTCAGCAATGCCGGAACTGATGCCAGGAAGAGACGTTAAAACTGAGCGCTTCTGATCCCAGAGCGCCTTCGGCTTTACTCTGTGCATGGATACTGGAGTGAAAAGGCCATGAATGAAGTGACTGGCAAGCTTTGCAACGACCCATGCACTGTGATTGGCGCCATAGCTACTCAATACGGAGATCCGCTGGACGGCAGCCAGGAACGAAAGGGCACCATCAACTTGCTGGATAAGCATGCGCTTGGAATTTGCGTGTACATCGCCTTCAAGCAAAACCACGGGAATTACGTGGTGATCGGAGTTGGAGGCCTTAAACTTCAATCGCTCAGACTGATCGAACAGGCGGCCATCCACGACAATGCTGGACTCAAAATCATTGTGGGCGTTGGGGGAGGATTCAGTAGGCAGGCAGCGCTTACGCTCGATCAGCAGTTCGTTGCCTTCGCGATCCTCAACGCGAAAATCAGCCAGCTCCAGAGTTGCCCGTTTCACCGTGATGTTCGGGTGCTTGGAAAGCAGATCACAAATCAGATGCGTTTCCCGGTGATCGACCTCGATCGTAATGTCACCGGGCATTTTGATGCGCGAAATGTCCAGCTTCGCGGCTTCCTTTGCGCGGGAATCAGGGGTGACCGGGGCAGAGGAGGGCGCAGGCTTGCTGCGACGCTGGCCGTCGGTCTCAGCCTTTGGTTTCTGCTTCTGAATTGTATTCAATTCCGCCTGCTCGACCAGTGCTTCCCAGGTTTCATTGCCACTGAGTCCGGCGTCACCGAGCAGAATGCTCTTCAAGGTGTCCAGTGATTCAGCGGGCACCGGCTTATCAGTTTTCACGGCTACCTTCATGATCCAGTGTTCACCCAGCTTCTCAATCCAGGCTTTCACGGTTTTTGGCTCCCAGTCCTCGCCAATCATGTCCAGGGCGGGCTTGATCAGCTTGGGGGCCACGTAAAGGCGAACGTTCTGGGTCTTTGGATGCGTCCACACACTGAACATCGCTGAATCCTTTGGTTGTCGATATAGATCCATTATCGCCTTCCTTCAAGGCTTGCACTTACGAAACGCCCGTTAAAATCAGGCTAGATGATGCAAAAACAACCAATTTAGTTAAGGCAATATAGTCTTATGATGGCATTCTCCCATGTCCTGACAGGACTCAGTGTTTACAGCATGGCAGTACACTACACCGATCTACCGTGGGGGCCGGCAACGGTGGGCGCGGTTGTGGCGGGATCGCTGCTACCAGATATCGACCACCCAAAGTCTTGGCTGGGCCGTCGGCTGCTGCCCATATCGGTACCGCTCACAATGCTGGTTGGTCACCGAGGGGTCACCCATTCACTGCTGGCGGTCGTGGCCATGGCGTTTGTGCTGACGTTTTACGGGGCGGTTGCTGGCGGTGTGGTTACCGCCCTGTGCATCGGGTATATCGTCCACCTGGCTGGGGATTTTGTGACGAACAGCGGAATTCCCCTATTCTGGCCGATAAAACGGCGGTATAGGTTGCCGCTAGCGACGACGGGCGGCATCGTTGAACCGGTGATCGTGTTGGCCGTCGTCGCCTGGGCAGGTGTCGTTCAATGGGGAGCATTAAGGGGAATCGTTGGAGGGTTCGGAGTTTAGCTTGAAGCCAGTATTGATGCGATGACCTTATGGTGAGGTAATCAGACTGAACCAAAAGGCCGTCACGCTCAATTGCCGCGTGGTCTATTCGTTACTATTAACGGTTCTCCCGCCGGGTATGGATTATTTGCCTGTTGGCTCCCGGTGCGCAAGGTCCCCTTGAGGCAGACTGTCTCATTTCGCCAGGCTGGATAAGAAACGCTCTACGCTTCCAGGGGGACAAAAGCCAGACGACGATCACTCATTACGTCATTATTGCTCACCTGCACTCCTTCTAACTCGATTTGGGCGAATACACAGCGCCTAGTTTGCCATGAGCGCGAATGTGATGGGCGCTGACAAATTTGCGAGGAATGCCCAGCGAAAATAGCCGGCAAGGCTGCAATATCGTCGAATTGGAATTCATCGGCAGTGCAAAGGTCGATACCGACTATCGAACAGAGCACCAGGCATAAACGCCAGAGCGCACGCTTAAAACGCTGTCGTTCGCAACTGCAACTCCTAGAAAGCCTCTAAGCCACTAAATCTAAGCAGCCGGGGGAGGATTTCCTGGCCATCCAGAATCGACTTAAACATCGCTGGTAGGCGTGTAGAGGATGGGCACAACTTCCGGTGAGGAAGGACTTACGCGTATGGGCGACAGACTCTGGAATCCCAGTGATCTGTAAAACCCAGTCATTGCCTCCGGATTGGAATTCTCGGCGTAAATTGCCACGCCCTCCTGGTTCGCTCGCTCGATCAGACTTCGGAGCAACTTTTTACCTTCACCACGCCCTCTGGCTTTCTCAGTCGTACCGATTGCGAATAAATAGTAGTGAGGTCGGGCGAAGTGGTGTTTGTCGAAAAACCGACCGGTTTGCACCAGACGAATAAGAGCGCCCAAACCAAATCTACGATAAAAACGCCAGACATCGGGCAGCGATGGAGAATACTTTGTGCCGACATGCGGACGAATCGCCAACAAAGCAGCGTTCTTTCGGTCATTGACCACCACCAAGCCATAGCGGGCAAAGTGCTCGATCATTAACCCGAAAATGTGGGCCGGGTAGGCGCTGTCGTCAACAATCCAACGATTGAAAGGATCAAACGCGAACGCCTCGCCAAGAATGTCTACCGCGAGTCTTTTATAGGTCTTGTCCAATATTGTGATCTCTGGCATTGGCTTCCATGCCGCAGTGGTTAAAAATGATGGCTTTTAAACAAGCTAGGAATCAAATGCTACCGCGTAGCCCTAAAATGCGCCAACTCAGGGATAACAATCCTGAAGACTGGCACCATTATCAGTCGATCAGTCTGGATCGTCGCGAAGAAGTTCTTCGAATCGGCGCTGAACGTTCAATTCCGTTTTGGTTCCTGTGTTTTGCGCTGGACTGGGTCGTTTACCCGGATCTGATCGAACAGCTCTGGCTAATTCGGGCAGGGTTCATCGCCTTTCTTGGTCTATTGATTGCCAATATCTATCTCGGCATCATTCAAATTAATGTGAAGGTGGTTACCTTTCTTATGCTGGTTGCGTCGTCAGTGGCGATAGGCCTTTTGTTAGTGGTGATCAATGAGCCGCAAAGTCCGTATGTTTTGGGGCTAATCGTCAACGGCGTCTTGTTAACGCTGATTTTCGGGCTCAAGAAAATCGAAGCATTATTCTATTCGCTCTGTAATGTCGCCGTATACTGCATCGCAATTGCGGGTATGGATAATCCGGATTTCGGGCACCCGTTGGTGATCACCGCCCTGTTTCACATGTTCTTTGTGTTCAACTATTGCCTGCTGCAAATCGGTCATGAGGAACAGGTTGGCTTTTACGCGTTTCTTCTGGACCGGAAGTCCGAGCGACAGAAAAACCAGATCGAAGACCAGGTCGAAAGTCTTGCGGCGAAGAATCGAGAAATCCTTGATAGCCAGAACACCATCGTTCAGATGTCCAAACTGGCATCTGTTGGTGAAATGACCGCTACACTGATGCACGAAATTAGAAATCCGCTGAACCATATCTCAGGCGCGCTGGACTACTACCGACAACACGGTGATGGCGAAATTGACAAAGCCGATATAGCGGACGTCATTTGTGACATTGATGAAAGCCACCAGCGAATTATCTCCACGATTACCGATCTCAGCAATTTCGTCTATCAGGAATCCGTCGACCAGAAGGATCTGATCGATCTGGACAGGGTTATCGAGCGTTCAATCCGATTAAGCCAGGAGTCCACATTACGATTCGACGTGCACTGGAAACGATCCACACCCGCTATCAAAGTCTGTGTCGCTGAGAATCAGTTTGTTCAGGTGTTCGTCAATTTGATTTCCAACGCGCAAGCTGCCTGCGCCGACGCTCCCGGTGAGCATGGCGCGTACATCGAAACGGCCATCGATCAACAGCAGGTCATCATCCGCTTCTGGGATGACGGGCCGGGCTTACCTGAGAAGGTGCGAAAACAACTGTTCAAGCCTTTCGTGACGACCAAATCAAAAGGGGAGGGGACAGGACTTGGACTGAAGATCCTGAAGATGATCGTTAATGCACACGGAGGCGACATAGAGTTCAAGGGCAATCGCCCAGGCGCGTGCTTTGAAATCACGTTGCCCATGCCAGATTCAGAGTCGACAGACCTCTTAGGCTTAGATTCTGACGCCACTCATAAGATTCAATAACGGGTTTGCCAAGATCCAGCATGGCTTCAATGGCGGCGACGGCCTCGGCCTTGGCCAGCTGGGATCCCGGGCAGATGTGGCGCCCAAAACCGAATGTCAGGTGCTCCGGCTCCGGCCGATCAATTCGAAACTCATTGGGCTCGACAAAAACTGAAGGGTCGCGATTAGCCGCCCCTAACAGCAAGTACACGTCTTGTCCGGGCTGTATGGTCACATCGTCAATCGTAATTTCCTCGGTCGCAACTCGATTGACCCGCTGCACTGGACCGTCGAACCTCAGGGTTTCATCTACGAGTGCTCTCACCTTAGATCGGTCCGCGCTGAGTGCCTCGAACACCTCGGGCCGACTGTACAGGTGCAGCAACGCACTGCCGATCAGGTTTGTGGTGGTTTCGTGTCCGGCAAACACCAAACCGGCCAGGTTTGCCTGAAGCGCCCGATCCGTGAACTCCGGAGTCGTGGACTGAAATTCAAGCAGAGCGCCCATCAGATTGGCCCTGGGCTCAGCACGGTGCACTGCAATTAGCTCGCCAAAATACCCCATAAGGGCCAGAAGGCTCTTTTGCGCGGGAGGGAGCAACGATGGGTTGAAGTCGCTGCCAAGAAAAGCGGCAAGGTCAGCCGACCAGCGTTTGATTGCATCCAGATCCTCAGTCGCCACCCCAAGCATTTTGGCAATGACCATTGCAGGCAGCGGGAAACACAGATTCGACATAACATCCGTGCTCTGGCTATTTTGGCACTCCGCCGCCAGGACCGTTGCAAGACCCTGGATATCATCCATTGCAGCGGTAACCATCTGGCTCGACAAAGAGGCGGCAATCACACGTCGGATGGCGGTGTGCGCCGGCGGATCAAGAAACACAACCCAGCTCGAAAGATTGGAGGTCAGCGGTTCAACGGCCTTCTGCAGAGACGGTGGCAGTTGTTTTACGGTCTCAGCGACTCGCGCTGAGGATAACGCCGGATGTTTGAAAAGCCGTTTAATATCGTCGTGGCGCGACACGAAAAGAAACGATTTCGCCTTTTTTTCGTACAATAACCACGGTGCCTCCTTCAAAAGCTTATTGTACGATGTCGCTGGGTTTGCGATAAAAACACTGGAGCTAACATCGAAGCCGCCGCCCGATGTCGTGTGAATCATAGGCATAGTGACATTCTCACTGAATTAAAATTAAGGGCGCCCCCACGATGACAAAGACACATATCTTGTTCGTTGATGACGACCCAAAAAACGGGAAGTGGTTCGTTAAAAACATGGAGCTTCTTGGTTTCGAGGTTGAGTTTTGCACCGATATCGGTGAGGCAAAATCCCGCCTAGAGTCCGACGATTCTAACTTTGACGTCCTCATTTGCGATTATCTGTTTGAGGGAGGTGATCAAACTGGCTTAGACCTTCTGGACTTTTCACGCAAAGCTCCCATCGTTCGTGTACTGTGCACGGCGTTTTCAGGACTCGAAGACGATACAATCCAATACCCGGTCTTTGCTAAACCGGTTGATTACACCGCTTTGTCTCAGTTTATAGAGTCGAGCGTATAAATGTCCTCTCAGATTTCTTCTCTAACACTATCGAACGGCTAAATACTGTCACGGTTTCAGCAAACCTCAGACAGCACCGATCTTGAAGCGCTCGGTCACTCCAGGGCCCAAAAGCAATGGATCGGCATCGTGCGTGCAGCGAAAAACTTCTAAATTGCCGGCGATACAAAAACGTCAAGCGGGAAAATCTAGCTGACGGAGGAGCCTGAATGGGCGCCATGAACACCTCCTCGTCTCACTTCGACGCTGCGCCAAATCTGCTCAACAAATAGCCGAAAATCCACTCTCGATTGGGGGTTGCTGATAGAAAATCGTCCGTAGACTGATTGTAGAAAACATAAATCAGGAGGGCGAGATGCCATCTGAACAAGCCAAATCTGTCATCAGCGAAGCCTACAAAACGATGGCAAAAAATATCCCCGGATTTCGTCATCGAGCGGCCCAGAAGCAAATGATCGCCGAAATTGCGAATACCCTCGCCCCGGACTTCCAGAATGGACTCCGGATAGCGGTCATAGAGGGTCAGACCGGTACCGGCAAAAGTATCGGGTATATGCTGGGGGCCATTCCAGTGGCTCAGGATCTGAAAAAAACATTGGTCATCTCGACGGCGACAGTAGCTCTGCAGGAGCAGCTGATCACCAAGGATCTCCCCATGGTTGCCAAAACTGCGGGGCTGGAGTTTAGTTACCAGATCGCGAAAGGGCGTCGTCGGTACGCCTGCCCAAGAAACATCGCCCAACTCAGCGGTACCAATCAAGATCAGGTAGCGTTGGATTTTGGCAATGAGCATGAGGCAACCGCATCGTGGGAGAGACCTCCCGCAGACGGGGATCTAGAGCTTGTGGCCAAGATGGAAGCCATGCTTGATGACTGTCGCTGGTCTGGTGATTTCGATGAATGGGCGTCCGAGGTAAAGCCCGATCTACAGAGCATGCTAACAA
>Ga0307966_1000536_pt1 | contig 31621 bp, 27 predicted proteins | sample OrgLakmetagen646_FD_203141 | JGI IMG/M metagenome (GOLD analysis project Ga0307966, IMG submission 203141) | Saline water microbial communities from Organic Lake, Antarctica - #646 | ecosystem: Environmental > Aquatic > Non-marine Saline and Alkaline > Saline | place: Antarctica: Organic Lake... | reverse complement strand
ATCAGTTTGATCTCGGAAGGCATCGCGCTAAGGACAAGTATGGGGCCAGAAGGTTTAGCTTTTGATTTGGGCATAACCGGATAGTTAACAGTTTTCGTGCCAGAAGTGTTGGGTTGGCTGGGTAGCCTCAAAACTTTGTTTTGGGGGTTGGTTTTTCCAGCCAGATCCCCGTTGCCTAGCAACGAGGCCACGGGTAAGCAGCAAGGTAGGGTTGTAAGAAGGTTTTGGGTATTGCTTTTGCCGCCAAATCCCCGTTGCCTAGCAACGAGGCCACGGAGAGTAATTAGACGAGGCTACGGGGAGTGAAGTTTGTGGCCTCAAAACTCTGTTTTGGGGTGGTCTTTACGCTCGCATTCTTTACTAACGGGACCAGCGTTATTTTATGTGGAATGAGCGTCGTCTGCCTCGTCTTCAACCTGAGTTTTACCGTGGGCCTGCTTACGTTGCCTGGACTTATGTGGTCGAAGATCGTAAGACTGGTTGGCTCGATGATAGCTTTCACGCGACTTTTCGCGAAGTATTGCTGCATACCTGCGCTCGCTACCACTTGGGTTGTGCTCGCTACGTGCTCATGCCCGATCACGTGCACTTGATTTGTGTGGGCGCAAGGCAGACCAGCGATCAATTGAAAGCTACGCGGTTTCTTCGTCTGCATTTGCCGATCAAGTGGCAAAAGCAGGCCTATGACCATGTGTTGAACGAGGCGGAGCGCACTCTCGGTGCTTTTGTCGATACCTGTCAGTATTTGAGGGATAATCCAGTGAGAGCAAGTCTGGTGGTGTCGGCAAAGGATTGGGCCTATGCGGGTAGTCTGGTGCCGGGTTTTCCCGATCTGGATCCTTGGGAGACTGCTGCGTTTTGGCGGTGCTTTCAAGCTTATCAACGGTCCTTTGAGGAGTAGGTGAGGCGATTGCACTAGTGTAAGTTCCCCGTTGCCTAGCAACGAGGCCACGGGGATGCAAGGAGGCCACGGGGTGCAATGAGGGCACGTGAACCTCCCCGTTGCTGAGCAACGAGGCCACTGGGATGCAACGAGGTCACGGGGATGCAACGAGGCCACGGTCGCCACGGGTCATTTGTTTGAGTTCTAGGTGGAGAAGATTCAAATAAACGGTTGATTCATTTTCGTGGTACAAAACATGCTAGAATTCGATCATGTCTGCTGAAAAGACCAGTGAATTGCTCTACCCACATGATGCGACGATGCCGTCTGTGAAGGCTTTTTTGGCGTCGATTCAACAGCTTATAGCGATGTTTATTGGCTGTATCACCCCCGCGCTTATTTTTATTTCAGTAGTGGATTTGACGCCAGAAATGCAGCGCTATTTGATCAGTATGTCGCTCTTCACGGCTGGGATCGGGACGTTCTTACAAGCTAAACGGATCGGGTCAATCGGGTCGGGGCTGCTTTCGGTGAATGGGACGAGTTTCGCCTATCTTGATTTACTAATTCGGGCGGGCAACGAAGGGGGGCTACCGCTGGCATGTGGCATGGCATTGGCAGCAGTGCCGCTCCAGTTTGCGCTGGCTTTTTTCTTACCTTATATGCGCAGGGTGTTCTCACCCTTTGTTTCGGGGATCGTGGTTTTGCTGATTGGTTTAAATCTGATTCCGGTGGCAGGCTACTACATTGCGAAGCCCGCCGGTGGAGGCGAATTGGTTTGGTCGAGTAATCTTTTGATGGCGGGTTCTGTCGTGGCAGTGTTAATATTGACGCAAATTATAGGTCGTCCGATGCTTCGCATTTGTGGTCCGGTGATTGCGATCGTGGTGGGTTATTTAGTGGCAGCGGCTTTGGGCGTGCTTTCGTTCCCGGAAGCGGCAGATACTTGGCTGGTAATTCCAGAGCCTTTGAAAGCGGGCCTAGCGTTTAAGTGGGAACTTCTATTGCCGTTTATGATCATTTATCTTGTTTCCTGTATCGAGAGTATTGGTGATCTCACTGCGACGGCGAGTCTCTCGGGCATGAAGACGACTGGGGTGGCCTTTTGGTCTCGGTTGCGCGGGGGTATTTTATCGGATGCGATCGCATCGACGATTGCGGCCTTAATTTCGGCCTTTCCGACTTCAACTTTCTCGCAGAATAACGGCGTCATCCAACTGACGGGAGTGGGCAGTCGGCAAGTGGGTTTTTACGTCGCCGGACTCCTTATTATTTGTGGCCTGCTTCCACAGACAGGTATTATTTTTGGAGCGATTCCGCAGCCAGTTTTAGGTGGAGTGACTTTGGTGCTTTTTGGACTGATTGCAGGGGCGGGGCTACGGATGATCAATCAATCGCCGCTAGGAAGTAAAGAAGTGCTCGTTTTGGCTATCAGTTTAGGTATGGCCTTCGGGATACCGAGCCAAGATCAGCTTGTCAATGCGCTCCCTCCACTCCTCCGAGGCGTCTTCAGCTCACCTGTAGCCACCGGTGGTCTGACCGCTTTAATTATGAGCCTGATCTACCTGCGTCCAACCGAAGCGATCGCAGCCTTGGAGCATCCAGAAGGCGCAGGATCCTAATTTTATTTAACTTAATCGCTCTCCATTCATTATTATGTCTACACAAACAAAAATCCCTAAGTTTCCTTCGGAGAAACTCGTCATGCACGACGGTGCTAATTCCGGTTCGCCGATCACCTTTCGTGGTTACACCGCTGAGTCATTGATCGCGGCTATGCGTGAAGTCGGTCCTATTTTTGAAACCAAAATCAATGGTGCGACCGAAATCTGCTTTGCTGGTTTAGACGCAAATGACGTGGCTTGGCGCACACCTGATGACTGGAGCTACGGTGAGGCTGTTTCGGTCTTTCGAGACGAGTTGAGTGAGCTGCATCTGACTCAACTTGACAAGGATGCCCACCGAAGGAAGCGTCGTTTGTTGAATAAGGGATTTCGGCAATCTTCAATTATGGAGGGCATGCCATCGACGGCGCGGACGATTCAAGAAGGTCTGGAATCTATGGCGGATGAAGCAGTTGAGTTGCATGTAGAATTAATGAAAATCTTCACCAAAGCCCAGTCGTTGAGTGCGGTGAAGATGGATTTGTCGGATTCTGAAGTGGCGCGGATGGTCGACTTCGAAGAAGGATTTATTGGAGCACTTTTTGAGACAAAGGATGATCGTGCCACGATCTACAACCGCGCGGGTTACCTCGAGATCAAAAGCGGTGTGCTTGGGCAACTGCATGAGGAGGTGAAGGCCCGCTTCGATGGGGTGACCAAAGATGATTTGCTCGACATGGTCATTCATCAAAAAACTGCTGCTGCGATTGAGGGACTGACTGAAGAGGAACTTATCTACGATGCTTATTTGCTGTTGATTGCGGGCACGGGCAACACTTCGAAACTACTCTGCTATCTGTTGAATGAGCTCGCGCAGGATCCAGAATGGACGGCACGACTCACCGAAGAGCTTAAAGATTTCGATGCTCATAAGCTGGCTGGTGGAATGAAGGCGTTTCCATTGCTCAAAGCAACTTTGATGGAGACGGAGCGCCTTTTCCCCGCTGCTCCGGTCTTGCCCCGGGTGCCTGCAAAAGATATTGAGTTTCTCGGTTATCCTCTATCAGAAGGTGAACATTGCTTGCACCTGGTCGCGCTCATGCACTATTGCGATTCGGTTTACGAAGAACCGCTCTCTTTTAAACCACAGCGTTGGATCGATCATGAATACCCGAAGAATGCGCATGGTGTCTTTGGGGGTGGTTCGCACGTCTGCTTAGGGATGAATGTGGCACGTATTCAGATGCCACTGACAATTGGGTATCTGCTTTCCCGATACAATTTCGAAATACTTTCGAGCCCGGATGTCGTCAATTATGCATATCCAGAAGAGAAAGATTCGAAGACGCTACGGATGAATTTTAAGCTAAGCAAAAAATAATGAAACGAGTTCAATTTATTGAGTGGCTCTTGATCTTGAGCTTTGTTTTCTCGGTTGGCTGCCAATCCAAGCAGTCACAAAGCTATGGGCCGAAGTCGTTTTCGGGGGATGGTTTTACTGCGATCGTAGTGGCCTACGCTCCAGAGATGATCGGAGTGGAAGAAGTGATTGCAGCCAATGCGGACGCGTCGATCGATTCCGAGCTGACGATTAAAGGCGTGCGTTATAGTCTAGGTTCTTATCAGGGGCAACCGATTGTGGTTTTTGCGACTGGTATGAGCATAGCGAATGCGGCGATGACGATGCAGATGGCGATTGATTATTTCCCGATCAAAGAAGTAATTTATATGGGGATCGCCGGTGCGGTGAATCCTGAGCTTCAACCAGGGGATGTAATCATTCCTGAACGATGGTATTATCACGATGAGAGCGTCTATTCGAATCCAGATCCAGAAGAGGAGGGCGCCTTTATATTGCCGGACTATTACGAGTCGTTTTTGGAAACTCAGTTAGAGCGCAAGGCCACGGACCCTAACGAACCGAGCTATGAGCCCTTTGCATTTATCCAACCGGATGAAGTGCTTGTGATCAAGGACGGGATGTCTGAGCCGGAAGGTAAGGCTTATTTCGAAGCGACACCAAGATTGTTAGAAGTCGCGATTGCTGCTGTTGCCGATTTAGAGCCCGAAACTGTGGTGGATCTTCGCGATACGCTGTATTCGGTTGGCGGCAATGGCGTGACTGGATCTGTCTTCATGGATAACCGGGCGTATCGTAAATGGATTCGGAATGTCTGGAATGCGGAGGTGACGGAGATGGAGTCGGCGGCGATTGGGCAGGTTTGCTACATCAACGAAATCGATTGGATTATCATTCGGGCTATCAGTGACTTGGCCGGTGGCCAAGAGGGTAAGAACGTGGAAAACCATTATGACGTGGCGGCGTCACGAGTCGGCGCAAAGGTGCTTTTCGCGATATTGGATGAACTCTTGTCGAGTGTGGAGTGAGTGGAAAAATGGGGGTTTGAGGCGGCACTGATGGAGCAGTGCCTTCCAGTTGACTGAACTATTAATAATTTGAAATGCTGACTGCTGAACAGATCATTGAACATTATTGCTTGGAGCCTTTGGATCAGGAAGGTGGCTACTTTAGGCAGGTTTGGAAGAGTGACCGAGTCGTTTCGAATACTCTGCTGGGTGCTGGGTATCCGAAGGAAGGGGGGCATCCGATGGGGACGCTAATCCATTTTTTACTCACAGCTGATTCGTTTTCAGCCATGCACCGGTTACCGACGTCAGAGCACTGGTTCTATCAAATGGGGGATCCCGGAGAGATGTTGCTCTTACACGCAGACGGTCGGAGCGAGTTGATTGAGTTAGGTCCTGATTTTAGTCAAGGGCAACGTATCCAATACAGCACTCCGGCCCAGAGTTGGCAGGGGACGCGACTGCGAGCAGGTGGTATACACGGATATTTCTTTGGGAGTTGCGTGATGGTGCCCGGGTTTGAATGGACCGATTTTGAACTGGGCGCACGGAAAGATTTAGTCGAAGCTTTTCCAAAACAACAAACTGCGATTGAAATGCGCACCCGGAATGAGCGCTTTGATGGCGCGCTTTAAACTATGGAATCTTCAGAAGCTACCTCGACGTATATCAGCTTATGGCGTAAGCCGAGGCGATGGTTTGGGTGCGTGCTCGCTTTAGGGATCATCTGTTTCGTTTTAGCGGTTTTGCCGACCCATCCATTGAGCGAGATGGCAAACTCGGGCCAAGGGCACTGGAGTTCACTAATGCCACCACTGGTCGCGGTGGTGGTGGCGATTTGCTTTCGTTCGTTGGTAGCGGCCCTGAGTAGTGCCTTTGTAGTGGGTGCTCTACTACACTTCGGATGGAATCCGATGGTTTTTGTGCCGGGTGCGGTTAAAGACTTCTTGCTCGCCAATATTCTCGGCCAGTTCTCGCTCTATATTTTCGGCTTCCTTTTCACCTTGGTCGGGATGGTGCATGTTCTCTATAAGAGTGGTGGCATTCAGGGCATGGTAGGGGTGTTTTCAAAGATAGCGAAGTCGGCTCGCTCTTCGCAGATCGCGACCTTAGGTGCAGGCTTTATGATCTTTTTCGATGATTATTCGAACACGATCGTGGTCGGGCAGACGATGCGGAGCCTGACGGATCGATTTCGAGTATCGCGGGAGAAGCTGGCCTATCTAGTCGATTCGACGACTGCGCCGATCGCGGGTCTGGCCGTCGTATCGACATGGATTGCTTATGAGGTGTGGTTGCTTGGTTCGACAGCTCAGTCTTTAGGTCTGGAGACGGGGGGATATGCGCTCTTTCTGCAAATGTTGCCGGTGCGTTTTTACTGCTGGGGGACTCTGATGTTTTTGGTCATAAATGTGCTGCTGCAGCGTGACTTTGGGCCAATGTTGAAAGCGGAGCGCCGTGCGAGGCAGACGGGGCAGTTAGTCGCGGCAGATGCACGGCCAATTTTACGGGAGAATCCGGTTCGGTTGGAACCACCAGAGGGCACACCCTTTCGTTGGTGGAACGCGGCTGTCCCGCTGGCGACGGTCATGGCCGGTGTGGTCGGTGGCATTATTTTTGTGGGGGGTGGACGCTTGCATCGGGACGGAGTGGTTCCGGACTTTTTTAGTCTCACAGGGTTTCAAGATATTTTCGGAATCGTGGTCTATGACCCGAGTCTGCCAGATGGTGGACCTGGCGTGCCGTTGGTTCTATTCTGGGCAGCCGTTGCGGGTGGTGTGGTCTCAATCTTAATGCCTGTGCTACAACGTATCTTGAAGCCGACAGAAGCGATGGGTGCTTACATGGGCTCACTGCCGACGCTGGGCGTGACTTTGTTTATCTTACCAATGGCATGGGCGATGAAAACGATTTGTGAATCACTGGGTACCAGTTACTATTTACTTTCATTGGTCGGTGATCAGTTGCCGCTGGTGGCAGTGCCCTTACTCACCTTTTTACTCGCGGCTGGGATGTCGTTTGCGATGGGCACAAGCTGGGGGACGATGGGTGTTATGATTCCGATAATGTTGCCGTTCGCTTGGCAACTGGGCGTGGATGATCCTGCGCAAATGATGATCTTTGTTCTGACTTCGGCAGCGGTATTAGATGGAGCCATTTTTGGTGATCACTGTAGTCCAATTTCCGATACAACGGTGCTTTCCTCTGTCGCCACAGGTTGTGATCACCTCCATCATGTGGGGACTCAATTGCCTTACGCTTTAGCGACAATGGTGTTAGCGAGTTTGACGGGCTATGTCTTAGTGGCGGTGTTTGGAGTATCCCCTGTGATCTTCTTTGCACTCTTCCCGATAGGGGCATTCGGCGTGCTGCGAGTTTTTGGAAAGAAGGTTTAAGGATTATACTACTTTCAATAAGGTTTGATCCTTAAAGTGATTCTTGAGTAGCCTCGGTTCTCTGAACCGGGGTCGAAAAGATCGTACCCCGAAACAAAGTTTCGAGGCCACGGTTTGAGCTAGTCATTAGCTCAGACCTTTATCGAAATGGTATTTGCAGGGCTGAAAGTAGTCAGACGTAGGCCCCTTATATATCCGCGGACGACTCGGAGGTCATTCCTTCGCATAGACGAGAGGGAGTTTTGCTTTACTGACCTAAAAGTGACTCAAAGAGTTTGAGGCCTTTTTCAATTTCATTTCCGAGTTTTTCGTTGGTCGTGTTTTTAAGATTGGAAGCGCTTGTTCCGCTTTTACTGAAAGCATTCTGGGCCGCTTCGGTTAGTATTCGTGTAATATCGCTGGTGTCGGGAGCTTCTAAAGACCCATCTACTTCGAGTGGTTTTTTTAGTAGGAGAAACCCGTTTATATCAGGTTCGGTGTTTAGTAGTTGAAGTGTGTTTAATTGATTAGCGAGCGCTCCTTTGGCGCTTAGCTGTATATCCAAATGGAGTGGGGCGGTAGTTAGGCCTCTGAGGTCTTTGGAGGCGATCGCTCCAGTGGCGTCGATGCGTAGGTCCGGGCTGTATACTGAAAAAGCGTCTATCGACAGTGGCATGTTTTGTTGGCGGGAAATGGTAAGGTCCAGGCTGTCGTAGGGGATACTCTGGAAATAGGGCAGTGTGTTGAGCAGTGCTTGGGTAGTGTCTTGAATGGCATCATTATCCAAGAGTGCGGAGAGACCCAATCCTGCGAGTCCGGCTCCGGCGAGACCAAGTTTTCGAGGTTGGTTTAATTGAAAGGCGGTAAAAATGCCTTCTTTTGAGGTTATTTCAACTGCTCCGTAAGCTTGCTCTCTGGCGATTTGCAGCGTCTGCCCCGTTCCCGCTATGTCGAATGAACCGGTGATAGCTCCTTGGATGGGGAGCGGGTTGCTTGTCGTTTTTAGACTGCTTGGGTAGAATTCTTTCAGCACACCTTTAGCTTGGAATGTAAATGGCTTAGGTTCATCGAGTTGGTATTGGATGCCTGTGACGGCGCTGAGTATGCCGGTTCCGAGTTTTGCGTCCACTGCTTCAACGAAGATCTGATTTGAGTGAACACGTGCTTGTGCAATGAGATTATCGACGCGGAGACCGTTGCTCAGCAATAGACTGTCGATTGAAGCAGAGACTTGGCCAGTGCTTCCTAGCCAAAAGGGAGGTTCTGCTGGTGCGTATTTAATTTCTTGATACTTTACAGCTTGTTTGGGCACAACTCCGGGAAGCGAGGGGCGGGCCGCACTAGTTGGGTTTTGTTGGATTTTGGCTTCCGGGGTGAAGGCTTCTGTGAGAAAGATAAAGTCAGCGACTTCGACTTCCTGGCTATTGATGTTCAGGGTATAGTCGAGAGTCGGATCTGTGGGGCGTAGTGTGCCATCGATTATTATGGAGCTGGATGGAGTGGCTTCGCTGCCCTCGGATGCGGAGAGAAGGAAAGCCCATTGCTTTTTCGTGTTAGGTTTGGTGTGGCCGGCAGCGAAGTAGCTGCGTTTAATGGGTTCAGAGGGTATACGTAGGTCAATTAGTTGCGCTTCGAATTGATAGGGTTGCGGGTTTTTCGGCTGGACCGATAGGCGACCACTAAGTTTTCCGGAGAGTAGCTTTGGTTTTTCGGTGAGGAACGGTTGCTTGGATAAGCGCGCACAATTTATGGAGAATTCAATGTCTCCGCTCAACCGCGACTGCGTCATAGGGTGAATTTCGGTTTGGAACTGGCCCTGAGCGGAAAGGTTGATGAGCTCGGCGAGTTCATCTCGTAGTTCGAGCGAATCAATTCGGTAATCGATCTGTCCTTCAGCTGTTCGAGTCAGGCTACCGTTGAGTTGGACTTGGGTGTTTTCGAGCAGTGGCTTTTCTTGGTAGTCGAGCCCGAATGATTCGAGCCTGACTGGTTCATTGGTATCTAATCGGTAGTTGCCTCCGGGCTCTAAGCGAAGTGTTGCTTTGGTGGGGAGGACTGCTCCAGAGACTCGCAGATTTGGACTGAGGTAAGGGCTGATAAGTGAAAGCGGCCATTCGCTAGAGGAAATATTTAAGAATGGGCCATTTTGAAATTCCGGATTTTGCGGGGTGATTGCCTGGGTGAGTTCGAGGATAAGCGAATATTTCTCAGGGGTGGAAATGTCTGCTCGTGCTTTTTGCAGACGAAGCGGTTGTTCTGAGATTTGTAGGGTCGTAGTGACTGCGAAGTCGAGGCGTGGGAAGGGGGCAAGCTCGGGTGAGAGTCGGATTGGCTGGTTGAGTGATCCGTTGCTAGTCGTCTGGATGGTTACGGTTTCATTGGAAGTGTTGTGTTCGAAGGCGCTTTCCTGGGTAAAGTTGAAGAGTGCGTTGGCACGCGAATCAGATGCCGATAGTGTGGTGTTAATCTGATCGATTTTGAGAGCCCCGTCTATGGATTGGGTGAAGGTAGCCTCAAGGGTGCCTTCGGCTGCTGCGCTTATTTTGGTGAACGCGGGGTGTTTGATTATCCCTGTCTTGAGGGATAACCGGTTCTGTTCGCCAGGTGCGATCCCTTCTGCGACCAGCTCAAAGGGCATCTCAATTTGCGATGCTTGGGTGTAGTTGCCACCGATTTGAATGAAATCAATATGAATCGGCCAATCCCAATTTTTTAGTTGGACAAAGGATTCAGTGACAGCGGTCTTTTCCTGCGAGCTTTCATCTGTGCTTTGCTCAATGTGAAGGCCTGCGATTACAACTTTTCCGAAGACTAAGGTATGTTCGAATAATGCCTTGCGCAGGTCTAGGTCGGCCGAAAGCGAGTCTATCGATAGCGTGAGCTCTGGGGAACGTTGGATAATGACGTTTTCCAGCTGAACCTTGTGAAGGTTGATTTGTAGTGCGCCGATACGACTGCCGTCGGGCAATTTGCTCAAGATGTAGCGTTTCTGCAGGCCGGGATTAGTCAGAGCAAAATAACCGGCAATCGCTAAAAGTGTGAGGCTGATCGTGCAAACTGCCGCTACTTTCAGTAATCGTTTCATAAGATGATTGCACTTACTCTACACTAAAAGTAGTGCCGCCAAGGCTGCGGGGTTTCATCTCTGTATTAACGGCTTCTTCTTCGGTTACGATTTCGCCGGCTTTGAAAAATGCGGGTTCTTTGACCCAGTGTTTTTCCAGTTCCTCATAAAGCGCGATGAGTTGTTGTCGGCTGCTTAAGCGATATTCAATCGTGCGGGCATGGGTCGCGAGCGGATATTCTTTGACCACGGTAGTGCTCGTAAACTTATCGTTCATTTCAGCCATTTTTTCGGTCATCGCTTGGACGGAAGGAGGTAGCTGGGCATTGATATTTTTCCCGGTGGCTGCAGCGACCGCATCGCTGGTCGCTGTCTGAGCTTCGCCCGGGAGAAGTAAACGACTGTAATAAATGCGCAGAAGTGCATTTCCTGTTGTGACTAAATTTATCTCGAGCACTCGGTAAGAAGCCGTAATATATTCCTGTAAGGAAACCGAAGAGACACTTTTTTCGCTGGCAACAAAAGCACGGTTAGAGCCGTCGAATTTAATCGCGAAGACTTCCTTGTTTGGCAAAGCGGTTGAATTCACGGTGACTGCTGAAACAGATGACATCGTTAGCACGCAAAAAAGTAGTCGGCAGATGTGGGAAAAACGCATGTTTTTAAAAATGCTGGCCTTTGGAAGCTTAGCAAAGCAATTTTGAAGACTTTATGTTGTCCTGTGAAAAACTATCGGTGCGCTTGGGTGCGAACAAGTCGCTAATTCTTGATAGCGTATCGGCTACTTTTAAGGCGGGTGCAATGAATGCCGTCATAGGTCCTTCGGGTTGTGGCAAGACTACTTTAGTTAAATCCATGTTAGGTTTGTTGCCTCATGATGGACAGGTTTACCTAAAGGGCGCCGAGGTCCAGGGGAGTGCTGAATTATTAGGAAAAGTCGCATTTGCGCCTCAGTTCAGCATCGCCCATCCGCAGCTATCGGTGGAGGAGGTCTTGAAATATTCTCTGGATCTCTTTGTTCTGGACGCTTCGATTCGTGAGGAACGGCTAGAGGCGATCTTGGATCGGATTGGACTTTCCGATAAGCGAACGACGCGTGTTGCTAGTTTGAGTGGAGGACAGTTACGCCGGCTAGGACTCGGTTTGGAGCTGGTTGGAGATCCCGATGGGATGGTCTGTGACGAGGTTACCAGTGGGTTGGACCCGCTCTCGGAGGACCAGATCTTAGAGATGTTACAGAGCTTACGTGATGAGCGTGGGAAGACATTTATCTGCATCATCCATAACTTAGCAAAGTTAGACTATTTCGATTTAATCACGGTGGTTTATAAGGGTGCGGTCGTCTTTCAAGGGAGTTTGCAAGAGTTGATGGATTATTTCGAGATATCGGATGCGCTGCATTTATACGATATTCTAAACGGTCGTGAAGTCGGCGAATGGCGTGCGAAGTGGGATGCTAAAGGTGAGGCCAAGACAAAGCTAATTGAAAAAGCGGAATCTGCCGAGGCCGTATCGATGCCCAGCTTGATGAGTCAATTGGCCACGCTTTTAAAGCGGAGGAGCTTGCTCTTCGTTCGCGATCGCGGGTATTGGATGCTGACTCTGGGAATTACGCTTGGATTCCCTTTTTTGGTGACTATTTTTGCGATGGATGGATTGCCTGAGTTGCGTGGTTTGGCGATGAGTAGCGCGGGAGGTTTCTTTGAGCAATTGGAGGATAATCTGCGGTTTCGAATCGATGCTTTGGAGACAGCTTCATTAGTTACCGGATTAATTCTTTTTCAGGTGATTCTGCTGACTTTAATTGGTAGTAATAATGGCGCTAGAGAGATCGCTGGTGAACGTGTGCTCTATGAGAAAGAGCGTTTTTCGGGCGTTTCTCCTACGTCCTATGCGCTCAGTAAATTACTATTTACCTCTTCGATTGCTTTAGTCCAGGGGCTTTGGATGACGCTTTTTGTGAAGTATGTTTGTGATTTCCCAGGACCCTTTCTACCGCAAGCGTCGATCTTGATGCTTTCTTGTGTGTCCATGACGATTGTTTGTTTAGGGTTTTCCGCGATATTGGGATCTGCAGATAAGGCTTCGCTGATCTCGGTTTATTTAGTGGGATTTCAACTGCCGCTCTCGGGCGTTGTCTTGGCTTTGCCGGAGGCATTGGTCTGGGTCTGTCGACCTTTCATTAATGCTTACTGGGGGTGGGCTGGATATTTTGGCTCGATGATATCGACCCGTTTCTACGATGCGTATCGATTGGAGTCTTCGGATTACATACCGGTGCCAGCGACTGCAGCCCTTGTTCTGCTCGTTCATTGTGCAATCGGAGCGGGGATCGTGTTTTGGGGTTGCCAGCAAAAGCGTTCGATCTAGCTTTTGGGAACTCTTCTAATTCTACTTATTGTTTATGGCTGGTCCGAATTCCCGAAAAACTGGAAAGATATTAATTATTTTGATCGCTGCGATCGTTGTGGTTCTTATCGCCGTTGGTTCGTTGTTTTTTGGGGGTGGGAGTTTTGATAAACTTGAATCGCTGCCAGCTAATCAATTTTTAGATGAACCGACGGATTTTCTTGGCAACGAGTATTCACTGAAAGCGCAGATTGATTCGCAATTGAAATGGGACAAAGAAGTTGGGCGTTTAATTGCGGTAAAAACAGAAATGAGTCGAGTGCGACTGCCCGTATTCGTTCCTGCGAGTATTGAGCAAAACCTACAAACTGGACAGCGCTACGAGATGCATGTCCGCATCGAAAATGGAGGCCTTATCTATGTGGAAAAATTACGTAAGTATTAGTATCGGAGCCTGTATTTCCTTCGCTTGGCTGCAGGGTCAGGGTGGTGCGCCGATGCAATCGAGTGCACCGGCTGCCTCTCCGGGCATTGCTCAGCCAGCGCAGGGTAACAATGCTTCGATGCCGACGAGTGGCTTATTTGAGAGTAACACCTTTCTGGAAATGGCCAATCGGGTATTCGATCCGTCGAGCGACTCGATGGATTTCGAAGATGGGAATTTTAATTGGAAGGGTAAGAATTTCAACTTAGTGGACCAACGTGCCTTTCGCTCTCGTTTGGAGCGTTTTTTACTGTCGTCGCCATCAGAGCAGTCTGAGGAATATTCCGCGCTGATGGAGTCGATCATGGATCAACTTTCAGTGGAGAACTCGAATACGGATGAGTCGATCTCGGCCGCTTGGGGCCTACTTTTTGAAGCAGGTGAATATCCGCAAGACGGTGGCAACAGCGTGGTCATTGCGAATCAAGTGTATAATGCGTGGCGCATTCGCAGTGAAACGCGAGGCGTCTCAATGAGCCAAGCGGAGTTAGAAGATTTAAAGAGTTTCCAGCGGCAGGTTGCGGTCAATCGTGAACGCTTATTGCAACGGTTAAAAGATCGTAAGGCAAATCAGGGCAGGGTCGCAGAGGAAGGCGCGGCTCCTGCTGAAGCAGCAGATGAGACGGCCAATACAGAGGAGGGATTCCGTGCCGCAGACTTGGCTGAAACAGATGCAAAAATAGCTGCGTTGGAAGCACAAACTGCGGCTAACGGATTGCAGGCGAAGTTACAATTTCAAAGTCAAATCGTAGCTTTTATCACACAACGTCGTTTCCAGCATGCCCTGCTGTTATCTAGTTTCTACCAACTTCTCTTTAAGGGTTCTCATCAACAGCTAGAGGTTGGCGGCGAGGACATGAAATCATTTTTCCCGGGGTCGGATCTTAGTTTTACGGTCGATACTTTATCGATGATTTCCCGGGAGGCGATTAACGATATTAATGGTGGGGTGGAATCCATTCTTGCGGCTTTTTCCGAAGATCGAAAACTGGTTGCGCTTGAGCGCATGCAAGAGACCTTTTTTCTAGGCGAAAATTTACCAGTCTTAGATCAAATAGAACTGACTACGCGCAGAGATTTGTTGGATCTGTATCGAAACATGCTCGAAGCCCGCGAACTGGCTGAAGCTAAGGACTACCAAAGCGTTTTGGATTACGCGAATAAACTGGGAAAGATGGCAAAAGACTTCCCCCTGGATCGGATCGTTAATTCAGTCGAGGCAGCAATGAGTATGAGTGACATGGCTGTTTTTGCGGCCTCCCAATATCGTAATCTTGGTTCGATTGACCAGGCACGTGATGAGTTAAGAAATGCGATTGAGATTTGGCCGTCGAATCCAGCGATACGGGAATTCCAGTTAGAGACGACGAAGTTGGCGACGGCAGGTTCGCAAGGAGAACGGATTTTCGATGACTTATTTGAGCGTGGGGATATGCGAGGTATTTATGAGCGCCGCATGGAGCTGGGTTTTGCGCTTTCCGGAGATGAAGTTCGTCGTCCCAAGTTGTTGGAAGTTATTGATCAGGTGGCGACGGTGGAAATGTATTTAGCGCAGGCAGCCGAGCTAAAAGCGCAAGGTGAGGACTTTGCAGCTTGGGAACTTTTAGAGATGGCGCGCAAGATCGATGCGGATGATAGCCCTATGAATCGCGCTCGCGCTGAATTAGCGCCCAGAGTAGCCAATTTTGTCGGTGCGGTTGATCGTGCGGCAGAAGCCGAGTCTGATCGAAACTACGCGAGTGCATTGACTGCATATTTAGCCGCCCAAGATACGTATCCGGCCAGCCGAATTTGTCGCCTGGGAATCGAACGTAGCTCGACTGCTCTGATGGCTAACTTGTCTGAACAAATGAATGCTGAAAGAGCTGAGATGACTGACCCATCAGCAGATGAGTTTATCTCAGAATAACTTTCAATAGTCCTTACATCTTGAGTGCTTCACCCTTTTGCGACATGCATTGTTGATAGGGACGTATTATGGAGATAAGGTTTGAAGATAATTTTGAGGATGTGCTGACAAAGGCGGCTGTTGGGCAAAAGCTTGGACACTCTGCCTTGGCAGATTCAACTGGGCTGAGTGTCGAGGATGTGCGTGCGGTTTTTTCGGGTGATTTTGATGCCGCGAACGTGCGCTTACTAGCGAATGTGTTAGGTCTGCATGCAGAGCGAGTTATTGCCATGGTTCTTGAGGGGTGGTCGCCGGAAAAGGTCTCCATTTCCGGGCTGGAGTGTATCAATATGCCATTTCCTGAGGCGGGCTTTCCGGGGGCGAGTGCGAATTGTTTTGTTGTGTTCAATCCGAGAACGAAAGACGCGCTTATTTTTGATACCGGGGTGACTGCGGAGCCGATTTTAGACTTTGTGCAAGCGAATGATTTGAATGTGCAGGCAGTTTTGCTGACGCATACCCATCGTGATCATATAGGCGGATATCGTGCGATCATGGAGGCATGTAGAGGTGCGTCGAGTTATGCACCAGAGTTAGAACCATATGGTAATGCGCAATCCGTAACCCACGGTATGCGGATGGAACTGGCGGGGTTTTCAGTTGAAGTGCGCTTAACCAATGGCCATGCCCGAGGCGGCGTAACTTACGTTATCGAAGGGCTGGAGCGAGAAGTGGCCATGGTTGGCGATGCAATCTTTAGTCTTTCGATGGGCGGCGCAAAGCAGGCTTACGAACTCGCGCTGAAGAATAACCGTGAGCAAATCCTGACGCTCTCAGAATCTACAGTGATTTGTCCCGGACATGGGCCGATGACAAGTGTTGGCGAAGAACGTGTGCGGAACCCGTTTTTTTGAAGTTCGTGACGGCTGTTCCCGCATTATTCATTACTTTTTAGTTTAAACGAACTCAATCCACCCGTCGCAGAGAGCCATGGTGGCTATTCTTCCACCGCTTCTTCTGCCAAAATGGAGCTATAGAATAAAAGTTTGTATTTCGTAGAACTTGAACGTTGAGTTCGGAGTGATCGTAAAATTCCTTCTCGATTTAAGTAACTCAGCTAGCTAATTTTCACTCATGGACTACAAGAACGTAAGAGAGCAAGTTACAGATAGGATTAGGGAAGAAATTCTTTTTGGAAACTTTCAGCAAGGAGAAGCTTTACGGGAAATTCCTTTGGCTGAGCGCCTTAAAGTGAGTAGAGGTCCCATACGGGATGCATTTTTGCAACTGGCTCAAGAAGGCTTGCTGGAAATGATCCCTAACAAAGGAGTCCGCGTGGGGAAGGTGTGGGATGCTAAAATGCTCCCAGTGATGGCTCAGGTGCGTTTCGAACTGGAATCATTCGCGATCAGTGAACTGATTGGAGACCCTTCGGACGTAATTAAAGAATCGCTTACCCACAATTTGAGAATGTTTAAATTAGCTTGTGAAGACGATGACATGTCATCGATCGTTCGCTTGGATTTAGCCTTTCACCGTATTTTCCTTAAAGGCTGTGGTCATCCTGGTTTGGAAACAGTTTGGCTGCCTTTATTAGGTGGATTCCGGCTCCCATACTCACGCCATAAATCAATGAGTGAAACTTATGAAGAGCATAAATTAATTGCTGATTCATGTATCTCGGGCCGAAAAAAGGACACGCTCAACGCGCTCAAGCAAAATATCCTTAGCCCATTTCTTAAATAAGCGCGCTCATAGAAGACTGTTATTGCTTGCGTGCTATGTTAACAATATGCAATAAGATGCTTCATGCAATTACCACAAACCCCCAAACAATTTGGCAACTGGATCGACGGGCAATTCGTTGATTCAGATACAGGAAAATTTATTACCCGGATCAGTCCGGCGCATGATTGCGCGGTGACGCTTGTCCCGGAATCATCTGCCGCGGATGTGGATCGCGCTGTCGCCTCGGCTAAAGCGAGTTTCGAGTCTGGCGTATGGTCGACGACTTCTGGCGGGGAGCGTTCTGCATTACTCCTTACGGTCGCCGATAAATTGATCGAGCGCAAAGCAGAGCTGGCAGAGCTCGAAGCGCTGGAGAGTGGCAAGCCGCTCACTCAGGCTGGTTTTGAAGTCGAGTGGTCGGTCGGGATCTGGAAACATGCGGCCGCGCTGTGCCGTAATCTTTACGGGCAAAGTTGCAATACCTTGGGCCCAGGAACGATCTCGATGACTTTGCGTGAGCCGATTGGGGTGGTTGGATTGATCACTCCATGGAATTTTCCGCTGCTGATCGCTAGTCAGAAGCTACCGTATGCGCTTGCAGCGGGTTGTTCGGCGGTGCTCAAGCCCTCCGAATTGACTTCGGCTTCGTCGCTCATACTGGCGGAAATCTTGAAGGACTGTGGATTGCCGGATGGTGTTTTCAGTGTAGTTACTGGCTACGGCAACCCAGTTGGTCAACGGCTCTGTGATCACAAGGACATTGAGATGATTTCCTTTACCGGATCGACTCAGGTGGGTAAGGCTATCGCGGCGGCGGCTGCGGTGAACTTGAAAAAAGTATGCCTCGAACTCGGTGGTAAGAATCCAATGATTGTGATGGACGACGCTGATTTGGAAGCGGTCGTCGATGCGGCGCGCCTCGGTGCTTTCTTCAATATGGGTGAGTGCTGCAATGCCAGTAGTCGGATACTTGTGCAGGAAGGGATTGCTGATGCTTTTGTAGAGAAGCTGACTGCCTATGCGAAGGAACTCGTGGTGGGCGATCCCATGAAAGAGGCGTCCAAGCTCGGCGCGATCATCAACGACGCGCAGGAAGCGAAGATTCTTGGTTATATTAAAGCGGGCCGTGAGGTTGGAGCGACAGTCTGCATGGGCGGTGGTAAGCTGGAAACTGAAAAGGGCCGTTATCTCGAAGTGACGATACTCGACCATGTGCCGGCTGATTCGGATGTGGCTACGCAGGAAGTTTTTGGTCCCGTTCTTTCAATCGTTCGCTTTAAGGAACTCGATGAAGCCATTGCGATTGCAAATGGGACTGACTTTGGTCTCTCCTCGGGGATCTTTACGAATGATTATAACAATGCGATGAAAGCCAGCCGTGCACTACGATCCGGCACGGTTTGGGTCAATACCTGGCTCGAAGGCCACCCCGAACTTTCCTTTGGCGGATACAAGCAAAGCGGCCTTGGCCGTGAACTCGGAAGCCGCGCGGTGGAAGAATACACGGAGGAGAAGACGGTGCTCTTTAGCTTGGGTAAACGTCAACCCTGGTGGTAAGCGAGCAATGCATGCAACTAAGATAACTTGCTTCGTCGAAGGCGGCGTCGGGACCTTGCTGTTAGTTCCGCCGGAAGGAAAACCAGTCACCTTGGATGGCGATGTGCTCGATGCGATGGAGTCTGCGATTGTGCAGCTCAGCGCTGACGAGAACCTGCGGATCGTCTTCGTGCGGAGCAGTTCTGAGCGCTTTTTCTGCGTGGGAGCAAATATCAACGTGCTGAAAGAAACCGACGCCTCGACGATTGGGCCTTGGGTCTTGAAGGGGCACAGCGTTTTGAACCAGCTAGAAGATTTACCAGTGCCCGTTGTCGCAGTGATCGAAGGCTATGCAATGGGCGGTGGACTCGAATTGGCCATGGCTTGTGATCTTATTTTTGCGATCAATACTGCCAAGCTGGCGCAGTCAGAAGCCGGGCTTGGTTTCATTCCCGGCTGGGGCGGAACCTACCGTTTGGCTAGGCGGATCGGTGTGTCCAAGGCTAAATATTACTACTACTCGGGCAAAATGATCGATCCGGCTACGGCGTTTTCGATTGGTCTGGTCGATTTTACGGGAAGCGCAGACGCACTCGCAGAGGAGGTCGAAAAGTTTACCCGAGCGGTGATTTCAAACAACCAAAATGCCCTCAAACAATTTAAGAAAATAGTCAATGAGCAGATGCGTGCAGAGCGCGATGCCCATGCGCAGATCGAGGCGATCCACTCGGTGAGTTGTCTACAAGATCCCGATGCGAAGCAGCGCTTGAATTATTTTCTGACGAAAAAAAGTAAGCAGTCATTATGATTTCAGAAAATGCATTAGAGGGTGTCCGAATTCTGGACTTCAGCCACGTCTACCAAGGGCCGGTCGGCACACAGATTCTTGCGGACTACGGAGCCGATGTAATTAAAGTGGAGCGTCCCGGGGCTGGTGATTGGAGCCGCGCATGGGGACCTTTCGTCAAGAATGTATCTTTGCCTTTTGCGAACTTGAATCGTAATAAGCGCTCGATCACGATCGACATGAAACAGGAAGCTGGGAAGGCGCTGATTCACAAGCTGGTTAAGCAGTCCGATGTATTGGTGCACAACTTTCGCCAGGGTGTGATGGAGCGTCTTGGTTTTGGTTACGAAGACCTCAAGGCGATTAATCCTAAGCTGGTCTATGCCACGTCAAACGGTTGGGGCGATGAAGGTCCGTATGCCGAGCGCAAGCGCGCAGGCCACGACATGATGGCACGAGCTGAGGGGGGATGGTTTGTCTTCTATGACGAAAATAAGCCGCCAATTCCCGGTGGTATCAGTATCGATTATGCTGCGGGCTTGAATCTGATGATTGGTATTTTGACTGCGTTGCTTTCGCGTGCTCGGACGAACAAAGGACAGTATGTTTCGACTGATTTATTTAGCGTAGCGTTTCATGCGCACGCGTGGGATGCCGCTTCGCGATTGAATTCAGAGAAAATCGACCGCCCGGCAGCCGTTGGCGGGACAGAGGCGGCCATTAACAAAGCATTTCAAACCCTGGATGGGTTTATCGAAATCTCTCCCGTTTTTTCGGATAACTCACTTCGAGATATCTCTACCGCATTAGGCTTGGGCGATTTATCTCTAAAGCCGACCTTTAGCACAGAGAGTTTACAGGTTGAAAATCGAAATCAATTAAACGCACTTTTGGCTCAAGCATTCCTCCAGAAATCGACAGATGAGTGGATGGAGGCCTTGGAAAAGGCGGGCGTTCTGTGTGCTCGGGTGAATAGTTTTGAACAAGCGGCACACGATCCTCAGATACAGTATAACAAAATGATCGTCTCGATGACTGATCCAGAAATCGGTGAGCTTAAGCTGTTGGGTAACCCGATTCGAATGAAGGGGACGCCGTCGAAATTGAAGCTGTTTCCACCTCGACTCGGGCAACACAGTCTAGAAGTCGCGAAAGAGATCGGCTATTCTGAAGAAGCTATAGCAGAGATGAAGGAACAAGGTATTTTCGGTTAATAATTCATTTTAAACACTTATTATTATGCTTACAAAACTACTCAAACACCCAATTATCCCTGTTATCGTCATCGACGACGCGAAAGATGCTTAACAATAAAATTTCTCTAATTCTAATCGATCCCTCCATTGAATAAAAAAGTATTTTTCTGGGCACTTACCTCAGCCCTATCAGGCTTCCTCTTCGGTTTTGATACCGTGGTTATCTCGGGCGCCGAGCAGTCCGTCCAAGGACTCTGGGGGCTGAGCGATGGTATGCACGGCCTCGTATTAAGTGCAGCCTTATGGGGCACTGTTCTCGGAGCAGTTTTTGGCAGTTGGCCTGCAGATAAACTCGGTCGTAAGAAAACGCTTTTGGGGATCGGTGTTCTCTATTTTGTTTCTGCTCTAGGGTCAGCGATTGCTCCGGATCCGACTGTGCTCATGATCGCTCGTTTTATTGGTGGTGTCGGTATAGGTATCTCGACGGTAGCCGGCCCGCTTTACATCTCAGAGTTGGCACCCCCCAAGCATCGCGGTCGCTTGACCGGATTGTATCAGTTCAACTTGGTCTTCGCGATTCTTATCGCTTTCGTTTCTAATGCCTTGCTCAGCGATATTGGCGACAATGCTTGGCGCTGGATGCTGGGAGTCGAAGCGATTCCTGCCTTACTTTACACAGTTTTCTGTTTCACTATTCCAGAAAGCCCTCGTTGGTTGATCTTGAATAAAGGAGATAAGGAGGCCGGTAAGGACATCTTGCGTCAGGTAAATACGGACATGAGCGAAGAAGCGTTGACTACGCTCGTTGATCAGATTGCTGATTCCGGTAAGCATGATGTCAGCACACATGGGTTTTTCAGTATGAAACTGATTAAGCCGATTATGCTGGTTTTTCTGCTTTCGGCCTTCAATCAGTTGTCTGGTATTAATGCGGTGCTCTACTTCGCTCCCAGAATTTTTGAAATGGGTGGGCTTGAAGCGAAAGCCGCGCTCTTGCAGTCGATTGGGATTGGTTTAACCAATGTCATTTTTACTTTCATTGGTCTTTATTTAATCGATAAGGCGGGTCGTAAGGTGCTGCTGTTGATCGGCTCAGTCGGTTATATTATATCACTCGGTATGATTGCCTGGTGCTTTGCTGCAGAAAATTTCACCTTCATGCCTTACTTCATTTTTGCCTTCATTGGCTCACACGGTATCGGGCAGGGTGCAGTAATCTGGGTGTATATTTCCGAGATCTTTCCTGCGAAACACCGGGCTCACGGGACTTCGTTTGGTGTCTCCGTGCACTGGGTATTTGCTGCTGTGATAACCTTGGTCTTCCCCATTTTGGTCGGTAAATATAACCCGCAATATATTTTTGGTTTCTTCAGTTTGATGATGGTGCTGCAATTACTCTGGGTCATTTTCATCGTTCCCGAAACAAAGGGCCGCAGTTTGGAAGATATGGAAGAAACCTTGCATATCAGTAAGGCATAACTGTTTTGATTTTACTATATTCAGACAGTCAAAATTCGTCATTAAGCAAGGGCCCAAGACTTTTCTAGTGGTCCAAAATCGCCTCGATTGCTTTCAGCTCAAGCTCTGAAAAATGGGTATTTTGTAAGGCATCGACGCACTCTACGATTTGCGCGGCTTTGCTGGCTCCGATCAGAACGGATGCGACAGAAGGGAAGCTTAAGTTCCAGACCAGTGCCATTTGTGCAAGACTTTGGCCACGTGCCTCTGCAATCGTATTCAATGCCCTTAGCTTTTCGACAAGCTCTGGGGTAATGCGTTTCGATTGGAGGTAAGTGCCTTCAGTGGCCGCACGCGAATCTTCGGGAATACCATTCAGATATTTGTTTGAAAGTAGACCTTGAGCGAGTGGAGAGAAGGTAATCGAGCCCACACCGGCTGTCTCCAACCGATCAAACTCGCCAGACTCAGCCGCATTTTGCTCAAGCAGATTGAAGGGTAGTTGGTTGATCAGGCAGGGCACTTTTTCAGCCTGAAGGAGTTCAAGTATCTGTGCGCAGCGTGCTCCGTAATAATTAGAGATTCCGATGTAGAGTGCTTTGCCTTGACGCACTATATCGGCCAGTGCCATTACAGTCTCTTCAAGCGGAGTTTCCGGATCGGGGACATGGTGGTAAAAGATGTCGACGTAATCGAGCTGTAAACGACCGAGGCAAGCATCTATGCCCGCACATATCCGTTTGCGGGTGCCGCCTCTGCTGTAAGGGCCGATGCCCATTTGATAGCCCACCTTAGAAGAGATGATCAGTTCGTCGCGATAGGCTTTAAACTCATTTTTCAGAAATTCGCCGATGTATTTTTCGGCATGTCCATCGCCGTAATTGTCAGCTAAATCGAAGTGAGTAACGCCATGCTCGAAGGCAGTTCTTAACATTTCGGATTGGTCGAGTTTTGAGTCGTTTTGACCAAAATTATGCCACAGCCCAAGTGAAATAGCAGGTAGTTTGAGGCCACTACGACCGACCCGATTATAGGGCATTTTCTGATATCTGGATTCTGAAAACACTGGGAGATTAGTTTGTTGATAGTTGATTCGTAAGAGGCATTCGGAACAGAATGTGGCTCTAAGTGAGGTCGGTTTCTTCCAAGACCAGTTCGGCACCTTTGATCAAACGGCAGAATTGTTTTTTAGTAGTGGTTTCGTGGGTGCCGTCTTTTGTGCCCAGAGTCTCCATCATTTTGTAATCTACCGAGAGCCGCTCGAGGGTGACAATGCGGATGTAGCGGTTGCTGGTTTTCCAAATCTGGCCTTGTTGTAGTTTCATGATTTCCAGATAGCAGAGATCAAGGATGAAAGTCAAAGAAACCGTAAATTTATATTAATTAATATGAATCGTTAAAGAGGGCTGATTTCTAACTACGAATGCTGAGGAAACGCTTAGTTCGGAGTCGGTGATTTATACCGGGTGTGTTCGTTATCGTAATCAAATACCTTATAACGGCTGAGGCCCTGGCCTTGATAGGAGTGAATTTATTGGAGTGATTATAAGATGGAAATTTGATGTATTTGCGGCAAAAGTTTGAGGGATATGCCCCGTATCTATCTTTCTCCGCCGGATATTCGCTCGCAGGATCATGCGAGCGTGGAGGCAGTGCTGACTTCGAATTGGGTGGCACCAGTTGGGCCGCATCTAAATGCATTTGAGGATTCATTGAAGGAATCGACGGGCCGTGCGGCCGCGGTGGCCTTGAATTCGGGCACGGCGGCGCTGCATCTGGCTCTACTTGTGTTGGGAGTCGAGGCGGGTGACCGCGTGATTTGCCCAAGCCTTACTTTTGCCGCGAGTGCGAATCCGATCTGTTACTGTGGTGCAGAGCCGGTCTTTATTGATAGCGAAGCGACTACTTGGAATATGGATCCAGAGCTGCTGGCGGGAGCTTTGAAGCACATGCATGCGAAAGGAGTATTGCCAAAAGCGGTGATCGTGGTGCATCTGTATGGGCAGTGTGCCCAGATGGATGCGATTTTGGGGCATTGCGCGCAGTATGGTGTGCCCGTGATCGAAGATGCAGCGGAGGCCTTGGGCGCGAGCTTCCTTGGTCGTCCTGCGGGCTCGATGGGTGTGCTTTCGTTTTTTTCATTTAATGGTAACAAGATCATTACGACTTCAGGGGGCGGTATGCTGCTGGGGGATGATGTAGCATTGATTGAGCGGGCTCGCTACTTATCGACACAAGCGAGGGAGCCGGTGCGACACTATGAGCACAAGGCAATCGGCTATAACTACCGCTTAAGTAATGTGTTGGCAGGACTTGGGCAAAGTCAGTTTGCGGATCTAGATCGACGAGTGGTAGCGCGGCGAGCCCATTTTGAGGCGTATTCCAAAGCGTTTGCGGATATTAATGGAGTTAGGCCGATGCCGATCCAGAAAGTAGATGAAGCCAATTATTGGCTCAGTTGTTTTTTAATCGATCCGGCAGTTTGCGGGGTTACGAACGATGCTGTGATCGATGCACTGGAGGCTGTCGATATTGAGGCGCGTCCCATTTGGAAGCCGTTGCATATGCAGCCCGTGTTTAAGGACGTGCTTATGTATGGTGGTGAGTGTGCTGAATCTTTATATGCGCGCGGCATTTGTCTACCGAGCGGATCTGCGATGCCGGAAGCGGATAGAGCTCGGGTGATCGAGGTTGTGCGGACGACTCTAAAAAGTGGAAAGAGGTCAGCTTAATGATATCAAATACATTACAGCGTTATTTGAATCTGCGGACATTGTTTGTGCTGCTGGCGTATGTTGTGATCTGTGTGCTGAGTTATCTTATTTCCTATGAATTGCGTTTCGATTTTTCGATTCCGGATTTATTTGTGGATCGAATGTGGGATACGCTCTGGTGGGTGGTTTTTCTACAAGTAGCGCTGCTTTTTGGATTTGGACAGTTTGACAGTGTCTTGGCGTATTTTCGATTACAGGATTTGTTTCGTGTCTTCGTGGCCGTGTTTGCGGCGAGCTTCATATTGATGGTGCTCTGGTATTTGTATGGTGGTGAAGGCGTGCCGCCACGGGGGATAATTTTGACTGATATGCTGCTCTGTTTTTTAGGGCTGAGCGGCTTCCGATTGATCTTGCGCATACGTGAGAGTCGTAGCTTATCGGATTGGTTCGCGGGAAAGGATTTTGAGAATGTATTGATCGTAGGTGCGGGCGAAGTGGGTGCGAATTTATGTGCTGACTTGATGCACAAGACGCGCTTTCAGATGCGTCCGGTGGCCTTTATTGATGACGATGTGAGTAAGATCGGGCGCTATGTGCACGGAGTTTTGGTGGCTGGAGGCGTTGAGGAACTCGCGGCCACGGCTAAACGAAGCGCAGCAACAAAGGCGATTATTGCATTTCCATCGGCCTCGGTCAGTCGTGTGCGCGAAGTGACCCGACTAGCGAGTGATGCGGGTTTGACGGTGGAGACGGTGCCTTCGCTGAGTGACATAATGAATGGTCGGGCAAAGATGACACAGTTGCGACCGGTAGAGTTAAAGGATTTATTGGGGCGTGATCCTGTGGATTTGAATGACGAAGGGATTCGCTCGATGCTCGAGGGTAAGCGGGTTTTAGTGACTGGGGCTGGCGGAAGTATAGGCCAAGAGCTAGTCGCGCAGATATTGAAATATACGCCGGACTCACTCTGCTGTATTGATCAGGCTGAGATCGCAATTTTTAATTTAGAGCAACTACTGAGTCGCCAAATTACGGATACAGATATCGAGTTTAGGGTATTGGATATTTTAAATGGCGGGGCCATGGGAGGTGTTTTCGATGCGTTTCAACCCGAGGTGGTTTTCCATGCTGCGGCGCATAAACACGTAAATTTAATGGAAGCAAATCCGCAGGAGGCATTGCGAAATAATTTTCTGGCGACAAAGCAGCTGGCAGAGTTGGCGGGCGAGCATTCGGTGGAGCGTTTTATTTTGATCTCGACTGACAAGGCGATCAACCCGACGAGTGTGATGGGTGCTACGAAGCGTTTGGCAGAATTGGCCTTATTGGCTCAGCAAAAGGCCGCTGGCAACACGACGCGATTTATGGCGGTGCGCTTTGGTAATGTGTTGGGTTCCTCGGGGAGCGTCATTCCGATTTTCCGTAAGCAAATCGGGCTGGGTGGTCCGATCACAGTGACGGATCCGGAAGTGACGCGTTATTTCATGACAGTTGAAGAGGCGGCTGGCTTAGTTTTACAGTCGGCGACACAATGTGCGGGAGGTGAGATTTTTGTGCTAGATATGGGCGAGCCGATGAAAATCGTGGACGTGGCGCGTCAGATGATCTCGTTGAGTGGATTGGTCGAGGGGGAGGACATTGCGATTGAGTTTTGTGGTCTGCGACCGGGAGAGAAGCTTTATGAAGAACTACAGCACGTCAATGAGTCACTTTTTGAGACAAGTCACCCGCGAGTGCTTTGTATGGCTTCAATGGATACGAATACGATAGATTTAGATGCAGTCGTTACAGAGTTTGCCGACTTAATAAAAGACGGGGGCGCGCAAAGAATAAAGCAGGCAATGCAGCGGTGGGTGCCGGAATACACGCCTTATTTGGGCGGCTGAATGTGTGATGTTAAAGAAGCGGAGAATACGTCGTAGCTATAAGGGGCCGCTAAAGTGGGTGCAGTATGTCTTGGCGCGCGGGCTGATTGGATTATTGCGGAGTTTTCCGATCGATCTAAATTATCGTTTGGGGCGTATGTTGGGTTGGGCCGGATGGAAGTTGATGTCAGAGCGGCGTCGGACGGTCACAAGAAATTTAAAGATTATTCAAACGCACATGCGTAGTGTGGAAGGTTTACCTGCCTTGGAAGAGCCGATTGAGGAGCAAGTGAAACAAGTGTTTTTACATGCCGGGGTGAATTTGCTGTGCGGGTTTAGTTTAGGCCGTATGAAGCCTGACGCTATGCTCGAGCGGGTAGAGGTGGTCGGATTGGAATTACTGACAGAATTGATCGCGCAAGGTAAGGGCGTGATTATCGTGATGACCCACATGGGTCCATGGGAGGCGCTGCCAAACATGAATCGCTACTATGCTTCGATGGGAGTTGAGGTGCCTTTTGGAGCCGTTTATCGAAGATTTAATAACGACTACGTAGATAAGTGGTTTGTGCAGGAGCGTGAGGCTTCGGGCACGCGGATGTTTGCCAGTCAGCATAATTTTTATGCGCCTACGGATTTCGTGCGTGAGGGTGGGGTGCTGGGGATTTTATCGGATCAGCGGGCAACGCGAGGTGAGACGATTGAATTTTTTGGCCAGCGAGTGCAGGGGACGCCGTTGCCGGGTTTATTGCACAGGCGGGCGAAGGCGCCTATGATCGCTATCTCGTTTTGCACGGTGGGCCGGGCGCGGTGGAAAATTGAATTTTCTTCGATGGAATTTGTGGCAGATCAGCCCGATGTCGGACGTAAGGAGTTTGCGGAGATTTGTGGGCGCGCTGCGGAGCGTTGCTTAAGTGAGAGCATTTATGATGGCTTCTGGTTTCACAACCGCTTCAGGTGAGGCGTATTTAAAGTCTGTTGGTGCAGCTTACCAAATCAAGAGCCTGCCTCTGCGGAAAAGGCTCTACGATTTAGAAGTGATAATCACTCCTGCCTGCTGGCCTGCATACGAGATGAATTTGTAGCTGATTCCATATTTTTCAACGAATTCGAAGAACGCTTGGAATTCATGGTTCTCGTATCCCGGATAGTTAAAAAATTCATCGAATACGATGACAGTGTCGGTCACGATAAACGGTTCCAAAGCATCAAAGATGGTCACTGTAGAGCTGTAAATATCGCAGTCGATGTGAAGGAGTCCGATCTTCTGGGCATTCTTTTCGATGAAAAGCGGTATTGTTTCGTTAAACCAACCTGCGACGAGTTCTACGTTTGGGAGAACCTTGGGCTTGACTCCGCCCTTGTCGAAATTGACCTCGGAATGGCGGTAGCCCGACCACTTTTCCGGAAGGCCGCGAAAGCTATCAAAGCCGTAGATCGTTCGATCGGGCAGGAGCTTTGCCAAGTGGTTAGTCGTGAGACCTTTATAGACACCAAACTCCAGAATAAGGCCCTCCTTGACGAGGCCTGCGGCATGTTTCAGGTGAACAAATTTATCAGCACAGGCGACTGCCTCGCTCATATTCGCTTCCACAAAGTCGGCTGATTTTTGGATGGAGCGCTTCAGCAATTCGGCTTGGAGGGCAGCGTGCGGCCTTCTTGCAAAAAACTCTGTTTTGGCTTCCATCCAATCTTTGCCAATGGAATTGATTAACTTTTTTAGAACTTTGTGCATGTCTATGATTTTGAATTCTTTCTTCGGAGATCAGCCGGGAAATCTGATGATTCGGATTCTCCTATAGTGCAAACCTTACCTACGCTGCAAATTTTGGGAATGAAAATCGATAAAGTCTATCTTTTGCCCGCCAAGCGGCGAAGGCCATAGGTTAACTTTTCCCGCATAATGGAGCGTTGCAGACGCTTTTCTTCTGTAGGGTCTAGTTTCCAGGTGCGAAAAGCCGCACGAGACCTGCGCGCCACCCGGATCGGTTCAACGTGGGGGAAAAATCGAGCTAGATAGTTCTGCCAACGCTCGTGGGTTTTGAGGGTGCAATGGGCATTTTCTCCATTGGGGAGAACCGCCTCAGCAGGTCTCGTATCGATCACAATAATGGCATTTTTGCACAAGCTCGCCATCTCCCCGACGATGGCATCCAATTCGTCTTCCGGGATATGTTCGAGGACGTCTACATTGATCAGTAGGTCAAACGGGCCACCTCTGGGCTTTTCGGCGTAATCGGGAATGGCGGGATCATAGCGAAAGGTTTTTGCATCGCAAGCGTCACCGATCACGTCAACAAGTTGGCTGCGACCGCAGCCAAAATCTATAATCGATTCTGGGGCCAGAAATGCAACCTGGGGTCGGATATAGCGAAGGTTCTTGATGGATGTGTCGCCATATTGGCGACTGGAATGGATTTGACGGTATTGATCGATTAAGTGGTCACTCATATAAGATATTCTTTTCATCCTTTCTGCTGTTGAAGGCAAAACAAAATTTCATTGATCCTCGAAGTGGGAGCTTATGTGGGTCTACTGGATGCACTTCGTTTTGAGGCCCTGTGTGCAGTGATACCTGTGCCAAGTCGTTTGCTGCGGAGGTAAAGCGGTTTGCCCTGTCGATTTAGATTTTCCAGGAGGTTTGGTTGGCGGATTCCCACTCTCTGGCGAGAAGATTTCCTAGTGTCGTTAGAGACTGATCATGGGTTGAACGCTTACTGGTAGGCCAGTGAGGTCCTCTTTCAAGGCAATGCTGAATCGTCATTCTCTCTATGCTGCCTTCCGCTTCGTAGATCTTGAGGCGATCTTCGTGGGCAGATTGGCCGCGATCCGGGCGAATCAAACAAACGGGTTTGCCTGCTTCGATGCCTTCAGCCATCATCATTTCACTATCCTCGGTGCATACGATTTTTGAGGCCGCTCCCAAAAACGCTCGATATAGATTCGGCCCCTTGTCCGTGGTCCACGACGATCCCGCCAGGCAATCGGGATGGATGAGGGATCGGAGCAGTTTTTCGTTTTCTTCGCCCGTGCGACGACTGCTCACGACCAACCAGCGAATTCCGCGAGACTGGCTTGTGGACTCAACCATTTTTGCCAAATCAATAAAATCTTGCCGCGTGTAGGTATAACCCCCTCCATTTCCGCCAACGAGCAGGGCGCAAAGGGATTCATCGGGAAGGGTGAGCTTCGGGAGTTTTTGGCGAGCTTCTTGTTCTAGCTCTTTTACTTCGATATCTACTAAGGTTCGGGGCCAATGAATGAACGGGGGGGATGGTTCGAAATAGTGTGGGTGAAGAATGCGCCAAACTTTCTCGGGACGGACTGATCGAGGATGGCCCACAAAAAAACTGCGGCAATCGTGGGCGCGGCTGATGAGAACATTCGCGTATAGGGTGTTGCCTCCAGTTGAGAGGACGAGATCGACTTTACCCTGGGTTTTATATCCGGAGTAGAGCAGCGGGAGAGCGTATGAAAAAGCCTTAGATGGTGCGGTCCCGTTGATCAAAACAGCGACTGGATATCTGAATAGACCAAGGCGGAGCCGAATTTCCATCCAGGTTTCCGCGACCGCGTAGTGCTGGCGAAGGGCTCGTAAGATTGTTTTGGACTTATTAAAGTGCCCAGGTCGACCGTCACTCAAGACCAGAACATTTAGTGCGGCTTTCGCTATGGGGTTACTTTCAGACAACATTTTGCAGCTTATAGATACCGTTCAGCCTGCCCTTGCCTGTGAGCTGGTAGCCGTGCGTGGCGAGGAGTTGGGCGAGGGTATTTTCGGAATCATGGACGATTTCGCAGATAATAATCTGTGGCCATTGTGAGCGGGGGCAGATTTCAAATAAGGGCTTGAGTGCAGCGCACTCCTGACCTTCGATGTCGATTTTCAGCGCAGTTATATGGGTGAGTCCATTCGCCTGCATAAACAGAGGCAATGTCGTCACAGGAACCGCCGAGGATTCAGAGGATCCGGCGGCGGCCACGCGATTCTCTCCTTTGTTGGATGTGCTTGAAATGAGTTGAAGTGTGCCTGCGGCGGCACCGACGGCGACCGCATGTAGCTGGATCATCTCGAGTGCATTGGTCTGAAGGTTGTAGTTGAAAGCAACACAGAGCTCCGGGTCGGGCTCGAAGGCGTGGACACGAACATTGGGAATTTTTTGAGCGGCCACCCAGAGGGAGTAGAGCCCGGCATTGGCACCGATATCAAGAAAGACTCCTCCTTCACGCATCGTATCGGCAAGAATTTGGCGCTCCAATGCATCGACAAATTGTGGCATCAGTATCATGCGTTGCTCTGATAGATTACCCCGGCTGCGAAGGCGCAGATGGAGGCCCCAAATCGTCAGGTCGACCCAAGGTTTCAGACGCTTTTTTACAGGGTTACGTAGCCATAAGGCCAAACGATAAAAGGCTTTACTTGGAGGGATCGCATGGAGAAAGGCTACCCAGTAGGCGAGTAGCCCAGTGAGCCGATAGGTGCCCCAGGGTAGTTGCGGTTGATCCTTCATTCAGTTGGGAGTGATAAATCGATGATGGTAAGCTGATTGGACCCGTTTTAGTGGTCAAGGAGGGTTTTGTAGGAGGCTAGTGTTTCTTCAAGCATTTTAGAGAGTGTGAATGGGTTATCTTCTAGGGGGTGCATCGGTGACTGATGCCACATTTCCAGAAGAGTCGCCATGCGAGGCCATTCACCATTGAGAATACGACCTTCTGGAAGCAGCACGTTGAGTTGCTCTTCGACGCCTCCATGAGCGTAGGCGGCGACGGGTTTACCGATTGCAAGGGCTTCAAGCGTTACGCGCCCGAAGGCTTCAGGGTCGGTGGAGCAGGAGACGACGACGTCGGAGATAGCCATGATCTCGCGAAGGTCGCTGCGGTGGCCCGTGAGGGTGATGTCATCATTGATTCCTTCCGCCGCGATCGCGCTTTTGAGTTCCTCGAGAAAGTCTAGTTTTTTAGGATGGGCTTCACCCACTATGAGGCCGTGGACAGGGAGGCCACGTGCTTTGAGCGCCTTGATAATTTTGACAAAGTCGAGCGGGCCTTTCCAGCGGGTGATGCGGCCGGGGAGGGTAATGATGTATTTATCTGCGAGCTGTGGATATTCAGATTGCCATTTGGAGGTCCAATTGGCGGGAGATTGATAGCCGTATTTGTGTTGGGAGGGATCGACGCCACGGTGAATGACGGTGAGTTTTTCGGCGGGGACCTCTGGGTAGTTCTCCAGCACGTAATCGCGGACACTTTCGGAGACGCAGATGACTTGTTCGCCTCGGGTCATTATTTTTGAGTATGCATTGACTGAGTAAAACCCGTGCAC